>Ga0371490_1001488_pt1 | contig 12019 bp, 9 predicted proteins | sample MB2SIPfraction_FD_207959 | JGI IMG/M metagenome (GOLD analysis project Ga0371490, IMG submission 207959) | Lab enriched peat soil microbial communities from McLean, Ithaca, NY, United States - MB28FN SIP fraction | ecosystem: Environmental > Terrestrial > Soil > Wetlands > Peat | place: USA...
TTGTTACAACGATCACCACGTTGTTTGCCAGAAGGAAGCCGATCATGCCGCCCGAAATGATAGGCGCGTAGTCAACTCCAAGGTTCCAGATAAGAAACGAAGCAAGGATGAGGCTACTTACGGTGAGCGTTATCCAAAGCATGTGCGCAGGTCCCCATGGCAGCACGGCGAAGGGAACCGTAATGGAAAATGCGGTTGGCTGGTATACATATTGTGTCGAAATCTCGCGAACCCTTTCAATGTCCGATGGATGAACGGCCTCGTCAGCCTGATAGATGCGCCGTACCTGATTTTCGCTATAGGGGTCGCCATGATGGATAAGACAGCGTGCGGGGTAGTAAAGTCCTTTGAAATCGGACATCGCGGCAGAAGAGGTGTATTCCAGTGCGGCGCCCAGCAAAATAAACGCCAAGCTTCCCAGCAGCAGCATATACAAGCCGTCGCGGCGCGCGTTTGTCATCACCATTCTCACTTTCTGTCAGGGACGTCAGGCGTGCTCCGCAGATACGGTTGACGCATAACTGCGCGCCGCATAAACCCAAAGATAAAAAATGCTCATGACCAGCAAGATGAGTGGGACTGGAAAAGCATTCAATATCTCCACGGACAGCCTCGTCGCTGGAAGGTGCAGTTTGCCGATGAAAACATTCGGAATTCTCCACGATAGATCCCCGGTCAACACCAACCCCGCGGTATTCACCAGCAGCGCGATCCATCCGATCAAGCCGCCCTCGGCCCAGAGCATGGCGCAGGCAGGAACCGTGAGCAGCAGAAGTTTGGCGTCATATTGCCGATGATAGACGGGCAGCATGGAAAGAGCCGCGATGGCCGCCAGCGCCAGCCAGGTTCGCTTTGGCGAGGGGCGGGATCGCAGAGTGACCAACGCCCATACGAGCAGGAGCAACGCACCGATAAGATAACTGACCGGATTGTAGATGCGCGGATCGTCCCGGAAGACGCTGATCACTGTTTGCAGATTGATCATCCTGCCGGCGCCATGAGGACTCGTTGAAGCAGGGCCCGGGTCGATTGTACCGCCGTATACCGAAAACGCCAGGATATTGGAGTGCAATTCCCGCATCCAGTGCGGAGATGCGCGCCAAACCCATAGAACTGACGGCAGGCATAAGGCAACCGTCGCGAGAAGGGTTTGCATTGCGCGTTTGCGGTATACTCCGCCCGCTAATGCGAAGTAGAGCCAAACCAGCCCCGCTTCTTGCGGTTTGATTGCGAGGCTAACCGCAAGACAGAGGATGCCGGCTGCAACAAACCGTTCCTGTAGAAAGCACCACACGGCAACCACGCAAAGGCTTATAACAAGCCCGGATGGATTGCCAAGAACAATAAGTATCTCGCTGTTGGCGAGCAGGAAGCCGATCAGGACGCCGGAGAGAACAGGCGCGTAATTTGCCCCCAGACTCCACGTCAGAAACGAGGCCAGGATGAGACTCCCCATGGTGAGCGCCATCCAGAGCAGGTGCGCCGGCCCCCACGGCAGTATTGCGAAGGGGACAGTGAAAGAAAATGCGGTCGGCGGATATATATTTCGCGTCACATTCACACGATCCGCCGCGGTCTCCGCCGGGTACTCTCCTCCCCCCGCTTGATAGACGCGCATTACCTCACCTTCGTTGTAAGGGTCGCAGTGTTGAATCAAGCATCGTGCAGGATAGTAAACGACTTTGAAATCGTTCATCGGGTGAGGATTAAGGCTCTCGTGGGCGGTGGCCAGCAAAATCAACGCCACACTCCCTAACAGCAGAATATACAGGCCATCGAGCCGCGCTCTTTTTGTCTTGAACCTATCTTCCATCTTCACTCCGGAGAGCGTCTTGAAGGCCAGCCCTCAACCAGGCTGATGATTATGCAATGCGGGCAGTTGCGCAGAGGTTTCCGTTACGGAATCTGCGCCATGGGCAGTTCGAGCACCGGGGTCCGCTTGCCGTCCTTCACGGCGTAGGCCCACATGCCATGAAAGTTCTCCCTCAGCCCTGGCTGCGTCTTCAGAAACGCGCTCAGCACAGCAATCGCTTCCGTCCGCTGGGCCGCCGGGTCCGTGATTCCGAGCGATTCGTAGGCCACGCCCAGGTCGGCGTGCAGCAGCGCGGGGTCCACATGCACGGCGTCGATCTTCCAGGCGCGCGGACCATCCGGGAGCGTCAAGGGAAAAGCGGCTGGCGGAGAATTCTTGATCGCCGATTGCTCGCCCGCGAGTTTTTCCAGGTTGGGAGTGGAGAGAATATCCACCGGCAGCAGGAGCATCCGCGCGGTGTCGTATGCGTACCATGCAGCCCACGGCTGGTCCGTTCTGGCCAGTTCACGGGCGTGCGTCCACCACCAGACGCCGTCCTGTCCGTCGAGAGCGCCGGGGCGGACGGTCAGTCCGCCCAGCTTCCAGCCGTTGGCGGGGCCGTCCCAGACCAGGATGAAGCCCAACTGGCCGGCATAGGGCGCTCCGGCCGCATCGGCCAGCACCAGGGCGTAGCGGCCCGGCGGCAGCGCCGGCATGGTCAGGGTCACGGTGATCGCACCGCTGGCGCTGGTGCAGAAGAACTGGGTGTCAGCGGGCGCGGCCAGGCTGGTTGCATCCAGCAGATAGAGGCTGCGCAATTGAATCTGTCCGCCCTTCATCAGCGACGCGGAAGACTCGACCGCTCCGCTGATTCCTTCCCAGTCCTGGGCCACGGCGGGCAGCAGCGCGGCCTTCAGCGCGGCAAGGTCCTGCTCGGCCACGGCCATGGCCATCCGGTCTCCGGTGGCGATGAGCGCATCGCGGTCCAGCGGCAACATCTCGGCCTGCGTGGTGCAACTTGTAGCGCGGGCGGACATCGGCGCGGTCAAACCTGCCAATAGGACCGCCGGCGCGGCAAAAACCTTCCAGCAGAGGTGCATCGGTTGAACCCTCTCCGGCGCGCGAAATCTCTTTATTGAGCGTCCACGGGCCACTGTTAGTCTAGTACAGTAGGCGGCAACGGACCGCCGTGTCCGGAGGACGCTTCCGCGCTGGGAAGCTTCTGCCGGAAGACCATCATCGGAACCCGCGCAGGGATTCAACCGCCGGAACCAAGGACCATTTCCATGTGTACAGCCACCCCGCTCGACTCGCCGGTTTCGCTCAGGATTCTTCGTGCGCGGGGGTTTGCACGGCTGGCGGTTTTTGCAGCGGTTCTGGTCGCGACTCCGGGCGGGGCGCATCTGCTGCGCGCGCAGGCGCCGGCAACCCCTGTTCCATCCACAAAGTCAACCCCGGCTCATAAACCGGCTCATCCGCACAAGCGTGCGGCCGCGGTCAAACTACAAACCCAGGCGGCTCCGGCGGCGGCTGCGCCGGCAACGCCTTCCGTGCCCGAAGATCCAAAGTGGCCGGTCGACGAAAAGGCCGTCCCGGCCACGGTTACCTGGGACAGCCAGGGCCTGCGCATCGACGCCGCCAACTCCAGCCTGGCGCAGATTCTGCAAGACGTGTCCACAGCTACCGGCACGAAGGTGGAGGGATTCGACGCCGACCAGCGAGTTTTTGGCGCCTACGGCCCCGGCCCTGCGCGCGACGTGCTCAGCCAGCTTCTGCATGGCTCCGGTTACAACTTCGTCATGATCGGAGAACAGGGCCAGGGAACTCCGCGGCAACTCGTGCTCAGCTCCCCCCACGCCGGAACAGTAACGAAAGACGTTAAACCCTCCCCGGCCGTCTCCAGCGAGGAGGAATCCGATACCGAGGAGCAACCGCAGCCGAGTCAACCGCCCATCCGGCCCGGCATCATACCCGGAGGTCCGCCACGCTCCCCGCAGCAGATGCAGCGGCGCCCGCAGCCCGGGCAACCGCCCAGCAATCCGCAGAACTAGTCCTCCGATTTCGGCGATAATATCTCTACCAACTTTCAAGGAGAATTCCCCATGTCCGAACCAACCATTGCTCAAAAGAGTCCCTATGCCGTGGAAGTGGAAGCCGGCAAGAGCTACTTCTGGTGCGCCTGCGGCCGGAGCGCCAGCCAGCCCTTCTGCGACGGCAGCCACAAGGGCACCGGATTCACGCCGGTAAAGTTCGACGCCACTGAATCCAAGACCGCCTACTTCTGCGGTTGCAAGCACACCGCCCAACCGCCTCTCTGCGACGGCAGCCACAAAAAACTCTAGTACGGTGAAAATGAATTGCAAAACAATTATGAGTGCAGGAGTGAATGAGTGAATTAGTGAAAACTGCGCTATTCTCGCTTCACTCATTTACTTCTTCTCTCTTTCACTTCTTCACTCTTTCACTATCAAACACTCTCGATACGAGGGCACCAAATTTCACTCATGCCCATCACTCACATCTCGGTACGCGGAGCGCGCCAGCACAATCTGCGCGACATCAATGTGCGCATCCCGCGCAACACGCTCACCGTGGTCACGGGCCTCAGCGGTTCGGGCAAGAGCTCGCTGGCCTTCGACACCATCTATGCCGAGGGGCAGCGGCGCTACGTGGAGACGCTCTCGGCCTACGCGCGCCAGTTCCTCGACCAGATCGAGCGGCCCGACGTGGACTCCATCGAGGGACTCTCGCCGGCCATCTCCATCGAGCAGAAGACCACCAGCCGCAGCCCGCGCTCCACGGTGGGCACCATCACTGAGATCTACGACTACCTGCGTCTGCTCTACGCCTCGATTGGCACGCCCCACTGCCCCAACTGCGGAAGGCCCATCGCCCACCAGTCCGCCGACCAGATCGTCCAGCGCATTCTGGAGCAGGGCCGCGGCGAGCGCGTTACCGTGATGGCGCCCATCGTCCGCGGGCGCAAGGGCGAGTTTAAAGAGCTGCTCGACCAGCTTGACCGGCAGGGCTTCCGCGTCCGCGTGGACGGCGAGTTGCGCGACCTCTCCGAGCCAGTGCTGCTCGACCGCCGCAAGAACCACACCATCGAAGCGGTCGTGGATCGCATCCTGCTCAAGAGCCCTCCCGCCGATGCGCCCCAGCTTCCCCCCGGCAAGCCATCGGTGGAAAAGCGCCTCGACCTGGCCGTCGCCAAGGCCCTGCAACTGGCTAACGGACTGGTTTTAGTCGCCGTTGCCGGCGGCCAGAATCCTTCCAAGCCTCAGGAACAGATGTTCTCCTCCTCCATGGCCTGCCCCGACTGCGGCCTCGATGTGCCCAAGCTGGAGCCACGCAGCTTCAGCTTCAACTCCGCCTTCGGCGCTTGCCCGGAGTGTCACGGCCTGGGGTCGCTCTATGATCTGGACCCCGCCAAGGTGATTACCGACTGGTCGAAGCCGCTGCTGGACGGTCTCGGCCCCGGTTCCACCTCGCAGTATCTGCTCAGGCTCATTCATCTGGCCGCCGACCGCTACAAGATCGACCTCCAGACGCCCTTCGAGGAGCTGCCGCCGCGCCAGCAGCACCTTCTGGTCTACGGCCCGCCCAAAGGCGAAGGCCCGCGCACCGGCTTCCACGGCGTTCTCGCCTTCCTGCGCGACAGCATCGAAGAGGCGCGCAGCGATTCCTATCGCGAGTCGATGATGAGTTACATGTCCGCCACGCCCTGCAAGGTCTGCCGCGGCAAGCGCCTGCGCCCGGAGTCGCTGGCGGTCAAGATCGGCGGCCTGTCCATCGCCGACTTCACCGCGCTGCCGCTGAACCGCGCTCTCTCGGCGGCCATCAACCTGAACTTCACGGCGCGCCAGTCGCTCATTGCCGAGCGCATCCGCCACGAGATTGCCGAGCGGCTGGAGTTTCTCTGCGCCGTGGGCCTCACCTACCTTTCTCTGGACCGCAACGCGGCCACGCTCTCGGGCGGCGAGGGACAGCGCATCCGGCTGGCCACGCAGATCGGCTCCCGGCTGCGCGGCGTGCTCTATGTCCTCGACGAGCCTTCCATCGGCCTTCATCAGCGCGACAACAACCGGCTCATTCAGGCCCTGGAAAAGCTGCGCGATCTGGGCAACACCGTGCTGGTTGTGGAGCACGACGAAGAGACCATCCGCCACGCCGATTATGTGCTCGACCTCGGCCCCGGCGCGGGCCGTCTGGGTGGCCAGGTGGTTGCGCAGGGAACGCCGGCGGAGATTATGGCCTGCCCGGAGTCGCTCACCGGGCGCTATCTCTCCGGCGCATCCGGAATGTTGCAGCGTGCCCATCCGCGGCCCCTGGCCGGCAAATGGCTCACCGTCACCGGCGCGCGCGAGCACAATTTGCAGGACGTGACGATTCGCATTCCGCTGGGCGTGATGACCCTGGTCACCGGCGTCAGCGGCAGCGGCAAGAGCACGCTCATCAACGATATTTTGTATCGGTCGCTGGCCAAGAGCATCTACGGCTCGCGCGAAGAACCGGGCGCGCACGACACCATCACCGGCGCCGAGCAGATCGACAAGGTGGTGCGCATCGACCAATCGCCGATCGGCCGCACGCCGCGCTCCAACCCCGCCACCTACACCCAGGTCTTCTCGCCCATCCGCGATCTCTTCGCCATGCTGCCCGAGGCGCGCGAACGCGGCTACAAGCCCGGCCGCTTCAGCTTCAACGTCGGCGGAGGCCGTTGCGAGGCCTGCCAGGGCGACGGGCAGCGGCGCATCGAGATGAATTTCATGCCCGACGTCTACGTGCAGTGCGAGATCTGCAACGGCCGCCGCTACAACCAGGAGACGCTAGCCGTAAAATTTCATTCGCACTCCATCGCCGACATCCTCGAGCTAACCATCGAAGATGCGCTTACCGTGCTGGCCGACGTTCCGCAGGTGCGCCAGAAGCTGCAAACCCTGGTGGACGTGGGCCTGGGCTACGTCCATCTGGGCCAGAGCGCGACCACGCTCTCCGGCGGAGAGGCGCAGCGCATGAAGCTGGCGCGCGAGCTGAGCAAGCGCCAGACGGGCCGCACGCTTTATCTGCTCGACGAGCCCACCACCGGCCTCCACTTCGACGACGTGCGCAAGCTGCTCGAAGTCCTCCACCGGCTCACCGACCTGGGCAACACGGTCATCATCATCGAGCACAACCTGGATGTGATCCGCAACGCCGACTGGATTCTCGACCTCGGCCCCGAGGGTGGCGAAGACGGCGGCCGCATCGTCGGCCAGGGCCGCCCGGCAAAGATTGCCGCCACTCCCGGCTCCTACACCGGCCAGTTCCTCAAACGCTATTACACCTCCAGCAGCGGCCGTCTTGCGACCTCCAGCCTCGACGATGATTCAGCTGGTGTCGATTCAACCGTAACGCCGGATGCGCCGTCGATTACGCAGGTTGTAGCGGACGCACCCGCCATACGTACAGCCGCAAAGAAGACTGCCCCCAAAAAATCCGCAACCCGCAGAAAGAAGACGGTGCTGCCATGAGCGACCTCGAATCCACGCCGCGCGAGCCGGAGCAAAATATTTCTGTCGTGCCAGAAAATATGGGTGCCCCAGGTCCCGCTTTTGGGACCTGGGATTCAGACGCTGCCACCAGTGCGCCAGCGGAGCTGTTTCAGTCCTGGTCCCAACCCGCAGCCGTTGCGCCCTCGCGCATTCCGCATCTCGGCCATCTCTGCCTGCTGGGGGCGTTTCTGCTCATCGGCTTTGTGTGCATGACGGTGCTGTTGTTTGTTGCCCTGCACTTCCATTTGGATGGAATCACAACGCAAGAACAGATCGCGACCAATGTTCACTACCTTCTGGGCAGCGAGGCGATCCTCTATCTCGTTACACTGGCTCTCAGCTTTCCTCTCTTTCCGCTGCTCTGGAACAAAAGCTTCTTTGCCGGAATTCACTGGCGCGGCGTGACGGCTATCCAACTGGGTTGGCGGTTGCCCGCCATCGCCGCAGGTTGCTTCGTTCTGGCCGCCATCGACGATAAGCTGCTGCCTGGGCCGGAACACGCGCCCATCGAAGAGATCTTCCGTTCACCGGGCGCGGCGTGGCTGATGTTCGGCTTCGGCATCACACTCGCACCTTTCTTTGAGGAGATCGTCTTCCGCGGCTTTCTGCTGCCCGCCCTAGCCACGGCCTGGGATTGGGCAATCGAAAAGAGCACCGGCAAGTCCGCCCGCCCGCTCGATGCCAACGGCCATCCTCAGTGGTCTATTTTCGCCATGGCCGTCGCCTCCATCGCCACCAGCCTGCCCTTTGCCCTGCTGCACGCCGAACAGACCGGCAAATCGCTCGGTCCGTTTATCCTGTTGATTACGGTCAGCCTGGTGCTCTGCGCGGTGCGCCTTAAAACCCGCTCCCTCGCTGCCAGCACGCTGGTTCACGCCTGCTACAACTTTCTGCTTTTTTCCACCATGCTCATCGGCACCGGCGGCTTTCGGCATTTGGACAAAATGTGAAAAAGACAGGGACTAGGGACTAGGGAGCCGGGATCAGGGAATTGGGAATATACCCTGCCTGAAAAAAAATGGGCGGCAAGGGTGATACCCTTGCCGCCGCCCGTCCCTGGGTTGTCTTGAAGTTACTGCAGTGGTACGTTACTGTAAATCCGTTGTTACTGCAAAAGCTTGGTCACTTCCTGCTCGACGCTGTTTGCCTGGGCCAAGGCGGCGATGCCGGTCTGGCTGAGGATCTCATACTTGGACATGTTGGAGGTCGCGGAGGCATAATCGGTAGCCTGGATTGCGTTCTGCGCCGAGACCACATTCTCCTGCTGGGTGCTCATCACCTGGCTGAGAGAGTTGAGCGTATTGATCTGGGCGCCGATGTATCCGTCCATCGCGGCCACGTCGGTGATGGCCACGTTCAGATCGTTCAGCGCGGTCTCCGCATCAGGTTGGTTCAACAGATCGGTGGTGCTGAGTGACTGGCCAGCATTGTCAGAGTAGCCCATTGTCGCGATCCCACCCGTGCCGGTTGGGTCCGCGGTGAAGGTCGAGGAGGCCGCTTGCGCGGTTGCGAGATCCGCAATTCCATTCGCTCCGATGAGAGGCGTTGAGACCCCGACGGTGTAGAAAGCGGCCGCAGCGGTGTAGGTCGGTATGTCGGCTGGGGTGGTGGTGTCGCCCAGAACTGCAGCGGTGATGCCCGCCTTGGAGCTTTCCGACGTAAACGTATCGGTCCCGGACCCAGCGGCGGCGTAGGTAGCGGTTATTCCCCAGCCTTGGGCGTTGATCGTAGCGGCAATGTTTGCCAGAGTGTTCCAGCCGGCCCCGCCGAGTGCTTGTACGTGGGCGTGTCCGGAACTGTCCGTGATGGTGAGGGTGCCGGAGAGGGCGTCCGTATTGACTCCCGTTCCCGCCAATGTGCCGACAGCGCCAGGAGTGATACCGCTCCCCACACCCGCGCCCGGCCCGGTGATCAGAATGCCGGTGTCTGCGGCGTGGCCCGCGCCGACAGCCTGGGCTCCAGCCTGTGCCGCCGTGGTAAAGCTGGCGGTAATGCCCAGGTTCGCGGCGTTGATGGCGTTGATCATTCCCTGGGCCGTGTCGGCGAAGCCGGTGAGGCCGCCAGCGGAAATGGTTGCGGTTTGCTGAGAAACAGTCCCGCCCGCCCCCGTCGCCATATAGTGAACGGTCAACGAGGAGGTGGCGTTTTGCAAGGCATCGCCCGCTGTGGCATTCGTGCCGCCGCTTGACAGATCGATGAACACATTGCCTTGGCCGCTGCTGTAACTCATCGCGCCATTGGTGTCGCCCACGCTGCTCGAACTCAGAGCGCGAATATTCAGATCGTCAACCGAAGAACCTGCCGCCGAAGAGTCGCCGGTGTAGATGGCGGTCGTATTACCGGCAAAGACCTGTTCCTGGTTGTAGGTGGTCGTCGATCCGATGTTGTTGACCTCGGCCAGAATCGACTGATACTCCTGGTTGGCGGCGCTATCCTGATTGGCGTTGAGGGTGCCGTTGGAGGCTTCCGTAGCCAGCGTGATAGCGCGGTCCAGCAGACTTGTCACTTGTGACAGGGCGCCATCGGCAACCTGCAGCAGTCCCACGCCTTCGGTGGCGTTGGTCTCCGACTGGGTCAGGGCAGCCGAGTTGGCTCCCAAGCCATTCACGAGCGAAAGCCCTGCGGCGTCATCCGCACCGGAGTTGATTCTTGATCCTGACGACAACTGCTCCAGCACCGTCTGCAAGCTGGCGTTGGTGTTGTTCAGGTTGTTTTCCGCGTAGATCGCTGAGAGATTGTTCAATACACCGAGGGCCATGGAAGGTAACTCCTTTTAGACACACTGACTCACCTGCGCCTGGCAGCGCTTTTTCCGTTCTGCCAGGCCCACCGTATCTTTCCGGTTGGGTGGATTGCGTCTGCTCCTTTCATCGGTCCGGATGAAAATAACTTTAGTCATATAATTCAGGACTGCTTTTATCCCTTGCTGTCGCAGCCTGATTCAGGCTGTCCAGCTTCCATTCAATGCCTGTCTCAAAGCGATTCAAACCCTGTAGCGTTGCGCTCCACCTGTCTGTCCCGGTTCGCTACAGGAAGCGGGCGTTTCAGCGCCCTGGCGAGCCCCCGGCAGCCACCCCAACGAGCAAAAATCACTCGTTGGGGACCCCGGCAGCCGCGCTCCGCGCTGTCCAGCAGTCTTTGGCGCACAAAAAACGGCGGCAAGAGGATCGCCTCCCGCCGCCATCGGTATTAACTGCAACCGTATTTGCTCTCTGCCAAAACTTGTGCTGCAAAATCCCTTTCTACTGCTCAGCTCCAGGTGGAGGGGCCGCGGGTGCAGCCGGCTCCGGGGCTGGCGGCGAGAAAGGCGCCTGGCGGCGGTATGGGCCGCCCTGCCGCCAGCCGCCCGGTCCCTGGCCCTCGCTGGCACGGCTGGCGCGGTCGGCCTGCAACTGCTTCCACTGCTCGGTCGTCAACTTGGAGCGAATGGCCAGCAGAAAGCCCGCATTCGCCTTTTCGAGCTCGGCCCGCGCCTGCGCTACCTTGTCAATCTGCGCCAGTATCTTAGCCTCGTTAGGCGGATCCTCCCGCATCAGCGGCTCCAGCGCCAGTTCTGCCTTCTGCAGGTTGGCTCGCAGGTCGATCAGCTTCTCCCGGTGCGCCAGAAAGATGTCGTCAAACTCCTTGCGCTGCTCATCGGTCAGCTTCAACCGCTCCACGATCCTGGGATTGTTCCACCAGCGTCCATGGCCGTCCTGCAGCCCGAAGGAACGCTCCATGGGAGGGCGATGCATCCCAAATCCCTGCCCCATTCCATCGCCGGGCGCCTGAGCCGACACAAATCCAGCCAGCAAAATTCCCGCAATCGCAAATCCAAGCCGTACAATTCCGAATGCCTTCATTCGCTTCTCCTCCCCCTCTATCCGCCGAGGGTGTGCCGCTGTTTCCCAATATAGCTCTAATGGGGTTTCATTCTTACGGGTTTTCGTCCTCGGCCATCAATTGAGCCAGAGGCTCCATGGCGGCCGGAACTTCCCGTGATACGTCGCTGTCCACCTTGGCCAGTAAATCCTCATCCTCTTGCCGGGCCTGCTGATTCCGCTGCTGAACAGCCCGCCGTTCCTGCTCAGCCATGCGGGCCGTGGCACTCCTCATCTCCCGCTGATGATGCTGCCAGAGCCCCGCCGAAGCGCAGCCGGCAACCAGAACGCAGCCCAGCGCCCACCCGGCCGCCAGCCGCCAAACCTGCCTGGGCGCAACTGCCGCCCGCGGACGGCTATAAACCGCATCGCTCCAGGCATGAACGCTTAAGCGGAAGTCCCGGAGCGCCTCGTCCAACTTGTCCAACTCGCCCGGCTCCTCCGTAACGTTGCCAACCTCGCCAGCTTCGTCCTTGAAAATCACCGTTTGCCTCCCAATTCCGCTCGCACCCTTGCCAGTGCCCGCGAAAGGTGCGCCTTCACCGTGCCCTCGCTGAGCCCGGTGGCCCGCGCAATCTCGCTCAACTCAGCCTCTTCCACGTAGCGCAGCAGAAAGACCGTCCGCTGACGCTCGCTGAGCCTGTCTACCGCCTTGCTCACCTGACTTACCCGCTCCCGCGCCAGCAACTGCTGCTCCACGGAGCGTTCCCCGCTGGGCAACCACTCGCTGGCCTCGTCCAGTCCCACGGCGTTGCTCTGCGTATGCCGCCAGAACTGCATCCGGCGGTTGCGCCAGTGGTCCTTCTGCAGGTTGATGGCGATGCGCATCAGCC
>Ga0371490_1001497_pt1 | contig 12001 bp, 12 predicted proteins | sample MB2SIPfraction_FD_207959 | JGI IMG/M metagenome (GOLD analysis project Ga0371490, IMG submission 207959) | Lab enriched peat soil microbial communities from McLean, Ithaca, NY, United States - MB28FN SIP fraction | ecosystem: Environmental > Terrestrial > Soil > Wetlands > Peat | place: USA...
CGAAACCAGGAAATGTCTACCGCTCCAGCTGACATCGCCACCCCGTCTCGTGACCGCTTCCACGCCATGTACAGCGTCCTCGAAGAGGCTGTTGACTCCCGCGCCTTCCCCGGCTGCGCCTTCGGAGTCCTTGCCGGAGACCAGGTGGTGCTCTCCGATGCTGTGGGCCGCTTCACCTTCGAAGCCGATTCGCCACAGGTTCGACCCGCAACCCCCTTTGACGTGGCCAGCGTGACCAAGGTGGCAGCTACCACGGCCATGGCCATGCTGCTCTACCAGCGCGGCCAGCTGGCACTGGACACGCTGGTTGCCGACCTGTTGCCAGGCTTCATCGTTGGCCGCGAGCCGGGATCGGCGGCGCGGCGGGTCACGTTGCGGCACCTGCTGGCCCACAACTCCGGGTTGCCGGCTTATGTGGAGTTTTTCCGCACGGTGCGGTCGTCCGCGGCGCTTCTCAAGGCCTGCCTGAAGTTGCCGCTGGAAGCCGAACCCGGCACCCGCGCCGCATACTCCGACCCCGGCTACATTTTGCTCGGCAAGGCACTGGAACTGCTGGCCCGCGAGCGCATGACCAGCTTTTTGGCCCGCGAACTCTATCGCCCGCTTGGCCTGCACAACACCTGCTTCCGCCCGGCTGCGCAACTGCGGGAGAAGATTCCGCCGACCGAAGTGGATACATGGTTCCGGCAGCGGCTGATTCAGGGCGAGGTGCAGGACGAGAACGCTTCGGTACTGGGCGGCATCAGCGGCCATGCGGGCCTGTTTTCGACTGTTCCGGAGCTGCTGCGCGTTGCGCAGGAGTTGCTGCGCGCACTCGATCCGGCGGCTACGAGCATCTTTACGGCCGCGACCGTAGAGACTTTTGCCCAGCGCCAGCCTCCGACAGGCAGTTCCCGGGCGATTGGCTGGGATACACCCTCGGAGAACTCCTCGGCAGGCACGTATTTTTCCCCGCACTCCATTGGCCATCTGGGTTATAGCGGTTGCTCGCTCTGGATTGACCTGGATGCCCGGGTGGCCGCGGTGCTGCTGACCAACCGCACCTGGCCCGATCGCCAGAATCAGGCCATCCGGCAGGTGCGGCCAGCCTTCCACAACGCCCTCCGGCGGGCGTTGGAGGGTTAAAGCAAAATCCGGGAAACTGTGCCCAGAGAAGTTCGTCCCTGGTCGCCGCTCCCTGCTGGTCGCGTCGATTTGGCATGGAACCATCGGGCACACCATCCCGGATTTTGCTCTAGTGGTCAGACCGGCTAAGTGCTTTATCAAGAATCAAAAACAGAAAAATTTCGCTCTTGCAGGGTTTGCGGCTACAATCAAAAATGGGGACAGACGCAATGCTGAACAGTTCCACCATGCAGGAAACGCCCGGCACCAATAGCACGCAAAACAAGAACGACCAGGCTGCACTGCTGCAACAACTTACGACGGAAAGTCAGAACGAGGCATCGCAGGGACTCGACATCAAATCCGCAGTTGAAATCGCTCGTATCATCAACCACGAGGATTCCAAAGTTGCGGGAACGGTGAAGAAGGCTCTGCCGGAGATTGCCCAGGTGATCGATCTGGTGGCGCGCAGCCTCCGGGACGGTGGCCGTCTGATTTACGTGGGCGCAGGCTCCAGCGGCCGCATCGCCGCGCTGGACGCCTCCGAATGCCCTCCTACTTACTCCACAGCTCCCGGAATGATCCAATACATCATGGCTGGCGGACCCAAGGCACTTGCTTCTGCGGTCGAAGTCAATGAGGACTCCGAAGGGCTTGGACAGCGCGACATCGCTCGCCGCCGCCCCACCCGCAAGGATGTGGTGATAGGCGTTTCCGCTTCCGGCCGCACTCCGTATGTGGTGGCAGCCGTGGCTTACGCCCGCGCTCGTGGCGCCCGCACCGCCGCCGTCACTTGCAATCTGGGCACGCCTCTGGCCGCTGCAGCGGACGTGACCATTGTGGCCGACGTCGGGCCCGAGGTGATCTCCGGTTCCACGCGCATGAAGGCCGGCACCGCGCAAAAGATGATCCTGAACATGATTACCACCGGCGCCATGACCCGCATGGGCTATGTGTACGAGAACCTGATGGTGAACGTGCACATGCAGAACTCCAAGCTGGTGGAGCGCGGCATCGGCATCCTGATGCGCGCCTGCAAGATCGACCGCCATACGGCGGTGGAGACCATCAAGAGCGCCGGGCGCAGCGTGCCTGTGGCTCTGGTGATGCTCAAGGCCAAGGTCGACAAGCCGGAGGCCGTACGCCGCCTGGCCAAGTCTGACGGCAACGTCCGCGTGGCCATTGAAGACAACAGTTCGGATTTCTAGGCAATTTTGATCCGCATTCAGCATGAAACCCAGGGCGATGCCCTGGGTTTTCTGTTTCCTGTGCTCTGCGGGAAGAAGCAAGGCCGTTCATTTCGCTGGGAACGGGCTTGATTGGTTAGACTGGAAGGCAGAATGAAAGGCCTCTTGCGTTCGCTCTCCGTTCTCGCCCCCCTGGTTCTCGCGCTCGCGTCCGTGGCTCATGGCCAGGGCACACGCCTGTGGACTCAATCCGACCTGACACAGCTTGAAAAAGGCACCCCCGATGGCGTCGAACTCCGGAGCGACGGCCAGCTGCGCCAGGGCGCGGGTGTCACGGCACTGGCTACTACGCCCTCCACCTACGTGTGGTCGGTGGCGGTGGACAAAGCCGGCCTGATCTACGCCGGAACCGGGTCGCCGGCCACCATTCTGCGGATCAATACCAAAGAAGCCTTGTCCAAGCAGCCCGCCAAGCCCTTCACGCTGTTTGAGACCAAGGACCTTACGGTCCAGGCGCTGCGGCTGGGTCCGGACGGCAACCTCTACGCTGCGCTGCTTCCCTCTGGCCGTGTGCTGCGCCTGAATCCAGCGGCCACTGCAAAGATCGACGAGACCGCAGCGACCGTGGTCTTCGATCCGACAAAAGTGGAAGGAGCAAAGACCACCGCCCACTCCCACTACGTTTGGGATCTGACCTTTGACGCGCAGGGCCGCCTCTACATTGCCACCGGCGATCCGGCTGCGGTCTACCGCGTGGAGCTTTCGAAGCCCAATGCCAAGCCGGAAGAGTTTTTCAAGACCGACGAGGCGCACGTGCGCTCGCTGGCCTGGGATGCGAAAGGCAATCTGATTGCCGGCACCGATGGTTCGGGGCTGGTCTACCGCATCGACCCCAGCGGCAAGGGCTACGTGCTGTTTGAGGCGCCGCGCCGTGAAGTGACCTCGGTGGCCGTGGCTGCCGATGGCACCATCTACGCGGCCTGCGTGGGTGACAAGACGCGCATTTCCCTGCCCCCACTGCCTGTCGCCCCGGGATCCATCAACATCGTTCAACCCGGCTCGCTGGCCGCGGCCAACTCCAGCGCATCGCTCCCGGATGGTTCGGAGATTTATGCGCTTGCCGAAGGCCAGGCTCCGCGCAAGCTTTGGGCGCAGAAGGACGAGATTGTCTATGCGCTGCTGCCGCGCGCCGATGGTCTGATGGCACTCACCGGCAATCATGGCCACGTTTTGCGCATTGCCGCAGACGGCAGCTTTGCCGACCTCGCGCACCTGGACGCGCAGCAGGTTCTTTCCCTGGTTTCTGCTGGAGATCATTTGATTCTCGGCACCGGCAACACGGGCCGGCTGTTTGCCTTTGGCGCCGCCGAGAAGCACGAATACGCGAGCCAGGTCTTCGATGCCGGTGCACTGGCCCGCTTTGGCCGCGTGGAGATTGAGCCCGGCGCCAAAGAGTTCCAGATCCTCACCCGTACCGGTAATTTGGCCCAGCCCGCACGCGGATGGGCCGACTGGCAGCTGCTCAAGGATGGCGTGGTGGCATCGCCCGCCGGCCGCTATCTGCAGTGGAAGGCGGTGCTCAACGCAGGCGGAGTGCTGGCCAACGTGGGCGTCAACTATCTTCCTGTGAATGCCGCGCCGGTAGTGGACGATGTGATCGCCGTGCCCGGTGCGCGCTGGAGCGGCTCGGGCTCTGTGGGCGGTGGTCAGCAAACCATCTCCATTGCTTTCAGCCAACCAGCCACAAGCCCTGCGCCGATTACGGAATCAGGCGCTACCGCGCCGCTGATGGCGGCCAAGGATCGCACCGCCGTTACCGTGCGCTGGGCAGCGCACGACGACAATGGAGACGAGCTCACCTTTGCCGTCTATCTGCGCGGCGATGGCGAGTCGGTCTGGCGGTTGCTCAAGGACCGCATCACCGACCATGCCTACAGCTTCGACGCCACGCAGATTCCGGATGGCGGCTATCAGGTGAAGGTTCTTGCCTCGGACGCTCCTTCACACACTCCTGGCGATGCACTCACGGCCGAGAAGATCAGCCCGCGCTTTGAGATAGACACCACGCCGCCCGTGGTCTCAAACCTTCGCGTTGGCCCCAGTCCCAACAATCGCAAGCCCGCGTTGACGGTCTCTTTCGATGCGGAAGACGCATCTTCGCCGATCATCCGCGCCGAATACTCGCTCGATGCCGGTCCCTGGCAGTACATGGAGCCGGTGGGCAAGCTCTCCGATGCGCGCCGCGAGAGCTATTCCTTCCCCGTGGAACTGCCCGACGCCAAGCCGGCGGAACACCTGCTTACCGTGCGCGTTTACGACCGGCACGACAACGTGGGTCTGGCCAAAATCGTGATCCCGGCGGAGGCCAAGTAAAAGAATGCGCTTCGAGTTCTTTCTTGCCGCCCGCTATCTCCGCGCCAAACGCCGCCAGGCCGTGGTGGGCGTGGTGACGGCTATCTCCGTTACTGGCGTGGCCGCGGGCGTGGCCGCGCTGATCATTGCGCTGGCCATCACCAACGGCATGAAGCGGGATCTGCAGGATCGCCTGGTGGACACCACCGCGCATGTGCAGCTGATGCAGACCCGGGGCGAAGGCATTCGCAATTGGCGGCCGCTCTTCGAGAGCCTGCGCAAGGTTCCGCACGTTGTGGCTGCTTCACCGGGGCTCTACGAACAGGTGCTCGTTGCCCGCGGCGCGCGCGATGGCGGCGCGCTGATCGAAGGCATTCTACCGGACGATGAACGCAAGGTCAGCGGTCTGCTGGCCAACTCCACGCCGGGTGCCCTGGAAGCTCTCGCTCCTCCCCATGCGACAACCGAGGGCTGCTTAACGCAGTTGCCGCCCATCGTGCTGGGCAAGGACCTGGCCGAGACCGTGGGCGCAACGGTGGGCGATGCGGTGATGATCATCAGCCCGCAGGGGGAGATGACGCCGCTCGGCATCGTGCCCAAGTACGTGCGCTTCCGGCTGGCCGGCATCTTTCACTCCGGCTTTTACCAGTACGACGCCCAGATGGGCTTTGTGCGCCTCTCCGACGCCCAGTGTCTCTTCGACGAGCCCGATCTGCTCTCCGTGATCAGCTTCAAGATCGACGATCTGGATCGCGCCCGCGAGGTTGGCCGCGCGATTGAGCAGGTGGCGGGGCCCGGCTACATGACCACCAACTGGATGGAGCAGAACCGCGAGCTGTTCCGCGCCCTCAAGCTGGAACAGGTGGTTTCATTCATTGTGATTGCGCTGATCGTGATTGTGGCCGCGCTTAACATTCTCATCGCCCTTACCATGATGGTGATGGAAAAGACCCGCGACATCGCAGTGATGATGAGCTTCGGCGTCGATCCGGCGCAGATCCGCCGTATCTTCCTCCTGCAGGGTTTTCTCATCAGCTTGATTGGAACCCTTATCGGCCTTGTGCTGGGGTACGTGGCCAGCTGGGCCGGTGGACACTACCACTTCATCCATCTCTCGGCGGAGGTCTACTCCATCGACACGCTGCCCTTTGCCCCGCGCCTGATCGACGGTATTCTGGTTTCCGCGCTTTCTGTGGGTGTCAGCCTGTTGGCTACGCTTTACCCGTCGATCTCCGCTTCGCGGATTCTGCCGGCCGAGGCACTGCGGTACGAGTGAGGCAATAGTCAGAATCCAGATCTTCCCGGCAAATCAGCTCGTCTATAATCCTTTTCGAAATCCGCCAGCGATTTGTATCTCTCCTGAAAGGACAGGACATCTATGCTCATTCGTAATTTTGGCCACCTCTGGGAACGAAAGTTCATCAACTTTGGGACAGGCGGGCGCGGAAATCGAGGGCACCTGAAGGGCTACAACGGTCCGCTCAAAGCAGATTTCCGAGACCAAATTGGAATCTATGTGCTTTATGATAAGGATTTTCTTCCTGTCTATATAGGGCAAGCAGGCAGGGGAAAGGCAGGGTTGCTGAGACGTCTGAACCAGCACGAGACTGACCACCTTTGGTCCCGCTGGGAGTATTTCAGTTGGTTTGGGTTCAGACGAGTGAACAAAAATGAGGGCCTTTCCGCCTTCGATGAAGTAGAGAAGGTCTTCAGGGCAAAGGGAAGTCTGCTATTGAACGAGGTGGAAGGTGTGCTGATCACCGCGCTTGAGCCGAAGCTAAATAAGCAGGGTCCGCGCTGGAAGGACGTCAAGGAGTATTTCCAAACGAGAGACGATCGGATGGAGGAGGCGACGGTCGGCGATTTAATGGAAAAACTTGACGGACTTGAGAAGAGGCTAAAGAGTGAAATGTATGCGTTGAGAGTTAAGAAATGATTTTCTTCCGAACCGTTTGACATCGGCAGGATTGACAATGTGTCACGTTTTGTGTCACATTCTAGCCATGGAAAGCATCACTCTCCGCGAACTCCGTGACACCCGTAAGGTCAAAGCCTGGCTCCGGGCTGGCGTCCACATCGAGGTGCGCGAGCGCAACGAAGTCATCGGGGATCTGGTCCCGCGAACGCCGCTTTCCGCCCCCGCGACCCTCCCCGACTTTGCAGCTCGTCGCAAGGCTATTTTTGGCGACTACGTATTCCCTGAGAACATCGTCGTTGAGGCCCGCAAGGACAGCCGGTATTGATCGTCTACGCTGATTCGAGCTTTCTGGTCTCCAGCTATTCGGGAGACGCGCACTCCATCGAGGCCGACAACAGGAGGGCTCTGTTGCCGACCATTCTGATGACTCCGTTCGTACGGGCAGAGGTGTGCGCGGCTTTGTATCAACAGGTATTTCAAAAGCGCGTCTCACTCGCTCAGGCGAACATGGCTTGGCAGGATTTCGAGCAGGACGGCAACAACGGCACTCTCACGCGAATCGACTTCCCTCTTGCCGCCCTGCCCCGAACGGTAGATCTCGCAAAGCGCTTCGCCCCCACCCTCGGCGTTCGCACCCTCGACTCGCTTCATGTTGCCTGCGCGCTCGAACTCAAAGCCGAATGCTTTTGGACCTTCGACGAGCGGCAAGCACGATTGGCAGAGGCCGTTGGTTTGAACACCGCTACCCCTACTGCGGCGTAATGATCCCGCCCAGCGCATGACGCCGGGGCAGCACAATGCCCCGGTGATCCACCTCAGCAGCGGGGCCCGGTGCGGAGGGTTCTTCCTTCAACTTTTCCCGTTCCACCAGCGCGCCGCCGCAGGCCGGGCACCAGTCGCCCTCCATCCCTGCTCCCATCACCGCATGACACTGCCTGCAAACCCGTTCCATATCCCCACTCTACCCCATCCGGGAGCCCTCACCCGTTAAACTGGAATCATGCACCTACCGGTCCGGCTGCTCGCCATCGACGTTGACGGGACCCTGCTGCCCAACGTCGGCCACGCCATCACCTCCCGCACCGCGCGCGCCCTGAAAGCAGCTCAGCAGGCGGGCATCCACGTGGTTATTGCCACCGGCCGGCGCACGGCTTTCACTACCCCACTGCTGGCCGATCTCAATCTGCGAGCGGATACCTGCCTGATCACGTCCAATGGTGCAGTGGTCCGCACGCTGGGCGGCGAGCTGATCGACCGCACGGCCATGGAGCCGGCGGTTGCCCGCGCGCTCTGCACCCTGCTGCGGCCTTTTGGCTGCGTGGTCTTCACCTTCGACCGCCCGGGCCGCCCGGAACTGGTACTCGAGAACATGGAAGAAGCACACGAACGTATCGCCCTCTGGATTGACGCCAATCGCGACGCCATCGAGGTGGTGCAGCCACTGGAGGAGGCCTTTTCGCTGGGTGCAGGTGCGGAGGATTTCCCCATCCAGGGGATGTCGGCGGGCACGGTCTACCAGATGCGGCAGGCTGAGGCAGCGGTCAAGGCCAGTCCTCTGGCGGAGCTCTGCTCCTGGGCCTGCACCGAGTATCCGGCGCGCGATCTCTCCATTCTGGATCTGATGCCCGCGGGTGTTTCAAAGGGCGCGGCGCTCCAGCGGCTGGCCGACCGGCTGGGCATCGACCGCAAAGCGGTGATGGCCATCGGCGACAACTGGAACGACGTGGATATGCTGGAGTTTGCGGGGCAGCCGGTGGTGATGGGCAATGCCGCCCCGGCACTGCGCACCATGGCCAAGACCCTGGGCTGGCGGCAAGCCCCGCGCAACGATCAGGACGGCGTGGCGCACACGCTGGACTACGTCCTTTCGCGGCTTGCGCCGGCCACGGCGGAGGAGTGTTTGTGAACCGCCACTGGAATCAGGCTGGCATTCCGTACGTTCTGACCGGAGCATCGGCCGGGGTGGGAGGAATGGTGCGCATTGTCTGCCTGTTCGGGCTGATTCCGGTCTGCTGCGCGCTGCCGGCCTGCGCTGCGGAGCTTGCCTACCTGCAGAATGGCTTTGAGTTGCGCTGCGATCACCATGCCACTGTGGAGGGCAAGCTTCGTCTCTTCCTGAGTCCCGGCGAAGACGACTACATTGAGCGGAATCCCGAAGAGGTAGACCGTTTTGAGGTGCTGCCCGATCCGCCTGCCGCGCCGGCTTCTGTAGCCAAACCCGCTTCGCGGCAAGACGCTGCACTGACTCAGGCCGATCTGGGCGAAATCCTGGGCCGCGCGAGCCAGGAACACAACGTGGACGTCGATCTGCTGGCCTCCATCGTCAAGGCGGAAAGTGGCGGCAACACGCGTGCGGTGAGCCGGGCCGGAGCCCGCGGCCTGATGCAGCTGATGCCTGCCACGGCCTCCGATCTGGGCGTTGAGGACAGCTTCAAGCCGGATCAGAACGTCCGCGGCGGTAGCAGCTACATCGATGCGTTGCTGGTCCGCTACCACGAGAATCTGGCTCTGGCCCTGGCCGCTTACAACGCCGGTCCTGCGGCCGTCGACCGCTATCACGGCATACCTCCCTACGCCGAGACCCGCGCCTATGTGGCCCGCGTCATCCATGAGTTCAACCGCCGCGTGCTGGCCCGGCAGAGGGCCCAATCCACCGTTACTCGGCGGTGATCCCCCGGGGCCATTTCGCGCGAGCTTCACACAAGTGCCCTGCCCCAACCGAGTACCATGGAGTTTGTGCGCCTTGAAGGCCGCCCAACGGAGTTCCTTTGAAGAAGAAGCAGTGGATCATCGGTTTGATCGCAATCGTCTTGTTTGTTGCGCTGTTCGTTTGGGGAAATAAGCAGCATCCGTTCGATTTTGCAGAGTTCTATCGTCAGGTGCAGCGTGCCGATTGGCGCCTGATTGCGCTGGGCATCGGCTGCATCTACTTCGCCTATATCTTCCGTTCTGCGCGTTGGGCATGGCTTATGCGCCATAACCAGCGGGTGGGAGCTTTCTCGCTGATCGGAACCCAGGTGATGGGCTTTACTGCAGTCGCACTCATCGGCCGTGTGGCCGACCCTGTCCGCCCCTTTCTGGTCTCCAAGCGCACCGGTTCGCCGCTGGGCATCCAGATTGCTGTTTATGTTGTCGAGCGGCTCTTTGACTTCGGCGCCATGGCGCTGATCATCTGCGCCGTCCTGCTGGCTGCTCCCACGGGTTCCACTCCGCACCCTGAGGCCCTCCGGAAGATCGGCATCGGCTTTCTGACCGGAGCCACGGGGCTGGCGGTCTTCATGACCCTCATCCGGCTCTCGGGAGATTTTATTGCCTCGCTTCTGGAAAAGGCCTTTGGCCTGATCTCGCCCAAGTTGGGGCATTCCATTGGCAACAAGATTCGTGCCTTCCACAAGGGCCTGGACACGATGCGCTCCCTGACCGATTTCGTGGTGGCGTTGACTGCATCCCTGGTGATGTGGGTCCTGATTACCGTTGCCTATATCGCCACGCTGCATGCGTTTGGCGGGAGTCCCGAGCTGGCCGCCATGAACCTGGCCTCTTGCATCCTCCTGATGGCGATCAGCGGCACCGCAAGCGCGCTGCAACTGCCGATCGTAGGATGGTTTTCGCAGATCATCTTTGTGGAGGAATCGCTGAAGCGTATCTTCGGTGTCTCGGCTGAGGCCGCGACGGCCGCGGCGGCGCTGCTCCTGGTGGTCACATTCCTGAGCATTGTTCCGGTGGGCTTGATCTGGGCGCAGATGGAGAACATCAGCCTGCGTTCGGTGGCTCGGGAAAGCGGCAAGGCAGGCGAAGAGCTGGTAGTAGATACCGAGTAGCCCGGCAGAGTTCTTTTACGAAGTCGAAAAGCAAAGCGCGGAAGCTTATGGGCCGCCGCGCTTTCTTTTGGTTCGAGCGTTTGCTACTTTGCGGAGGTTGCACCCAGCCGCAGCGAATCCGGACCCACCGCGCCGCCGGTCATCAGCATGCTCATGGCCTGCTCCATGGTGAGGTCGGTTTCCGTCACCCGCGCCAGAGGCAGAATCTGCAGAAACGCCGAGGTGGGATTGATGGCGTTGGGCAGGAGAACCGCGGCCAGCGCCTCACCGGTATCCTCGTCCTTCATGGTGCGGGTGAGGAAGCCAATGCTCTTTTGCCCCGCGATTGGAAAGTCGACCAGGACCACGCGCTGGCTGGTCTCCTTTTTGGCCATCATGGTGTCCAGGAGCTGCCGCACGGAGCCATAAACCTTGGCCACAAACGGCAGCCGGTCCAGCGTGGCTTCAAAGAGGCGGAAGGCCTGGCGCCCGATCACCAACGAGGTGACCCGGCCGGTTACATAGAGCGCTCCCAGCGTGAGTACAATGGCCAGAATCCACTGCATCCATGGCTGGCTCAGCCAGCTCTCCGGAAATACGGCTGCCAGCAGGTGCACTAGGGGCATGCCGGCCCTGGCCAGCTCGCCCAACAGGAAGCTAAAAATAAAAAAAGTTACGGCCAGAGGCCCAATGGTCAAAATGCCTGCCAGGATGCTAGTTTGTACGTTGCGCAGCACGCGGCTGAGTACAGGCTTCATGCGCCTCTCCGTGGTTGGTTTGGTTCTGGATTCTGCTTCGAGCATACGCTAACTGCCCTCCAGCCGGCACCAACGCGGCTGCCAGCGCAAATTCCTGCAGCGTGCAGGTCAGGATTGCTTATAGTAATAGAAGGTAACCAATGGCGAACAGCGATTCTCTGGGCGAATTGTACGATGACCGTGCGTTGAGTTCTGCCGGCGAGCGGCAAGGCAGCGCTCGCCCCATTGGCACCCCCTTGTCCACGGGCGGCAAGTCGCGTGGCCTGCAGGCCGATGCCCGCCGCTTTGCGCAGGCTGCTGCTCCCGATCGTTCGTTGCCCGCGCAGCCTCCCGCTGAGTCCACAGCTGCCGCATTGCCGGCTGGCGAGGATGCAAGCGTCAACAATTTGCAGCGCGCTCTCCAGGGCTTTAGACTGGCGTTGCCCTTTGTGCAGAAGCTGCTGCCGCTGCTGGATGGGCATGTGGCCACGGTGGTTTCCAACCTGCTGAGTCCGCAGCCTGCTGCTCCTGCACAGTCGCAAGGTGCGACCCAGCCCCGTCCGCTGACCACTGCGCCTGCCCCGCAACATATCACTGTGGACCTCACACCGGTGGAAGAGGGGCTCAAGCGGCTCCAGAACAGCCATCGCGAGCTGCATGTGCAGGTTGCCGAGCAGAACACCTCCATTCGGCGCGTAGAGGATCAACTGGCGATGGTCCGGGAAGCCACCGATCGCAACACGCTGGAACAGCAGGAATTGATGGAGGACCTGAAAGGGATCGGCAAGAAGGTCAACGTTGTCACTCTGGTGGTGCTGGCCATGCTGCTGGGCTCGGTGCTGTTGAATTTGATTCTCTATCTGCACATGCAGCGGGTTCTCCCGTAGTCATGGCGCCAGGTTT
>Ga0371490_1001499_pt1 | contig 11969 bp, 6 predicted proteins | sample MB2SIPfraction_FD_207959 | JGI IMG/M metagenome (GOLD analysis project Ga0371490, IMG submission 207959) | Lab enriched peat soil microbial communities from McLean, Ithaca, NY, United States - MB28FN SIP fraction | ecosystem: Environmental > Terrestrial > Soil > Wetlands > Peat | place: USA...
GGAACAGCACACCGGTGGCGACTCCATTCTGCTGCGTCTGAAGGAAGGCAGCCAGTCGTTCGTGGCCATTACGGACAATCCCAGCCCGGCCGAAGCGCCACGAGGTTTTGAGGTGGGCAGCCGCCTGCGCCTGCGCGGAATCTGCGTTACCGATCGGACTTATACCCGGGATGAGATTCCTTTTGCGCTCTTGATGCGCTCCATTGAGGACGTGCAGGTGATCGAGCCGCCGCCGTGGTGGAATACGCAGCACGTTGCGGAGGCGGTTGTCGCATTGCTGCTTCTCTCCGTCGGACTGCAACTGGTCTACACCTCGGTAAAACGTTCGCGACTGCACGCCGTCATTGAGGAGCGTGAGCGCCTGGCCATGGAGATGCACGATACCCTGGCGCAGAGCTTCGCGGGGTTGCGTTTTCAGTTGGAGGCCTTGTCGATCGAAGCCGCTCCCGGCAGTTCCATGCGGACGCAGCTTGAATCGACCGTGGACCTAGTGCGGTTCGGACATATGGAGGCCAGACGCAACATCGCAGCATTGCGTCCTGGCAACCTGGATCAATTGGGATTGGGAGAAGCCTTGCGGCAGGCTGCGCAAATGATCGTGCAGGATGGTCCGATTGCGATCTCGCTCGGCGTGCGCGGCGATCCCAAACGGATTCCGCTGCGCATAGCCGATCCGCTCTTCCGCATTGGCCAGGAGGCCATCTCCAACGCGACGCGGCACGGACAGCCCCACAATCTGCACCTTCGTCTGGCCTGCGGACGCTCGTCGGTCAAGCTCTCCATTCAGGACGATGGGGTGGGATTTTCCGATGCCGCGCAGAGCGCCGGATTCGGAATTCGCGGCATGAAGCGCCGCGCCGCTGCCGTCGGCGCCAAGCTTCTCATCAGCAGCACCCCGGGGCACGGAACCTCTGTCATTGTCAGAGCCGCTCTGCCCAAACCGTTGCTCCCCTCCTGGTGGCAGGGAGCGGCGCGTTTTATCAAATGGAGGGAATGGCTATATGGAAAAACTGTGTGATAAAAAGCCGATCCGCATTCTGATTGTCGATGACCATCCCATCGTCCGGGCCGGGTTGGCGAATCTACTGGGCAAGGAAGCCGGCTTCCAGATCAAGGGTGGGGTCGATGGTGGCGAGGAGGCGCTGGCATTCCTGGACAAGCACGCCGTCGACATCGTCCTGCTCGATCTGCGCATGCCGAAACAAAGCGGCCTGGACGTTCTCCCCGCCATTCTTGCCTGCAAGAATCCACCGCGGGTGATCATTCTCTCCAGCTTCGATTACCAGGAAGAGATCTATCGCGCTGCGAAGGCCGGCGCGCGCGGCTACTTGATGAAGGATGCCACGCGCGCCCAGATCGTCGATGCCATTCGCATGGTGGCCTGTGGAGAGTTGCACTTCCCCAAGGCCATCGCGGAACGCATTGCCGAGCGCGAGGGGCGCAACGGATTGAGCCCCCGCGAACACGATGTGCTGGTGATGATCTCCAAAGGACTCACCAACAAGGAGATTGGCCACGCGCTGGTGATCAGCCAGTTCACCGTGCGCAATCACATCAACCATATTCTGGAGAAGCTGGACGCTTCCGATCGCACCGAAGCCGTATCGATTGCCATGCAACAAGGAGTGATCTCGGTTGCTTCGTGAGCGCCGGCCTAATTTCTTCGCTACTGCAGGTCACGCTGATCCAGCCGGAGCGGATTACCTCCGACGATCAGCAGCTTGCCTGGAACTGGCCGGGTGACAGCCGCCGTCACTGGTTTCGCGCGGGGGTGCGCGGAGCCGATGGCAAGCTCTGGCTGCTCGGCAATCCGGTGTACATTAACTGGCAAGTGGAGAATCGCTGCGCAGAGAAACACGCTGACTGAACTGGCCCTATGGCAAACGCCGGAGCTGACCTCAGTCTTCTCCTGCCGAGGCTGGCGCCTCCAGCTTCGCTCCCAGATCGAGATCGTCGAATCGCCGCCATTTGTAGAAGGCCAGCGAGAAGATCCAGCTGGCGGCGAAGAGCGCGATGATGCAGTAGCCGAGGAAGCCGAAGTTCTGGTTCAGCCGGCGCACGGTCTCCCAGAAGAAGCCACTCATGTTGAAGCGATCGGCCAGCAAGCCCAACGCCTCAATGCCGCCCACTGCAAAAGCCACCAGAACGGAAACCGACGTGATGGTCAGGTTGTAGTAGAGTTTGCGGACCGGTTTGACGAAGGCCCAGCCATAGGCCCCCAGCATGAGGATGTTGTCGGTGGTATCGATCAGCGACATGCCCGCGGCAAACAGGGCAGGGAAGACCATGATGGACCAGATGGGCAATCCCTTGGAGGCTTCGGAGGCGGAGATGCCCAGCAAGCCGATCTCGGTTGCAGTGTCGAAGCCCAATCCAAAGAGCACGCCGAGCGGGTACATCTGCCAGCTGGAGCGGATCATGGCGAACATGGGCCGGAAGATGCGGGCCAGGAATCCGCCGCCAGCCAGCAGCAGGTCCATATCTTCCTCAACGTACGGCAATCCCCGCCGCACGCGTCGAAATGCGGCGTAGACCGAGCGCAAGACCAGCAGATTGGCGAAGGCAATGCCAAAGAGAAAGAGGCTGGAAACCGAGGTGCCGATCACGCTGCCGATGTTCTTGATGGCTTCCACCCGGGTCTGCAGGAAAACCGTGGCCACCGCGATAGCGGCCGAGCCGATCACCACGATGGTGGAGTGACCCAGGGAAAACATCAACCCAACGCCAACCGAGCGTTTGCCATCCTGCATCAGCTTGCGCGTTACATTGTCGATGGCGGCAATGTGGTCGGCATCGACGGCATGACGCAGGCCAAAGCTGTAAGCCAGAAAAGCTGTGCCCAGCAAGATCGGAAAGTGGCGGAAGGCCACAAAGGCCCAGACCCATGCCAGCGCATTGAAGGCAAAGAGAAGCGCATAAATGGCTCCGATCCGGCTTTTGATATGACTGGCAGCGGGGCGGCAGATGCTGGGCACGAGAGACCTCTGGGAACGACACGCCCTGGCAGGAGGAAGCCGCGGTAAATTGGAACTCCTGCGAGCGTACAATCATGCTACCATTTTTCGGATCGTGCTACCAGCCCGAAAGTGACCGGCTCAAGAGGCTGGGTCAGGAGGTCTCGGGCCCAGCATACGATAAAAAGTATGCGGCATACATATTTAAAATTCGTGCTACATGTGCAACAATGATCCTCAGACACGTTTTTGCCTGTCCATCGTTCCTGCTCGGCTGGCCGGGGATACTGAATCCCGGTCTAGCAACCTGAGCGAAGGATACGGCCTTTTGTTGGTTCAATTCTTTGGGGAGCTAGTGCCAATGTTCTTTCGCCGATTCGCATCTTTTGCTCTATTTACCGCAGTCTCGCTGCTCCCCGCGCAGCAGCCCGCGCTCAACGGGCATGTGCTCGATCCGCAGGGGCACCCTGCAGCCACGAGCGATAAGGCTCATCTGCTCCAGCTATCGGGAACCGTCGTTGACCTCTCAGGCGCGGTGCTTGCCGGGGCAGACGTGCATGTTCTGAGCGCGAACGGTACGGTACAAAGAACGGTACATTCGGACACGAACGGTGCCTTCCTTTTTTCTGGACTTGCGGCAGGTAATTATCGTCTCGTGGTCATGAACCCTGGTTTTGAGACCAAAGAAATCCTGGTCACGATAGGGACCACCGAGACGCCGGCTCCGCTGCGCATCCCTCTGGCTGTGAGCGCCGTGAGCACCACCGTCAACGTGCAGGGCCGGGAAGACGACCTGATCGGAATCGCGGAATCCGGCAGCCAGGGAACGGTGGGTGCAGTGGAAATCCAGGATCGTCCCATTCTCCGCTCGGGAGAAGTGCTGGAGACGGTTCCCGGCCTCATCATCACGCAACACGCTGGCGGCGGCAAGGCCAACCAATATTTTCTGCGCGGCTTCAATCTCGACCATGGCACCGACATCGCCATTTTCCTCGACGACATGCCGCTGAACCTGCCGTCGCACGCACACGGCGAAGGCTACTCGGACATGAACACCGTCATCCCGGAGTTTGTGAAGCGGGTGGATTTCGAGAAAGGCCCTTATTACGCCAACGTCGGCAACTTCAGTTCCGCTGCCAATGCCCATGTGGAGTTTGCCAAGGCTCTGCCCCAGAACTTCCTCAAGCTGGAAGGCGGCACGCATACCTATGGGCGGGCTGTCTTCGGCGCGTCGCAAAAACTCGGTGCGGGCAACCTGTTGTATGGCGCGGAAGAGTATTACTATGACGGTCCATGGGTGCATCCGGATGGTTTTAACAAGATCAACGGCCTGCTAACCTACAGCCAGGGCGACGACGCTGATGGAGTCAGCATCACAGCCCATGTTTACCATGGAAAATGGAACTCGAGCGATCAGATCCCCGTTGCGGCCCAATCCCTGGTGGGTTACTTCGGCACCCTGAACCCTTCGGACGGCGGGCACAGCCAGCGTTATAGCGTGCAGGGGGAGTGGCATCACCAGGATGCAAGTTCCGAGTCGAAGATCATGGCTGCCGCATGGTATTACGATCTCGACTTATATTCCGATTTCACTTACTACCTGGTGGACTATAGCAAAGAGGACCAGTTCAATCAGCAGGACAGGCGCTGGGTGGGCTACGTGGACGCACACCACTCGATCTTCAGCACCTGGTTTGGCCGCAAGATGTCCAATACATTTGGCGTGCAGTACCGCAACGATTGGATCAACAACGGCCTGTACCGGACGCAGAATCGCGTGCGCACAACTAAAACCGATTATTCTGCCACCGCTGCAGCCGGCAGCGGCACCAGCTTCTTCCCCGCAGCCGGCAGCGGTCTTCCCAACGCCGGCGTTCTTCCCACCTGCATCAACGTCCCCAACTCCACCATCACTCTTGCGGTTACTTTGCCCGCCAATCTTGCTTTTGCGAATGGTGGCAGCACCGCTGCTACTACGACGGTTTCCGACACCACTTGCCCCACCTTGCCCGCCACCACGGAGCGGGATAACTTTACGGACAGGATCGGCAGTGCTTGGGTGGAGAATAAAATCCAGTGGGCCAGCAAATTTCGCTCGGTCCTGGCTCTGCGCGGCGACCAAGAAAAATTTGTCGTCACCAGCCTGGCTTATCCGGACGTTACGACTTTGTCCGATGGCACTACCGCTATTCCGAACGCACTCAATTCCGGCTCGGCCGTCAAGTTCCTGCCCAGCCCCAAAGCAAGCTTGATCTTCGGGCCGTGGGCGAATACGGAGTTCTATCTGCAGGGGGGATTCAGTTTCCACAGCAACGACGGGCGCGGCTCAACCCAAGTGGTGGAGCCGGTTTCGCCGGACTATCCTTACCCCGGTCGGATCCAGCCGAAAATTTCTCCCCTGGTCGAACAAAAGGGCGGAGAAATCGGCATGCGCACGACGGCTGTACCCCATCTGCAAAGCACCGTGGAACTCTGGTATCTGCGCAGTAACTCCGAACTCACGCAGGATGGCGACACCGGCGGCACGTCTCCTTCAGAACAGTCGAGCAACCGCTATGGCCTGGAATGGGCAAACTACTACACGCCAACGGAACATGTGGCTGTCGATTTCGACATTGCGGATTCCAGAGCCCAGTTCACCCAATTAGACCCAGGTGACGCGACGTGGTGGGTCCAGAACTTGCCCTTGACAGCTTCTATTACTACCGCAAGCGGCACCACTACCACCCCATACAATGGCAGCGGATGCCCTGCCATAGCCCCTTCCACACCCATGCCTGGTTGCGTTTACGTCAATTGGCAACTGCAAGGCCCGGGTGGCAAGCTGGTGCCTGAAGCGGTGAAGATGGTGATCTCATCGGGCGTGGCACTGCACGATTACAAAGGCTTTTCGTCGAGTTTGCGCCTGCGCTACTTTGGTCCGCGCTACCTGACGTCGGACGGACTTTATCAGTCTAGCCAAACGGTGTTGCTGAATGGGGAGGTTGGGTATCAATTTTTGAAGAGATGGCACGTTACGGCCGAATTGTTGAATATGTTGAACCGCAAAGATGCTGATATTGACTACGCCTATGTCTACCAAAGTACGCCAACTGCCGCGCCGGCATTCGGACGGGTGAACCACCCCACCGAACCGTTTCTACTGCGCTTCGCGTTGGGAAGAAGCTTCTGACGGCTGCCGCTGCCTGCTCGGTCGAGGAGGTGGTAGTCGCGGATGCCGGTTTAGTGGGGATGCTTGTGGGTGTGCTTGGCTGCCGGCTTCATGCCTGTATCCAGCGCATGTGCAGGCACGGCCTTTACCAGACGGCCATGCTGCACGCCCTTGAGGCCAATCAGCCGGTCGGCGAATTGTTCCACCTCGGCCGCCTTGCCGTGCACAATCAGCACCTCCAGACACGACTCGTGATCCAGATGCGCGTGGCTGGTTGAAACCACCAACTGGTGGAAGGCATGCTGCAGCTCGGTGAGCTTTTCACCCACCCCGTGTGCATGATGATCGTAGATCAGCGTTATGGTGCCCACCACCGTCGCATCCGGGGTTGCGGTCCGCTCGCCCACCAGCCGGTCGCGGATCAGGTCGCGGAAGGCCTCGGAGCGGTTGGTGTAACCGCTGCGCTGGATGGAACGGTCAAAGCGCGCTAACAACTCGGAATCAATGGCCACGCCGATGCGGTTCAGAACTCCCATACGTACTCCCGTCAGATCCTGCTCTCTTCTCTGCAAGGAATAGACTAGCGCGAAAGAGGGGTAGATGTCGTCGTCCTGCCGTGAAGAAGCTGTTCTGGCTCCGGCGGGAGCCGATCTTATGGTTGCGTGGTCTTGGCCTCAGCATGCGCCAGCACGACGGCCGAGTTCGCCGCGGCCTGATCAAAGTACTTCACAAAATGTTGCGTCTCGTCCGCCTGTACGGACGCAAGATTGTGCGCCCAGCGGTAGCCAATCGGCTGGTAGAGCAATTCCACGGCGATCTGGAAAGGCCCCGCAGCGCCTCCAGCGGGAATCCGATACTCGGTCGTGCTGCTGCCGCCTTTAAACTCCGGATCGGTGGCGGCTTGGCCGCGAACGGCAATGTCGGCCGCTGCCGTGGCCTTGTCAAAACCGGCGGGCAGAATGCGGTTGTCCTTCAGGTACTGGGTTGCGGTCAACAGCCCGGTCGTCACATGGCCTTCCGCATCGCCCAGGATGGGCTCGAAGATCTCCACCTGTTCCGGCGCGTTGATGCGCGTGAAGTGCGGAAGATAGCGCGCCGGATCCGTATCGTTCACATTGCCGGCAATCGCCCCGTCGGCATTGAGTTTGCCCGATTCAAAGAGGGTTCGGCCATCAGCTGCGGTTATCGTAACGTGCAACCAGGCACGGCGGGAGGGGAAAGCGGTGGGCAGTTTGTGGCCGGTCAGGTTCTCCACCTTCACCGCAAAACGAACTTCTCCTTCTGCCGTTTCAATCGCGCTCACCGACACATGCGCCGCCTGCGATTGCAGATACGTCACGGTGCGAATGGCCGCTGCCTGCAGATCGGCATCGGGTGCGGCGACGCCCAGTTCATTGCGATGGGCATTCAGAATCCGCGGCATCAGGAAGTTCGATCCATCAAAGTTGTGGCGGCGCACGCCCTGTTTGGGATCACTGTAGAGCACCGCAATCTTGACCGGATCGCTGACCTCCGGCATATGGCACTGCTGGCAGCTTTGTTTGTCGCGATAATCGCTGTGCAGCCACTCCGGATAGACCATCTGCTCGGGCAACGTTCCGGCAGCCTTGCCATCTGCGTCGAGCGATGGGGTGTAGAGAGTATGGCAACTGCCGCAGAGCGCTGCGTCGCGCAGATGATTCGCTGTGGTCAGCGAATAGCCGGATCCGCTCAGATGCAGCGGTGCTACCTTGGCGGCATCCACAGGATAGGGGCCGTAGAGGGTGCGCACAGAGTCATTCACGCCGGCCACCTGAAAGTTTCCGCTGTAGGTTGCAGGAGTACCGAGGCCGGTGGGCAGAATCTGATGGCAGACCGTACAGGAGACGCCCTCCGCCGCGGGGTCGGCTTTGTTCTCGGCATTGAAAGGCAGATGCGCAAAGACCGCAGTCTCGTGGCCCGCTGCCTGGTCAATTCTATGCGCCAGCGGCATGTGGCAGTTGGCGCACTCGTCCTGGATGGCCGCAGACTGTCCTGCATGATCCAGGACCTCGCGGCGCACGCTGGCCAGCCAATAGGGATCGCGTGCGGAGTTGGCCATCATGCTGGCGCGCCAGGCCGTGCCGATGGAGGCGTCTTCCCCCTTGGTTGTCTTGAGATTGTTGTGGCAGACCAGGCACCGCTCGGAGGTGCGAAAGGCATTTGTGGCTGCATCCTGGGCGCCCGCAGTTCCCACACCCAGCGCCAGAAACCCAACCCAGGCCAGCACTGCATATGTGCGATCCAACATAAGCCCTCCTGCAGACCTAGGATAGATCAGATGCGTCGAGAAAACAGGAAGCAGGACGGAAGAACAGCTCGCTATCCACTTCCCGGAGATTGACCGGGTACTATGGGATCGAAAAAACAATGCTGGCTTGCCCGGCGCCTTCTCCCATATTTCTCCAAGTTGGGAGAGCTGTACACGAGACTCTGCATCTAGAAACGAACCGCGGTTGCACGGCGGGCAATCGCCTGGAATTGCTTCTGCCACGCCTTCCCCGCGAACTTCTCCGCCAACTCCACCACGATGTGCTGCGGCTTGATACCAAGGTCGCGGTTGCGGCCCAGGCCCTGAATGCACGAGGGGCAGTTGGTGAGCACCGTCTTGCGCTCTTCTGCCATGGCGCTCTTCAACTCTTCGCGCTTGCGCTGGAGCATCTGGCCGGTAATGTCGGGCCGGGAAAGCGACAGTGTTCCGGCCTCGGAGCAGCAATGCGGCACCGCGGTGATGGAGTCAAAGCCGCCCATCTGATGAAGCACACTGCCGGCCTTGCCGCTGAGCGAATCGTGGCAGGGGGCGTGATAGAGGTAGTCGCCGGAGCCATCGAGCTTCAGACCTACCTCGGCAAGATAAGCAGAAACGTCGACGATGCGGTTGAAGAGGGCTTCGGTATTCATCGCGCCCAAACCTTCCTTGCAGGTTCCGCAGCTGACCACGCAGGCATCGAAGTCAACGTGCGAGAACATCTCGCGGATCTGCGCGAACAGAATGGAGTCCCGCAGCACGTTGCGCGAGTGCTGCGTGGTTTTGGCGTTGGCGTGAGCAGGGAAACCACAGCACAGGAAGGGCGGAGGCAATACCACGCGCACGCCCATCTGTAGCAGCATGTAAATGGCCGCCATGGAAACGTTGCTGAACATGCGCTCGCTGCCGCAACCCGGAAAATAGAAGACGGTCTTGGTTTCGCTTCCCGCCGCCGGCTTTGCCGGTTCAAAGAGGAGCGCCTGATCCGGCTCGCACTTGGGCAGCACATCGCGCAGAGTTTCGGAAGGCACGGGCGCGATCGAAGTTTTGAGCATTTGCAATGGATAGAAGTTCGACGCCAGATTGAGCGACTGCAACGGAGCGGCCAGCTTGCTGCCGATGCGCTGCGCTGCGCCGCCCATCTGCAGCACCGAGGCACGGAAGACCTTGTTGAAGGTGGGCGCCTGGCTGTCGAGATAGCGCAAGGTCATCTTCGTGGCCAGGGGGGTGTGCTTGAAGCCGCTGCTGGCAAGCAGTTCACGCTCCAGCACCGAAACCGCGCCGGTGTCGATGTCGACCGGGCAAGGCGCAAGACACTTGTGGCAGACGGTGCAGTGGTCGGCCAGTTCCTCAAGCCAGGTGAGCAGCTCAAAGCGCGCGGTGAGCTTGCGCTGCGCATCGTAGAGCAGTGCCTCAATCAACGAACCAATGGCCAGATTCTTGTTGCGCGGATGATAGAACATGCCGCTGCCGGGATAATTGACGCAGCAGTTCGGCTTGCACTTGCCGCAGCGCACGCAGTGGGCAATCATCCGGGAGAGCTCTTCGAGCTTGCCATGCTGCAGAATGCTGGCCTCAAGCTCCAGCAGGTTGAACGACGGCGTGAAGACGTGGCCGAGCGCCTGATAGTCCTGCAGTTTGCCGGGGTTCATCAGGCCGTCGGGATCGACTTCGGCGCGATAGCTTTCAAGATCGGCCAGCAGCTTGGGATCGAGATACTTGAGCTTGGTGATGCCGATGCCATGCTCGCCGGAGACCACGCCGCCCAACGCGACGACCTTGGCCATCACATCGTCAATGCGCAGGTCGGTGCGCTTGAGCATGGGGCGGTCGTTGGAGAGGACAGGCACATTCACGTGCACGTTGCCGTCGCCGGCGTGCATGTGCGTGGCCAGAATGATGCGCCGATCGCGCACCTCGTGATAGGCCTTTTCGAGGGCTTCAAGAATCGAGGGGTAGCCGCGCAGCAGGCGCTCCAGGTTGTGCTTGAAGGTCTTCAGCTGGGTGAGCGAGCGCAGCGACTTTCCGTCTTCGGCTTCCACCAGCTGGCGAAACTGTGCGAAGAGCTGTTCGCGGGCCGCGGCCTGCGCCGCAAACTGTTCGGGATCTTCTTTGGTCATCAGGCGCGCCAGAATCTCTTCGGCGCGGGTGGCAAATTGCAGTTGCGAGTAGCGCTCTTCCGCGGTATTCACCTGATCCACAAAATCGGCAAACTCGGCCAGCGACTCCAGGGGAAGAACGATGTCTTCGTTCATCTTGAAGGCATTGGTGCGGCGGGCGATGGCACCCAGCTTCTTGCGGTCCTGCCAGAAGCGCGTGGCCTCTTCGTTGCTGCGGGCCACAAACATCACGGTGTTGGGATGCTCGGCGAGCAGCGTGCGGATGCGCTCCACGCCGCGCTGCGTCTGCTGCAGATCGTCTCCGGCCACATCGATAAGCAGCACGGCGCGCGGCGTTTGGGCGCGGGCGGCCTTCACCTTGTAGTTGATGGCGCGAATGTACTCGTCGTCGAAGTGTTCCAGGGCGAGCAGTGTCTCCTCGTGATCGGTGGGGAAGGGAAATGCCCGGGAGAGCTCGACGATGACGCGGCTGGCTTCGTCGAAGTCTGCGCCGAAAAACTCAAGGCAGATCGTCTGCTTGGCCTGGTAGGCGGGGTAAAGGATGAAGCGGGCCGAGGTGATGACGCCGTCGGTGCCTTCCTTCTGCAGGCCGGGCACGCCGCCCAAAGCCTTGTTGGTGATGTCTTTCCAGAGACCCTTCTTGCGGATCTCGGTGCCGCGCAGGCTGATGGACTTGAGCACCGCATCCTGCTCATCGCGGATCTCGAAGACGACCGTGTCGTCGGGCAGGATCTTGCGCAATGGATGATGGGTGCGGCCCACGGTCCAGCTTTTGCCGCCGGGCATGGCGATGGTCCAGTCCAGCAGATTGTCGATGCACGTGCCCCAGCGCACGGCCATCTTGCCGCCGGCATTTTCCGCAATGTTGCCGCCGATAGTGCTGGCCCAGGCGCTGGTGGGATCGGTGGCAAAGACAAGGCCCTGCTCGCTGGCCTGCTCCATGGCTTTTTCCGTTACCACGCCGGCTTCCACGTCCATCACGTGCGTAGTAGCTTTTTCGCCGTTCTCCAGTGTGAGCTCGCACGCGTAGATCGAGCGGATGTGATCCATGCGCTCGGTGTTGATCACGATGCAACCGGAGCGCAGCGGCACTGCGCCGCCGGTCAGGCCGGTTCCGGCGCCGCGCGGAATGGCCTTCAAACCAAGCTTGGCGATGGCCGCCAGCAAAGGCGCAACCTGCGCCTCGGTCTCCGGCGTTACCACGGCCAGCGGCAGGTGCAAACGCCAGTCGGTGGCGTCGGTAGCATGCGAGACGAGCGAGAAGGGATCGAAGAGCACATTGGCCGCGCCAACAATGGAACCCAGTTCGCGCTTGACGCGGGCCCGCAGGTCGGGCGCGCCGTTCACGTCCTGGCGGAATTGGTCGATCAGCGTGCAGCAGCGGGCGAGCGTGTCGAGTACGCGCGCATCGCCGTTGGCGGCGGCCGCGATCGCGTCCACATCCTTGCCGATCTGCTTGAAGAAGTCCTTGCGGCGCG
>Ga0371490_1001502_pt1 | contig 11950 bp, 8 predicted proteins | sample MB2SIPfraction_FD_207959 | JGI IMG/M metagenome (GOLD analysis project Ga0371490, IMG submission 207959) | Lab enriched peat soil microbial communities from McLean, Ithaca, NY, United States - MB28FN SIP fraction | ecosystem: Environmental > Terrestrial > Soil > Wetlands > Peat | place: USA...
GGGATGATTCGCGCCTAACTCCTCCAGCACCGCGCGCGGCTCCTTCGACGGCTCTAGCTCTTTGGCAATCTGATTGAAGTGCTCCTGGTTCTTGCGCAAATCGGCCCAGCCTATCTCGAGTAACTTATCCAGCGGCAGATCGACCATCTCGTCATAGTGGAGCTTTTTCGAGAAGGTCTCCGAGCCAATGCGGAAGTCTCCGTTCGACTTAGCCAGCAAATCCGTCTTCAGCCAGCCGAGATAACTGTTCAGCGCTGCAATCACCGCCGCATTCGTCTGTGCAAACTCCGCTTTCAGCGCCGGGTCAGTGGCGTCGGCAAAGGCCAACGGGACATCGTGCTCAAAGAAGCTTACGATGCCCGGCAGCTGCTCGATGGCAATCTCGGTGAAGACGCGCGGCGGATTCTTCAGATTCACGCGCGCCTCGGCCAACACTCGCGGCATCTGCTTCTCCCGCGCAATCAACGACCGCAACCGCTCGTCCGGCGAAGCAAACTTGCGTTCCATCAGCGAGAACGCCCCATTCGCGCAGATGCTCGAATAGTTGTCCGCATTCTTCTCCCACGGCCGAATCGTTTCCAGCGTCAGTAGCTCCGAACGAATGTTCGAGAGCACCATCTCCCGGTCGCCGCGCGTCGTCAAATCAAGCGCGGCTGAATCAGAATGAATTGCTTCGATACGTTTCTCAAAGACCTTCAGAGCGGCAATCTCAGCGTCTATATTAATGCGCGAGTAATCCTCCAGTTGCGCATCGTACTGGTGATAGCCGGCCAGTGTTCCATACGTCGGAGCATAGTGAAAGTACACCTGGTCGAAGTACTCGTCCGAAACTGCCGCAAACTGCTGCTTCCAGTTTTCCTTTGCGGCATGGGCATTGATCGCGGAAGCCATACAAACTCCAATCGTAAACAACACTGCGGTTTTCTTCATGTTTCCTCTCATCATCGAACTTAGCTTCCTAAACAATCACCGGAGCAGGAGCCAGGTTGGCAAGTAGTTCGTGAATTTCCAGCAGGACGTCGTCGCTACGCGTGGCAACCAAAGGATACTTCAGCAGCCCCTGCGGCGTGAACTGGGCGCCGCGCTTTGCATTCCGCGCAACCAGCCGCATCAGGTGTTGCGGGTCAATGACCGCATTCTCCTTGAAGCGGATGTGAAGTTCGGCGCGCTTGCGATCCACCTGCGCAATGCCAATCCGCTCACATTCGAGCCGGATCAGCGCTGCCTCCAGCAGGTACACCGTCGCGTCGGGCGGCGCGCCATAGCGGTCTTCCATCTCGGCGCGCACCTCGCTGACCGCCGCCTCATTCACCGAGCCTGCTATCTTTTTATAAAGCCGCAGCCGCTGATTCTCCTCCGGCACATAACTTTCGTCAATGCGCAGTGCGATGCCTAAGTTCAGCTGCGTCGCCGGCCGCTCCTCGCTCGTCTCGCCCTTCATCTCCTTCACCGCGGCCTCCAGCATCGAGGTATATAACTCGAATCCAACCGCCTCGATGTGCCCGCTCTGTTCGCCACCCAGCATATTGCCCGCGCCGCGCAGCTCCAGGTCCAGCGCAGCGATCTTGAAGCCCGCACCCAGGTCGCTGAACTCCTTCAGCGCCGCCAGTCGACGGCGCGCAATCTCCGTCAATTCATTCTCCGGAGGAATGAGCAAGTACGCATAAGCGCGCCGATTTGACCGCCCCACGCGCCCTCTAAGTTGGTATAACTCGCTCAGCCCGTGCCGGTCCGCTCGATTGATGAGCATGGTATTGGCCAGCGGAATGTCGAGCCCGTTCTCGATAATCGTCGTCGCCACCAGCACATCATACTCATGCCGCATGAAAGCCAGCATCACGCGTTCTAACTCCGTCTCGCTCATCTGCCCGTGGCCCACGCAAACGCGCGCCGCCGGGACTAACTCTTGTATGCGCGCGGCAATCTCGTAGATAGACTCCACGCGGTTGTGCACAAAGTACACTTGCCCGCCGCGCTCTAACTCCACCTCGATGGCCGAGCGAATAATCTTCTCGTCGAACTTGGCGACAACAGTTTGAATCGCCATGCGGTCCTTGGGAGGCGTCTCGATCACGCTCATGTCCCTGAGGCCGACAAGCGACATGTGCAGCGTGCGCGGAATCGGCGTGGCGCTCATGGCCAGCACATCGATCTCCTTGCGCATCTGCTTCAGCCGCTCCTTATGGCGCACGCCGAAGCGCTGCTCCTCATCCACAACCAGCAGCCCCAGGTCCTGGAACTTGATGTCCTTCGACAGCAGCCGGTGCGTGCCGATGAGAATATCTACCTTGCCCGCCTCTACCCGCTCGACAATAATCTTCTGTTCCTTTTGCGTTCTGAAACGCGAGATCATCTCCACGTTGATGGGAAACTGTGCAAACCGCTTCTTGAATGTCTCGAAGTGCTGAAAGCTCAGAATCGTGGTTGGCGTCAGCACGGCCACCTGCTTGCCGTCCTGCACCGCCTTGAAGGCCGCGCGCATGGCCACTTCCGTCTTGCCATAGCCTACGTCGCCGCACAAGAGGCGATCCATCGGCGTCGCCGATTCCATGTCATACTTGATCGCTCGAATCGCCGAGATCTGATCGTCTGTTTCGCTATAGTCGAACGCGTCCTCAAACTCCCGCTGAAACTCGTTGTCCTTGGAGAAGGCAGTTCCTTGAGCAGTGGTCCGCTGGGCATATAACTTCAATAACTCCCCGGCCATGTCCTGCATGGCCTTGCGGACTCTTGCTTTTGTTTTGGTCCACTGCTGCGAGCCCAGCCTGTTCAGCGCCGGCGCCGGTCCCGCATCCGTCGAGCGATACTTCTGGATCAGGTCCAGACGAGTTAGCGGAACATATAACTTAGCTGCTTCGGCAAACTCCAGAATCATGAACTCCACGGAGAGGCCGTCCTGCACAATCTCCTTGAGACCCTGGTACTGCGCGATGCCGTGCTCTACGTGAACTACATAGTCACCGATTCCCAGGTCGCGGAAATCGGATACAAACGCCGCCGTCTTTGAACGCCTCGGCTCCGGCCGCGCAGTTACGTCCGCATCGTCGGAGAGATCGTTGGCCCCGAAGAGAATCAGGTTCGAGTCTAGAAAACTAACTCCAGATGCTACCGGCGTGCGCACGATCACCGGTACGCGCAGATCGCCGGCGAGGTAACTCGACTCATCCAGCATCGTCTCGCCGGGATGCGGATTGCGGCTGCCTAGCCTATAAGGAATCTGGTACTCGCGCAGCACCGTGGCCAGCCGCTCCACATCCCCCTGGTGCGGCGCGGCCAGCACAGTCCGCGTCTCGGCAGCTATCAGCGTGCGTAACTGATCAGTCAGCGCCGGAATCGAGCCATGAAACCTCAGCGTGGGCCGCGTGTTCAACTCGATCTCGCCCAGCGTCGTGTCCGCATCCAGCACATCCACGACGCCTAACTGGTCGAGGTCAAGCCCCATGTGCGCGTCTAACTGCGCCTGTAACACCTCAGGCCGCAGATAGATGTCCTCGGGCCTTATCAGCGAGCCCATCGCCGACCGCTCATGGCGCTGCTCGACCTTGTTCCACCAGCGATCGATCTGGTTGCGCACCATCGAGGGCTCTTCGATGAACAAAGCGCACTTAGGCAGCAGAGTTAGCAGCGACTTATCCGCGCCGGCCACCGCGGAGAAAAACTCCCATCCCGGAAAGACGCTCACGCCGCCGGCAGCCGCCAGCTCGGCAGCCATCTCCTCATCATAGTCCGCGCCTTCCAACTCCACCCGCTGCCGGCTCAGTCGCCCATGCACCGCAGCCAAAAGACGCTCGGTCACAGGCGTCTCGGTCAGCGGCAATAACAGCGCCTCGTCCAGCGCCGACTGCGAGCGCTGCGTCTCCGGGTCAAATTTCCGGATGGTCTCGATCTCGTCGCCGAAAAACTCAACGCGCACCGGCCGGTCAGACTCGGGCGAATACACGTCCAGAATCCCACCCCGCCGCGTGAACTGCCCCGGCATCTCCACCAAATCCATCTGCGTGTAGCCCACCGAAGCCAGGTGCGCGGTGAGCACCTCCACGTCCACCTCTTCGGCTCGCTTCAGCGTCACCGCGAGGCCGGCATAGTAGCCGCGGTCAAAGAGCTTCAGCGCAGCCGCCTCCACCGGCGCAATCAGAATCGACACCGCTCCGGTGGCCAGCTTCCACAACGCCGCCGCTCTTTGTTCCTGCACATCGGGATGAGGAGATAGATTTTCGAAGGGTAGCACATCGTGGGCCGGCAGCCGCACAACCTGGAGCGGGTCGATGGCGCCGGTCAACTCGCAGCCGGCGCGCAACAGCGGCTCCAGCGCCTCGGCAGCTTTGTTGTCGGCCACCACCACAATTACCGGCTGGCGGGCAGCGTGCGCCATAAGCGGCAGATAGATCGCTCGCGCTGTCGCCGTCAGCCCGGAGACACGTCTCCGTCCCGCACCCAGGCTCAGATGCCTGCGTACGCGCTCAAATCCCGAAGAGTGCTCCAGCTCCGCGAAGATCTCGCGGACGAACGGGAGAATCATGTGATGCTAGTTTAGCAGCGACGGCACTCGCCAATACACCTTGTTTTGTGGCCGGCAAAACATGTGCCCGTCGCGTATACGCCTGGTTGCGCCGCGCCAACATGGAGGGCTACACGCACCTTGCCTGAAGCCGCATTGCGCACCACTTGCAAGAAAAAACATCTCCGAAAACTACAGAAAACAATTCCCGGATGGCGGATGGAGCCCAATGTGGGGCTGCGTTCAGAAAACGGATCTGTCCGCAGTTTCTACTCCGCCGCGCCCGTCCGATCGACAAACACCTGCTGCGGGGCCGTCACTTCAACCGCCAACCCGTCCACCTTGATCTTCAGATTTTCGGCGGCAGGCTTGTGCTCCAGGGGAGCGGAAAAGCCCAGCTCGTACTGATTGCCCAGACGGCGGGTGAGTTCCTCAAAAAACGGTTGAAAGGAAACCGGGTTGCCGATCCCCTCCCATAAGTTCTTGCCTCCGGTCGCGTCGGCCACTTCATTCAAGAGGCTCTGGCCGGTATTGCTGGCGTACATGGTGTTATCGGCGAGGCCTTGGTTTCGCCAGTAAATCGAGTAGACCACCAGATCAGCACGGACTGAGTCGTCGATGGCCGCCAAGACATATGGATCCTCAGGATCGAATCGCCTCTCGTAGTTATCCACCCCGTCGGTCACCATTACCACCTCGCGCCGCGCCCCTCGATCCGTGGAAGGCCAGTTCTTGGCAAGATCGGAGAGGCAGAAGTACGGGCTGGCGTTCGTTCCCGGCGAGCCTCCGGGCAGGTGCAGCGCGCGCAGCACCGCGGCGTGATCGGCCGACAGCGGACCGGTAAAAACAGCTCTCCCGTTCATCATGTACGCGATTCCCGCCTTCACATTCGGCGGAAGGCCGTTGACGAAATGCTCGATGTCGTTGAATTGGCTTCCCAGGCTGCTGCGGGCCGAACTGTCGATCAGAATCACCAGCTCCAGCCTGGCGTCCGATCCACGTAGCGACGCCCAACTGGTGACGATGGCCGGTTTCCCGTTCACCTTGATGCTCACGTTCTGCTGGGAGATGCTCGCGGGCACCTCGTTATGCTGCTTGGAGAGAACCGTCACCACGGCACGTCCCTGACCCATGGGTTTCCCGCTCTGCGAAAACGCCGGCGCTGCCAACAACAGCGCTCCGGCGGTCATCCAAATCGCCATTCTCCGGTTCTTCATATGAATTCCCCCTTTGAGGCGCGCCTCTGTCCACAGTCTAATACGGCTCGCCTCCGCTGGGTTAGATGCACAGGCATGGAGTTTGACTCCACGCAATACCCGCCCGCGCCGGGATTCTTGGCAAGAAATGTTCTGCTCCAGCCTGGCATCTGCGGCCACGCGGTTTGATTCCGCAAACTACAATTGAAGAGAAATGACAAAAAAACTGCGCGTAGGAATTTTGTTTGGCGGGCGAAGCGGGGAGCATGAGGTTTCACTGCTCTCGGCGGCTTCGATTTTGCAGGCTATTGACCGCAATAAATTTGACGTCGTGCCGATTGGCATCAACAAGGCCGGGCACTGGCTGACCTCGGGGGCGGCGCAGGGGCTGCTGGAGGGTGCCGCGTCCGATGCCGCGGGGCCGGCGAAACTGCGGGCGGGCGATCCCGCGGCTACTCCGGGAGCACGGGTGCTGGCCGAGGGGCAGCCTGCGCTGCTGGCGCCGGAACCGGCGGCGGCGGCGCTATCGCTGGGCGGAGTTAAGGCTTTGGACAGACCTGCGGCGCTGGGCGATCAGTCCCTGGACGTGGTTTTTCCGGTGCTGCATGGAACCTTTGGCGAAGATGGGACAATTCAGGGGCTGCTGGAGCTGGCGGGGATTGCATACGTCGGCTCGGGCGTGCTGGGCTCGGCGGCGGGGATGGACAAGGACGTGATGAAGCGGCTCTTCGCGCAGGCCAGGTTGCCCATCGTCAAGCATGTGACGGTGCTCAGGGCGGACTGGGAACAGACGCCGCGCAAGGCGATTGCGCAGGTCGAGGCAGCGCTCCGGTACCCGGTCTTTGTGAAGCCGGCGAATCTGGGTTCGTCGGTGGGCATCTCCAAGGCTCACGACCGCAATGAGTTGGGGCCGGCGCTGCGGCTGGCCGCCAAGTACGACCGCAAGCTGATCGTCGAGCAGGGTGTGGGGGGCAAGAAGGCCAAGGCGCGGGAGTTCGAGGTCGCGGTGCTGGGCAACGACGTGCCAGAAGCCAGCGTGGTGGGCGAGATCATCCCCTGCAAGGAGTTCTACGACTACGAGGCAAAATATCTCTCCGAGGGATCGGCGGCGGTGATTCCGGCCCCTCTGAGTAAAGCAGAATCCAAACAGGTCCGGGAGATGGCTGTAGCGGCCTTTCGGGCCTGTGATCTGGCAGGCCTGGCGCGGGTGGACTTCCTGATGGAGCCGGAGGGCAAGCGGCGCATCTATCTGAATGAGGTGAATACCATGCCCGGATTTACCAGCATCAGCATGTTCCCCAAGCTGTGGGAGGCTACGGGGCTCAGCTACCAGGAGCTGATTACCAGGCTGATCGAGCTGGCCCTGGAACGGCAGACGGAGAAGAACCGGACAACGTACAGCAGGGACTAAGGGACTAGGGACTAAGGGATTAGGGAACAGAAGGTTCGCTGCCGGTGTCTAAACCTATAGGGGACGGCGATTTGCGTCCATGATTTCTGAGAGCGGAATACAACCGGTGGAATTGAACAACATAGGTGCGGAAGTCTCTTAGTCCCTAGTCCCTTAGTCCCTGCTATACCGTATCCTGAATTCGAGGAACCTCTACGATGACCCTGCTCGACGCTCCCGTGTATGACGAGGCCCGCGAACGCCGCCGGCGTGTGATTCTTTACAACACGGCGGGGGTGCTGTTTGCGCTGTTTGTGGGTTGGTGGCTGGTTGCCGGCCGGCCGGTGGACTGGCCTTGGCAGTGGAACAACCATCTGCGGGGGAGAATGGCGGTGAACGCGTTCTTCAAGAAACTTGAGATGAACGATCTGCCCGCGGCCTATGGCGTCTGGATCCACGACAAGAACTGGCAGCAGCACCCGGACCGGCACTCCATCTACCCCTTTGAACGCTTCGAGAAGGACTGGAGTCCGACCAGCCCGGATAACGACTACGGCCCGATTCACAGCCACCGGATTGCCGCAGCGCGCATGATGGGCAACGTGCTGCAGACTGGAACCTTTATCAACGAGCGCAAGAGCAAGGCGATCAATCTGGACTATGACCCGCAAGACCATACCTTGAACTTTTCGCCGGAAGACGTGCAGTTTTTGGAGGGGCCTGGGGGGATTTCGTAGGGACGCCAACTCGCGTTTATGCCGGAGGCGTAACATAGAAACGTTTATCGAACGCAGGCTCCATCTTCCGCCCCATGCGATGAGGATGGAGCCTGTCGGCTTTATGCGGCGGACTCCGCGGCCTTCAGTTCTGTCAGCTCGGTCAGCGTTTTCTCCAGGCTGGCGGCATCTTCCACATTCACGGCCTTTTGTTCCGGGTCGATCTGTTTGAGCAGGCCGCAGAGCACCATGCCTGGGGCGAACTCAATGAAGGCTTGAACTCCGGCGCCGACCAGGGTCTTCATGCAGTCCACCCAGCGGACCGTTCCAGTGACCTGGCGGGTGAGGACGTCGCGCACCTCGGCGGCGGCGGTGACCAGGCCGCCGGTGACGTTGGCGGCCACGGGGATGCGGGGATCGGCCAGGGTCAACTCGCCCAGCACGCGCGCCACCTCTTCCTGGGCCGGCTGCATCAGGGCGCAGTGGAAGGGCGCGCTGACGGGGAGCATGATGGCGCGGCGGGCGCCTTTGGCCTTGGCCAGCTCGGAGGCCTTCTCGACGGCCGCAAGGGCGCCGGAGATGACCGTCTGGCCGGGGGAGTTGAAGTTGGCGGCGGAGACAACCAGGCCGGTCTCCTGGGCGGCTTCAGCGCAGATCTCGACCACCAATTCAGGGCTGAGAGAGAGGATGGCGGCCATGGCTCCCTGGCCGGCCGGAACCGCCAGCTGCATGGCCCGCCCGCGCGCCTTGACGGAGCGCACGGCGTCGGCAAAGGAGATGGTCCCGGCGGCCACGTGGGCCGTCCATTCGCCTAAGGAGTGACCGGCGGCCAGCGACGGCTCAATCCCATGCAGAGCCATCACGCGCAAAGTGGCAATGCTCGCCGTAAGAATAGCGGGTTGAGTGTTTTCCGTCATCCTGAGGTCTGCCGCAGGCCCCTCGAAGATCAACTTTGAAATCGGGAATCCCAGGGCCTCGTCGGCCTCGGCAAAGGTATCGCGGGCAACGGGAAAGCGCTCGGCAAGCTCGCGGCCCATGCCCACCGTCTGCGAACCTTGCCCCGGAAAGAGAAAAGCAATTTTTATGGACATTGCAAGGATGATTTTACCGGAAAAGCGCAGGAGTGCGTAGATTCAGTTCCAGCGCTTCTTGTCGTTGGGGTCGTCGTCGATGGGGCGGCCTGTGCCGTCGATGTGGATGGTGCGGCCCTGGGAGCGCATATAGACCTCGAACTTGCGGGCGGCGCGGCGGCGCTTCCAGCGGTAATAGCGGTTGCGCAGGGCGTACCATCTCTCGCTGAAACCGAAGGAAATGCCGTGGCGCGGGGCCAGGCGGATGTAGACGAGGCCAGCCAGGGCGCCGCCCAACTGGGCAAAGGCGTACATGCGCTGTTCGCCGAAGAGCATGGCGACGGCGACCAATGCGTAGATGGCCACCATGTAGCGGGCCTTGATGCCGATGGTGAAAAACAGCAGGAACTCAACGTCGCCGTAGAGCGCGCCGATGGCCGCCAGCAGGCCGAAGATGCCCCCGAAGCAGCCGTAGAGCGGATATTCCCCAGCCGTAAAACCCAACGGGTGGGCGCACGCATAGATTGCGGTGGCGGCGGCCGCGGTGCCCAGCACGGAGACCGCGTAGAGGCCGGTGACCCAGCTTGCGCTGTGGGTGTTCTCCAGAAAACCGGCCAGGAACCACAGTGACAAAAGCTCGAAGAGCGTGCCCAGCAGCGTCAGATGAACGAGACTGTAGGTGAAGGGCTGTAAAAATGCGCCATGCAGGAACGCACCGGGAGTAAATTCAAGGGAGCGGGCGAACGGGCCGGCACTTGCCGGGGCGGCTAACAGCGCCAGCGCCAACACAAAGTAGGCAGCCAGGTTCCAGAGAATCAGGCGGCGGGTAGCGCCGCGGAATTCGGGAAAGGAAAACGGAGTGGAGCCAATCCTGCGCATGGTGGTTAGTCTAAGCGTAAACCTTGGGGCGGGCGAGTGTCCTGGAAAAGAGCGGGAGGCTTGCGCGCTCCACGCATTTTGGGACGGTTTGGCCTCGGCCTCTTGACCGGAGGCCGGTCTTTCTCCAAAAATAGCGGTGTCGCACGATAAATTGCCATTATCCTGCAATTAGAAATATCGTGTAGAGAGGAGGCTGCCATGCCCAGCTGCCCTGAATGCGAGAATGATCTAGACGTTGAGTTGGACGAAGTGGAAGAGGGCGACGTTCTCACCTGCGATGAATGTGGCACGGAGTACGAGGTGGTGGGCGTTGAACCGCTGGAGTTGGCGCGGGTGGGCGAGAGCCTGGACGTGGACCCCGTGGAATTGCTCGACGAGGAAGAGGAGGAAGAGTGAGGTTGAATCGCACCAGTTTGGCGGCCGGGGCAGCGTTTGCCTTTCTTGCGGCCGGTTTGGTTCCCCTGGGGTCACGGGGTGGATACATTGGGCCGATTGCGGCCGAGGCGCAGAACCTGGGCTGGCGCGTGGTCTTTGGCAACGTGCTGGACGCCAATTCCGCCCCGGTGATCGGCGCCACCGTCTTTCTAAAAGATTTAAAATCCAAGGCTATTCGCAGCTATACGACCACCGAAAAGGGCCGGTTCCGGTTTGCCGGGGTGAATATGGCCGAGGAACATGAGCTTTGGGCGGAGATGAACGGCAAGAAAACCGCTGTCAAGACCATCAGCTCCTGGGACGCGCGCAAGGAGTTCGAGGTCGAGCTGAAGTTGAAGGACTTCACCCCTCCAGTTTCTTCACCACCAACTCATTGAGCAGGGCCGGGTTGGCCTGGCCCTTTGAGGCCTTCATCACCTGGCCCACAAAGAATGCCGCCAGGGTCTTCTTGCCGCCGCGATACTGCTCCACCTGCCTGGGGTTGGCGGCAATCACTTCTTCGATCAGGGCTTCGATGGCCCCGGTGTCGGTGATCTGCTGCGGCTTCTCGCGCTCGTAGACGACGGCAAAATCCTCGCCCTTTTCAAAGCAAACGTCGAAGAGCTGCTTGAGCTGCCTGGAGCTGATCTTGCCCTCATCGAGTAGATCGGCGGCCTGGACCACGCCCGCCATGGAGACGGGGGAGTGATCCTGCTCCAGTCCCAGGGCCTTCAGGCGTCCGCCCAACTCGCTGAGCAGCAGATTGGCCACGCGACGCGGGTTGCGTGCGGTGCGGGCCGCGGCTTCAAAGCGGTCGGCGAAGGCGCGTTCAGCGGTCAGCGTGAAGGCGTCCTGCTGGTTCAGCTCGTACTCGGCGATCATACGGGCGCGGCGCGCTTCGGGCAGCTCGGGGAGTTTTTTCTTGGTCTCGGCCAGAGATTCGGCTGAAATAATCACCGGCGGCAGGTCCGGCTCGGGAAAGTAACGGTAGTCGTGGGCCTGCTCCTTGGAGCGCATGGTGTAGGTGCGTCCCTCGTCGGAGTTCCACAGCCGGGTCTCCTGAACGTTGCGTCCGCCGGATTCGAGAACCTCGATCTGGCGCTCGATCTCGTACTCCAGAGCGGCGCGGATGAAGCGAAAGCTGTTGACGTTCTTGACCTCGACCTTGGCGCCGAAGCGCTCCGCGCCTTTGAGACGGACGCTTACGTTGGCATCACAGCGCAGCGAACCCTCCTCCATGTTGCAGTCGGAGACGCCGCAGTAGAGCAGGATTTCTTTCAAACGAGTCAGGTACTCGAAGGCCTCGTCCGGTGTGCGGATGTCAGGGTCGGAGACGATCTCGGCCAGCGGCGTGCCGCAGCGGTTCAGGTCCAGATAAGTGTGCGTGGCGGAGTCGGCAAATCCGTCGTGCAGGCTCTTGCCTGCATCTTCTTCCATGTGCAGGCGGGTGATGCCGATGCGCTTTGTTCCGCCGTCGGCCGTGGGCACGTCGATCCAGCCGTGCTCGGCCAGGGGCTTGTCGAATTGAGAAATTTGAAAGCCCTTGGGCAGGTCGGGATAGAAGTAGTTCTTGCGGGCGAAGATGGAGCGCTCGCGCACCTCGCAGTTGAGGGCCAGCGAGGCCAGCGTGGCGAAGGCGACCGCTTGGGAATTGAGCACCGGCAAAGCCCCCGGCAGCCCCAGGCACACCGGGCAGATGTTGGTGTTGGGCTCCGATCCGAAGTAATTCTGGCAACCGCAGAAGGCCTTGGTGGCCGTGAGCAGTTGCACATGGACCTCGAGACCAA
>Ga0371490_1001515_pt1 | contig 11870 bp, 11 predicted proteins | sample MB2SIPfraction_FD_207959 | JGI IMG/M metagenome (GOLD analysis project Ga0371490, IMG submission 207959) | Lab enriched peat soil microbial communities from McLean, Ithaca, NY, United States - MB28FN SIP fraction | ecosystem: Environmental > Terrestrial > Soil > Wetlands > Peat | place: USA...
GGAGCTACTGCCAGAGTACGGTACCGCAGAGCACCTCTGTGCCGATTGCCGTTGACCGCAAGGCCATGCGCGGGCTACTATCCGTACGTTTGTGGATGCTGCCGCATGAAAAAGCTCCTGGCTCTCGTTTTGGCTCCTGGTTTCCGCTCTGCGCTTGCCGCATGCCTGGCTCTGGTTTGCCTGGCCCCGTTGGGCTTCACGCAGCCCGGCTTGCACCGCCGCGACGGGCATCACCAGATCGACCAGTTGGAAGAGGACTGGCGTCAGGCGGTCCTCAAGTCCGATACCAACGCCATGTCGGCTCTGTTGGCCGACGACTTCATGGGCATTACCGCGCGCGGCACGCTGCAGACCCGCGACCAGGTCCTGGACAACATGCGCACTGGCCGCATCCACCTTACGGCCCTGGATGTCTCCGACCGCAAAGTACGCATTTACGGCAAGACCGCCGTCGTCACCTCGTTCGCCCACATGGAAGGAACCAACATCGACGGGGATATGACGGGAAACTTCCGCTACACCCGGGTCTACGTCAAGAATCAGGCCGGGGAGTGGAAGATTGTAAGTTTTGAGGCCAGCCGCGTCCACGTACACGGGGAACATTACTAACTCGGCAGGCACTTCCGGCTTCGATTCCAGGGAATCGTAACAGTGAGTCACTACAGCCTTTCCGGAGTACATGTAGACTTTTTGATGGCGTTGAGAGGTGGCTTTTTCTTGAGGAAAAAGACCCTCAGCATCCTACCCTCGGTTTACAGCCATTCCGGAAATGCTATAAAACCCAGGTCTTGCGGCAAGTTATTTCGCCACCAGACTCTTTCTGGTTGCCATGCCGGTTTTTTCGGTTATGATGATTCCTGATTATTAGAAGCCCCTTATTCTCGGCGCTAATCCTCCGGACGTTCCCGATCCTGATCGATCCCTAGTTACGCTTTCCTTCGCGGTGGGTCAGCAGGAAGTTGTTCCCCCCACTGTAGTTCACAATATTGTTGTTATTGGTCCGCCACGACATCCACATCCCGCCTGCACTGGGCTAACGAAGGGCTCCTTTCTTGCGGCAGAAGTGGAAACCCGATCCGTTCGCTGCAGATGGGTGAATGTGCCATGAAGACTGCTCGGTTAGCTACGCTTCGTTTCCTTTCACTGCTCTTTCTGCTGCCCGGCCTGGGCGGCCTTGTGATCTCTGCCGCTATCTCCACCGAATATCTGAATACCCTGCCCCGTTGGCCCTCCCCGGACGAAGGCCGCATCATCGCCCGCGGTATTCATGGGGTTGCGGTCTACCAGACTCCGGAAGAAGACCGCCATCTTTCGCTGATCGAATACGGTTCGGTAGCCTGTTTTCTGGTGGGTTTGGGTCTGGGCGTGCTGTACCTGGAAAAGTGGAGCAGCCTTCAGACCCGGCTGGCCGAAGAAGAAGAGCCCCTGTGAGCGGCTATCAGGAATAGCAGCCGTTCCGATATCTCCCCGCCTCTTCCCCTCCTACAATAAGTGCATGCCTGAGCTGCCTGAGGTCGAAACCGTCGCGAACGGCGTTCACGCGCGTGTCCAGGGCGACAGAATCGTCGCAGTCTGGTTCCAGCGCGTTCCCCAAACCTTCAAGACCCCGCCGGCCAAGCAGGCCCACGGCCTGACGGGGCGGGTGCTACTGGCCGTCCACCGCACCGGCAAGCACATCGTCTGCGAACTGGGCGAAGCCGCCGCTCCGCTCACAAAGAAGCAATGCGCCAGCGTTGCTCCGTCTGCACAGTGGATCGTGCATCTGGGCATGACCGGGCGGCTGCTGGTCACTGCCATCGACGCGCCCGTCGCGCCCCATACCCACGCACGGCTGCAGCTGGCCAGCGGCAAGGAGTTGCGCTTTGTCGACCCGCGCCGCTTCGGCCGTCTGGAGTGGCGCAATCTGCGCTCGGCCGCGCCTTTCCAGGCCGCCGGCGCTGAGCCGCTGACCGTAGACGCCTCCACCTTTGCCGCCTTGTTCCGCAAACGCAAGCTGGCCATCAAGGCCGCTCTGCTCAATCAGAGTCTGTTGACCGGAGTGGGCAACATCTACGCCGATGAGAGCCTCTTCCACGCCGGCATCCGGCCCCGCCGCGCAGCTGGACGGCTTTCAGCTGCAGAACTGGAACGGCTCCGCACCTGCCTGCAAACCGTACTCCGGCAGGCCATCCAGATGGGCGGCTCCTCGGTTTCCGACTACGTGGATGCCGAAGGGGTCAAAGGCTTCTTCCAGCTGGAGCATTGCGTCTACCAGCGAACCGGCGAACCCTGCCGGCTCTGCAAAGCTCCCATCCAGAAGATTGTTGTCGGCGGACGGAGTACGCATTACTGTGCGCAGTGCCAGCGCTGAGCGCGGTTCTATGGTTTTCAGAAGGATCACGGTTGCAGCATTCCATATTCCAGACGATCTTTATGCGATAACCATTGCAAGTGATTGATTCTAAGAAGATCATACTTTGGCACAAAGATTGCTATAAAGAGGGTGCCAGTGATGTTCCGGTTGGCGCGAAAAGCAGCCAGCCACGATAACAGCAGGATCCGGCCCGAGAAGACGCCATCGAGCGGCCCCCAAGAAGGGCAAACCGGCCGGAAGAGCCTGCAAAGGTGCGGTGGAAACAACCATCGCCCATTTCAGGGAGGCCAGTGGCCTGTGCAGGATAAGAAGAGCCATTCCGCAAGGAATGGCTCTTCCTGCGTTCGGGCCCAAAACCGGGATGCCTGCCCTTCCTACCCGGTTTGTGCCATCCCACCCACCAGCTCGCCCCTTGCAACCCTCCAGCCGTTCCCTGTACTATCGGAGATGCCTGCCAAGCGGCTGATGCGCAGCCATTCCGGATCGGAATGTGCCGGCTCGCCGCCACGCGAATCATCAGACAGAGGGTAAGAGTTCCAGCTGACGTTTGCGCAGGCCATTGCATTACCCGAGAAAAGAGCCTACTGCCCAATCCACCGTTTGAAAGCATGGCCCGTACCTGCCTTTCTGAGTGAGGACGTTGAGGCGGATCCGATGCTCTCCGGGATTTGTAGAGAAGGACGCAGAAGCTGCACAGCCGGCTCGGCCAGTTCGATCAGGGACCCCGGTGCGCACGCTTCAGCGCGTGGTAGTTGGGCTAGCAGAGAAACGCTGGATGGGTTTCCCGCTGCAAGGCAGGAAAGAACCTGGCTAACGCAAAATCCGGGTTGCTGTGCCCTATGGGTACGAACTCCAGGCGCCGCGACCGACAGGAAGTGGCGCTACAGATCGAGGCCAGACAGGGTATATCTACCCGGATTTTGCCTTACGGCTGAGAATTCGAGGATATGCAGCAATCCGCACGGCACTGTGTTCCATTGCAGTTGCCGCTGTGCGGCGATCCGCAGAGACAACTCTCCCCAACCCGCCCCGGATGAAGCTCCCCGAGACACGCACACACCTCCAATGGGTTCGCACGATTGAGTAAAGCAGGAAGTAAAGCATGACGACAGAAGAGACACAGTCCCTCGCTGAAGCGGGACAGGCTCCTGACAACGGCCAGGGGCAGTCGCAAGGGCATCGTCGGCGTCGCCGCCGGCGGAAGAACAAGGGAAGCCAGCAAAATGCAGGCGCGCAAGCGCAGGCACAGCAACAGGCCCCTGTCCAACCAGCACCGGCTCCGGCAGCGCCGCCGCCCGTGCAGCAGCAGCCCAAGCAGCAGCAGGCCAAGAGAAAGAAAAAGCCGTTCCAGAAAACTCAGCAGGCGCAAGCCCAACCCGGCAACAGCTCCGCTCCGCAGGGTAAGCAACAGCGCAAGACCCGGCAGAAGGGTCCGCGCGAGTTTGTTGGCCCCATGGACCACAGCTATCGCGTGGTGAACGGCAATGTAGCCGACGGTCCTCCCTCCACCATCCAGATAGGTTCCAGCCGCATGACGCACTGGGAAGACCCCTATGTCCCGCCCGCGCCGCAGCGCCAGGATGCTCCGGTGCGCATCTACTGCTTCATTGAGGACCTGTTCTTTTTGGCCAAGATTCAGGAGACCGCGCGCAAGCTGGGTGTGAAGGTGGAGTTTATCAAGGGCGCCGACAAGGAAGCCGTGGCCCGCACCCTGGATATGCCCGAGGGCGAACGCCCGGCGCTGGTGGTCTTTGACCTGAACAACGTCAACGCCAAGCCCATGACGCTGATCCCAAAAATGAAGTCCAAGTACAAGAAGACGGTTTCGATCGTCGGCTTCCTCTCGCACCTGCAGGGCGACCTGAAGATGAAGGCCGTCGAAGCCGGTTGCGACACCGTGATGCCGCGCTCGGCCTTTTCGCAGAGCCTTCCGAATCTGCTCCGCCGCTATGGCGTGGAAGAGGAAGAAGAGTACTCGCAGCAGCCGGTGTAGCGACAGGGAATGGGGAATAGGGAATGGCTCCGGCGCTCAGCGCCGGAGCTTTTTCATGAGCGCAACCAGCATGCGCGCAACCTCTTCCGCCAGGGATTCTGCCTGCTGCAGTAGAAGCAAGAGCAACCCCCGCACAGCCGTTCCCCACAAACGGACCAGCGGTATCGCTCACTCCAGACTTGGGGGCCGGCATCAGCGCACCGGACCAATTCCCTACCCCCTACTCCCTGCTCCCTATCCCGGAGGCCAGCTGAGCGAGCGGCTTCCGAGTAGGTGCGCATGCAGGTGGTCCACACTCTGGCCGCCGTCGGCGCCGGTGTTGACCACCACGCGATAGCCATTGGCCAGTTGTTTGTCGCACGCAATCTCCTTGGCCACCCAGAGCAGATGGCCGAGCAGCTCCTGTTTGTCGACCGGCACGTGATCGAGCGAGGCAAAGTGCTCGCGCGGCACCACCAGCACATGCACCGGGGCCTGCGGGTTGATGTCGGCAAAGGCGTAGCAGAGGTCGTCCTGGTAAACGGCTTTGGACGGAATCTGCCCCTGGACAATCTTGCAGAACAGGCAACTCATAGCGCCCTCAGTGTACGCGCATCCCGATGCCGCGCAAAGACCTTCTGCCCAGTAATCTCAAGCCGACCGCAAAATCATGTTGGCGTACTGAATGGTTTCCCCGGTCCGGATCAGGCCAATCGCCTGTGGCACCCGCTTTTTGAACTCCACGTGCGGCTCAAAGCTGAGCGGAATGCCGCTGAGCGCCGCGCTGAAGGCGTTGCGGGTGGGCTCATTGTTGGCCGTGTTGAACTCCTCGGCCATCCACGCCTGATCGTAGCCGCAATGGGTGCGCAGAGCACGCACCACGTCAAGCAGCGCCGGAATCCCGTCCACCAGCGAAATATCCACGGTTTCAATCTGCGGCCAGAAGGGAAAGCCGCGGTCCGCAACCACCAGGGTGTTGGTGTGGCGCACGCGGGCCATGAGCGAAAGCAGTTGCGGGTTGAGAATGCCGGTCTTCAGCATGATGGGACGCGCTCCATAAGTTGCCCGGGATGGCCTTTGCCGCATCGGACCAACGAACCATATCGCGCGGACCGGGCAAAAACTCCCTCGAAAACACCTTACTACAACGCTACAGGTGATGTGGGTTGGCTTGCGATCCCGGCACCGGTTTTTCCAGCATCGGTTCTGGGATGCGGCGGGCACCTGCCCGTGTCTGCGGCGCCGCCTGCCGCTTACAATCTGGATATGGCTGAGTCCACTTCCCCATTGCGCGTGGTTCACGCCGTTTGCTCGCACGATTGCCCGGACTCCTGCGGCGTGCTGGTCACGGTCAACGCCGAGGGACATGCCGTCAAGGTGCAGGGCGACCCGGCGCATCCCGTCACCCAGGGCTTTCTCTGCGCCAAAGTGGCCAAGTATCTGGACCGTGTTTACTCGCCGGAGCGGCTGCTCTACCCGCAGCGGCGCAAGGCCGGCGTGCCCAAGGGTCCGCTTCCACGCGGCCATGAGCACGAGGCTTTTGAGCGCATCGGTTGGGACCAGGCGCTGGACGAGATTGCGGCCCGGCTCAACCAGATTGCCGCAGAGCACGGGCCGGAGGCGATTCTGCCTTACAGCTACGCCGGCACCATCGGCACTCTGGGCTACGGATCCATGGATCGCCGCTTTTTTGCGCGGCTGGGCGCCAGTCAGCTGGACCGCACCATCTGCTCGGAGGCGGGCGGCGACGCCTGGGTCTCAGTCTACGGGCGCAAATTCGCCACGCCGACGGAGGAGTTCCGGCTGGCCAAACTCATCCTCGCCTGGGGTGCCAACATCCACGGCAACAATGTGCACCTGTGGCCCTTTGTGGAGCAGGCGCGGCGCAACGGTGCACGGCTGGTGGTCATCGATCCCTACCGCACGCGCACGGCCGCACTGGCCGACACCCACATCGCCATCCGCCCCGGCACCGACGCGGCACTGGCCCTGGGCATGATCCACGTGATCCTGAATGAGGGGCTGGAAGACCGCGCCTACATTGAGGAGATGACCACCGGCATCCAGCCGCTCACCGAGCGCGCCCGCAGCTACACGCCGGAGCGCGTGGCGGCCTGGACCGGGATGACGGCAGCGGCCGTGGAACAGTTGGCGCGCGAGTACGCCACCACCCGGCCCACGGCCATACGACTGAACTACGGCATGCAGCGCGTGGAGAATGGTGGGACCGCGACACGAGCCATCGTGATGCTGCCCGCGCTCACCGGTGCATGGCGCAGCCGCGGCGGCGGCGCGCAGCTCTCCACCTCCGGCGGATTCAAGTGGAACAAGAATGCGCTGGAGATGCCGGAACTGGCCGCAGCTTCTCCCCTGGGCAAGCTGGGACGCGTGGTCAACATGTGCCAGCTGGGCCATGCGCTGAATGAACTTGGCAGGGGCCAGGGGTCAGGAATCAGGAGTGAGGGCGCGACTGCGGATGGGCCTGCAGTTGAGGCGCTGATGGTGTACAACTCCAATCCGGTTGCGGTTGCGCCCAATCAGAACGCGGTGCGCAAGGGATTGGAGCGGCCCGGCTTCTTTACCGTCGTCCACGAACAGTTCTTCAACGACACCACGGACTACGCCGACTACGTGCTGCCCGCCACCACCTTCCTGGAACACAGCGACGTGCAAGGTGCCTACGGCCACTATTTTGTCCAGCTCTCCCGCCAGGCCATCGAGCCCCTGGGCGAGGCGCGTCCGAACGTATGGTTCTTTGGCCAGCTTGCCAAGCGCATGGGCTTCAGCGAGCCCTGCTTCCACGAGACGGAGGAAGATTTGATTCGCCAGGCGCTGGCGATTGGCGCGGACGGCTACGCGCAGAACCCCGGCATGGAGCACATCCGGATGGAAGACCTGGAGCGCGAGGGCCACATTCCGCTCGCCTTCCATCGTGAGCCGGAGACGCACCCGTTTCTTCCCTTTGCGGCCGGTCCCGTGCCCACTCCAAGCGGCAAAGTCGAGTTCTATTCCCAGATGCTGGCCGCAAGCGGCCACGATCCGCTGCCGGCCTTTGTGCCGCCGGTGGAGTCGCGCTGGAGCCCTGAGGCGCGGCGCTATCCGCTGGAGTTTTTGCCGCGCAAGGCGGACAACTTCATGAACTCCACCTTCGCCCAGTTGGAAGGGCATCGCCGCCTGGAGGCCAAGACCGCCGGCCGGCTGGAGATGCATCCCGACGACGCCCGCGCCCGCAACATTGCCGAGGACGACGCGGTACGCGTCTTCAACGATCGTGGGTCGATGGAGCTGGCGGCCAAGATCAACCCGGCGCTGCCGCCGGGAGTTGTGGCCGGCAAGCTCGATTGGGCTAAGCTGAGTAAGGATGGCGTGAACGTCAACGCGCTGACCAGCGAACGGCTCACCGATCTGGGAGCCGGCGCCACGTTCTACTCCACGCTGGTGGAGGTAACTAGGTTGGATCGGGCCTCTGTCTAAATTTATCGATTTCCATTTAGGATCATCGCCATGAACTGGATTGCTTTGCTTTTTGTCGTTCTTGTTTTTGTTGCTTTGCTGTGGATACGGAAGCTGGGGCAGATCTCCGCCAAAGATGCGCACATGCTGCTTCGCAACGGCGCCATGGTCGTCGATGTACGAACCGCAGGCGAGTTTGTCTCCGGTCATCTTCCTCTGGCTGTCAATCTGCCGCTGAATGAGATAGAGACCGATCTTCCTCATTTTGTCCGGCACAAAGGTCAGGTGATGTTGTTGCACTGCCACAGCGGCGTGCGCAGCGGCATTGCCATGAAGAAGTTAAAGGCACTGGGATACGCGCACGTGTATAACCTGGGCTCTTACGAGCGCGCCACCAGCATCGTCAACGGCCAATAGAGCATTTCCGGAATACATGTAGACTTTTCGATGGCGTTGCGCGGTGGCTTTTTCTTGAGGAAAAAGCCACTTAACATCCTACCCTCGGTTTACAACAATTCCGGAAATGCTGTGGCCAAGCCGATCTTCTCCCGCACCGCTGCGCTCGAGCGCAGACGCTTTAGTGCGGCCGAAAAACAGTCTCCCATCACAACGTTCCGGTCACCTGCGCCAGGCGCAATCCCCGCACCGCATTGCTCAGCCAGATACGATTGGCGGTTTTGAGGTCCTCCGCCGTGAGCACGCGTTCCTCTATCTCCGGACGCGCGGCCAGCAAGTAGCGGCGCTCCACGCCAGCCAGCAAACCGCAGGCCACAGACGGCGTAAACCAGCGCCCGTTCCTCTCCAAAAACACGTTGCTGATGGCGCCTTCGGTCAGCTCTCCCCGCTGGTTGAAGAACAGAACCTCGCCGTAGCCCAACCGCTGAGCCTCGGCAAAAGCGCGAGTATATAGAGCGCGCTGCGTGGTCTTGTGGAAGAGGAAGCGGTCCGCGGAATCGGTACGTTCCCGGGCAATGCAGATGCGTACCGGCGAGGCCGGGTCTCCGTCTTCTGGAAGCAATTCCGAAGAAATCCGGACCGCGCCGTCCCGGTCCAGCAGCAGCCGGACTTTGCGCGCTGCGCCGCTCGGCAGGCTGCGCGCATGCTCGCCCAGCGCTGCCTCCACCGCGCCGCGATCGCAGGCAAATCCAAAGTAGCCAGCCGAGTCTTCCAGCCGGTCCAGATGCAATTCCAGACGCGGATAGCCGCCCTGCCAGAGGAGCGACTCAAGCAATTGGAACTCCGGCGCAGGCTCGGTGAGAAAGCGCGCCTTCAACTGGCACTCCGCATACTCGGCGGCCGGATCGGAGTCAATCACCACGCCGCTGCCAATGCCCATCTGCCCCTGGTTGCCTTCGAACTCCAATGTACGAATGGCTACGTTGAACGCCGCTTTGCCGCCTTCGATGAAGCCGATCGAGCCTGTGTAAACCCCGCGCGGCCACGCCTCCAGCTCCGCCAGCAACTGCATGGCGCGCACCTTCGGAGCGCCGGTAATGGAACCGCAGGGAAACAGCGCCCGCAGCACGTCGGCAACACTTGTCCCCGGCCTGAGCTGGGCAGTAACGGTCGAGGTCATCTGCCAGAGCGTGGGATGGCGTTCCACGGCAAACATCTCTTCCACCCGCACACTGCCAAAGCGCGCCAGCCGCCCCACATCGTTGCGCAGCAGGTCCACAATCATCAGGTTCTCAGCGCGATTCTTCTCGTCCCGCTGCAGCCACTGCGCCTGCGCCCGGTCTTCCGCCGTGGTGCGCCCACGGGCCACAGTGCCTTTCATGGGCCGGGTCACAATGTGCCGCTCCCCATCCTGCTCGTCGATGCGGAAAAAAAGCTCCGGAGAAATGGAAAGGATACGCCGACCCGGCTTCCAATGCACAAACGCCCCATACGCCACCGGTTGGCGACGGATGAGCTCGCGGTAGAGCGCGCCCAGGCAGCCTTCAACGCTCACTTCCAGCGGAAGGGTGTAGTTCAGCTGGTAGACATCGCCAGAGCGGATCCAGGCGTGGATTGCCTCGATTTTGCCCGCGTACTCCCCTGCCGAGATCGGCAACCAGGTGCGGACAACGGGAGCTGCTTTGGCTGGAATCCGGGCAATTCCTGCCAGCTCCGGCGGCGCGCCCTGGGGAAAGCTCCCGGTGGCGGGATCGAAGGGATAGCTGCGCGGGTAGATACCGAACCAGGCCAGCGGCTCGTCGGGACTGGGCGCAATCAGCCCGGCCCGGGGCTCAAAGCAACTGCCAGTTTCATAGCTCAGAAAGCCCGCCGCGGTCAGGCCGGCGGCGGCGGCTTTTTCGAGCTCGGCCAGAAGCAGGTGGAGCTCGTCAGGCGTATGCGCAATCAGGGTGCGCAGGGGCGAGACAAACAGCCGGCTCCAGCCGGCGGCATCGCCCGCCGGAGAAGCGCACTCAAGCAAAACGCTTCCCGGAAGACGATCCACCAGGGTGGATGCGGTTCCGGGAAGCGTCGATCTGCGCTTCATGCGAAGCATCAAAGTGCGGGACTACTGAACGGTCAGCGCCAGCGTGGTCGAGGCGTCGGTAGCTGTAATGCCATCGCTCGACTGGCCGGTGATGGTCACCGTATAGCTGCCGGACGGCGTGGGCAGGTTGGTGTCCGGTCCGTGGTTGTAGTAGTAGTAGCGCGGGTTGCAGCCGGTGGTGCCGAGCGTGGTCACCAGCGCGACAAATCCTAGCAGCGCCACGCGGCTCAGCCAGCGGCGGCGGCGTGCGCCCCATGCCAGTCCACCCAGGCCAACCATGCCGGGCAGTAGAACCGCCCAGGCAACGGCGCTGGAGTGCCGGCCGGGAGCCTGCGGAGCCACGCTCCTCGCGGTACCCGAGGCCTCCGTCTGCAGAACCATGGTGCTGGTGGGCGCGGTGGCCGTCGTAGTGGTCGACAGAATCTCAACCGACGCCGGCGAGAAGCTGCAGGAAGACTGGTCTGGCAGGCCCGAGCAGGACAGGGTGACGAACATTGGCGCCGAAAGCGATGCGTTGTTGGCCGGAACCAAGGTCACCTTTACCGTCCCGGCCGTGCCGGCGGTCAGCGTCATCGGAAACGTGGTGGGCGAAATGGGCGTGAGCGAGAGCGTAAAGCTGGGCGAGGAGCTGGTCATGGCGGTAACGCTCTGCGATGCCGAACTGGAAAACGCATGGGCAGCATCACCCGAGTACACTGCGCGCAGATTGTGCGCGCCGGCAGGCAGCGTGACCTGGGCCATTCCCTGGCCTGTTCCATTCAGCGCCAGGCTGGCCACCGTCTTGCCGCTTTCCTGGATGGCCACCGCACCGGTTGCCGTCGAACCGTCGTTGCCGGCCACACCCACCTGGAAGGTGGCCACCGTGCGGCCGCCCTGATCGTGGGTGGTTACATTCAGCGTGGTCGCGGTCGGAACGGTCGACGCGCACACCACCGGCGCGAAGACGCTCATTGCCAGCGCAATGCCCAGTCCTGCAACTATTTCAGGCCGCAGACTGCGGCGGATCATGCCTCTCACGTGCACCTGCTCCAAATCTCCGGAGGAAGCCGCGCCGAACCGGACCGCGCCCCTTCCGTTGCCTAGCTGTAGAACCTTATTGTATCCGGCGGGGCCGTTCCCGGGCCAACCCGGCGGACCGGTTTCGGGCGGAATTTCGCGCCAGGGCGCAGGGGACTGGTCGTTGCCTTCCTCAGCGGTTGTTGGACGCAGCCGGAAACAAAGGGAGAGCCTGGGGAACTTCCCGTTCGGAATTGCTGTAGAATTCTGGCAGATTGGCCTTGAAAGGCTGCCATGGACGGAATCGATTGGAGTTGGTGGCTCACCATCGTCGGAACCGTTGCAAGCATTGCTGGAGTCATCTTCAGTTGGATGGCTTGGCGGCAGGCCAAGGGTGCCAAGGCAGCCGCTGAAGAAGCAGAGATGGTAGTTCGTCGCCGAGATCGCGCCTACGAGGTCTCTCAGTTAGCCCGAGATGCCAAGGACTTTGTCGAATCTATCCACTCTGAGCGCGAAGAAGTCGCTCTTCACGTGGCAAATCGACTGATGGGTGCTCTTTCCGCTTTCCGGACCAGGGCAACTGAAAGCACTGCGGAATCCAGAAAAATCTCCAG
>Ga0371490_1001517_pt1 | contig 11853 bp, 8 predicted proteins | sample MB2SIPfraction_FD_207959 | JGI IMG/M metagenome (GOLD analysis project Ga0371490, IMG submission 207959) | Lab enriched peat soil microbial communities from McLean, Ithaca, NY, United States - MB28FN SIP fraction | ecosystem: Environmental > Terrestrial > Soil > Wetlands > Peat | place: USA...
GGCTTGGAGCAGTTACAGAGCCAGGTGCCCGATAGTGCGGTGGTGCAGTACAACCCGTTCCCGCCCACATATCCTGTGCTTCTGCTTTACTCCGGACGGCAGCGGGCAGCAGCGATGCGCGACTGTGGTGCGTCCTTTGGAGGCGATCCCGCCGGATGCCGGCCGATTCTTAATCTGGTGGCGCCACTCTACTTCCGCAACTTCTATCCCGGGCCGGTGGATGTGGATGCCACCTGCCGCGCGCTGGGCGTACAGGTGCTGATTGCCACCGACGCCGACCAGGCGTGGTCTGTGCCGGAGAGCTGGGTGTGGCAGCGGCCGACGCTGGTAGCCAATTCGTCGCTGCGGGCCTTTGGCTGTGGGGAATATCCACTCAAATAGGGAGATATTGCCCCGGGCTGGAAATCACCGCAAAGTGACAAAAATCACACCACGGCTCCCCCCGGGCAATTAAAATAAGTTGTTCGGTGTCTGGCGCCAGTCGCCTGTAAGTAGCCTAGAGAATCGTGAGCGGATAGGCGCGAAACAGCGCGGAATTCTGTGTCATATGCCCCATACTGTGCGCCCCACAGCATCGAGTCTTATGCTCTAAGATGTTGACAATAAAGAGTCAATACTTTTTCATGGATTGGCCCACCAGTTGCTATTTATTACTTGTGCCATCCAAAGGAATTAGGAGCCCGCATGGGTTTGAAGTCGTTTTGGAATAAGTTGTATGACACCCTTTCTTCGGTGAAGACGGGTATTTTCCTTATCATTGTCGTCGGCATTTTTTCTGCGATTGGCACGGTAATTCTGCAACGCCCCACCTCGGAGCCGGAAGACCTGCAGCGCGCCTATTCGCCGGAGACTCTGCTCTGGCTGGATCGCCTGGGACTGACCGATATCTTTCACTCCTGGTGGTTTCTGGTTTTGCTGGTGCTGTTCTGTGTCTGCCTGATCTTTGTCAGCCTCTCCCGCTGGCCCAATGCCTGGAAGATGTATTCCAAGCCGGTGCGTTTTGCTACCGTGCCCTTCCGTGCCAGCCTGCCGTTTACGGCAAAGTTTCCGGTCGGGGATGAGACGATTGCACTGAACGCGGCGGAAAAAGCCTTCCGCAAAGTTGGCTATGCGACGGAGAAGGTCAGCGAAGGATCAGAAAGCGGGCTTTTCGGCGAGCGCCAGAAGTTTGCCGTCTTCGCCGTCTATGTCGTGCACATCAGCCTGCTGCTCATCTTCGCCGGCTACATCTTGGATGGCTTCGTGGGATATCGCGGCAACATCCAGGTACCGGAGGGGCAGGCGAAGAACGTCATAGAACTGCGCGACAACAAGGGCGGCAGCACCAAGAAGCTGTTGCCCTTCTCCATCCGCTGCGACGCGGCCGGCATGGAAGCTTACGCCGATGGCAGTCCCAAGAAGTGGTGGAGCAAGCTGGCTCTGCTCGAAAACGGCCGCGAAGTGGTCACCAAGACGATCATCGTCAACGACCCGCTGACCTACAAGGGCATCCGCATCTACCAGGCCAGCATGGGCCAGTCCAGCACGCCGAAGACGTTGACCTTTGCTGCCGCGCCGGCCGCGGGTGGTGAGCCCGTCATGGTTGAGGTTCCTATCAATGGCAAGGCCGCACTGCCCGATGGTGAAAGCCTGAGCGTCCTGCGCTTTGTGCCTGATTACTACATCCAGGACAACGAGGTCTTTCAGAAATCGGACGATCCCGAGAACCCGGCGATTCAGCTCGGATTGACCGACGCCAAGGGTGAGACAAAGAAGCTTTGGATTCTTTATGCGCAGGCCAACACGACCCAGGGGCAGGCAGCGCCATATATTTTCTCCATCAAGAGTGCCACGTGGGCGCAGTACACAGGCCTGGAAGTCAGCCACCAGCCGGGACAGTTCGGCGTGTGGGCGGGCGTGGTGGTGATGGCCTTTGGCCTGATGCTGGCCTTCTACGCGCAGCACTCGCGGGTGTGGGCCACAGTCATTACGTCTGAAGGCGGCAAGCAGCTGTGGGTGGGTGGAACCACCAACAAGAATCGCGACCGCTTCCAGACGAGGTTCGAAGAGATTAAGGCAGAGCTGGAGAAGGAACTGGGTATTCAGGCTTCCACGGCCAAAGCCTAAAGTTTTGTAACGAGTCTTTATTGAGCATCAACCGTGGCCGCCGGCGAAACGCCCGGCCCAGGAGTGATTGAACTATGTCAGAAGCACAAGTGGAGCAGCGCCAGCAGAACGGTACGGTGCTGCTGGTCCTGGTGGGATTGGGAATTGCCTTTGCGCTGCTGGTAGCGCTGCTGGCTGCGGCCAAGGCGCACACAGGGCCAATCTATGGCGAGGCCAACATGCTGTACGCGGCGCTGGTGCTGTATGCCGGCGCGGCCACGCTTTACATGGGCTATGGCGTCACCGGAATCGAGCGCTATGTGAATTCGGCCACGGTGCTGACCGTATTGGGCTTTTTGGCCAACACGGCAGCCGTGGCGCATCGCTGGTCGGTGGCCGGGCGTCCGCCCTTCAGCAACATGTACGAGATGCTGCTGAGCTTTGTTTGGACGCTGGCGCTGCTGACCCTGATTGCCGAGCGCGCCTACAAGGTCAAGATCATCGGCTCCATCACCATGCCGATCACGGTCGTCTCGGTGATCCTGATGCAGTTGCTGCCCAGCGACGTTCGTCCGCTGGTGCCGGCACTTCAGTCCACCTGGCTGCAGGTACACGTCTCGCTGGCCATGCTCAGCTATGCGGCCTGCGCCGTCAGCTTTGCCCTGGCCATCATGTTCCTGGTACAGGACGGCATGAAGAGCGAAGCCTTCCAGGCGCTGACCAGCACTGGAACGATTGCCATCTACGCCGCCATGCTGTTTACCCGCTTCCACGGTGGCGCCCTGACCGTTACGGCCTATGACCTGGAGTCCAAGAGCGAGGTGATGGTCAGCCGTGGGCATCCGCTCTTCATTCAGATTCCCGACCTGGGCTGGCTCTACCTGCTGGTGCTGGTCTCTGCCCTGGCGCCGCTGGCGCTTTACGTGGCGGGACAGATCAAAAAAGCGCCCGCACTCTTCGACACGGCCAGCAAGGCCATGTTCATCTCCATCGTGGTGCAGGTGCTCGGTCTTGCCATCTTCGTCACCCGCGTCAAGAACGGACAGTATGCCAGCGTGGAAGCCGAAGGCCTGTATCGCACGGCTCTGCCGGCTAATCCATTCCTGCTCTCGGGCATAGTGGGCAGCATTGTGGCGGGCTTGCTATATCTTCTGCTGCTGTGGCGCCGCGAGGGGCTGCAGAAGATGTTGCCTCCGGCCGAAGTGCTGGACCGCGTGACCTACAAGATCATCGGCATCGCCTTCCCCCTGCTGACCCTGATGATTGCCGCCGGCGCCTACTGGGCCAACCAGGCGTGGGGCAGCTACTGGAGCTGGGATCCCAAGGAGACCTGGGCGGCCATCACCTGGCTGGTGTACGCCGGATACCTGCACATGCGCATCACCCGCGGCTGGAAGGGCCGCCGCGCCGCCTGGTTTGCCATTCTTGGCTTTGGCGTGGTGATCTTTACCTTCTTCGGTGTCACCTACCTGCTGCCGGGCCTGCACGCTTACGCGGCGGGCTGATCGGCTGAGTTGACTCAGGAAGGCCGTTGCCCACGGGTGACGGCCTTTTTGCGCCTTACGGGGAGCCTCCGAAAGTGTCGGGCGGCATACAATAGAGGGTTGCAAGGAGAAGAGCTTGTCGCGCGTTCGTTTGAACTGGCAGATTAAAGCGCTGTTGCCCGTGGCCCTGGTGCTGATCAACGGCTTGCTGCTCTTTGCCCTGATTACCTTGACCTTGCAGGATCCGGCGCGCAATCAAGTGCTGGCCGTGGGTTTTGCCGGTGCCATCGTGATTTGTGCCGTGCTCTTCATGGTGCTGGCCGTGGTCATTCACCGTCCCCTGGTGGAGTTGCAGGAGAAAATTGCCCGGGTGCAGCGCGGAGATCTCTTTGTCAACGTCAGCTTTGCCGACCGCAACGATGAAATTGGAGACCTGGGCCACAACTTTAACGACATGGTGCAGCAGTTGCGCGAGAGCCGTGAGGAGATCGAGCGGCTGCACCGCACGCAAATCTCCAGGGCCGAGCACCTGGCAACCCTCGGCGAGATGGCCGCCGGGCTGGCGCATGAGATTCGCAATCCGCTGGCTGGCATCGCCGGCGTGATGGAGATTGTGGGCCGCGACCTGCCCTCGAACTCACCAGCCAAGGATGTGCTGGGCGAAGTGCGTCACGAGGTGATGCACATCAACAAGATCGTCAGCGAACTGCTGGAGATCGCCCGGCCCAAGCCTCCGGTCTTCCGTCAGGCCGATGTCGTTAGCGTGGCCGAACACGCCGCGCTCTTTGCCCGGGACCAGGCATCGGCCCGCAGGGTGCGCCTGGAGGTTCAGCATGGCGCTCCGGTTCCGCAGCTGGAATTCGATGGCGGACAAATCCACCAGGTACTGTTGAACCTGCTGCTGAATGCCGTTCAGGCCTGTGAGGCAGGTGGTAGCGTGCAGGTGGAGTTCGCCGGCGACGAGCATTTTGTGATTACTACAGTGAGTGATACAGGCAAGGGCATTCCGCCGGATGTGCTGCCCAACATATTCCGGCCTTTCTTTACCACCAAGGGCAACGGTACCGGCCTGGGACTGAGCCTGGCGCGGCGAATTGTGGAAGAGCATGGCGGATGGCTGGAAGCCACCAGTGAAATGGGGCACGGAACGCAGTTCCGTCTGGCGCTGCCAAAGGCCCGGGAACAGGAGTAAATCCCGCCCGGTTACTCTGGATACATGCAAGCATGGTCCTGACCGTGATAATCTCAACTGCTGAATTCAGGATTGTGAAGTAGTCTGATGGCGAGCGAAAAAGTCTTAATCGTTGATGATGAACGCCTTGTACGCTGGTCTTTACGCCAGAAGTGCGAGGAATGGGGCTACCAGGTCAGCGAGGCTGAGAGCGGGGCGGATGGTTTACGCCTGGCCCGCTCGGAGAGCCCCGATCTGGTGCTGCTCGACGTGCGTTTGACCGACATGAACGGTCTGCAGGTGCTGGAGCGGCTCAAGCTGAACGGCGACGCCCGCGCCGTCATCATGATCACGGCCGACCCTCAACTGGAAGACGTCAAGCAGGCTCTCAAGCAGGGCGCATACGACTTCATCGGCAAGCCGGTGGACTACGACGAGCTGCGCGTGGCGGTGAAGAACGCGCTGGAGGCCACGCATCTCCGCAGCGAAAACGAGACGCTGAAGAAGGAAGTTCTACAGCGCCGCCGCGCCGCATATCACGATGTGGTTGGCGAGAGCCAGAAGATGCTGGACCTGATGTCGTTCGTCAACAAGGTGGCCAGCAGCGAGGCGACGACCATCCTCATCCAGGGTGAGAGCGGCACAGGCAAGGACCTGATCTCACGCGCCATTCACTTTGAGAGCCGCCGCAAGGATAAGCCGCTCATCGTCATCAACTGCTCGGCCATACCGGAGACGCTGATGGAAGCCGAGCTCTTCGGCCATGAGAAGGGCGCCTTCACCGACGCCAAAGCGATGAAGAAAGGACTCTTTGAGCAGGCTGACGGTGGCACCCTCTTCCTCGACGAAATTGGCGAATTGAGCCCGCTGCTGCAGGCCAAACTGCTGCGCGTGCTGGAAGAGCAGGTCATCCGCCGCGTGGGTGGAGTCAAGGATCAGGAAGTGGATGTGCGCGTCATCGCCGCCAGCAACCGCGATCTGGAGAAGGCCGTGCGCGACGGGCAGTTCCGCCAGGATCTGTACTACCGCCTGGCGATCATCTCCATCTTTCTGCCACCTCTGCGCGACCGTCGCGAGGACATACTGCCGCTGGTGAGCTTTTTCATTGAGCGTTACAACAAGCGCTTTCGCAAGAACGTGTGCGGCATTACTCCGGATACGCGCGACCTGCTGATGCAGCACGACTGGCCGGGCAATGTGCGCGAACTGAAAAACGCCATCGAGCGCGCCATGATTCTGGAAGATGACGACCTGCTGCATCCGCTCTATCTGCCCTTCTCGGTGGGTTCCCCTTTAAGCAGTCTTACGGCCTTCGAGGTCGGATCTGGTGGCAATGTTTCCAGCGGCCAAAGCATGCCCGGCGGCGCAACGGCGGAGGTGCTCACGGTCAATGGCAAAAATCTGCCTAAGCTCAGCATCCCAGAGGGAGGCACCAGCCTGGAGGAGATTGAGCGTGCCATGGTGGAACTGGCCATGCAGCAGTCCAATCGCAACCAGACGCAGGCGGCCAAACTGTTGGATATCAGTCGCGATGCGCTGCGCTACAAGCTGAAAAAATTTGGATTGATTCACACCGACGAGGAAGAAGCCGGGGCGCATATAAACAACTGAGCGTCTTTTTTTATACTTTTCTATGGCGGCCTTCTGGCCGCTTTTTGTATGTCTTAATTACCGCTCAAACGGTGCGCCGGCCGTGTCAAGTGGCGCACTGTGCGTGAATTGCCTCACAAATCGCGAATCTAAAATAAGACCTTTCGCGACTGGTGACTCTAACAGAATGAAAACAAAGCAAATATATTACAGAAGAAAGTACATATTTTGGCCCTCTGTGTGCGACAGATACTCATGGATAGGAGGGTCCAATGGAACCGACTCTGGTAGTGATTGGCATCAGCTTGCGCAGTGCCAAGCTTGCCATTCGTGAGCGTTTCATTATGGATCCTGCCAAAAAGGCCGCTGCCCTGGATGCGCTGGTGCGCTCCGATGCCGTGGACGAAGTGATTGTGCTCTCCAACTGCAACCGCACGGAGTTCCTGGTGTGGACGCAGGATGCTTCGGAAGCCGCCAACTCGGTGCTGCGCTTCCTGGCCCGCTCCAATAATCTAAAACTGGCGGAGTGGTCGAATTTTTACCGGCTGGTGGGCGATGCCGCAGTGGCGCATGTGCTGCGTGTCGCTTCGGGTGTGGACTCGGCTGTCTTCGGCGAGCCGGAAGCAACCAGCTCCATGCTGACCAGCTGGCAGCAGGCGCAGCGAGCCAGCACCACGGGCCGCTTTCTGGATTCGCTGATGGCAAAGGCTTTCAATGTGGCCGCCAAGATCCGCCAGGAGCTGGGTGTGAATTCGCGCATGATGACCGTTGCCGAAGCCGCGGTGGCCATCTGCCGTGAGGCTCTGGGAGATATGAAGAAGCGTCGCGTGCTGGTGCTGGGCGCCGGTCAGATGGCGCTGGCTGCCGTGCGCGAACTACAGAACGATGACACCGGTGAGATTACGGTCATCAACCGCAGCTGGGACCATGCGCAGTACCTGGCAAAGCAGTGCAAGATAAAGGCTCAGCACGCCGAGAGCATTTGGGAGCAGATGCTGACGGCCGACGTGGTGATTGCCGCGGCCGCGGAAAAAATCCAGATCACCGCCGCCGAACTGGATGTGGTGATGCGCGAGCGCAAGAACAAGCGCCTGGTGATTGTGGATGTGGCTGTGCCACGCACCGTGGAAGCCCAGGTACGGCTGCACGATGGAGTGAGCCTGCACGACCTGGATGACCTGTGCGCCGCGATGGACGTGCGCGATGGACGCCGCGCCACCATGCCGGTGGCCGAGCGCATGATCGCTGAAGAGGCTTTAGGCTTCCGCGGCAAAATGCTGTGTGAGAGCGTGCTGCCCACTATCAGCGGCATACGTGAACGGCTGGAGCGGATCTGTCGCCAGGAGGTCGAACAGCTCAAGGAGCAGTTTGGCCCCTTTACCGAGGATCAGGACCTTGTGCTGGCGGCTTTTTCGGCGCATGTCACGCAGCGCATTGCCGCTTCTCTGGCGCGTCAGCTCAAGGAGCTGCCCGACCGTCCCGAGCTGACTTCGGACATCCAGCAACTCTTCCAGCTGGACGAGCTGAAACACGAAAAGAACGTCAAAGTCTGCGACTGAAGCACTGACGCGGCTGGAACTTACGAAACACTTCCCGTACGGATATTCCTTCTCCCAAAATTGAATCTTCCCAAAACCGTAAAGCGGCAGAGCCGGGCTTTGTCTTGTCTAGGACGATGCATTGCGAAACGCCCGTCAGCAGCCGAATTAACAGGTATGGACGCAGTACGCGTCCGGATATTTCCACGCAATGGGCCGTGCCAGAGCCACGGCAGCAAAAGGAGGAAGTATGAAGCGCTGGAGCCTGCTGTGTGTGCTGCTGCTGACGGTGGCTGCTTTTGGCCAGGGCCCGGGAAAATGGGCCTTCAAGGGAACCGTGATACGGATGAAGATGGGCGGCTGCGCGGTTGGACACGGCTTTGTCGCCTCCATGGCGGCTGTCCCAATGGCTGGAAGCTGCCCGGAGTACACCATCCTGAGCGACAAGGTTGTGTACGTGGTGTCTAGCTCCAAACATGATGACTTCATACCGCTGGCGGAAAATATCGACTTCCTCATCCGCCGCAACGAACTGGTCACCTTCAGCGCGGATGAGAAAAACAAATCGCACTTCACCATCCAGCAGATGACTCTGCGCGCGGAGTGGGAACGCGAGGAGGCGCGCAAGGAGCTACAGGCCCGTTACATGGAGCGCAGTGTGAATTACGAGGTGCGCAATCCTCCGCGAGCCGGCATGTTGCCAGCCTCAGGCGTGTCTACCGCGGCGCATTAACGCCGCACACCCGGCGGTCACACAATCCGAGCGCGCCGTCTCTCTCGCCATGGGATGGGACAGCGCGCTCGCCGATTCTCCGGCGGCTTCCATGCAGATCTGAACCTCTCATTCGGAATTTCTCTCTCTGCTGTGCCACCGTTGGAATCGATCTGTCCGAAGCCAGACCACACGCCGCAGTAGTTACCAAGGTGCGCGCCACCGCCTCAATTCCTTGTCCGGTCCATCCGTTTGCTGCTTTGAGCGAAGGAGCCGCAAACGATGGAACTCAGCAGAGTGCAGCGCATCATCCTTTTTGTTCTCTCTCTTGGATTGGCCGTGGGGTTGTGCTCGCTGCCAGCGGCGGCCAGCGCCGATGATGAGGTTTACGTGCTGCGCAGCGACGTGCACGAGGTTCGGCTGGCATTCTCGGCGCGCAACGCGCAGGGGCGCACGGTCAGCAGCCTGCGCCCATCCGATGTAGCGGTGGCCGATAACGGCCGCATCATTCGACACTTCCACAGCTTCCATCCGGTCGTGGAGACGCCGCTTGACCTGATTGTGCTGCTCGACGCCAGCGACTCAATGGCGGCGCACATTGGCGAGGAGGTGGAAGCCGTGCGGCGTTTTGTGGCCTCCAGCCAGTGGGGGCCGGACGATCGCATCTCCATCCTGACCTTTGGAGGCATGCGCTGGAAGTTGCTGTGCGCGCGCAACTGCCGCGGACAGCAGGCGGAGCGCGAACTGGGCGGCCTGCAACCGCAGGGTTCCACGCCTCTTTACGACGCCCTGTATGCAGCGGCGGAGCTGCTGGCGCGCTCGGCGACACTGGAGACCCGTCCAGCCATGATCCTCTTCTCCGATGGGCTGGATACCATCAGCATGCACGGCGCAACCGAGGTGGTGAAGGCAGCGCAGGAGCTGCAATGCGCCATCTACACGGTGAATTCGCGCAGTCGTCGCGAGGGCGGAGGCCGTGGCGAGGATGTGATGGAGTTTTTCAGCAACAGCACGGGCGGAATGAGCTTCCTGCCCGGAGGTGACGCGCAGGCGGCGCTGCGGCAGGTGTTGGAGGATCTGCGCAGCGGCTACCTGCTGACCTACGCACTGCCCGAGCGTACGGGTGGCGAGCATAGCGTGCAGGTGCTGGCCACCATGGATCCCCGGCTGCAGTTCCGCTCGCGGCGAGCCTATCGTGAGTTGGCGGAAGAATGATGCATTCGAACGAATGTCTGCGATGAAAGCCGGCGAAAGGGAAGATCAGCCTTCCCAGACGTAGCCGTCAAATATGTGCATGGTCTGGAAGCCGAGGCGTTTGTAAAAAGCCAGCGCCCGCTGGTTCTCCTCGGTGACGGTGAGCGAAACGGCGTGGAAGCGGCGGGCCACCAGGTCGGCACAGCAGTTGCGCAAAAGGTGCTCGCCAATGCCGCTGCGGCGATACTCTGGCAAAGTGCAGAGCTGCGTGATGTGGCCCACGTCATGGCTGACGAGCGAGCAGAGCAGCAGTCCGGCGCGGGTGTTGGACGGCCGGTGTATGGCCACGAATGACGACGAGGAATCGAAGACGCCGCAGCCGGGGAAGCGCACGATGTTGTTCAAAAAGCGCAGCGAGCCGCTGATACTGCGGTACTGGTCGTTGACGTTGCTGTCCACATGGTTGGCGTAGGCGGCGGTGATGACGTGTGCCGCCGGCTGATAGTCGGCCTCGGTCCAGCGATGCATTTCGATGCCGGGCTCGAGCGGCCTTTGCGGCACGTGGTATGCGGCGTCGAGCGGCAGATAGAGGAACTGGCGCTGGTAGCGGTGAAAACCCGCGCGCAGAAAAGGCTCGGCCATCTCACCCGCCGGATGTACGAGCAACTGCGCCTCCACGCGGCTGGTGCCGGGTGACTGTTGCAGGGTGTTGATGGCGTGGTTCAGCAGCTCGAGTGCGATCTCCCGGCGACGGCCGCGCGTTACGCCGTTATCCAGAACGTAGAGGTCGCCGATAACGCCCTTCGAACCTTCATACACAAAAAAACAGTAGCCATGCACGCGCCCGCGCTCAATCGCCGCATAACCGGGCAGAATGCGCGAGTCGGCGTAACGCAAAATCATCTCGGCCGAGGCCTGGTAATTCCATTGCAGCAGCTTGTGCCATACGTCGACCTCCTCCGCCAGCACGGGGCGCAGGTCATGAGAGGCGAAGTGCCTTAGGTCGAGAATCTCCAAGGAGAAAGAGGGCTCCGGGCGGATGCGCCGCAGGCCCAGTGTAACGGAAGCACACCCCCGCGGTGGGCCGTAGGAGGGTTACTATGCGGTGACGTTGTGGACGACCGCGTCTTTGTGGCGTGAGTGTGACCACAAAGCTCAGCAAACCATGGCGCGAAGCTAGGGCAGAGCCGTGGCGGCGCCGATGCGATAGATTTCAACGCGGGCGGCTCGATCTTCTCCCAGGTAGATGACCGTTCGCTGGCCGATGAGCGCCTTCAGGCTCGTCATGGCGCCTGCTCGCAGCACCAGAATGTGCTCGGCGGCAGGCACCGCGGCGGGCAGCTCGTAGACGGCGGGCGAGACCGCCAACCCCTCATAGGGCGCGACCCGGCAATCAAGATAGAAGGCCAGTCCCAGGGCCAGGTTGCGGCTGACGCCGAAGGTGGCCAGCGGACGCGCACCGGGCTCGTCGAGCGCGGCGAGCAACTGCGCCACCGGCCGCGAACTTTGCGTGGCATCCAAAGCCGGAGCCAGTCCGCGCAGCAGAAATCCCACCAGCAGAATCATCGGCAACAGGGTGACAAAGCGCAGCATCGGCCAACCCAGCCGCACCAGCGGCAGGGCCACTATCAGGAAGATGACTGCAAAAGCCGCCGCCGCCGCAGCCAGCACTCCGGCCGTCAGATGAATGTGAAATACCACGCGCGGGGCGACGATCAGCGCGGCTCCCAACACACCCAACAGCGCCGCGTGCAGCAGGATGCTCACCCTACGCGGTGGCTCCTCCCATCCGGCGCGGCGGTGGATGGCTGTCGCGCCCAGCATCAGTAAAGCCGGAATGCCGGGCAGGATGTAGCCGGGTAGCTTGGAGCGCGAAAGCGAAAAGAAAACGATAGGCAGCAGGCCCCACGTGGCGAGAAAGATCTCAAAGGCGTAACCGGGCTCACCCTCATCCGGAATCAGCCTTTGCCGCGCGGCGCGCCATGCGTCGCTCAGTCCATGCAGAAGCCATACCGTCCACGGCAGGGTGCCGGCCAGAGCGACGGGCAGGTAATACCAGAAGGGCTGGCGATGGCGATA
>Ga0371490_1001519_pt1 | contig 11839 bp, 9 predicted proteins | sample MB2SIPfraction_FD_207959 | JGI IMG/M metagenome (GOLD analysis project Ga0371490, IMG submission 207959) | Lab enriched peat soil microbial communities from McLean, Ithaca, NY, United States - MB28FN SIP fraction | ecosystem: Environmental > Terrestrial > Soil > Wetlands > Peat | place: USA...
CTTCGAGTCCGTCGCGGCCGCGGCCGTCGCAGCGGAATCGGAGCCGGCGAAAGAACCAGTGATGGAGCAGACCTACCATGCGCGGTAATGCGGAAATGCACGAGCTGGTTGCGCCCGGCAGCCTGGGTGCGGTGCTCGATCTGCTTGCCGCCGAGCCCGGCCAATGGACGCCGATCGCGGGCGGCACGGAATTGATGGTGGCGTTTTCCGCCGGACGGTTGAACGCCGCCAAACTCGTCAGTCTCTGGGGCATCCCCGATCTGCGCACGATTGAAGTAACGCCCGAGAGCGTTGCGATTGGCGCGGCGGCCACATTTCTCGACCTGCGCAAACACGCTGTCGTGGCCGCGGAGTTTCCGTTGCTCGCAAAAGCCGCAAGCTGGATCGGCTCCATTGCCAACCAGGGCCGTGCCACGCTCGGCGGAAACTTGGTGAACGGATCGCCGGCTGCTGATTCTTCGCCCGCGCTGCTGGCCTACGATGCTGAAATTGAAATCGTCTCCGTGCGCGGCCGGCGCAAAGTTCCCTACTCTGAGTTTCACTTGGGTTACAAGCGCAATGTGCTCGCCGCGGATGAGTTGCTCTACGCAATTCACCTGCCGAGGCGATTCGCGCGCCACCGGCAATACCTGCGCAAGGTGGGCACGCGGCGCGCCATGGCAATCGCCAAAGTGGCGCTCGGAGCCTCTGCGCTGCTCCAGCAAGGCGTGATCCGCGAGATTCGGCTCGGAGCAGCAAGCCTGGCGCCCTATCCCATGCGGCTGAAGCAGACTGAGGCGGCACTGCTGGGCCAGGCGCTCACGCGTGAAACCGTGCTGGCCGCGCGGCGCGCGCTACTATCCGAAGTGCAACCCATCGACGATATTCGCTCCACGGCCGAGTACCGGCGGCGCGTGGCCGTGAATCTGCTCGAAGAATTCTTGCTCGAACTGCGCCGGGAGGGCTCGCGCCCGTGAATGCCACGCTAGCAGCCTGGAACGCGGCCAGCGCAACCGAGGCCCAAAATGCGATGCTGGCCTGCTGCGGAGCCAAACGCTGGGTCGATGCGATGGTGGCCCTGCGCCCCATCGCGAATGTGTTTGCACTGAGCGAGGCGGCAGATCGCGTGTGGGCCACGATGCAGGAAGCCGACTGGCTCGAAGCCTTTGCTTGCCATCCCCGCATCGGCGAACGGAAAGTGTCGGCGCACGCGGGTGCGCAGTCGGCCGCGTGGTCTCGGACTGAGCAAGCGCAGACAGACTCGGCGAGTGAAAGCGTGCTGGACGAGATTGCCGTCGGAAATCGGAGATACGAAGAGTTATTCGGATTCACCTACATCGTGTGCGCCACGGGCAAGAGCGCGGAAGAGATGCTGGCGATTCTGAAGCGGCGGCTGGAATCGACGCGCGAAATCGAGCTACGCGAAGCCGCCGAGCAGCAACGCCAAATCATGCAAATTCGTTTGGGAAAGTGGTTGATCGAATGAGCGCCATCACAACACACGTATTGGATACGGTCCTGGGCAAGCCTGCGGCGGGAATTGCCGTACGCCTCGAGAAACTCGACGGCGGGGGCTGGCTCGAAGTGCCGGACATTACGGCGACGGGTGGCGAACCGCCGGAGCGCGTGCACGATGCTCCCTGCGACTGGGTTGAAGTTGCCACAAGCGCGACCGACGACGATGGCCGCTGCCGCGATCTTGCCACCGATGCGCCCGCCGGCGATTACCGGCTCACATTCTCGACCGGCAATTATCTCGAGCGCCTGGGCCGCACTAGTATTTACCCGGAGATTTCCATCACCTTCACCTGCGACGGCAAGGGGCATTACCATTTGCCGCTCCTGCTCAGCGACAACAGCTACACCACCTATCGAGGAAGCTAACCAATGGCCAGACTGGGTGAAAACCGTTACGGAAAATCCCGCGTGCGCCTGTCGCGCATCACGCGCCTGAACGATCGGCATGAGTTCAACGAGTGGACCGTGCACGTGATGCTGCACGGCGATTTCGAAACCAGTTACACCCAGGCCGATAACAGCAAGGTTTTGCCCACCGACACGATGAAGAACACCGTGTATTACGTGGCGCGTGGCTCGAAAGTGGAGACCATCGAGGCTTTTGCTTGTGAGTTGGGCGACTACTTCCTCGCGAATCAGCAACAGGTTGCAAAGGTCAGCATCGAAGTCCAGGAAAAGGCCTGGCAGCGCATGATGGTGGATGGCGCACCAGAAGCCACGACCTTCAAACTGGGCGGACCAGAGGTGCAGACGGTGCACGCCGAACGCGAAAGAAGCAGCGCGTGGAACGTGACCTCGGGCGTGGATGGGCTCACCATTCTGAAGACGACAAAGTCGGCGTTTACCGGTTACATCAAGGACAAGTTGACCACACTCAAGCCGGCCACCGAGCGCATCTTCGGCACCCGCGCCACGGTGACATGGGAATACACCGCAGCGGCGCCGGATTATGCCGAGGTGCGCGCGCGAATTCTGGCAGCGCTGCTGAAAGAGTTTGCCGGGCATGACAGCATGAGCGTGCAGCATACGCTCTTCGACATGGGCAAAGCCGCGTTGGCCGCGGCGCCGGAGATCGCGCGCATTCGCCTCTCCATGCCCAATCTGCACCATCTGCTTGCCGAGTTGAGTCCCTTCGGCCTCGACAATCCGAATCACATTTTCGTGCCCATCGACGAGCCGCATGGTACCATCGAGGCCACTGTCGAGCGGTAATTCAAACACAACCAATAAAAGGCAAGCACGTGACCGGCACAACGACCACAAAAGGCCAGGTGTATGCGCAAGGAGACACGGCCGAGAGCTACGGACTCCGTGCGGGCGTCCTGGGCCCGGTAGAAACGCTGGCGCAGTCTGTCTCGGCCATGGCGCCCAGCACTTCGGCGTCGCTCACCATTCCCCTGGTCTTTGCGCTGGCCGGCAACGCCACGTGGTTTGTGTATCTGCTGGCTACAGGCGCCATGCTGCTTGTGGGATTTTGCGTCAGCCGCTTCGCCAAGCTTTCTGCCTCGCCGGGATCGCTTTACAGTTACACGGCAGACACGTTGCCTCCCGCATTTGGCGTGGCAGCCGCGTGGGGATTGCTGCTCGCCTATCTCGCCACCGGCGCATCGGTTGCCGGCGGAGCCCTCTACTATGCGACCGTGCTCTGCCAGCAGTTTTTCCACTGGGCGCCGCCGGCCATCCCCACGCTTGTGGCGGTCTGCCTGGCTGCCGGCTCTATTGCCTACCGCGACGTCAAGCTGTCGGCAGAAGTCATGCTGTGGATTGAAGCGGTCTCGGTCAGCCTCATTATGATTGTGCTCATTCTCCTGCCGATTCATGTAGGACTGCAGATCGATACCAGCCAATTCCGGCTGCAAGGCGCTTCGTTCAAAGGGCTGGGACCGGCGCTCGTGCTCTCCATCTTCAGTTTTGCCGGCTTTGAAAGCGCGACCACGCTGGGTGGCGAGGCGCGCGAGCCTCTCAAGACGATTCCCCGCGCCGTGCTGCAATGTGCGTTGCTCGCCGGCGTTTTCTTCATGCTCTGCGCCTACTCTGAGGTGGTTGGCTTCCGCGGTGAATCCACGGCGCTCAGCGAGTCCACCAGCCCGCTGCACCTTCTCGCCGCGAAGGCCGGCATTTCGCCGCTCGGCGTGGCCATTGACTGCGGCGCATTCATCAGCATGTTTGCGTGCGTGCTCGCCTGCTCTACAGCCGCCGCGCGCGTGCTGCTGCGTATGGCGCACGATGGGCTTTTGCCCGCCGCGCTGGAGCGCACCAACCAGCGGCATAAAACCCCTGGAACTGCGATCGCGCTCTCGACCGCGCTCATGTTCGCGGCCACGGCAGGTTTTGCTCTGCGCGGCGCCACCGGTTCTACGATGTACGATCTGCTCGGCTCGCTTTCGGTGTTCGGTTTTCTCACTGCGTACGCGCTGGTGGCCGTGGCGCTTCCCTTCGCGCGGCGCGCGCTGGGCAGGCATTCTCACGTCCTTGCCGCGGTCAGCGTGCTCACCGTCGCCATCGTGGTTTTGATCGCAATCTTCGACCTCAGCTCGGCAGCCGACACCATTCACGCGCGCATACCCTATCTTTATCTCGTCTATATCGCCGCAGGGCTATGCTGGTACGGGGTTCGGCGGGCGATGTGTGCAAATCGTTGACGCTATGTGGAAAACGCGTCCCCAGAGGCGCAATTTACAACAAATCCTTACATGAACTTTATGCTGCAGACATTACCATCCCACTAAGCCGCGCGGTCGCAGGTCCAAACCTTTGAACGGTATCCGTTCGAAACCATCGCTTGTTTCAGTTTGGAAGTTGCACGCACTCAATCGCCGGGTCACACATTTACCAAAGCTTCTTTTTTTTGAAATCCCAGGTCTTCATACGGGAAATCTTTATTTCGAGGTCAGTCCTTTGAAGCACTCCTTGCGCACGTCCTCCTTGTGTATCGCTGTTCTGCTGGTGATCGTCGTGGCCGCGGTGTCCTCGACCCTCCCGCTCCACGCGCAGCAAACTCTCGGCGGAATCACCGGCGAGGTGACCGACGCTTCGGGCGGCGTTCTTCCAGACGTAACCGTTACCGTGACTGAGGAACAGACCTCGCTCACTCGCTCCACCAAAACCAACGGCTCGGGCAGTTACAGCTTCGTCAACCTGCCCATCGGTCTTTACACGCTCACTTTTTCGGCCGGCGGTTACCAGGCGCAGAAGACTCCGCACATCACGGTGCAGGCCGACCGCACGGCCACGGTAAACGCTTCGCTCAAAGTGGGCCAGACCAGCACCACGGTGGAGGTGGAAGCCGCGCCGCTGATGAACGCCGTCGATACCACCAACGGCTACGTGATGGAGACCCAGCAGATTGACTCCGTGCCCTTGCCCACCGGCAGCTTCACCGGTCTGGCGATTCTTTCGCCCGGCGTGAATGCGGAGCTGCCCGGCGGTACCGGCGCCAATTCAGGCATGGGCAACGCGCCCATTTGGGCCAACGGCCAGCGCGACACGTCCAATGCATTTCTTGTGAACGGCGTCGATGCCAGCAATCTTTTCAACGGCAAGAGCACTAGCCAGGTGGATTCATTCCGCGTGGTCAACAACACCGGCCAGTCCAACAACGCGGCCGGCGGCGTGATTCCCAGCGCATCTTCGGTTTATCTCTCTATCGGCAACGCCATCCCCACGCCTGCGCCCGAAACCATCGCCGAGGTGCGCGTCAACGCTTCAATGTACGACGCCCAGCAGGGCTCCGACAGCGGCGCGCACATCGACATGAGCACCAAGTCGGGCACCAACCAGTTGCACGGCGGGGTTTACGCCCATCGCGGCACCAATTGGATCAACGCAGCGCCTTTCTTCTTCAAGAAAGACCAAAACATTCCCGCGAGCGACAAGAACCCTCAATTGCACCGTTACATTCTGGGCGGCGATCTTGGCGGGCCGATTATCAAAGACAAGCTCTTCGGCTTCGTCGGCTATCAGCACCTGCACATCTCCGACCAGGAAACAGGCGACGAGCTGCTCGATGTACCGCCGGGCTTGAACTCCGGGCCAATGAATACCTCGACCGGCCGCAGCGCATCGAATCTGATCCAGGTCGCCGAGTGCAATTGGACAACCAACATCGGCACTGGGCAGGCTACCGGCCTCGATTCCTCCTATGGCGCCACGTTCAATCCTGCATCCAATTGCTACAGCGGCGGCACGTTCAATGGTTTCAGTTCCACATCGAACCCTGTCGCCTATGCTCTGCTGACTGCACCGTCGGTGCCGGGCGAACCGGGAAACTATCTGGTTCCCAGTGCGCTGCCCAACGCCAGCCCCAATGTCTATTCGCCCTACAACGCATTTCTCCCCGGCACGTCGCGCTTCGTTTCCAACCAGGCCGTCGCCGATGTTGACTGGAACCTCAGCTCCAGGGACATTCTCGCGGCCAAATACTACTACCAGCATGATCCCTCTAGCTCGCCCTACGCCTACTCCAACGTACCGGGATTTACCGCACACATGGACACCGGCTCGCAACTGGGTTCGCTCAACAACGTGCAGACCATCGGCTCCAGCCTGAGCATTTCCGAGACCATCGGCGTCCTTCGCGAAAAGACATACGCCACCAACGACCAGCCGTGGGCCCCGGGCCAGGCCAACACGCCCGCGGCCGGCATGACTTCGGCCTTCGGCAGTTATTTTCCCGGTTACACCATCAACGACGCCATCGGCGATCAGTTCGACTCCTCCACCGGACCGCTCTACGGGCTCGTCTTTCCTTCCCTCTCCATCGGTCCGGACTCGGAGTATCAGGGCGCCAACACCGGTGCGTTTCAGAATCGCATCGAGCCCTCGGGCACTGCCATCTGGACCAAGGGACGGCACTCGCTCAGCTTCGGCGGCGCCTATTCCTATACGCAGTTGAATCTGCGCGACCGCCGCACCGGCACCGGCATGGTGGATTCGCCCGACCTTCCCTCCTTTCTGGACAACTGGGTCACGCCCTATACCACGCAGCTCTTCACGGCCACCACCTTCCTGCAAGGCAATGCCAACCGCTACTTCCGGGCCAACGAAACAGGGCTCTTTGTGCAGGACAAGTTCCAGGTAACGCCGACCCTGAGCATCACCGGCGGCGTGCGCTACGACTGGAACGGCGGCCTGACCGAGAAAAACGGCGATCTCTTTAACTTCGATCCCTCGAAGTATGCCTACAGCGCCGCCTCCGACACCATCACCAGCTCCGGCTTTATCATCGCCGGCAACAATAAAAACGGAACCTCCGGCGTCAGCAAGACCACGCTCACGGGCCGCCAGTGGGGCATTGCTCCGCGCTTCGGCTTTGCCTGGCAACCCTCAAAATTCCATTCCAAGTTCGTCGTGCGCGGCGGCAGCGGCTTCTACTACGACCGCGGCGAGCTGTTCAGCTATCTGTCGCCAGGCTACGCGGCAGGCGAGGTGGAGGGCGGTCCATTCGGTATCGCGCAAACACCGCCGTTCGTCACCCAGCAGCACTGCCCCTATTCGGAATCGTTCAACGCCGCCAACCCGACGGCCCTTTATATGGGGTATGTTCCGATCTGCGGCGGCGCTTACGGAAACAGTGGCGAGTACGTGGACACGAGCACGTACAACCTCTCTAATCCCTGGGGCGCCACACTGGGGCCCGGGCCTTCGAATCCAAAGGCCTCCGACGTTGCAAACTACCTGCCCAACGCCGCTGCGATCATCGACGGCACAGTGACAGGCGGCCCCGCGACTGCCGGCAACGCGCAGCAACCTTTCATTCTCGGCGTCTACAACCGCGCCAACAAACTGCCCTACAGCATCAACTTCACGCTGAATCTCCAGTACCAGCCGCGCAACGATCTAATGATCGAAGTCGGCTATGTGGGCAACCTCGGACGCCACCAGGTCATCCCCATCCCCTTCAACCAGGCGCAGATCGCCACGCCCAGCAGTCCCACTCATCCCGGCGGATTGGCTACGCAGTACTTTAGCTACGGCTATACCGTGCTGGACCCGAACACCTATTTTCCCGAATGTGTCAACGATCCAACTGAGACGAATTGCAGTTACGGCACGATGCTGAACAACTACGAGGGCGGCAACGTGGACCTGCGTGTCCCGTACATCGGTTATTCGTCCGAGTCCGAGTCTTATACCGCGGCCGGCATTGCGGCCTATCACGCGCTTACCTCGCACCTGGAAAAGCGGCTCAGCCACGGCCTCGAGGCCGGAGTTTCCTACACCTTCTCCCACGCCACCGACGAACAAAGCGGGCTAGGTCTCTTTTACAACGGCAACAATCCGTACAATCTACGCAGCGGTTACGGATCTTCCGACTTCGACCGCACCCACGTTCTGAACTTCACCTACAGTCTGACGGAACCCAAATTCTTCGCCGAAGACAGGCTGGCGGGCAGGGTGCTTGATGACTGGGGACTGCATGGCATCGCCATCATCCAGAGCGGCCAGCCCTACAGCATGATCGATTACTCGGGAGCCGTCGGCAGCATCTTCTACTCCACCTTCGACGGCATCATCAACCCCGTCGTGCCTCTCAATTACGCCGCTGGCTGCACGCGCAAGAACGCTCTTACCGGCGCGAACGGCGCCTTCTACAATCCCACGACCCAGACCGGAGCGGCCCTGAAGGCGAGCTGCTTCACCATTCCGCTCATCCCGGTGGGCAGCATGGGCGTCCCCGTCGGCGACCCGTATGAAACCAACTTCACTAACGGCCAGCGCAACATCTTCCGCCAGTCCTGGCAGCGGCGTGCCGACGCCTCGTTGACCAAGAACCTGCCCATTCACGACCAGTTCACGCTGCACTACAGCTTCGACGTGTACAACCTCTCCAACACCTCAAGCTTCGACATTCCGCAGAATAACGTGAACCAGAACGCCGCCTTCAACAACGTACCCATCGGGGGCACACCGGCTTTGCCGACCAACAACTGCACGAACAACAGTGGCAGCAACTCCGGTTTCTACAACTGCCCCGTCGGCCTTGGCATCACCAAGCACACCATCGGCAGCGCGCGCCAGGTTCAGATGGCGCTGCATCTGGACTTCTGACGTACTCAGCTCGTCAACTTTCAAAGGGCGGTTCTCAATGGAGCCGCCCTTTCCGCTGCGCTCGAACTGGCCGGGTGCCCCACATCTCGACTCTGAGATGTGGGAAACCACGAACCTCAGCTCACGCTCTTCAGCGTCTCTGTCTTTGTCGCCAGGGTGGGGTCGCAGCACAGCCCCTACAATCTCTCTATGACCGCTGCGCCGTGGACCCTCCGCGCTCTTCGCCATCTCCTCGCAACCGGCGCTTTACGGCCCTCGCAGGTGGCAGAGGTTGCCCTCTCACATTCGAACCAGAACGCAGGCCGCAATACGTACCTCTGGCAGGATGCCGCGTGGACGCGAGCGGAAGCGGCGCGCGCCGAGGCCATGCCACGTTCGCGTGGCGGCCCATTCGGCGATGGCCGGCCTGCATTGTGGGGCCTGCCCATCTCGGTCAAAGACTGCTTCGATCTCGCCGGCTCGCCCACGACGTGCGGCGTGCGTTTTTATCGCGATATGAACGGCACCGCCACGCGCGACTCCTGGCTGGTGGAGCAGCTACGCGCCGCCGGCGCCGTGATCGTGGGCAAAACTCATCTTCATCCGCTGGCCTATGGAATCACTGGCGAGAATCCGGAGTTTGGCGATTGCGTGCAGCCGCGCGATTCCGGCGCGCTCACCGGCGGATCTTCGAGCGGCGCAGTCTCGAGCGTGCAGGAGGGTTCGGCCGTGGCCGCCATCGGCACCGACACCGGAGGCTCCGTGCGCGCACCTGCGGCGCTCGGCGGACTGGCCGGCTATCGCGCCACCATCGGCCGCGGCAACTGGCGCGGCGCCGCGCACCTTGCCGTCTCCTTCGACACCATGGGCTGGCTCTTCCGCGACCTCGAGGATGCGCCGCTGTTCGGTTCCCCCTATGCTTTCCTCCAAAACCAGGAAAAATTTGCTTTTCTCGGCAACAGGTTTCTCCACGATTGCGAGCCGGAGGTGATGGAGGGCTTCCGCCGCGTGATCGGCGAACTGCAGGCATTGGGACTTGAGGCCGAGCCCATCGATCCGGAGTGGTGGAAGGATTCTGTCGAGATCTTCGCGCCGCTGCAAGCAGCGGAGGCTGCGCTGGTGCATGCGGGCAACTTCGATCGCTGCGAGCCGGCCATACGAGACCGCCTGAAATGGGGCGCGAGCTTTTCGGCGGACCAGGTTGCTGCCATGCGGCTGCGACACGCCGATTTCCGTGCGCGCATGGATGAGCTCTTCGCCGCTCACCAGCTCATTTTGCTTCCCTGCACACCTGTGGCGCGTCTCGCGGTCGGGGCCGATCACAGCCAGACGCGCAGCCGTCTGCTGCGCTACACAACGCCCTTCAGCCTGGCCGGCGTGCCTGCAGTTGCCATCCCCTGCGCCTACGGCGGCATGCAGTTGGCCGCTGCGCGCGGTTTCGACGAGCCGCTGCTGGCGCTGGCCGCACAGATCGGCGCGCACCGAAGAGCGGCTTCAGAAGCCTGAATAGTTTTCAAGTGAGACTTTGGGTTTAGACCCACATTTCCATTTTAAAGTTGACTTGCGAATCTGAAGGCGGCCCAGCCGGGCTCGCCCGGATCTCTGGCGTTGGAACGAATGCAAAAAGATGCCGGATGGACGCAACTGGGCGTATATTGGTGGGTTGCCGAAATGGCAGAATGGAAATTCCAGGTTGTGGAAAGTGGAAGGAGGACAGATGAAGACCCGATTGTCATTCGCTTTTGCCCTGATTCTCACGATCCTTGCGGGTGCGCTTCCGATGATTCCTGCCCACGGGCAAACCACGCCAAAGGTGGTGCTCCATGAGCAATTCACGCTGACACCGTTCCCGAAACCTGCTTCGCTCATGCCCGGAGAGCGTTCTTGTCCTTTTATCTTTTGGACAAAGGATTTTACTCCCGAGCAGAGGATAGCTTTTAATTATGTCGACAAGGCTGGGATGACGACGAGCAATACGCCGGTACTGGCGAACGTAACGATCATCATTGATTCAAAGGACAGCGTTCCGGTCGCGACGACGGATAGCCCCGTGAATTCGAACGATAAAGTATGGAAGCTCACGATGTCCCAAGAAACGTATAATGCGAACGCGGAATGCCTCAAAGGTATTGCGGTGATAAACGCGCACTGATCTCGCCTGTGGGCGGAGCAAAACGGCCGCAGGAATGGGATGGCATCTCCGATCCTGCGATTTTTTGTGATTAGAGCGACTCTTGGAGTTTGAGCTCGTTCTTTTGAGCTAAGGTCACAACTTCCTGACGGTTGTACTCCCAGTGTCGAAATGCCGTCCCGTAAACTGTCCGTATTGCATCTCCCGCCGCCGAGAGCCAGCTGATGAAATGGCGAACGATTCTGTGTTAGAACGGCTTTTCCGTAAGGAAGGGCTCGGGCTTCATGGTTCCATCGCGCTGCTTTACCAGCATCTGCACCTTGCCCTCGGCCGATTCCAGTTCCTGCTTGCAGGCAGCCGAAAGGTTCACGCCCTCCTCGAAGAGCTTGAGCGAATCCTCGAGCGCCATATCGCCCTTCTCCAGTTGTTCGACAATGTTTTCGAGCTTCTTGAGCGATTCTTCAAAGGATGGCATGGCGTTCACCTCTTGCTTCTATTTTCCCTGCGGCAGCGCGCCGGCGATGACCTCGGCCGCAACATCGTAACGGCCGTACGGTGCGCTCACCTGCACACCCTGCACGTACGGACGCACCGCCTCCACCATCTCCTGGGCGATCTTGATCCCCTCGGCCCGCGCGGCCTCCGGCGTATCCGCCTGCGCCATGCGCAGCATGATCTCCTCGGGCATGGCAATGCGCAGATCGTTCTTCATGTATTCGGCGTTGCGCAGGCTGGTCAGCGGCCAGATGCCGGCGATAATAGGAATCCGGTGGTCCTTCACCCGTTCCAGGAACTCTTCCAGCAACCGCAGATCGAAGACCGCCTGTGTGATGGCGTACTCCGCACCGGCCTCCACCTTGTAGGCAAATCGCCGCAGTTCATTGTCGATCTCGGGCGCGCCGGGATTCGCGGCCACACCGATGGTAAAGTTCGTGCTCGCGCCAATGGAGTTCGAACCGATGTCGAGGCCGTGATTCAGCCGGTTGGCGACGTTCACCAAACCAATGGAATCCACGTCAAAGACTTGAGAAGCGTCAGGATAGTCGCCTTGCTTGGGCGGTTCGCCGGTAACGCAGAGTATGTTGCGCAGACCGATGGACGAAGCTCCCAGCAGATCCGACTGGATGGAAAGCAGATTCCGGTCGCGGCAGGTGTAATGCAGAATCGTCTCCATCCCGGTGT
>Ga0371490_1001521_pt1 | contig 11826 bp, 7 predicted proteins | sample MB2SIPfraction_FD_207959 | JGI IMG/M metagenome (GOLD analysis project Ga0371490, IMG submission 207959) | Lab enriched peat soil microbial communities from McLean, Ithaca, NY, United States - MB28FN SIP fraction | ecosystem: Environmental > Terrestrial > Soil > Wetlands > Peat | place: USA...
CAGCCCACCCAGTAGCCCTGCGGTGTGAAATTGAGTGGCGTCGAAAGAGAGGCGACCCAGGTTGCGTTTTCCGGTAGATTCTGGGGACGGCTGGGCCTGCGGAGCGCCCAGGACATTCGAGCAACCAGGCCTACGAGCAGGACCAACCCACATCCAAAGCAGAAGATGGCCTTGCGCGCCAAAGGATGTAGACGAAGCCACATAACTCCCCCAATTACTCTATGATGCGCCGTGGGTGAGGGAAAAATCCAGCCATTTGCTGCCGTCAAGTAACAGAGATGGCTCGCGGCAGTGGATGAGCCCTCCGGCCGCAGGCGCTGGGCGATATAATGGAAGGATTCTTAGCGTAACGAAGTGGAGAACGATACCAGCGTGGACCTGAAGGCAACCGTCAACCTGCCGAAGACCGATTTTGCGATGAAAGCCAACCTGCCGCAGAACGAGCCCAAGATGCTCGAGCACTGGCAGAAGATTGGCATTTACGAGCTGGTGCGCCAGGCGCGCAAGGGCTCGCCCACATGGGTGCTGCACGACGGGCCTCCGTATGCCAACGGAGCGATTCATCTTGGCCACGCGCTGAACAAGTGTCTGAAGGATTTCATCGTCAAGTCGAAGACGATGAGCGGATATGACTCGCCTTATGTGCCGGGCTGGGACTGTCACGGGCTGCCGATTGAATACAAGGTGGACCAGGTGCTGGGCGGTAAAAAGCTGCAGATGGATCCGCTGGAGGTTCGCGAGGCCTGCCGCAAGTACGCCGATAAATGGGTGACCTTGCAGAGCGAGCAGTTCCAGCGGCTGGGAGTGTTCGGCGACTTCGCCAATCCCTACTCGACGATGAAGCCGGAGTACGAGGCCAAGGTCATCGAGAACTTCTACGCCTTCCTGGAAAAAGGAATGGTGTACAAGGGCCTGAAGCCGGTGTGGTGGTGCATCCACGACCGTACGGCGCTGGCCGAAGCCGAAGTGGAGTACGAGAATCACACCTCGCCCACCATTTATGTGAAGTACCGGCTGAAGAGCGACGCGGCGGCGATTGCTCCGGAGCTGGCGGCTTACGCCGACCGGGTGAGCACCATCATCTGGACGACGACTCCATGGACGCTACCAGCGTCGCTGGCGGTGACGTTTAATCCGCGCGCGGAGTACATTGCGCTGGACTGCGATGGCGGCGTCTACATTGTGGCCAACGAGCTGGCGGCCGTGACGATTCTTAAATGCGACCTGAAGAGCCGACGGCAGCCGAATGCTCCAGCCTCGCAGGCCGACGTGGTGGCGCGCTTCACAGGCGCGCAGATGGAGCGCGTGGTGTTTGCGCATCCCTTCCTGGAGCGTGACGTGCTTGGCGTGCTGGCCGACTACGTAACCATGGACACGGGCACGGGCGCGGTGCACACGGCTCCATCGCACGGCGCAGATGACTTTTACACGGGCGTGAAGTATGGGCTGGACCCGACCTGCCACGTGGACGAGGCGGGCGTTCTGCATGATGGGCTGCCGGAGTACGAGGGCCTGAAGGTCAGCGTGGCTAACGAGCCGATCATCGCACTGCTGAAGGCTCGCGGCGTGCTGATGGGTCGCGAGGATATTGAGCACAGCTATCCGCACTGCTGGCGCTGCCACAAGCCGGTCATCTTCCGCGCCACCGAGCAGTGGTTCATCAGCATGGAAGGCAAGCTGGGCGATGGCACGCTGCGAACGGAGGCGCTGAAGGCTATCGCCGGAGTGAAGTGGGATCCGGCGTGGGGCGAGGAGCGCATTGCCAACATGGTGGCCACGCGTCCCGACTGGTGCATCAGCCGTCAGCGGCTGTGGGGCGTGCCGATTGCGGTCTTCTTCTGCGAGAAGTGCGGCAAGCTGCATGAGTCGAAGGAAGCCAATCGCGCCGTGGAGAAGCTGTTTGCCAGCGAAGGCTCCAACGCATGGTACGCACACAGCGCGGCGGAGATACTTCCGGCGGGAAGCCAGTGCGGCCACTGCGGCCACGCGGAGTTCCGCAAGGAGATGGACATCATCGACGTGTGGTTTGAGAGTGGCGCCTCGCAGGCCAGCGTGCTGCCCGGCATCTACGGTAAATGGCAAACGTCGGACATGTATCTTGAGGGCGGCGACCAGTACCGCGGATGGTTCCACTCGTCGCTGCTGTGCTCGATCGGGCTGAACGGCGTGTCGCCATACCGCTCGGTGGCGACAAACGGATGGACGTTGGACGAGAACGGCCGCGCCATGAGCAAGAGCCTGGGCAACACCGTCGATCCCGTGGACATTGCCAAGCGCATGGGCGGAGAGATCGTGCGTTTCTGGGTGGCCTCGGTGGACTTCCGCGAGGACGTGCGCGCCAGCGAGCACCTGATGGCGCGCGTGGCGGAGAACTATCGCAAGATTCGCAACACCTTCCGCTACATCCTGGGCAACCTCGATGGCTTCCGTCCGGCACAGGATGCGGTGAGCTTTGAGTTGATGGAGCCGCTCGACCAGTACATGCTGCTGCGCATGGCCGACGTGGCCGACGAGTGTCGCGGCTGGTACGACCAGATGCTCTTCCACCGCATCTACCAGCGGCTGAATGAGTTTTTTGCCGTGGACCTGAGCGCCGTGTACTTTGACGTGCTGAAGGACCGTCTGTACACCTTCCCGCGGACGTCACTGGAAAGGCTTTCGGCGCAGACGGCGCTGTGGCGGATCGGCGAGGCGCTGCTGCGGCTGGTGGCTCCCATACTGAGCTTTACCGCCGACGAGGTGTGGCAGTATATGCCAAAGCTCACGTCGCGGCCGGAGAGTGTGCACCTGGCTCTCTTCCCCAATGCCAGCGACGTGACGGGTGAGATTCGCGACCGCGAGCAGGCCGCGCAGGTTCGCGCCGACTGGGACGCATTATTTGCCGTACGCGAGCTGGCACTGCGCCAGTTGGAAGAGCTGCGCAACAACAAGACGATCAAGGCGAACCTGGAGGCCAAGGTTGTGGTGACGGCCACGGGCGACGAACTGAAACGGCTGCGTCAGTATGCCGACAAGCTGCCGGCGTTTTTTGTCGCCAGCCAGGTGGAGATTCGCGAGGGTTCGGCGCTGGCGGTTGAGGTGACGAAGGCCGAGGGCGAAAAGTGCGAGCGCTGCTGGAACTATTCGACGCATGTGGGTGAGGACGCGGCGTATCCCACGGTGTGCGAGCGCTGCTCGGCCAACCTGAAGACGATTGTGGGCGAAGCCAATGCCTAACCGCAGCCTGCGGGGAGCGTACTTCGGTCTCTCCGCCATGGTGATTGCCGCCGACCGGCTGACCAAATATGTAGTGGCGCACCGCGTGGTGCTGAACTACGAAAGTATTCCGGTGCTGCCGGGCTGCTTAAGCATTACGCACGTGGAAAACTCCGGCGCGGCCTTCAGCCTGTTTGCCGAATGGCCCGCGCACGTAAGAGTGCCGCTGCTGATCGGCTTCAGCACGGCGGCAATGCTGGTGGTGGGCTGGATGCTGTGGCGCTCGGCGGGGCGCTCGCTGGTGCTGAGCCTGGCGCTGGCGTTTATCCTTGGCGGCGCGGTTGGAAATCTGTATGACCGCATTCTGTATGGCCGCGTCACGGATTTTCTGCACTTCTACATCGGCACACACGTGTGGCCGGACTTCAACCTGGCGGACTCGGCAATTGTCTGCGGTGCCGTGCTGCTGGGATGGGATCTGATCTTCGGCGGCGAAGGAAACAGGGCACAGAGCTAAGACTTGGCTGCACTAATACCAAGCAGCAGCTAATCAAAAACTATTCTCTCGGATACAGCCTCTGGTAGACCTGTGCGTTGCGCAGGATGGCCTGCACGTACTCTCGCGTTTCGGTAAACGGTATGGACTCAACGAACTCCGGCACATCGCGGAAGTGTCCGTCGGCCAGCCACTCATCCACGCGATTGCTGCCAGCGTTGTAGGCGGCCAGAGCGTATTCCACCTGCCCGTTGTAGGCGTTCACCATTTTGCGGAAGTAATGCGTGCCGAGCAGCAGGTTGGTGCGCGGCGTGAGCAGTGACTGCGTCGTGTAGCCGCTGAGGTGCGCCGCGTGCGCCTCCTGCTTGCCGACCTTGGGCAGCAGTTGCATGAGGCCGTAGGCGTTGGCGTGCGAGACGACATAGGGATTGAACTCGCTCTCCTGGCGGATGAGCGATGCGACTAGATACGGGTCGAGCTGATTGGCCTGCGCGTCGGCGACAAGGTCGCTCCAATACGGACGCGGAAAGAGCAGCTCCCAGTAGGCGCGCGGCAGGCCGGGCGAATCGTAGCTGTAATAACCGTTCACAACCTTTTTCAGATATTGAATGCCCTTGTGGTCGGCGTCGTCGGCGTGGATGCGCGCGATCATCAGGGTCATCCAGTTGGGACCCTGGCCGGCGCCTTCGGATTGCAGCTCGCGGATGGCGAACTCGTAGAGTCCGGCATTGGAGAGCAGGCGTGCTTTTTCGGCGCGCAGGCGGTTGGGCGGCGGCTCGGTCTGCTGCGCCTCCGGCGGCGTGGGCTTGCGTGCGGGAATGTGCGCGAGGATGTCATCCTGCGTGTGCACGGGCGCGGGCGTGCTGGAGAGCGCGATTAAACGCTCGCGTGCGAGCACGGCGTAGTAAAAGCTGGAATAGCGCTCGCTGAGCTTGGCGTACCAGGCGCGAGCCATGCCGATGTCGCCATCGACTTCCGCCAGCCGGGCGCGCCAGTAGAGTGCGGCGGTGACCTCGGGACGATCAGGATAGAGCTCGACCTGCTCTTCAAAGGCGCGGCGGGCGTCGCTGGTGCGGCCCTGGCGATACAGGATCCAGGCGGCCTTCCAGTGACTGTAGCTGGCACGCTGGCTCTGCCGGAAGCGCTGCGCGGCCTCGTTGAAGAGGGCGATGGCGCGATCGTAGTTCTTCTCCAGCAGCGCCATGTTGGCCGCTGAGATCAAAGCCTGCTCGAACCACGGACTGGCCGTGCAGCTCAGGCGCATCACTTCGAGATTGGCGACGACGGCGGAGTCATCGGAGTCGTTGCGCGCGAGTTCTCCGATGAGATAAAGACGCTCGGCGTTGGCTTCGCCGGTGGCCACGGTGTCACGCAACAGGCGGCGGCTCTCTCCAGCGTTGGTGTGACGCAACACGTCGGCCAGTGCGATGCGGACATCGCCGAGCTGTGTGCCTACGGCAAGCGATTCGGCACGGCGATAGCTCTTGATGGCCTCTGCCCAGTGGTTTGATTTGGCCAGCAGATCGCCGCGAAGTTTTTCCTCGGCGTAATTGCCATCCAGCGGATAACCCTGCGCGGCAAGCACCGTGGCTGCGGTCTCCGCCTGCTCGCTGAGCGGCATGGTGTAGTAGAGATGGCGCAGCACGTCGGCCCCTTCGGCGCGGCTGGAGTGCAGGTAGGCCTTGCCCAGGGCGAGTTCAACGGCGGCACGGGCAGGCACGCGATGGCCCTCCAGATAATGCGCGGCATCGTCGGGATGGCCCTGCGTGTCGAGCGCCGTGGCGTAGAGCTCGACGGCCTCGGCGTTGGCGAAGATGGATTCATCGGCCGCGGAGTTGAGGGTCTTGATCAGCTCGGCGACCTTGGGCTGGTTGCCAAGATTGGCCTGCGCGCTGGCCTCGAAGTAAAGCACGTAGTCGAAGAGCTCTCCGGCGTGAGGCCGGGCTTTTTCCAGGGCGGCGATGGCCTGGGGAAATTCCTTTTGTCGCAGATGCGCGTAGCCAAGGGCGAGCCAGGCGAGCGATCCGGCATCACTATCGGGATGGCGGCGGGCGAAGCCTTCGACGGCGGTGAAAGCCGCTGTCGTGGGAGAGTCCACGAGCTGGCGCGCCATGGGCTTGAGCTCCGCGCTGGCGACGAAGGCCTTTTTGAGTCGAATGACGCGCGCGGGATGCACCGGCTTTTGCGCAGCATGGTGCGCGGCTGGGTGAGACTTCCCTGCCGGAGCTTTACCGGCAGACGATGACTTTGCGGGTGCAGCTTTGGCGCCGGCAGATTTTGCCACAGGTTTATGCGCAGTGGACTTTGACGCCACTGGTTTTTTCGGCGTGATGGGTTGATCGCCGGCTGACTGCGGAAGCGCAGCCGTTCCGACGACGAAACAGAGCGAGAGTATGGCGAAGGGTCTGGAGAAATGGGTCATGCCGGCTACTGCCAGTTTACCCCTGGAAGCCGGGTCCCAGCATGGATCGATTGTTGTCGGCTAAGATGCGCACCAATTCCTGCGAAAAATAATCCACGTCGCGGACCGTCTCACCATAACGCTTCTGATAGGCTGCGCGGCTCTTTTCAATGTCTTCGCGCAGGCGAATGTAGAGATCGTGGTGGGTGCGGCCCTCGGCCACCTTGGTCTGGTTGTAGAGCTTGATCTCTTCCACCAGCAGCTTGGCAAAGCGGCGAGCCTTGTCGCGTGCCTCATCCGTGGGCTGCGTCATGGCCACGTGCGCTGCGCTCTGGCGCAGGGCTGCGGCAGCAGCGGCCAGGCCATCATCAGGATGCGCGGCGCCGGGCTCTATTTCCAGCGCGGAAGCCACTGCCGAGCGGTAAAAAGCCGCCTCATCGTTGGCTGCATCGGAAGCATGCGTAGCGACCGCCTGTTCCATCTGCGGGGTTGAGTATGGCGCGGAGTAGGGTGTCGCGGAAGGCGCGACAGGCTCCGGCTCAGGCGGCGGAGGCGCGATCACCGGAGGCTCAGCAACTGTTTCGGCGACTGGTTCCACCGTTGGCGGAATCAAAGAAGTTGGGTACGCAGCAGAAGTTTCTGCACCAGCCTCAGGCGCATTGGATTCAGCCGAAGGCTCATTGGCTACAGCATCGGGTGCAGGCGGGTTTGTAGTAAAAGCTGCGGCAACTGTCCCCGGCGGGGGGACAGAAACAACCTCGATGGGCGGGTACACGATCTCGGGCGTGGGCTCAGGAGGCGAGGACGGAGCAGGCTCACTAATTTGCTCGGTGGCCACGAGCTCAGTTTCATCTGACCCATCGGGTGATGCCACTGGCATGTATGTAACAACCGTCGTCGCCGGGTCAGGAGCCGGATCGGGCTCAGGAGCATAAATGGTAGGCTCTGCCTCAACATGGACAGTCGGAGGAACCGGCGTGAGAGTGTAAGTAGTCGGGTACGGGGCAGGAGCCGCTGCTCCAGCCGCGGGCACATAGACGTCGGCCGCAGGCGCTGGGTCACCGTTTGCGGGCACGAAAGTAGGGTACGCAGCAGAGGCCGCTGCTCCGGCCGCAGGCGCTGGGTCTCCGGTTGCGGGCACGTAAGTAGGGTACGCAGCAGGATACGCTGCTGCGGCCGCAGGCGCGGGGCTGTACGCGGGAACCGGCGCTTCAACCGCATGCGCGGGGGCTGGTGCGTGGGTGGGCGCGGTTGCCTCGGGCTTGTGAGACGTTTTACGGTAGGCCTGAAGGTCGATGACGAATTGCGCCATCTGCAAAAGGATTTCCAGCGCGGGCAATTCGTTGCCCAGCGGCGCCAGGGCAACCAGCAGGGCGGCCACGCGCTCCTTGAGAAGTACCGGCAAAATCGCCAGGCGGGCCTGCGGTTGCAGTCCAAGAGCGGCCGTGAAGGTCTTATCCAGCTCGCTGGCGGCAACCTCGGTGGGCTTGATGGTGCTGACCACTTGAGCGGCGGCGCCGTGGGAGCAATCCATAACCACGCGCTTGAAGCGATCGCCCTCGACCAGTCCGCGGCTGCTCCAGCCCACGGCCTGCGTACCGCGCAGGATCAGCAATCCGCAGCCCGGTGTGATGGTGGCGGCGGCGGCGATGAGCGAGTTCAGAGTTTCCGTCTGCGTGGCGGTGGCGGCAATGGCCAGGGCACCGTCGCGTACTTCCATCAGATTGCCGGCGGTGGCCTCGAGCGAGGCGGAGAGCGGGTCATCTACGAGGATGGGAGGTTCGGGAATCTCGGCGGCGACACGGCGCGCAATCTCCGCTGCCACCTCCTGAGTGCGGGAGTGGAGCAATTCCTCGATGGTGGCGGCGGCGATCTCCCGGTAGCGTTCTTCGTTGGCCATGGCTGCTTTCAGAGCCCGCACAAGAAGCGTCAGGCACTAATAATCGATTGATACGGATTATGGTGTGGGTGCGGCGGACTGTCAACGGCTGGAGACTCAACTTTGCTATCCTCTGACGGGAGCTTTGCACAGACGGCTTTGTCATCCGGCGCACGGCCCGATACAATGACGGTTACGCTTTGTTTTACAATTTGTGAATCATTTACCCATGGAAACCATCGAAAAGAACGTAGCCGAAGCACCCAGCGAAGAGACGCTCCTGGTGAATGCCGCGCGAGGCGGCGACATAGGCGCGTTTGAGAAGCTGGTGAAGCGGTACGACCGCAACGTTTTCCGCATCGCGCAGCACATCACGCAGAACCGCGAGGATGCCGAGGACGTTGTGCAGGACGCGTTCCTGAAGGCGTATCAGAACCTGGGGCAGTTTCAGGGACAGTCGAAGTTCTACACCTGGCTGGTGCGCATTGCGGTTAATGAAGCCCTGATGCGGCTGCGGAGACGTCGTCCGGAGCGCATGATCAGCCTGGATGAGGACGTGAAGACGGAAGAGGATTCCATGCCCCGCGAGGTCGCGGACTGGAGCCCGAATCCCGAGCAACAGTACTCGCAGGGGGAACTGAAGGAGATCCTGGGCAAGACCATCCAGGGACTGCCGACGGGCTTCCGAACTGTGTTCGTGTTGCGCGACGTGGAAGGTTTGTCCACGGAGGAGACGGCGGCGGCGCTGGAGTTAAGCGTGCCAGCCGTGAAGAGCAGGTTGTTGCGGGCGCGGTTGCAGCTGCGCGAGCGCCTCAACAAGTATTTCAAACGACGCGATGGAGAGTTTCGACCGTGAAGTGCTCTGACTTTCTCAAAGAGCTAAGCGATTACCTCGACAACACCATGGACGCCAAGACCAAGGCGGACCTCGAGGAACATTTGCAGTGGTGTCATAACTGTTACGTGGTCTGTAACACCACCAAGAGCACGATTGAGATCTATCGCGGCACCGAGGTATACGAGCTCCCCGACGAACTGCGTGGCCGGCTGCAATCGGCCATCCTCAGCAAATGCGAGTGCCACAGCAAGTCCAAGACAGAAGCTCCTGAAACGAAAGAAGCGGCCGCCAACACCAAGAACAGCAAGTAGATTTTTTTAGAAAACAGAAAAGGCCCACCGCTTGGTGGGCCTTCTGCTTTGAAGACGTCACTTATGATTTTGTGTCTGATGTCCCCTTTGTAGCTGTTTATTGTCAAAGAATTTACTGATGACAGTGACAAACAAACCCGCTTCAACAAAGCTCGTGGGTACGAACCACATCAACGGCCACTGTGGGTAGTAGCACAAAACACTCGCAAATGTTGCTAAGTGCAATATCAAAAGCACTATAACGGCGAACCAGAATCCGCGGTACTTCCAGTACCTTCTAAATGACTTGATCACAGCCCAGAAGACTAGCGGCGTAAATCCAACCAACCCAAGCCATCCAACCGGCACTCCTTCACGGTGCCCTGTATAAACGGACACAGCCAAATATGCCGCGACCAGAGCTAGAAAGCCTATTGCGATCAATACATATAATGTAGCTCGTTTCACAACGACAAGCAGCTGTCCCGTCAATGGCATCTCCTGTTTAAGACAGCGAGTGAACCATCCCAACCGAGCATACAGACGAAACGGCAAAGTCTAGCCGACGACCACCTTAACGATGCTTTTTCTTGCCGGAACCCTTCTTTTTGTCCTTTGCGTGGTGCTTCTTTTCGCCAGACTTCTTCCCTTCCGGTTTCTTCGAGGCCTTCTTCACAGGCTTCGCGGCCTTCTTCACCGCCTTGGGAGCAACCTTTTTGGGCGCGGGCTTGGCGGCATTCTTTGCCGGCACTTTCTTCACCGGCTTCGCAGCAGGCTTAGCCGCCTTCTTGGCTGGCTTGGCCGGAGCAGGTTTCTTGACGGCCTTCGCCGCGGGCTTTGCGGCTTTCTCTACAGGTGCGGGTTTGGCCGCGGGTTGAGGCTTGGTGGCTGGCGGCTTGGTTTCCACCTTCGCGGGCTTTTCCTCAATCTTGGCAGCCACGGCTGGCGCCTCCGCAGCAGGAGCAGCGGCAGCAGCAGGCTTGACTACGGCAGGTTTCTTTGCCGCCGCGCGTCCGCGGCGCACGGGTACCGGCGGCGGTGGCGGAGGTGGCGGCTCGTAGGGTGCGAGGAAGCGGGCGATCTCGCCCTCGCTGCGCAGCTTGCCGTCGAGCAGGAGGAAGAACGCCTCCTGGCAGATTTTGGCGTACTCAGGCAGCTGCGGAGTGATGCGCAGCTCGGTCATCTTGGCGTATGGGATGCGCTCGGTAAATTGGCGCCACTTTCCGAGAAAGTTCTTGATCTTCTCCGTGACCGTCTTGTTGCGCCCGGTGACGTCGAGGTAGAGCATGGCCTCGGGCTTGGCTTCGGTGAGCACCTTCCAAGTGCCGCTGTTGGTGTTGGCCTCGCGCGAGGTGAGCTTCTTGCTCAAATCCTTGGCATCGTGTTCCAGGCGCTTCCACGCCGAGACGAATTCGCGGTGCGGAATTAGCTTCTGGATCCATGCGGTGTCGGCGTCGTTGAGCTTGAGGGTGAGGAAGTGCATGACGGCCGGTGAGGCGTCGGCGGTGATGCCGTAGGCGGCCATCAGGGCACGCGTCTTCAGCAGATGCGTCAGTTCGGGCACGTCGGCCTTGCTCACCGTCCACCGGGGGAACAGAACCTTGAGCCATCCCTCGGCTTCCAGGGCCTTCATCACCGCCAGAGGGTTCTCCTCATGGGCAATCTGCTCAATCTCATAGCCCACAGAGCGTTGCGCAAGATACTGAATGTACTCGCCTTCTACGGCGTTGTCGTAGCGGGCGCGGGTACGGTCTTCCAGCTCCCAACCAAAGCGTGTGGCAAAGCGGATGGCGCGGATGAGGCGCGCCGGGTCCTCCAGGAAGGCGTAGGTGTGCAGCACGCGCAGCAGGCGGGCTTCGATGTCGGCAGCGCCATTGAAGGGGTCCAGCAGAAGGCCGCGGGAGCCTTCGTTGAGCGAGAGCGCCATGGCGTTACAGGTAAAGTCGCGGCGGCGCAGATCCTCGTTGATGGTGGCGGGCTTGATTTGCGGCGGCCGTCCGGGCTTGTCGTGCAGCTCCAGGCGAGCCATGCTGATCTCCAGCCGGACGCCGTTCAGCACTGCATGCAGGATGTGGAAGTGCTCGTCCACCATATCCACGATGCCGCCAGCTCTTTCGATATCCCGCTGTAATTTCAACGGGTTACCTTGGACGCTGAAGTCAAGGTCGTGGATCGGATAGCCGGTGAGGATGTCTCGGATGGCCCCGCCCGTGAGATAGACGTTCATGCCGTGGGCGCGAGCAAAGTTCTGGACGGCTTCGACGGTGCGCATCTGCTCCGGCAGAAGGCGCGTCTCCATTGTGTAAATGTAATCGGCCATGGTCCTTAGGGCATTAAAATCAAAGATTTAGCAGCCCCTGCAAACCCTCCGGACGGAGCTGGCAGCCTATCCAACCGGCCGCACAAGGCTCTCAATAAGTCGTTATCGTGTAATCACTTACGGACGCTTTGCAACAATCCCGCTACAAATCGAGACGATATCACAGACCGTGGCTTTTTGGCTACAAAGAATGCACGCCAGTAGAGATTTGTTGCATAAAGGCACAGAAGTAGAGCTGGCTAAGGTTAACCGTTTGATGACCCTGCGAGGATTTTCCTGCACCTTGGGGCGGAGCGGTGCGACAATCGGTCAACGCCACGGATAGTGGTGTGCACTTATCTACCACTACGGTTTGGGCACGACAGGCTGGGATGACGAGATGGCTTCCACACACAAGAAGGTAATCG
>Ga0371490_1001522_pt1 | contig 11812 bp, 11 predicted proteins | sample MB2SIPfraction_FD_207959 | JGI IMG/M metagenome (GOLD analysis project Ga0371490, IMG submission 207959) | Lab enriched peat soil microbial communities from McLean, Ithaca, NY, United States - MB28FN SIP fraction | ecosystem: Environmental > Terrestrial > Soil > Wetlands > Peat | place: USA...
TATCGGCATCGTTGACGAAGACATACTTCGCGCCATGCTCCTTCACGCACTTGGCAGCGCAATCGGCGTGCTTTTCATTCGCGCCTTTTGCCCCGCACATGCTGTCGGAGATATAGCCGGTCCAAGTCCCAGTGGCCGCAAAAGCCAGCGCTGCCGCACAAAGAGTGAGTACCAAGCCTGCTAGAAATTTAGTTCTCATCGTTCCTCCCCCTCATAGGATGTCGCTTCAAAACACTCCCATCCGAAGGCCTTAAGAGTGGCACAGCGCCGGAAGGCTGTCCAGAGGCAGTTGATTGTTAGACGCGGGATGTGCCAGCAAGCTTAGACAGGCAAAGAAAAAGGGAGGATTCTCTGGATCCTCCCTTTTGTATCGCTCTCAAGGAAATAGACTTGCGTCGAAAAGGGCAAGCTATTGGGCGGCGGTAGCGCTGGCCGCTGTAGTGGCTGCCGACTTGGGCGTGGATAGATAACCGGTAATCTGGCTCTTGCCGACGTCGAACACGACGATCTCGTAGGGAGACATATGCGTACTGCCCTTGACGTAGAACTGCACGGGTTCTCCCGCGGTCTTGTCCTTCTTCTCGATGGACTTGTCATCGGCGAGGACGGTCATGGTGTACTTGGACTTTTTCGGGTCGGTCTTATTCAGGGATATCTGGACGGGGCCGACACGCTGCGGCGTCTTGGCCTTGGCCAAAGTGAATTCAAAGTAGTTGCGATCGCCGCGACGCTTCAGTTCTTCCAGGTCGTCGTGATTGCGGGCGATGAGGCCGCTCATGACGTTCATGTCGCCCATGGAGCGTTCGAGCTTGGCCTTGGTGACGTCGAGGTCACTCTTCACGCCGGTGACATCGCCATTCAACTTGTTGACATCGTCGGTGCTGGCTTTGGTGGCGAGTTGCGTGTTGACGTTTGAAGCCAGGCCCGTCAGCTTCTTGTCATAAGCGGCCACGGCGGCCTTTGACTGCTTGCGCGCGTTGATCAGCTCGTCCTGTGTGACGTTCAGCTTGTCCGTGACGACCCTGAGGTCGCTCTGCAACTGCTGATTTTGGTCCTCGGATTTGGCCAGGCGCTGGCTCAGCGCATCTTGCTGCTTCAAAGAAGCTTGGGTTGTCTGTTCAACGGATTTGGCGTGGTTCAAAGCACTCCAGCCTACTCCGATCCCGATCAAGGAAAGTCCGCCGAGGGCCGCGATGGCAAGACCCACCCAGCGGGGTGTGCCTGCCGTGCTCTGGATATTCGTCTCTTGAAACTCGCTCATGGACTTCATCTCCTTTTGGCGTTGCCGCCCTGCGCTGTGGAAAACGGGCACTCGCGGAGCCAAAGTGTAGCAATAGGTTATAACACGCATAATGACATGATCGCGAAAGACTTAGACGAAGAATAGAAATGGGAACGGGCCGATTTATAAGGTACTAGAACCAGTAAAGATTACCTGTGCGCTTCTCCGCACGTAAAATTTGCAGCTTTTTCAAAGCGCTGAAAAGAGAGGAATCCTCCGGATACAGGGAGACCGGAAGCGGGCAGAAACGAATCTCCAGAGCACTGCTAAGGCACTGTGAGAAATAGAGTTAGTGGAAAGTGCTCAAGCGGCTTGGGAGTCTGGAGTGACCTTGGTGGGCCCGAAGTAGCGATCCAAGGTGGTTGTCGCGGCGTCGAGAACTAGCCGGCAATCGGGGCAAGAATGCAAATGACGCTCGATTTCAACTTGCACGCCAGGGGAGAGTTTCCCCTCTAAATACATACAAATCAGATGGATAGTATCTCGACAGCTCATACCCTATATCCCTCAGATCTCACGATGGAGATCACACTGGTACTCACGATGAGTGCATTTGTACAACCAAATCGGAAAGATCCCGGGTGGTTAGCTAACTTGTTGAATGTGATAGCTTTAGAAATAGGAAAACAGCGGTCATGGAAAACTGTGATTCCCGGAACCGGAAATCTTTACCGTAGGATGAACATGGCTTGCACTTGGCCTAAGTCAGCGCAAGGGCGTATTCACCATCTGGCGAAGTGCAGCAATGCGATCTTCCAGAGGGGGATGCGTGCTGAACAGCGATGCGAGCGTGCCCCCGCCGAACATCGGCTTGACGATGCAGAGAGAAGAAGTACTGGGGGAAATGGCCGACGTGGGGATGCGCCGGTTATACGCCCCTAGCTTCTCCAGGGCGCTGATCAGTCCATAGGGCTGGCCAACCATGCGCGCACCGGTTTCGTCCGCGGCATACTCGCGAGTACGGGACAAAAAGAGTTGCAGCAGTAGCGCGGCGAAGGGCGCGAGGAAGATCATAAGCAGGGCGGACAACCCGCCACCTCCGCGGTCATCACCGCGGCGGCCGCCGTACCCGCTGAAGATCATGGCCCACCTGCCCATCTGGGCCATATAGGTGACCGCTCCGGCGATGGTGGCCGCGATGGAGCTGGTCAGGATGTCATAATTGCGCACGTGAGAAAGCTCGTGAGCGATGACCCCTTCGAGTTCGTCGTCGTTCATGATTTGCAGCAAGCCTTGCGTGACGGCAACCGAGGCGTGATTCGGATTGCGCCCCGTGGCAAAGGCATTCGGTGCCATGTCTGGGACCACGTAGAGCTTCGGCACCGGAATGTTCGATTTGGCGGCGAGGCGCTCCATCACCTGGTAGAGACGCGGAAGCTGCTCGCGGGTAACCGGCTGGGCGCCGCTGGATTTCAGGGCGATCTTATCGGAGAAGAAGTAGGAGACGCCGTTCATCAGAATGGCGATGGCCAGAGCAATCTGCATGCCACCACGCCCGCCAAGAGCCCCGCCCACTAGCACCAACAGCACACTGAGAAGAATCAGAAGAATGCCGGTACGCAGAACTTTCATGTGATTAACCTTCCTGGCGGAACCTCGCTTCGCTCGGCGGAAAAATTAGTCTAGAGCGCAGCCTGGAGAGCGTCAAGCCGCCTCGCTCTCCTGGAGAAAAACTCATTCCCGCCGCTACTTTCTGGCCACGGCCGCGGGTGCCTTGGCGGGCACGCGTTCAAAGCGCATGACGTCTTTCTGGCCATCGCGATCAACACGCACATGATCGCCAGGCAGAACGGCGCCTTCCAGTATCTGCATCGCCAGGGGATCCTGAACGAGGCGCTGAATGGTCCGCCGCAGCGGCCGCGCGCCGTACGCCGGATCGAAGCCTTCGTGAAGCAGCAACTCGATCGCTGGACGCGTCAATTCAAGAGTGATCTGGCGTTCCGCAAGCAGCTTCTCGACGTTTTTGAGCAGCAGCACCACAATCCGTTCGAGCTGCTCCTTGCCGAGCGGATTGAAGATCACGATCTCGTCAATGCGGTTGAGGAATTCCGGCCGGAACGCCGCGCGCAATGCTTCCATCGCTTGCTTGCGGGCCCGCTCGGGATCTTTTCCCGCAAGTTCAAATATCGCGGTCGAACCGACGTTGCTGGTCATCACGAGGACGGTGTTGCGGAAATCCACGGTGCGGCCCTTGCCGTCGGTCAACCGGCCGTCCTCAAGAATCTGCAACAGCACGTTGAAGACGTCCGGGTGGGCCTTTTCGATTTCGTCGAACAGGATGACGGAATAGGGGTGGCGGCGCACTTGTTCGGTGAGCTGCCCGCCCTCTTCGTAACCGACATAGCCCGGCGGCGCGCCGATGAGCCGCGACACACTGTGCTTCTCCATGTATTCGGACATGTCGATGCGGATCATCAGCTTTTCATCGTCAAAGAGAAATTCGGCCAGGGCGCGAGCCAACTCGGTCTTGCCGACGCCGGTCGGGCCGAGAAAAATGAACGAGCCGATGGGGCGCTTGGCGTCCGAAAGGCCGGCGCGGTTGCGGCGCACGGCATTGGCCACGCGGGAAAGAGCATCATCCTGGCCGACCACGCGCTGGCGCAGGCGCTCTTCCATATGCACAAGCTTCTGCGCTTCACCCTCGAGCAAACGCCCAACGGGAATGCCCGTCCACTTGCTCACCAGCCTGGCGATATCTTCTTCGTCGACTTCTTCCTTCAGCATGCGCGTGTTTTTCTGAACGCCGTCAAAGCGCTCCTGGGCTTCCTTCAACTCGCGTTCCGCCTGGGCGATCTTGCCGTAGCGGATTTCGGCGACCTTCGCGAGTTCGCCGGCGCGCTCGTAGCGCTGTTCCTCGGCCTTGAGCTGGTCGATCTGCGCCTTCAGCTTGCGAATTCTGGCAATTTCCGCCTTCTCGGCTTGCCAGCGGGCCTTGCGCGCGCCGGAATCCTCGCGCAGTTTGGCCAGTTCCTTTTCAATTTGCTTGCGGCGCTCCACGGAATGCGCGTCGGTTTCCTTCAGCAGCGCCTGGCGCTCGATTTCGAGCTGCAGGATGCGGCGCTCGATCTCGTCAATCTCCGTGGGCAAGGAGTCAATCTGCATGCGCAGGCTGGCCGCGGCTTCATCGATCAAGTCAATGGCCTTGTCCGGCAGGAAACGATCGGAGATGTAGCGGTGCGACAGCGTGGCGGCGGCCAGGATGGCGGCGTCTTTGATGCGCACGCCATGATGAACTTCGTAGCGGTCCTTGAGGCCGCGGAGAATCGCGATGGTGTCTTCTACCGTGGGCTCAGAAACGAGCACTGGCTGGAAGCGGCGCTCGAGTGCCGGGTCCTTCTCGATGTACTTTTTGTATTCGTTGATGGTGGTGGCGCCGATGGCGCGCAGTTCGCCGCGTGCCAATGCGGGCTTGAGCATGTTGGAGGCGTCCATGGCACCTTCGGCGGCGCCGGCGCCGACGAGGGTATGCAGCTCGTCAATGAACAGGATGATCTGCCCTTCCGCTTCGGAAATTTCCTTGAGGACGGCCTTCAAGCGATCTTCAAATTCACCGCGATACTTTGCGCCGGCGACCATGGCCGCCAGATCCAGCGCCACCAGCCGCTTGGTTTTCAATACGTCCGGAACATCGCCGGAAACGATGCGCTGCGCCAGGCCCTCGACGATGGCGGTCTTGCCAACGCCGGGTTCCCCGATCAACACGGGATTGTTCTTCGTGCGGCGCGCCAGAATCTGCATAACACGGCGAATCTCTTCATCGCGCCCGATGACGGGGTCCAGCTTGGAGCGACGGGCCAATTCCGTGAGGTCCCGGGCGTATTTTTCAAGCGCCGCGTACGTGGCCTCGGGATTCTGCGAAGTGACGCGCTGGCTGCCACGCACACCCGCGAGGGCCTGCAAAATAGCCTCGTGTGACGCGCCATTCTTCTTGAGCAACTGGCCGGCCGGATCACGGTCCTGGCCGGCGATGGCCAAGAAAAAATGCTCAGTGGAAACGTACTCGTCCTTGAATTTGTCGGCTTCGTCGAAAGCGCGTTCCAGAACGTCATTGAGCGCCCGCCCCATGTTCTGCTCTGCGAAGCCCTGAACTTTGGGCAAGCGTGCGATTTCGCGCTCGATGTCCTGATTGATCAGTTCAGCGCGAATGCCCAGGCGGGCGAGCAGCGGCGGCACAACGCCGTCGGGTTGCTGGATCAAAGCGGCAAGAAGGTGCACCGGCTCGATGGATTGATTTTCGTGGCGCGCAGCGACGTCCCGCGCCGCTTGCAGCGCCTCCTGAGCTTTCACGGTCATTTTGTCAAAACGCAGCATAATTCCTCGTTTCCGTGTCTTGCTGAAGAAAAGGGGCTGGCGCGAATGCCAGCCCCTATGCTATCTCACGACGACTTCGCCGGTTGAACGATTCGCGCCTTAACGGCCTGCGGCAGCCGCCGCGGCGGGCGCCTCCACATTAACCTTGATCTGCTTCGGCTTGGCTTCTTCGCGCTTCGGGATGCTCAACGTCAGCACGCCATTCTTGTAATCGGCCTTGATCGCATCGGCATTCACGGTGTTGGCAAGAGAGAAGCTGCGGCTGAAGGAGCCATACGACCGCTCCACACGCAAATAGTTGTTCTCGTTTACTTCCTTCTCGAACTTGCGTTCACCACGGATGGTGAGGATGTTGTTCTCAACGCGAATGTCGAGTTCTTCCGGCTTAATGTCCGGAATGTCCGCCTTGACGACGAGCTCGTGTTCGGTCTCGTAGATATCGACCGCCGGCGCCCAGGCCGTCAAGTTGGCCTCGTCTGAAGTGCGATCAAAAGCCTCGTTGAGGAGGCGACTGATCTGGTCCTGCAGGGTGGTAGCCCCGCGAATAGGTTCAAAACGACTTAAAGTGGTTCTCATGAAACGACCTCCAAACATGATTTCCAGCAAATAATAAAATATGAGCGTGCTAATGTCAAGTATTATTTGCACTTTCCTATCACCTAGATAAGATATTTAATTACAATGACATAGACAATCTCTGGTGCGAAATGCTGTGTCCTCGTATCGCCGTGAGAGGGCCGCTATCCGGGATAGTTTACGCTGCATTTCACTTGTTTTGTTATAGTTCGGATTGATGCGAGTAGACGCTTTTAACTACGAACTGCCAGTTGATCGAATTGCCCAGCATCCCGCAGCGCGTCGCGAAGACTCCCGGATGCTGTTGCTCAATCGCCAGAGCGGCGCGTGGGAAGATCGCACGTTCCAGGAATTGCCGGCCTTGCTCCGTGGCGATGAGCTCGTGGTGCTGAACAATGCGCGTGTCCTTCCCGCACGCTTGTTTGGAAAACGCGCGGGCGTTCATGCGCAATCGCCTTCGCGCAAAACCGCGAGAGAGCATCTGACGGGCACGGTGGAAGTTTTCCTCACCAGAAAAGTGGAATGCGAGACGTGGGAAGCCCTGGTGCGTCCGGGTCGAAAAATGGCCGTGGGCGAACGCGTGCTGTTCGGCGGCGGCGAACTGGAGGCAGAAATTCTGGCGCGTGGCCAATTGGGTTTACGAACGATCTGCCTGCGGTCGCACAACGAGCAAAGCGTGGAGGCGAACATCGAACGGTTGGGGCATGTGCCGCTGCCGCCGTACATTGACCGGCCTGATGAATCGTCCGATCGCGAGCGCTATCAGACAGTTTATGCGCGGAAGCCCGGCGCTGTGGCCGCCCCGACCGCAGGTCTGCATTTCACATCCGAGATACTCCAACAAATACGAAATCGCGGCTGTGAAACATGCGAAATTACGCTGGACGTGGGGCTCGGCACATTTCAGCCCATCCACACGGAGACGCTCGAGGAGCACAAGATTCATTCCGAGGCGTATGAGATTCGCGAAGAGGCGGCGGAGAAAATTCTTCGCGCCAAGGAAGAAGGCCGTCCGGTGCTGGCGGTGGGCACAACAGTTGTGCGCGCTCTGGAGGATGCGGCGGCCAAGGCGGCAGCGCAGGGCGTCGCGAGGCATTTTTCCGCGGCGAGAGCCGAGGCCAGCCTGTTCATTTTCCCGGGACACACATTCCGCGTGGTGGACTGTCTGCTGACGAATTTCCACCTGCCGAAGTCGACACTGCTAGCACTGGTTTCCGCATTTGCGGGGCGCGAGGCGATTCTGGCGGCCTACCGGCATGCCGTCGCGGAGCGGTACCGGTTTTACAGCTACGGCGATTGCATGTTGATTCGCTAGCGGCGAGCGTATTGCCTTGCAGTTTGCAGGAAGCGAGCGCGCGCTACCTGCGCGAGCACGGCGAGGAGTTCACTCGCGGCGACTACCGGGCTCTGCCACTACAGGAGTTCCTGAGCAGTTCAGAAGAAATGGGAAGCTGTAGGAGTGAACAGCTTCCCTGGTAATTCGAGGGCAAAGGTCACGTGTTTTCCCTTACTGTGTCAGAACGAAAACGCTCTTTTCCCCACCAAAACGCAGCTCCAATATCTTGCCGTCGTCGGTAGAAAGGATTTCGTCGTAACGTACTTTGGCGTCGCGGTCTTCCCAGCGGCCTTCGGACTCCGCCACGACGTTCTTGCCTTTTTGGATGGTGAGGTGATTGCCGTCAATGAGGATGCGGTAATTGCCGGACTGAATGGTGGTATTGCCAATGTGCATGGAATGAGTGATGGGTAGATCTTTGACCACCGGCTTGGCGAACGCGGGAACCGAAATCGCGAGGGCCGAGAACAGCATCAAACTGCGGAACAAGGAATTATTGCTCATGCGTGTCATTTCCTTTCGAGGGAGCGAGTCAGCCGACAGGTCATCCGAGGACGGGAGAGTTGACACGCAGGCAGAGGAAAAGGTAGCCTCGCGATGGAGACACCTTTTCTTCCTGGTTCACGATCCGGAATAACTGCGTGTCAATGACCCCGCGGCTGCCACCGCGGGGTGTTTTTACATCATCTCTTTCGTCCCGAACAGCCCGAACACCGGCCGCAACCGTATAGACGAAAGCCACGGGGCGAATGTTTCGCGGCCCGCCGCATTTTCTTGTTACATTTCTAACCACGCGAGGAGACACCGGCGGTGTCAAAGAGTGTTCACATTGCCTTGCGCTTGGCCCCCCGGCTTCATCTATACTCATGGGCACGATTCGGACAGGCCGGATGCGACTCCTAGTTCTCAGCGATCTCCATGCCAATCTAACGGCCCTGGAAGCCTCCCTCGACGCGGCGAAAGGGAGCTGGGAGCATGTGGTTTGCCTGGGCGACGTGGTCGGCTACGGGCCGGATCCGAACGAAGTCACCACGCGCATTCGCGAACTCGGCGCAGCCACGATTCGCGGCAATCATGACAAAGCAGTTACGGATCTCATGTCCACAGAGGACTTCAATCCAGTAGCCAAGAAGGCCGTCAATTGGACGCGCGCGCAACTCTCCAACGAAAACATGGACTGGCTCGCCGCCTTGCCCCAGGGCCCGCTGGAAGTCGACGGAGTGGTGCTGGTTCACGGCGCGTTCCAGGATGAAGATGAATACGTGTTCACGCCATCGCAGGCGCTGGAAGGATTGCTGGATTCCTCGTTGCCGATCACCTTTTATGGCCACACGCACCACCAGGGAGGTTTCGCGTACCAGGATTCGCAACTGGAAGTTTTGCAGGTGCACCCGCGCAACAACGAGATGCGCTGCGCGCTGCGCGTGGAAGACCAGAAGCGCTACCTTTTGAACCCCGGATCGATCGGGCAGCCGCGCGACTCCGATCCGCGCGCGGGCTTTGCCATCGCCGACCTGGAGCATCAAGTGGTAGAGTTCTGGCGTGTGCCCTACGACATCGAGAAGGTCCAGGAACGCATGCGAAACGCGGGCTTGCCGGAGCCGCTGGCGCACCGCTTGAGCCTCGGTCGCTGAAACGGGGATAGCACGCGCGTGGAATTTGAGAGATGCAATCGATGCAGAATGGACTGCAAGATCCCGACAAGTTGAAGAAAGAGGGAAGGCATTCGCCGGTCACGCTGATCATTGGCGCTGCGGTCGCGCTCTCGATTGGGCTGACGTTTTGGTCTCTGTTCCGTGTGCCGTTGGGAGCACCGGGAACTTATCAGGCCACGGTAAACCTGAAGATGAGGCCAGCGGAGCAGGCCTACCTCAAGAATGTCCGCATCGAAAAGATCGCCCTGAGCCGGGCGGAAAACTTTATCCATCAGGAAGTGACTATTCTTTCGGGAGAAGTGGTCAACGATGGCCCGGAGAAGATTCTGTACCTAACGTTCACTGTGGAGTTCGCCGATTCCATGGATCAAATTGCACTCCGGGAAACGCGCGTTGTGGTGGGCTCCCCATCGCCAGCGCTATCGCCGGGGGAATGCCGTCCGTTCGAGATTTCGTTTGACCACGTGCCCTCCTCCTGGAACATGCAACAACCCTATGTGCGCGCCTCCTATTTGCAACTCTCGCAAAGAAAATAGTTGGTCGTTAACCACATAGTTAGATTAATATACAGGTATGGAACTCGCGGAGGAACTGCGCGCCTGCCTGCTGGAGCTGACTGCGTGCGGCACGATTGAAATCCGGGAGAACAGCGGCCGCATCCCCTCGGCAAGGCCGCTATCCTGGGAAGTGCGGGGCGCGCCAGCGCAGCCCCTGCTGCACCTGTGGTCGGAGAACTGCAACCTGACGCGGCGCGTATTGGCCATCACGGAGCAATCGGACGGGCGCGTTTTGCTGGCGGTGGAATGTTTCGGGCGCACGAAGCCGCAACGTCTGGAGATAATCCGGTTGGACCGCGAACGCGACGCTAAAGGCTTATCTCGGGAAGATTTCTGCGAGCAACTCCGGCGCATTCTGGCGGAGCGCTTTCCCGATGAAACGCTCGAAAAACTTTCCATCGCGGCAGATTTGGAGCATTCCCTTTCGCGGGTCTATGCGCGAGGAGTTTCCCGCAAAGGGATGGCGCGTTATGCGTTCCTCGCCGTTCCCGATGAGGAAACGCCGGATGCCCTTGAGAGCAGCCTCACCTACGGTCTGTTGTGGTTGGAGCACACACGGCAGGGCGGCGGGCGCGCCAACGTTTCCGTACTGCGGCTGATAGTACCGAAGGGCAAAGCAGCGGCGCTTGCTGCGCGCGTTCAAGCCATTGACCCGCGTCTGGCCCTGCAGGTCTATGAACGGGACGCGCAGCGGGAGACTCTGGAGCGCGTCGATCCCTGCGCGAGCGGGAACATCAGCACGTGGCTGGTCCCGCGCCGGGAGTCGCAATTGCTTTTGGACCGCGCTGCCGCGGCGATTGCGCCCATCCTGGCGCTGGAGCCTGAGGCCATCAGGGCGCATGCTTCGCCGCAGTTGCGGGAAGTGGTTTTGCGTTTCCGCGGCTTGCCGTTTGCGCGCTGGTCGGAAGGGCGCGTCACCTTTGGCATGGACGCGCACTGGCAGGAACTGAACGCGCACAACGAAGTCGCGCTGAAGCAGTTCGTGCGCAACTTGCAGAATTTCCGCCATCCACTGGCGAGCGACACGCGCCACCCGCTCTATCGTGCGCAGGCCGAACGATGGATGCAGACCATGGTGATGAGGGACGTCAGCCAAATCGACCTGGCGCTCGACCCCGCGCATGTGTACGAGCAGGTGTTTGCACAAACGGCCGGGCAGCACGGAGTTTTGGATCTATTGTGCGTCACGCGCGCACACCGGCTGGCCATTTTAGAACTGAAGGCGGTGGAGAATCCGGACCTGCCGCTGCAGGCGGGGGATTACTGGTCACGGATTTGCCGGCTACAGGCGCAGGGCGACCTCGCCCGCTACGGCTACTTTCCCGGGATTGAACTGCACCCCAATCCACCGCTAGTTTATCTGGTGGCACCGGCGTTGCGATTTCATCCCAGCACGGATGTCCTGCTGCGCTACCTTAAGCCAGAAATGGAAATAATCCGTGTGGGCCTGGTTGAGAGCTGGCGGCGAGGCCTGCGAGTGGTGATGCGGCAATAGGCGACGGCGCAATGAACTGCGGCGAAACGATGGCAAGCGCTTGCCTTTCTGTGGCCACACGGTAAAATAGGGCCAACCCAGCGCCAGGAAAGATCGCTTGAGTTTTTCCGTACTCATCCGGCAGGCAAATGCTGCATCCCTCGTGGAAGTCAGCGGGCGGCTGACTTCGTTCGAAGCCCGCGCCTTCCGTGACGCTATCTTAGGGCTCCTGAAGCACGGCAATACCAACATTGTTCTGAATTTGAGTGGCCTGGATTACCTGGACAGCTCTGGGATTGGCGAACTGGTGCGTAACTATCTCACGGTCGTTAAGAAGGGCGGGGCGATGAAGGTGGTGGGCTTGGCCTCGAAGGTAGAGGAGATTCTGAAAATCACGCAACTGTACCGAGTTTTCCCCGAGTTTCCCGATGAGGCCTCTGCGCTCGAGAGCTTTCCGGGAACTCCTCGCAGCGTGCATCCGGAAGCGCGCCAGAGTTAGCTGTGGAGTCTCAACAGGTTGTTCAGGTCTAAGCCAGAGCGGCTGATGGGTGGAGCGTTTCTGAGACTACCATGAGGACGATGCCAGTTGTAGTGATGAAGCCAGGAAGGCATTTGTGCGGT
>Ga0371490_1001524_pt1 | contig 11809 bp, 10 predicted proteins | sample MB2SIPfraction_FD_207959 | JGI IMG/M metagenome (GOLD analysis project Ga0371490, IMG submission 207959) | Lab enriched peat soil microbial communities from McLean, Ithaca, NY, United States - MB28FN SIP fraction | ecosystem: Environmental > Terrestrial > Soil > Wetlands > Peat | place: USA...
GAGAGAGAAAAACTCTTACGCCAAACAAAAACGGATAAGTTAAACGACAACGCCCCACGAAACCATCCCGCAACTCCCAACTTGAACAAACTTCATCTCACTTCTACCAAGCTGTGAGAGATTGGGGCTAGCTGTTTCCGATGTATGTTCCTACCGGTGAGGTAGGCGTGGGGTCTGTCGCCTCGCATTGCCTGAGCCCTTCGTGGATAGTCGCTTCGAGGTCTAGGTGAGGGACTGGCGAAGCCTGGGCCGCGCGATAGAGCCGCAGGGCGTCGGGGATACGATTGAGCCTGGTCAGGCAGATCCTCGCTGCGGATACCAAGGCGGGAACGGAGGCACGTTCTTTTGTGTTTTTTTCGGCAAATCGCTCGTATTCAGATGCAGCGCGCTCCCAGTTCTGCTGGCTCTCAAGATAGCGGCACAACTCTAGCCATACGCCCCTTGGAAGCTTGTCCCCTCCGAGATTTAAGTAAAGTTCGTAGTAGTTCATGGCTGCCGGCAGGTCGCCTGATGTGACATTGAGACGGCACAGGGCGGCTACGGTCTGTTTCTGCGCAGCGAAGTCTTGCTTCTTGTCCTGTGCCTTGAGGAGCAACTCATATCCCTCGATTGAGTCTGGCGCCTCCTTAAGCATTTGTTGTAGCTCGGCGATGGAAGCGTCAAACTGGCCCTGCTCGAGAAACTCCGTCGCGTGAACTATGTGAGGATCGGCCTCCCACGTGACCTTTGCTTCGATCGCCTGATCCATAGCCTGCTCGATTCCCGTGGACCGCAGGAGGAAAGCTCCGGCGACGCCAAATGCAAAGCCTCCGATGTGCGCCCAATATGCGACGCCTCCGGACGACCCGCTGACCGCGCCCCAGACAAGCTGGATTCCCAGCCAGATTGGCAAGAGGATGTAAGCAGGCACGAAGAACTTGACCGGGCGAAACCAAAATGGCAGTCCCCAGAACCACAAGAGCTTAATCCGTGTCTTTGGAAAGCGCGCCAGGAAGCCTCCCATGAGTCCAGCTATCGCCCCGGATGCGCCGAGTACTGGGACAAGGCTACCAGGGAAGACCGCTGCGTGAACGACAAGAGCCAAGGCACCCGACAGTAGGTAGAAGATCGGATATACGAGACGGCCCCAGGCATCTTCAAGAACCGTCCCGGCCAGCCATAGAAACCACATATTAAATATCAGATGCAACCACCCTACATGAAGAAAACCTGCCGTGATGTAGCTCACTGCAGTCGGATGGTAGGGATGAAAGGCATAGTTCCAGGCGATGGAGTCGCGCCGATTCTGGTCGAACTGCGTGCAGAGGCTGGCCATTTCAGCATTGATATCGGCCGGCGACCAATCACGCACAAGAAGCTGAGCCTCCCATGGATCGGCCAATTCCCGGTTCGAATTCGCCAGCCTTTCATAGATGGCCGGGTGATCGCGTTTGAAGACATCGACCATCTCTCTTGCGTCTCCCGATATTTCAGCGTCGGGAAATCGCGCGCTAAGAATGAGAATGTGTAGCCGCACCTCTGCGGTTTGGTCCTGCTCGCGCTCCATCCGGCCATGAGTGGCGACAAAAATCAGCGTGTTCAAAAGGATGAGAACGATGCTGACATATGGCCAGCGACGGCCTCGGAGGTCTTCGTGCGCTATGGGAATCAGCATCGCGGAGTTTCCTTGTGTTGAATCTATTTACGAGCCGGCACAGCCATAAGGCGGTCCGGTAGACCGGCCGCCAGAGTGATTTCGACGAAAATCCTCAGCACAATCCTAGCGGGTGTGTGCCAAACTCAGGGAGAAATCAGGAGGGTGCATTCAAAACAATTATTAATAGAAAGGAACTCCTTGGCACTGAAATCGACGCCAGTGGAGATGCAACGATAACGGCAGGCCAGAGTGCTGAGATTGTATAATGTGTCTGACGACCTTGGGAGGGGGCTCGAGTGGCAGAGACCATTCGATTGACGACAACGGCCAAGGCAGCGGGTTGCGCTGCCAAGCTGAGCCCCAGCATCCTTGACTCGGTGCTCAAGCGCCTTCCACGCCAGGGCGATCCAAACGTGCTCGTTGGGTTTGAAACAAGCGATGATGCAGCAGTGTATCTCCTCACGGATGAACTTGCTCTGGTGCAGACCATCGATTTCTTCACTCCCATCGTGGATGATCCCTGCCTCTTCGGCCAAGTGGCAGCGGCGAATTCGCTGAGCGATGTTTATGCCATGGGTGGCCGGCCAATTTCGGCTCTGACGGTTGTGGCCTTTCCCGCTTCGCGTCCAGCTGACCTCCTTGAGCAAATCCTGCGGGGAGGGCTCGCGAAGATGACGGAAGCCGGTTGCACCGTCGTCGGGGGACATTCCATCCGTGATGAGGAACTGAAGTTCGGATACGCCGTCACTGGACTGATCGATCCCAAGCGCATCTGGCGAAACGTGGGAGCACAGGTAGGAGATGTGCTGATCTTGACTAAACCCGTAGGGACCGGAGTGATCTCGACCGCACTCAAACAGGGTCGCGCGGAAGAAGCTTGGGTTGCTGCCGCGACTGCTTCGATGACACGTTTGAACCGCGACGCCGCCGATGCCTTGCGCGAAATTGACGACACTTGGGAAAATGGGCCGGCGGTGCATGCGGTCACGGATGTCACTGGCTTTGGGCTTCTGGGCCACGCGCGGGAAATGGCGATGGGAAGCGACGTTTCCATGAGGATCGACCACTCGCGCGTCGCCTATCTTCCCGGGGCCATGGAAGCGGCGCGCGGAGGTTTCTTCTCGGGAGGGCTTGCGAACAACCGGGAATTCGTCGAGGGTTGCGCCGCATTTGCGCCGAATGTCGCGAAAGAATTCGAAGCGCTCATGTTCGACCCGCAAACCTCCGGAGGGTTGCTCGCATCTATTACTGACGAGGTAAGTATATCAGTGATGACTGCGCTCAAAAGGCGAGGGATCGTTGCGCAAGTAATCGGCGAAGTCGTGGCCAAGCATTCACCGTTAATCGAAATCGTCTGAGGCGTTCGAATTATGTACACTTTTTCCTCGCAGGACATCTCATGGACCCGATAACACACGGGATTACTGGTGCGCTCCTCGGGAAGGGGCTTTTCTCCGAGCGGCATGGGCGCATGGCAACGTTTGCCGCGACGCTGGGCTCCGTATTCCCAGACGTGGACGTCGTGCAAGAAGCGTTCGCCCGGGACCCGCTCGCGATCGTGAAGTATCACCGTGGAGTAACGCATTCATTCGTGTGCTTGCCAATCTTCGCCGGGCTTCTTGCGTGGCTGACACGGTGGATCGCCCGCCGGACGGGACACGAATCGCCGTCGTGGGCGATGCTGACGGTGATCTATGGCGTGGGCATTGCAAGCCACATCATCCTCGACGCCATGACCTCGTTCGGAACGCGCATTTGGGACCCCCTTTCGCAACAGCGCGTGGCGTGGGACGTACTCTTCATAATCGATTTCACGCTGACCTCGATTGTGCTCCTGCCGCAGGTGATCGCGTGGATCTATCGCGGCCGCCAGAAGAGTCTTCGCCGCGCTATCTGGATGTCGTTGATCTTCACGCTGGCCGCATTTACGGTGTGGGAAGTGACTCGGGCGGCAGGTTTTCCGTTCCATCTCTGGATCGCCTTCCTTGCGAGTGCGGTGATGGCTGCAGCTTTCTTTCTCCCGTCGCTTCGTGGCTGGGGTTTCAGCGTCACGCGAGCGAGATGGTGCCAGGGAGGAGCGGTTGTGCTCTTGGCGTACCTTCTGGCTTGCGCGGCCGCGCACCATGCGGCCCTGCTTCGCATTGCGAATTTCGCCAGTGCAAACCACATCTTCGTGGATCGAATGGGTGCCATTCCACTCCCGCCATCCTTGCTCGAGTGGGGGGGCGTGATTCGCTCGATTGACGGCGTGTACCAGGCGCATATGGATCTGCGCGACGCCAAGCCGCCGGAGATCCAGTTCGTCTCCGATTCGCCGCCCGATGCGTTCATTGCACGCGCGATGCGACTCCCTGAAGTGCGGCTATATTGGCGGTTTGCGCGCTTCCCCGTGATTCGCAGTTCATTTGAGGACGGCCATCATGTTGTGGATTTCGCCGAACACCGTTTCGTGACCCGCCACCGCGAAAGCCCGCAGCCGTTTACCTACCGAGTGGTTTTCGATGCGGCGGGGAACGTCCTGGCGCAGGGGTGGCGCTCGAACGGCATGTTGAGACGGGAGATGAAGCAGAAAGAGCCGCGGGCTGCAGGTGATCCGCGATGAAGGTTTTCATCTTCAGCGATCTCCATGGCGATGTTCGCGCGGCCGAACGCGTCGTTGCGCAGCCAGCAGACGTGTACATTGCTGCCGGCGATCTCTCGACCTTCGGGCGAGGCCTGGACAGGTGCGCTGAGGCGCTCAAGCCACTGGGCGAGCGTATGTGGTTGCTGCCGGGAAATCACGAGAGGCACGACCAGACGCGCGCTCTTTGCCAACGCTTCGGCTTCGTGGATTTCCACAAACAAGTGCGCCAACTAGGCTCGACGCAGTGGGCCGGGCTCGGCTACAGCAACGTCACCCCATTCAATACGCCCGGCGAGTACTCCGAGGAAGAAATCGCGAAGGCGTTGGAAGCTTTCGAGCACGTCAAGCCGCTTCACCTCGTTGTGCATTTCCCCCCACAAGGCACAAAGCTGGATCAATTCGCTCCCGGAAGGCATGCGGGAAGCCCGGCGCTGCGCGAATGGGTTGGGCGTGTTGCGCCCGCATATCTTTTCTGCGGCCACATTCACGAAGCCGCAGGGCAGAGCGATTGCCTTGGCGTAACGCGATGCTTCAATGTCGGCAAGCAGGGCTACAGCTTCGAAGTCGCGTAAAGCGAAAAGGCCGCATGGATTCAGACGGCTTCTTTCCGCGCGAGTCCATCATTCTGCAAAGTGCTGCTCGCAAATTGGGGTCACTTATTGGTGATGGGATAGATGATGAGCTGGCGGCGGTCGCCGATGCCCTCGCTGACTGTGCGGACGCCGGCGGCCCCGTTGAGTTCGAGATGAATGATGCGCCGGTCCCGTGGTGACATTGGATTGAATCGAAATGGCTGGCCGGTCTCTCGCACGCGCTGGGCCGCGACGCGCGCGGAGAGCTTCAATTCCTCGAGGCGCACGGCGCGATAATCGCCGCAGTCGAAACGCACGCGATCGTGCAATCGCGGATCGAGCCGCATCCAACGATGCGCAAGATGTTCGAGTGACAGCAGGAGTTCCGCGTTTCGCTCGAGCAACAAATCCTGATCGGTCCCGTGGAACGCGACGACCACATCTGCTTCGTCGCGGCCATTCTCCCCGCCAGGCGCCCCGGAGACATCGTAAGCGATCTCAAAATGCAGTTCGCGCAGCGCAAGATCGAGAAAGCGTTTCACTTCCTCAATAACCCGGGAGCGATCGAGCCGCGCCTCCGCCTTGGGGGGTTCCTTGGCTGCGGGGCGCTTCGCAATATGCGTCCAATCGTTTCTCATTCGTTCTTCTTCTTGAACTTCCCCTTGGAAGGAAGCGGGTTGGTGCGGTTCAGATACATCTGCTGCGACACACCGATCAGGTTGCTCGTGAACATGTAGAGATTCAGTCCGCTGGAAAGCTGGAAGAAGAAGATTGCGAACATCAGGGGCATCAGCGACATCATCTTCTGCTGCGCCGGGTCCGCGGTCGTCTGCGGCGTCATTTTCGTCATCAAGTACATCGTGATCGCCATCGAAGCGGGCAGAATGTAATACGGATCTTTCACCGATAGATCGTGAATCCATCCGATCCAGGGTGCATGACGCAATTCGATGGCGCCCGTCAGCACGCGCCAGAGCGCCCACCAGATGGGCATCTGGATCAGCATAGGGAGACAGCTCCCCATCGGGTTGATGCCCTCGCGCTGATAGACAGCCATGACTTCTTCGTTCATCTTCTTTTTTCGCGGGTCATTGAACGCATATTTCTTGTAGCGGTCCTGGATCGTCCGTACTTCCGGCTGCACCTTTTGCATCTTCTGCATCGAGCGCCAGCTCTTCATCTTCAGCGGGAAGAGCGCCGTATTGATTGCGATGGTCAGCACGATGATGGCCCAGCCGTAATTCGGCACGTAGCGATAAATCCACTTGAGAACCTCGAACAGCGGCTTTGCAATGATGCCGGTCCAGCCGAATTGGATCAGTTCTTCGAGCGGCGGCTTCACTTTTCCGAGCAGCGTTAAGTCTTTCGGGCCGATGTAGGCGCGCAGTCGCAGCGGGACGCCGAGCGAGGTTCCCACAGCCATTTCCGCTTCCGGCTCGGTGGCGGGCTTGTCGTCCACGGTGATGTGATGGTCCTGCATCCAGTGCCAGATGGAGAGGTCCGTGCCATCGGGAAGGAAGGTTGCAGCGAAGAACTGGTCCTCGATCCCGGCGAATTCCATCGGCCCCGATTGCAGGACCGGCTGGTCCTGCTTTCCTGGCACGCCGAGCTTCTTGTACTGCAGAAGATTCAACTTTCCGTTTGTTTTGTAGAAGACGGTGACGAGCTGCGAGGCATGATAAACGGCTTTGTCGCCGAACCCGCCGCGCAAAGCGATTGCAACGGGAAGCGGCTTGCCGTCGAGCCTCGCCGATACCACAATGGACATCTCGTAGTCCCGGCTGAATTTTAGCGTCTTCGTGACGTCCAGATGCCCATCGCTCCAATGAAAAGTGACCTCCGCCGGTGCGTCCAGGTGATCATTGCCCGTCGAGACCTGATACAGAGCCCAATTCGCCTGCGATTCCAGTTCTGTGTCCGTAAGCATCAGCGAAAACGGCCAGCCGAGTTCCTGCGACGCGCTGGAATTCACAAGGTCGAGCGGGTGGGGAGGCTTCTGGTCGTCGAGGTATTTCTTCAGTTTCCAGCTTCGCACCACGCCGCCGCGATTCGAGAGCTCGATGCGAAATAGCGGACTCTCCACGACAATGTTTTTCTCTTCCGCGGCCTGCACGACGTCTTTGTTGGCGCGGGCCGCAGCCATGGCGCTACCTGCAGGCGCTTGTGTGGCTCCGGGTTGCGACGGAGCCGGCTGTTGAACTGTTTGTCCCGGCGATTGCTGCGGCGGAACGGGAGGCTTATAAAAGTGCGACCACGCCCAGAAGATGAGCAGCGTGAGCGCAATGAAGGCAATCATCCGGAGCTGGTCGGAAGAAGAATCGTCGCTCAATGTACCGGCTCCTGACTCCGAGGATTGATCGGGGACTCTTCGATTTCATTCTCATCGGGAACGGGATCAAAGCCGCCCGGGCCGAACGGACGGCAGCGCAACAGACGCTTCCCGGCCAGCACAACGCCGCGACGCGCACCGTGGCGTTCGATTGCCTCGTACGCATATTGCGAGCACGACGGATAAAACCTGCACACGCCACCAAGAAAAGGAGAGAGAAAAATCTGGTAGAAACGCACCAACGCGAGCACGAGCCACACGGCGAACGCACGGGTCCTCCCAGTCAATTCGCTGTGTTCTTGGGCACAGTTGTGCAAGGAAGCAGCTTCAGCAATTCCTCCGCCAGCGCCGAAAAATTGGCCGTGGCGGCCGAACTGCGCGGATGAATCACGATGTCCCATCCCGGAGCTATCTCCTGTCGGTGCAACCTCACAATTTCGCGGATTCGGCGCCGGATGCGGTTGCGCCGCACCGCGCCGCCGAGCGCCTTCTTAACGCTCCATCCGAACCGGCTGAGTTCGAGGCCGTTGGGGCAAAGAAAGACCGTGAACTCGCGGCCCGACTTCCGGCGGCCGCTTTGATACACCGCGTCATATTCGGCGGTGCGAACCAACCGGCAAGCGCGTGGAAGTTCGAGCCGAAGCGCGTTAGACGCGCGTGAGGCTGTGACGTCCCTTCTTGCGGCGTTGTGCAAGGACTCTTTTTCCACCCTTGCTCTTCATTCGTGCGCGGAACCCGTGCTTCTTGTGGCGGCGGCGCACATGGGGTTGAAAAGTGCGTTTCGGCAACGATGGCTCTCCTCTATCTTAATCTCGATCCGCTGGCTCGCTCGCGGACGAGCGGCATAATCAGAACTCGCTCGGCACAAGCAGAACGCTTTGCTTGCAGCCAGCGCTTCGTAAACCCATAAACCGGCAGGGATTCTGCGCAGGCTCCCCGCGATTCAGATGCGAATCGCGGACCCAGTCGAATTGGCTAGTTTAGTCGACCCTCGCAGCAGGGTCAAGGAACGGCAGGGTGCTAGCGCGAATGGCTTGATACCGTCTGTTCCACCGAGTCACGCGATGGCGCGGAGCGCCACCCGCCCGCACGCTTCGAGCGGCTGGTCTGTATCGAGGACAATCTTCGGCAACGCGATAGGTTCGAACTCTGCCTTCAGCTCTTGGTAAAGCTCAAACGTGCGATTCGCAGCAAGATGCTCCGCCGAGCCTGCTTGCAACCTCTTGCGCGCCGATTCTTCCGAGCAAACGCATTCCAGGATTCTCCAATCCGCTCCCATTTCCTTGGCGCGCGCGATCACATTTTCCAGTTGATAGCGCCGCGAGAAAGGGCGGCCGTCGATGAAAATGTGGCGCGTGGAATCGTGCTTATGGATGTGTTGCGCCACTTGGAGCATGACGCCCATCACGAAATCGTCCTGCTCGGTGGAGTATGCGATGTCCCGTGGAGCGAACAGCGCCGCGCGAATTTGGTCCTTGTCAAGCACGGTGCCGCCGAGGCGCGCGGCCAGCTCGTGTGCGATCGTGCTCTTCCCCGTCCCCGGCAATCCCGCCATCACAATCAGCATCCGTGTATCATCGCACTGCCCGGCGTTTTTTGCTCGTGGCCGTTCCCCAGCGCACACCACTTCTCTAAGTAGCGGTCGCCGCTCGCAAGCCAACTACTTCGCAACGGCAAGTTGCGCCTTCAGGCTAAGCTGGTTGTCCTTCAGGATCTCGACAGAGCGTTCCCAATCCGTGCGACCCGGAGACTTTAGTTGAATGGTGTGTGGACCGATGGGAAGTTTGAGCGTTGCCGGAGCGTTTCCCACGAATTTCCCGTCGAGGTAGAATTCGGCGCCGTCGGGTCGGAGGTGACAGTGAGTGTCCCGTTTCCCTCCGGTGCTTGAGCGGTCGGCGTGTCCGTGGCGGAAACAGCCGGGTAGAAGCGGTGAAGGACCTCGATCAAATCGGTGGAACTCAGCGCGAAGCCGATGTTCTGGACATCCTTCCCAACGATCTTTGCGGTGTTGATGCCGACAACCTCGCCATAGCCGTTGAGCAGCGGCCCACCACTGTTGCCGGGATTAATGGCAGCATCCGTCTAGATCCATGTCCAGCGGCTGGTATCCGCCGTTCGGCCGACCGCGCTAACAATGCCCTTTGTTACCGAGAATGGCATCCCCGCGCCTGGATTGCCGATTGCAACAACAGTTTGACCCTGGCGGACGGTTGTCAGGCTAGCGAGAGGCAAATGCTGGAAGCCGGCGCCATCGACTTTTACTAGTGCAATATCCACCCCTGGGTCTATGTAGATGACCCTGGCCTCGACCTTTTGTCCAGTTGGCAGAACCGCGACTAGGGATTGCTCTCCTCGCGCTACGTGGGCGTTGGTGGCGATCACTCCAGTCTCGGTGATGAAAAACCCAGTGCCTTGCACGTCAGGACTTCGAAGCAGGACCACTGCTGGCTTCGATTTCTGAACTACTTCCTCGACAGGCAGTTCCGGTCGCATCTCAATCTTGGAGTTTCCCGCGACTGTCGCCGCAATTGCCCCTGTAAAAGCCTTGGAAATGGGCTCAAGCGCAACGTCGAAATGATTGGTTTTCAATAGCCAATAGTCACCGCAGTGAGCGCCGTTCATTGCGACCCACTGCATTGGCCCCTCCGTCATGACGATTTCCTTCGTTGCGTAACCGTCTTTACGGACGTGGAGAACCATGGCGTGTCCCAACCGAGTGCCAAAGACCGTGCTTGTCTTGTGAAAATACCCGCCAGGAACTTTCATTTCGTAGGGTGTCTTCCCAACCACCACACCATCTATTTCGACAGTTGCTCCGCTTGGATTGCTCGTAATCTTCAGGCTGTCGGCATTAGCGGTTCGCGCTGAAAGGATCAGAAGACAAACGGAGAACAAGAGGCGTGTGCAGGAGGGTTTCATAAGAACGTCCTTTGCATGGAGCGCGCTGAAATCGTCCCAACTTTGGCCGAAGGCGGTCGCTCCCGGCTCGAACACAGTACGCCCCATGCACGTATTGAGTCAAGTACGAGTCTCCCCGCCCATGCACCTAATTCGAGCGCGATCGTGCTCTTCGCCGTCCCCGCCAATCCCGCCTTCGGAACCGGGATTGCGTATCATCGCGCGGCAGCGCCGTATTCATGTTAAAGAAGTTGCGAATGGGTAAGTCTTCCAGGTCAGAATGACGCTATGCACGTTCGACGTTTTACCTCAGGCGCTTTTCGGACTGCACCCTACTCAGTGACTCGGAAAAAGGTCCGCCACGACGGAGTGCCATCCATCAAGACATCGAGACGATAGACGCCCGGCTGAAAGCTGCTGATATTCAGCGACTCGTTCAGAAACAGGAGCTTCCCGTTCTGCACGCGAAATTTCGTGGGCGGGATGTCCAAAACAAGGTGGTTGTCAATGTTGTAGATCCGAACAGCCGCCGTTTCGGTTTTCTTGTGCTCCGCTTCAAGGCTCATGAAGAAAGCTGCATTTCCACCGTGGCGGGAGAATTGGGATTTTTCCTCGACTGGGGGTTTCCAGAGTTCCTTCCGCTCCTGGGTGTCACGAGCCAGTGTCGCATAAAGAATGCCGTCATTCGGGGTCACCGGCGGAATGAACTGGCCCGATTTTGTTAGCTCTTCGAAAGCGGTCGGACGCACAGAGGCGTCGGGGATTGAAATCTGCGTCAAAGGTGTAACCATGGCAGTGCTCGACAAACCTTCCGCAAGAAGGAAGTCTGGCGGAGCCCCGTGGCGAACGCCTTCCATGGTCGAGGCGCCCGGAACCAAACTCCCCCCCACGACACCTATGACCTCCCCGTATTCATTCAAGAGCGCAGTGCCTATTCCTGAGCTGGACGGTCGATTCGCGAGGTTGATTCGTTCCCCGGCCTCTGCAAGTTTATTCATACCTGTAATTGTAGTATTGACGATGATCCGATTCCCGGGTGCCGTAGCGTCAAGGAAGAAACAAACATCCCCCACCGACCAGGTGTCGTGCTTCGCGGAAGGCAGCGAAGCTGCGGTCGTTACCTTCAAACGAAGAATTGCCCAGTCCTGACGGCGATTCCAAGCTACCACCTCCTGCGCCTGGACCTCGCTGCCGTCGGGGAATGTAACCCTTGCGGAAGTGGCCCCATCGATCACTTGGAACGCGGTGATGATTAGACCACTTTCTATAAGGAACCCGGACCCGTCGTTTAGTTGTTGCCCCTGCGCATTCAAGTTCTGTATAGACACCGTGCCTGCAACAGCCATTCGATATAACTCGGCTGGCGCAAGCGGCGACCGCGAAGGTTCGTCCGAGCGCGGTGGTGCGCCGCCAACGATCTGAAATGTGTGCGTGCCCGTAACCTCACCATCCACGATCGCTTCCAGAGTCCAAAGACCTTGTGGCGTCTGCTCGGTTATCACCATGTCCCAAAACCCGCCAAATCGCGGCTGCTTGGCCTCGTAATCGAAATCGGAAATCGAGGTGGTTTTGCCTCCGGGGCTCTTCCAAACTCCCTCAAAGTGATGCAAGCCTGCGGGCCCCTCCTGTCGGTTCCGAAAAATCTGGCATTCCCCATTCCGGAAATTCTGGCACGCCCGGCGATAGCCGGGAGAGTTAGAACTCTCCCTGTGCCCCCGGCCCGTAGGCCGGTCGGGCGGAGGGAGGAGGAT
>Ga0371490_1001527_pt1 | contig 11793 bp, 8 predicted proteins | sample MB2SIPfraction_FD_207959 | JGI IMG/M metagenome (GOLD analysis project Ga0371490, IMG submission 207959) | Lab enriched peat soil microbial communities from McLean, Ithaca, NY, United States - MB28FN SIP fraction | ecosystem: Environmental > Terrestrial > Soil > Wetlands > Peat | place: USA...
CTCGCGCACCTTGGTGATCCCCACGGAGGAGCCGAGGTTGGCTGGCTTAACGAAAAAAGGGTAGCGCAGCCGTTTCTCAATGCGCCTGCGGACCGCCACCGGGTCATTCTCCCAATCCCTCCGCAGAACCAATTCCCAGGGGACTACGGGCAATCCGGCATCGCGGAAGAGCCGCTTCATCACATCTTTATCCATGCCCGTCGAGGAAGCCAGGACTCCGGCGCCCACGTAGGGGACGTCGGCGAGCTCGAGCAACCCCTGTATAGTTCCATCCTCCCCGAAGGTGCCGTGGAGGACAGGGAATATGACGTCCACTTGCGGGCGAGCGCTGGGGGAAGCGACTGACTTGGCCAGGGGAAGAAGTTTCGGGCCGGTTGGATCAACCGACGGCGTGACAGCCTTGCCTTCCTCGAGCACCGACTGCAAGCGGGCGGTTGGCTCCGCCGAATCGTCCCCTGCCGCCTCCTTCAAGAGTCCGAACGCCCTGGGCCCAACCCGCCATCGCCCCTCGCGCGTGATGCCGACGGGAACCAGCTCATACTTTGCCGGGTCGAGCGCCTTCATGACCGCAGCGGCAGAAGTCAGAGAAACCTCGTGCTCACCGGAACGTCCGCCAAAAAGAACTCCCAAGCGGATTTTCTTAGTCACAGAATTTTCTTCCCCACATTTCCGTTAAGTATTTCGCTCGCCGGTCGCCATAGTGCTGCTTCACATCCTATCATAACCGATGATCTCGATGATTCGTAGCGCCGACCCCGCGCCTGCAAGGTCGGCATCCATTATGCTGACCCCGCCACGCCCCGTCAGCGCTCCGAGGTCGAGCTTGACCTCTGGCCTGCCAGTGTGTTCTCCTGTATGTCGCACTTCGGTGTCATATGTTGCTGACGGGTCCACAGACCGCCCGGATCGAATCAGGTTTGAGCGAGCCGTGGTGCGCCATTTACACAAGGCATCAGCACGAAAAGGTGATTGCTCAAGTTCTCTCCACTAAAGGGCTCGAAGTCTTCCTTCCGCTTTACAACTCAACCCGCAGGTGGAGGGACCGCACCGTACAGCTCTCACTTCCCTTGTTCCCCTGCTATCTGTTTCTGCGGGGCATGAAGGAGCGTCGGCTCGACGTGGTAACCACGCCGGGAATTGTTTCCATTTTGAGTATCAACGGCGAGGTGGCGGTCATTCCTGAATCCGAGATCGAGTCTATTCGAAGGGCGATCGAATGGGGAAATCGTGTTGAACCTCACCCGTTTCTGCGATGTGGCGACAGAGTGCGCGTAATATCGGGTCCCTTGCAGGGACTGGAGGGCATTCTGGTTCGCAGGAAGAATCTGTATCGGCTGGTGCTTTCGGTAGAATTGCTGGAGCGATCCGCCGCGGTGGAAGTGGACGTTTCTTCAGTGGAGCGAATAGCGAGCGGCCCTCACAGATCACCCTGGGGGCGGGAGCCCGGAATCGGCAATTCGTGATTGGCGATTGGCGATCGCTGATTGTCGATTGCTGATAGCAGATCGGTGATTACCTCGCCGTGGCCCCGCTTGAGTAATCAAGTATTGTGACAGCTTTCTCCGTAGTCATTTGCCAATCACGAATCGCCGATCACCGGCCAATAATCAGGAATCACTAATCATCGATCACCAATCACCTACTAAGGGACCTACCGCCGCAGGTTCGGATCTTTCATTCATTATCCACTATTTACGCCGGGGTTATCACATAGACTCCCAAGGGCAGAGGGATAGGGAAGCCTGGGTAGATCGTATCCCCCCTGGGGGGTGGGGCGATCGTCGCGACGCGCTGCATCGAGACGATAATCGAGGAAGACCGGGGGAAGCAAGCAGAGATTGAGAGGGAGGCGTGGAGCGAGTTGGTGGATGATCTGCCATGGGGTGAGGCCTCGCTTGTGAGAGTTGGGACGAGCCAGGTTGAAGTAGAGTTGGTAGAGGGAAGCCTTGGCCAGGAAGTCAGCGCGGCTGGAGAAGGTTTCCAGGTCGAAGAACTCGTCTTCGATGAGGCGGTGGACAGTCTCAACGTCGCTCTGATAGGTGTGGGCGCCGGGCGGAATGCGCTCATGCTGGGAGCCGAAGTAGGTGACCGCAGCGGGAAAATGCGAGCGCGAGCCATCGGGTTGCCGTTCGCCGATGAACTCGGCGCCATTATCAGTCTGCCAAGTCAGGTCGCGGAGGGTCACGCCCCAGCGTTGCAGGTGGGTTTGAATACGCTGCGCGAACAAGGTGCTGGCCTGGGCGGAGCGCTGGGAGGCATAGGCCAGGAACTGCAAGCCGCTGCGGACCTCGCGGGCGGTGTACTGCACGGTGGGTAAGGCGTGGGCCTGCATCTGGGGCCAGTAGGAAGGGATATCATGGAGGTCCTTGGTGTCGGCGGAGATCTGCTGGAATAAGGCCCAAGTAGCTTTCAGTTCGGCCAGATCCTGTTTCTTTTGGTACTTGCGACGACGGGGGCGGACGAGGCCCTGCTCGCGCAGGATGCGCTCGATGGCCCCGTGGCCCAGCGGCAGATCCCATTCGCGCTGTAGGCGCCGGGCGCCGAAAGTCGGGAGTCGGCGACGCAACTCGAGCACTCGCTGGGCCAGCTCGCCGACGACCTTATGGGGGCAGGAGTGCGGGGCGCGCGAGAGTTCCTGTAAACCCTTCAACCCCTGCTCGGCATACCGCCGCAGCCACTTGCGAACCGTGGGCACGGTGGTGTGGAAGGCCCGGGCTGCCGCCTTGATCCCGTACTGACGGGCGTGCGTGACCAAGCGGAGGCGATAATTAAAAGCATTGGGCATCTGACGAACCACCTCGAAGTAGGGAACCGGAGCCGGCATAGGACGCCGATTTTACGCCAGCCCGCGGCTGCCTTGGTCCCCCCCCACCAAGGCAGCCATCTCTCTTCTCCTCCTCTCGCTCAAACATCTCAACTCCACAGGGGGGATACGATGTACCAGGGCAATTCCACAAGGGCAGAGGGATTGCGGTCGGAGGGAGGGGGGATTATCATATTGTATTCGTCTTGGTATACGAAGCCACGGGAGTAATCACAATGCTTGCACGAGGGAGCACGCCGATGAAGTCCGTACGCTGGCGCTTTTCAATCCTCCTTTTTGAAGTAGTCGCTTTGGGCGTGGCTGTTTTGCCTGGCCAGTCGCGACCGGTGATCACCCTAACGCTCGACGCAACCCAGGCCCCGGAGAAGATCCTTCACACGCGCATGGTAATGCCCGTGCAGCCTGGACCGCTCACGCTTTATTATCCCAAATGGATTCCCGGCGAGCATGCCGCGGCGGGGCCCGTAGGCAGCGTCGCCGGGCTGAAGTTCATGGCGGACGGCAAAGTGATTCCCTGGCGGCGCGATCTGCTTGACGTGTTCACCTTCCATGTGGAGGTGCCCGAGGGGACGCAGAGCCTCGAGGCAGATTTCGACTACATCGATTCCGGTGGAGCCTTTGGAGGTTCGGCCACGGACAAGCTGGTGATTGTCAGTTGGAACCAAAACCTGCTTTATCCCGCGGGAGTCCCGGCGGCGGAGATCACCTATCACCCGGCGCTGCGCCTGCCTGAGGGGTGGAAATTCGGAACCGCGCTGCCGCAAGAGACCACTACGGGCAACGAGATCACCTTCGCGCCCGTCGCTCTGGATCGCCTGGTCGACTCGCCGGTGATTGCCGGAGAATTCTATCGCGCCGTGGACGTTACGCCGCCCGGCGAGCCGATCCATCATGAGATCGATATGGTGGCGGACAGCGAGGCGGCGCTCGCAATGAGCCCGGAGGTGCGGAAAGATTTCACGAATCTGGTGGCAGAGACCGGCAAGCTGTTTGGCGCCCGGCATTATCGCGACTACCACTTCCTGCTGACTTTGAGCAATCATGTAGCGCATTTCGGCCTCGAGCACCACGAGTCCAATGATAGCCGCGCGGAAGAGCGCGGCGTGATCGCGCCGCAGGGGAAACGCGGGTTGGGGGGACTGCTCTCGCACGAGTTCATCCACTCCTGGAACGGCAAGTTTCGCCGCCCGGCTGACCTGAGCACTCCTGAGTTCGAAACCCCGATGAAGACCGATCTGCTTTGGGTCTACGAGGGCCTCACCGATTTCCTGGGCAATCTCCTGGCCACCCGCAGTGGGCTGTGGACACCCGAGCAGTACCATGAGAATCTTGCCGACACCGCCGCTGATTTAGGCCCAGGACGCCCTGGCCGCACTTGGCGGCCCCTCGAAGACACCGCCGACGCGGTGGCCGGCATGGCGTTCGGCCGGGGTGGGGGCGGTTGGTTCAACTGGCGGCGCGGCACTGACTATTACCCGGAAGGCGATCTCTTGTGGCTCGAAGTTGCCACCCTCATTCACGACCAGAGCCACGGCCAGAAATCTTTCGAGGATTTCTGTCATCTCTTTTACGGCGGTCCCAACGATGGCCCCCAGCTGAAGACGTACACCTTCCAGGAACTGGTCAGTTCTCTCAATCAAGTCGTACCCTATGACTGGGCCGGCTTCTTCCATGAGCGGTTGACTTCGACCTCGCCCGAAGCCCCACTGGGCGGGATTGAAGCTGGCGGATGGAAGGTAGAGTATTCCGAAAGACCTCCGGAAGGCGCCGGCCGCGGCCCCTTCGGCGGAGGGGTGAACGCTGCCTACTCCATCGGGCTGCGCTTGGGCAACGACGGCGGCGTGCAGGATTCGATTGTGGGCGGCCTCGCCGATAAGGCCGGGATCACCTCAGGCATGCGCGTGGTGGCGGTGAATGATCGCGCCTTCACACCCGACTTGCTCCACGACGCCTTGAAGGCCGGCACGAACAGCTCTCAGCCTATTCGCTTGCTGGTGTTGAGCGACGATTACTACAAGACCTGCACGATTGATTACCACGGCGGGGAACGCTATCCCCACCTCGTCCGCCTTGAGGGCAAAGCGGACCTGCTCGACGAGATCGCCAAGCCGCTGCCCGGGCAGAGATAGACGGTCCGCAGCAGGACCTTCTATTGCGGGTCGACTTCTCTCGACGCTCCGGCGGCTCGATACCCGCCTGAGTTAACAACCCACCACCTACCGCCAATCAAGAGGCGGGACGAGGCGGGAGCTCCACAGGCTCCGCTGCCGCACTCCCAGGCGCTGGTCCCGGCTATTTTTTCGCCAGCTTCTTTTCCAGTTGGCGTACCTGGGCGTTCAGTTCGTTCAACTGGCGGAGGTCATCGTCGGTGGAGGAAATGGCGTTTTGGATCCGGGTGAGCGCCGCGTCGCTGAAGGGGCTGCTGGAATTTGAATCACGGCTCGAACCCAGCATGCCGCTCGTGGCCCGGAATTGGTTTGTGATGTCACGGTAGCGGTGCATGATGGAAGTCAAATAGGCATCGCGGCGGCTATCGAAGTCCAGCAGTTGGGCTACCAGGCGCGTGGTTTCGTCGGCGCGGGCGGAGACCGCGCTGTTATCGCTCCTCAACTTGGCATTGTCCGCTTCCAAGCTGGTGAGGCGTTGGCGGGAAGCTTGCAGCTCAGCCTGGGAGGATTCGAGGTCCTGTTTCAAGGCGTCGAGCTGGCTCTGCAAATCCGCTTGCTCTTTTTGATGGCGTTCCTCGGCGCTGGCCAGTGCCTTCTCGCCTTCCTCGCGGGAGTTCAGAAGTTGCGCCTGCAGCCCCATGATGTTGGCCTGCGCCTCGCTCAGCTCGCGGTTGAGCCGCTCGATGGTCGCGTTGCGCCGGGCGAGTGCGGCGTGATAATCACCCGCCGGAGCCGGATTTTCGGCTTCCGCAGGAGTCTTCGGAATCTCGCGTTGGGGGAGTGCCTCGTGCAGCTCGCGCAGAGACTGCAAGTCGGCGGCCCGCTGCCGTTCGAGGGCAGTGAGTCGCCGGGACAGGCGAACAATCATAACCAGCGAGACAACGAGGGCAACGCCAAGAGTCAGCACGAGGGCGAATTGCAGACGTCTCAACCGCATCATCTTATCCCTCCTTCGGGCGCAAGTGCGTGCGCCACGAGATCCGCAGGTTCCCATCACCGCACGGAGCACTCAAGTGAATCTGGATGTTGTAGTGAATCTTGCCGGGGATCGCCAGGGTCAGCCTCCAGGCGCTCGAAATCCGCGCCAACGCAGCGGCGATCGCTTCCGGAATCTCGGCCACCGAGCGGCAAACGTCACTCCTGCCGCCCGTGGCTTCGGCGAGGGTCTGCAGGCCATTCTGATAGGCTGCGTTAAGCCGGTCTCGCCGGTAATTGAGGTGTACCACAAACAGGGGCGCCTCGAGGGAGCCGCTGTCCTCCACCAGCTTGGAAATCTTGTCCGTAATCAGCGCCTCGGGAAAGCGCCGGCTGAGATCGTGGGGATCGCTCTCGTTAATAACGGGATTTGTGTAGTCCTCGCGGTAACTGTAAATGCTGCCGTCGGTGATATACAGGACCGAGACGCGCACAGGGGACTTGCGCATGAGGGCATCGGCCAACGAAAGAGCCGATTGCACGGTTTCGAGCAATCCCGGTTCGCTGCTGTTGGACAGGGAGCGGATGGCGTCGAGCAGCGGATGGCGCTCTGCGCCGGGGTCGGCCAGCACATGCAGACCATCCTGGGTGCGCAGAAGCCCCACCCAGGCGTTGGAGGGTAGCTTGGAGATTTCGGCAATCAGGGCCTGTTTGGCGGCGTCGATGAGCGACAAATCCCCGGTCAGATCCAACACGACCAGGATCACCTGGTCGCTGCCCGGACCCAACTGTGCGGTAACGGGCACTGATCTGCCGTTGAACGTGGCTTCGAACTTGGGAGGGAGGGCGCAGTCGTTCGTCTCAATCCAGGCAGGAATGGAGACGCTGGCCGTTTGCGCGTGCAGGGTGCCGACCGTGCAAACGGCGAAAAAAATGGTCACCAGTACGACACGGGTCGATGTCCGCAAGGAAAACAAGCTTCTCCGCCGCGAGGATTTGTCCCGCCAACGGGGAGCAAAAGATCCACCACAGAAGCCACAGAGTTCACAGAGGAGATGTTTTGGTTTCTCTCCGTGAACTCTGTCGTCTCTGTGGTCAGTTGTTTTTGGCGGCATCAGAAGCTGAGCTTCACCCCAATCTGGACTACGCGTCCACCATGGGAGCCGATGATCCTGCCGGCGTCGACATTGGGCGCGCTGGCGGGCCCGATGTTCGGATCGGGATAGTTCCAGTTCGCGTGATTGAGCACGTCAATCGCGGTAGCGCTGAACTCCAAGACACGGTCGCCGCGCAGGGGCATGCGCTTGATCACGCTGAGGTCCATGGAATTATAACCTGGGCCCAACAAGTCCGGCTCGGTCCGCGGCCCGTTCCCGGGGGTGAAGTCCGCCGGCTGATCGAAGGCGGCCGGGTTGTACCAGAGCGCGGGCCCCGGTTGGGCCACACGCGGGTCCACGCCGGGCACAACGTTGACGTTGAGGGTGGGAAGCACGCCTCCGGTGTTGTTAAACTCAGGATGAAGCGCCAGTGGGGTCCCATCATTCCGGTAGGCCGTGCCGCTGACCGACCAGCCACTGACCAATGGCCTCCCCCAGCCCAAAAAATGAAACAGGGGCTCGCCGGAGCCGAAAGGTAGCTCATAGATGTAGCTGAGCTGCAAATACTGCGGCGTATTGTAAGAGGTAAGCGCCCAGTCGTTGCGCCAGTTGAAGAAGTCCTGGTTCCCGTAAGGGCCCGAGTAATCGTCGAGCTGCTTGGAAAACTCGTAGTAAGCAGTGAACGCCAGGCCGAAGGAGGAGCGCTTCTCGACTCGCACGAAGCCGGAGTTGCGCTGGTAGCGGCCCCAGGGATAGAGACCGAAAAGCTCGAAGCCCTGGAATTGCGGGTAGGGTTGCAGCGTGTTTCGGAACGGCAGGTTGTACAGCGCATCGCCATAGCTCAGGAAGCTGGGGTGGATCGCGTTGGGATTGGCGGTGCCGTCGCCCACCAGGGTATCCCGGCCGGCGCTGTAATTCGTACCCACGGAAACCACTATGGAGAACGGGATCTCGCGCTCCACGGAAAGTGAAGCCGATTGATAGGCGGGCTCCCGTCCGCTCAGATCGACGAAATCCGCCACCGTATTATCGGCCGCCGATGGGCTGAGGTCAGGGAGGGGTGTGGTAAAGGGCGGTATGCCAGCTGTCAGGTCGAGCGCGGGGCTGAGTTGGGTGTTCGGCGAAATGAAGGTTTGGCGGGCATAGAAGCCCTGTGTGCCCCACTGGCCGTTGTAAATTGGAATCTGCCCGTGGGAGAGGCTGAAGGAGGCGTGGACTACGGTCTTGGCGTTGCCACGCGGGTTCCAGGTCAAGCCCGCGCTTGGGTCGAGATCGATATTGGCGGGGCGCAGCCCGCGCGGGATGCCGTTGAGGCCGGCAAACACGAGCGCGCCGGGGAGCCCGTTCGAGGGGTCGATGACGGACGGGTCGACGGTGCTCTGGCGGTTGTACTTCTCCACTCGTGGCGTCCGGCGGCTGAGATTGAGGCTGAGGCTGAGGGTCAAGTCTTTCGAGAGCTCGTACTTCTCACTCCCGGCAAGGGATTGATAGGAGTCGCGGAAATAGGATGGCGATGTAGTGATGGTGCGTTCTGCGTACGCCGGCAGACCGAGGAGGAAGCTGGCAAACGGATCGCCCGTATCGATAATCCCCGGCAAGCTGGTTATGTCGGCGGAAAACTGGCAACAGCCGGAGGGATACGGCGGATTGTATGAATTCACCTGATAGTAATCCGCTTGAAACGCCAGCCCGAGCGAATGCTTGCCCTTTCGAGTCGAGATCCCATCCCGAAGCTCAAATGTGTTGCGAGCATTGCGCGAGTTGGGATAAGCAGTGCCCATGGAGAGGTAGTTGCTGAGAAACTGATAGCTAGGAAAGGCGGGCTGAGAAACATCGCCGGCCTGCGCCGTCTCCGAAGCCGCGGTAAAACTGGCGGAATTGACGGTTTTGGGGTTGGCCGTAAAAACGTAATCGAGCTCCGTGCGGCGGTTCGAGAAATGCTGGTCCGGCGCGGTGGGGCTGGCGATGTTCGGGAAGTACTTCGCGGAGCTAAGGAACCCGCTGGAAAGGGTGCTGTTCCAGGCAAGCCGATGGCGCTCGCCGAATTGGTGTTCGAGCTTGGCAATGATTCCATCCGCGTCGTTGGTCTCCGGGGCGTTGACGAAGTAGTTGTTCTGGAAAAAGGGGCCGATATCCGTATTGGGCAAAGGATAAAGGGACAGGGCTTGTTGAACGATTGGGGCCAGGCGGTCCGCAGTGATGCGGTTTCCGGGAAAGGTGGACCGCAGGTACTGAAGATTGCTGGTGGAGACCGGCAGGCTCGGATCGTAAGCGGGATTGGGCGATGTGGTGGCCGGATCGTAGATGGGCAGCGGGTTGCCGGCTTGGTCCACGGTCTGCGAGAAGTCGCCGCTGCGCTGAGCGGCGGTGGGAATGGTGTGCAGCGAGGCGCGTGTGATGCGCTCGCGGACGCCCTCATAAGACAGCGCGAAGAACGTGCTCTTGGGATTCTTGAGCAGGTGCGGGATGAGCACAGGGCCGGCCACATTGAAACCGAACTGATTGCGCCGCAACGGGGAACTGCTCTCGCCGTTTTGCCTCACTTGGTGCGGTATGGCATCGAGAATGTCGTTTCGGAGGTTTTCATAGAGACGGCCGTGCCAGAGCAATTTCGGGCCGTGATGCTTTTGCGCGGATGGCGGGCTCTCCGGGCGCATGCCCAAATCGCGCGTCAGCACCTTGAATTCTTCGCCGGCGCGGGTAAGTGGAGGCGGCGGCTGCGAGGGCGATTTGCCGTCTTGGGAGGCGATGGCTGATACACAGGCGAAGGACAAGAGAAGGCTGAGCCACAACAAGTTGCGCACAAGACTTTCCATCTTCCATTTCACAATGCTCAAAATATATACCGCCAGTCCCTCCGGCAGCAACCCTCGAGGCGCGGCTTTTAAGGTTATGGAGATTAAGCGGCAGGCCCGCGATAGGATTACAAGTTTTGGGTGCTCGCCTGACGAGCTTACTGAGTTGCGTAATACCCGTCTCTTGCCTGCACGATCAGGTCTTTCTGTTTAGTCGTGAGAAGAATTTTGTGGTAACCCGCTGCGGCGTCTGCCGGGCTCGGGGTGTAGCCCAAGCTGTACTGATTGCGCAGTTCGTCTTGAATCTGGCTGTAGATCTGTTCTATCGGCTGCTTCTTGGAAACTTCGAAGAGTCTGCCGCCCGTTGCCTTCGAGATCTGCTCGAGGATTTTCTTGCCATCCGGGCGCTCTTGCTGGGGATATCTCCCGGGCCAACCTCCGCCGCGTCGGCCCATTCCCCCCATGCCGTGTCCACCGTATCCTCCCCCGTAGGGGTGCTCATCGGCAAAAAGGATGGAATAGACCAGCGTGTCGGCGCGTTGGGCCGCCTCAACCGCGCTGGCTAGAGTCTCTTTGCTGCCGCGATCCACCCCATCAGAGAGCACAATAAGCGCTTTGCGGCCTTGCTGCTTCTTCATCAGTTCGTTTGAGGCCAGGTAGACTGCATCGTAGAGCAAAGTGCCCCCGCCCCCGCCACCACCCCTCCGGCCCGAGCCAGGATTCGAGTCGGGCGAGTCTCCTCCGGGCGAATTGCCTCCACCCTCGCGGTCGGCCCGCTGGAGCTGCGGCGTTTGAAGTAACGCCAGCGCCGACTGCAACTTCTGGCGGGAGGAAGTGAGGTCCTGAAGGAGCTCGACCTCCCGGTCAAAGTGAATGACGAATGCCACGTCCTTGTTTACACGCATCACCTGATCCAGAAAGGTCGAGCTGGCGGTGCGCTCCTGGTCGAGAACGCGCCTCTGGCTCATGCTGGTATCCACCAGCAGACCGAGCGTCAAGGGCAGATCAGTCTCGCGCGCAAAATAGCCAACGGTTTGCGGACGGCCGTCTTCCTCTAACACGAAATCATCCTTGGTTAGGTTGCTCACGATATCTCCGTGCTTGTTGCGCACGGTGGCAAGCACATTAACGACTTTGACGTTGACGGAAATGGTGGGCGGCGGCTGCTGGCCTGGCTGCTGCGCCCAGCTTGGCACTGACAAACACCCCAGCGAGAGCAAAAGGCACAGTCTTCGCCAGAAGCTTACCCCGGCTCCTGTGCCCTTCCCGGCGGATTCATTGGCCCTTGTCCTAAACATGTATCTACCTTTGTCCCTATTCCATGGCAAATCAATTCCTGATCGTCTTCTTCAAAACGTAGTCGAAGAATCTTTCCGTATTTTTGCCGCAAGTCCATTCTGCGCGAAGTCTCGTTCTTTTCTCGATTCTTCTCAATGCAGAAAGGAGCGAGCGATTCAACTCCTTGGCGCTCGTTCCTTCCATCTCGGCTTCGACGAGGAAATCTTCACCCGCCCTCGTGACCGAACCTTGCGTCACCAAGCCCTCGAGAACAGGCTGGATGGCGCGGGGATTTGAGCTGCTGACTCGCGCTTTGAGCTTAAAGTTGCTGTTCAACTTGCTTCGCCCCTTCCTCTCGGTCTGTGGCACAGCCGCTCTTGCCTATGCCCAAGGTTCCAAAGCCCAGGCCAGAGCACCTGTGTCACAGTCTGAATTCATTCTTCACATCTTCGCTCGCCGAATGAACTTCGCTCTCCCCTTAGATGGGAGAATACAAAACTGAGTTGGCCTCCTGCTTGATGATTAATTCAAACAGCGCGGCATCGCGATGCTCAGGGGACGGCAAGCTGTCCCCCTACAAGTTGTAGGGGCAGGGCTTGCCCTACCCCGCAACGCAAGGTTGGTGGTAGGCATGGGCAACGCCCACTGAAAGCGGTTTTGAGCTAGGGGTTCACCAGGGCGGCCCCGGAAGTGCCATCCCGTCTTCAGGACTTCGC
>Ga0371490_1001530_pt1 | contig 11789 bp, 6 predicted proteins | sample MB2SIPfraction_FD_207959 | JGI IMG/M metagenome (GOLD analysis project Ga0371490, IMG submission 207959) | Lab enriched peat soil microbial communities from McLean, Ithaca, NY, United States - MB28FN SIP fraction | ecosystem: Environmental > Terrestrial > Soil > Wetlands > Peat | place: USA...
CATACCCGGACCAGTTCTCCCGCCGGCAATATGCCAGCAGTTTGAGCGTAGTTGACCTGACTTTGTTTTCGTATACGCGATCGTCTGTGTTTTCTGGAATAGGCATGTAGACCTTAATGGTTTCGTTAGTTGCTGCCGGATTTGTGCAGATTCCACCTCATTGCCGTCGATAGTAATAGCTACCGTCCGTGCACTATGAGGTCAATGGAGATCACGAGGGCTTATTACTCGCTGGAGCTGACAGGTTAATGTAAAGGTATTTCTTTTCAAGAACGCTGGAGTGCTGAGACCAGAAGTTGGCTGCAGGGATCAGGACAATAGGGCTTCGTGCTTTACCACGAACAATGGTAAGGAAGTTCTGTCAACGATAAACGGCTCATCCGATCCCACAAGGTGTGTTTACCTCTTAATGAACAACTTCAAGCGCATAGCCGTCGATGGTGATCGACACCGCCTGCTGAATCAGTTCCACAGAGATGACGAGCTTGTTTTCGTTCTTTGCAGACACGAGGGTACCTTCGACGCCATCGAGCGCACCGCCGCGGATACGCACCCGCTGCCCTACCTTGAGAAATCCGCAACTGGTCAAAGGCAATTTATGGTCGATTACCGTTTGCAGGCTCGCGATTTGGGAGTCTGGGATTGGAGTTGGCCGGCCGTTTATTCCAACAAAGTGAAAGACTCCAGGGATCTTAAGAACATCGAGCCGGGAGGCCGATTCTCCCATGCGGACAAAGACGTAGCAGGAGAAGAGGGGAATCTCCACGATTTTCGTGCGGTCACTCCACCGATGAGACTCGCGAACAGTGGGGACAAAGGCAGTTAAGCCTTTCTGCTGCAACTCATTACCAATCCTTTTCTCGTGCCGGGCTCGGGTCTGGACAGCGAACCAGCGTGGAGTCTCTTCCGTCAATTCACGGTAGATACTGGCCGAAGAGATCAACGGATTAGCTTGTATAGACATAGCTTCGCCCTCTGAGTCCCATGGAAGACCGGTGGAAATCCTGGAATAAAGGTCTTAGCGGGGACTCCGCACCACCATCTCACCCCAAGGGAGAGCAGTTTGGATACCAAATCCGAACGAACTGCCGTGCCGCCATTGCAAAAGGAATTGATGGGACTGAGCAGAGATAGACACCATTAGTTTCTTATACTTGCGAGTGCAGGAAAGAGCGGTGCATAGCGTGTCACTCATATCTATATGGGAACCGCGCGGGAAGAATCACCCTCCCTGTGCTCCATCGTGGCCGGTTGAAGGTTCGCCAGTACGGACAATCCAAGACGGATGGGAAAAAGATTTCACTATCCGTGGGCGCCATCACGTGACGGAATCGAATGACCGGGAGACTCACTTCTCGTTCACCCGCCACGGGCTTCTGGGGACCAGGGTTGGTGGCAATTGCCCTTCCATGGATCGGCACTTAATTGCAGGATCAGGGACAAGCAGACACCCGGAAGGACAATTTTTAATGATTTTCCGGGAGATTTCACACAATCTTCATCCTCCAGGCTCTGGCACCCCAATTGCGACTATTGCGAATGACGTGTAGCCCCGCGAGGGGTGGGAGGGTACCCGAAGTGAACCGTGCATTGAAGATCCTATTGTTCTTGACCGTGGCATCTATTGCAGCAATGGCCGCACCTCACCACGGACCGTCTCGTTGGAATCCACCGCCACCACCTCCTCCGCCGCCACCTTCTTGCGTTGCGCCGGTTTCCGTACCTGAGCCGATGAATCTGCTCATGGCCGGTGCCGGAGCGTTGGTTGGCCTGAGCCTGCTGAGAAAGAAGTTCACCGCCTGATCTGCGCGCCAGCGCGGATTCTGTCCCAGTAGCAATCTCCCGGGGCATGCTTCTGTGGACCGGGATTGGTGGCAATTGCCCTTCCATGGATCGGCACATAGTTGCAGGATCAGGGATAAGCAGCCCATCTGAGGATAGTTCTTCCCTTTTTACGGGGTATTTCACGCCATATTTACTTCGCCGTTCTGGCACCGCAATTGCACTCCTTGAATATGCTGTAAAGCCCTGAAAGGGGCGGGAGGGTATCCCAAATGAAAATTGCTGTGAAGATCCTGTTGTTCTTGACCGTGGCATCAGCTGCGGCGATGGCGGCTCCAAACCCGATCTCAGCCGTTGCGGTTAACGTGCCTGAGCCGATGAATCTGCTCATGGCAGGCGCCGCAGCATTGGCAGGTCTGCGTCTACTGCGGAATAGGTTCACTGCCTAATCTGCGCGTCAGCGCAGATACTGTTCCATTTGTGCGCTCCCGGGGCAAGTAAGGAGCGATGCCCCGCGGAGTGCTCTTATCCATATGATTTGAATGGATTTGTGTGCCATCCGCTGTGATGGGCGGCTGCGCCGTGTCCTCCAACTGGCCGTCGAGCTGAAAACCAAATTCCACCGCCCGTCTGTTACACCGCAGGTGCCCCAGCCTTCCGCTCAGAAATCCCCAGCGCCCAGCATAGTAGGACCTCCAGGGCCAGCACGATCCCGAAGAACACGAAGCCGCCCTCATGGTGTAAGGCTCCGTGCAGGTATGACGGATCGACGTGTTCGGCCAGGAGGGTCAGGGTGGCGATGCGGATTCCGTTCTTCAACATGACAAGCGGGAACACAGAAGCCAGCAGTAGCAGTCTCCTCCAGGGCGAACGCAGAGCGATATAAGTGAGCGCCGCCGTCAATACCAGCAGGGCGTAACTGGAACGTATCCCGCTGCACTGTGGAGCAATGAGGATGCTGACTCCTGAGAGATCGAAGCGCATGCCCTCACGAACAAAGGGTACTCGGAGAACGTTAAAGAGGAGCCCGAGCACCATGGCTGAACCGCGTTGCAGCCCGTCCACGGCACGGTCCCAGATCTCAATGGGCATGGGAACAGCCAGCAGAAGCATCGATAGCGGCCATGCTGCACGCCGAGTGGCCGCTTCTCCATAGCAGGTCAGAAACGTTCCGGCCAGTGCCAGGATAAGCCCAAAGAGGCTCATGCTGATTGCGTCCGCTGCACCGCCTGTCATCTGCGCTGCCAGGGTGGGCGAAGTGAGGCAGAGTCCGAGCGCCAGAGGAAGCAATCCCCAGCGCGAAAATCTGGTTATGCAAAATATTGCATGACGGCGTTCAATACAGAGAAACGCTGCGATCAGAGGCACGACCCAGTAATCGGAGGCGCGATCGCCCTCCCTTGACACACTCCACAACGCCTCCACGCAGCCCCACCGCAGCGCACACAATGCCACGCCAAGCACAAGAAAACACATATGTTCCCTGCGCAACCACGGCGGACGGTCTTGGCGTAAGGTCATGTGATTGTCTTCTTTATCTTGGATTTTTGTCTCAGGGTTTGGTTTCCAAGCTGGTCGGAAATATCGGCCTTCCGGTTAGTAGATTGCGCGCAAGAACTGAAACCGATCGATCCGGATCGCCAGTCCGTCCATGTCGCCACTATCCTCGCGGCGTACCACAGTGCCGTTACAGAAGGCGAAAAGGCCGCAGGACATGGTGACCTCCTTGGGGAATGTGATCAAGAAGTCCATGTTGCTCCGGACATCAAACCGGCGCTTTACGCGCACGTAGATACCGCTCGCACTGACGTCACGAGTAGTTCCGTTCGATTGCATGCCTCCTTCAAGGAGTAATTGCACAGGCAACTCCATGAAGAAACGCTCGGTTTGTCGTCGGTTTTTCTCCAAAGTCAATATCCCAAGTCTCGACGCTATAACTTCAGCAACTCCCCCGACCTTGGCTTTGTAGTAAGACAACCCCACCCTTTGCTCTGAGCACCGCTGCTGCTAAGCCAAGCCGATGCCTCGCGACGGCTTGCGTCAAATCAATGTGCTGCCTCCGTGCCCCTCGATATCCTAGGGAATCCCACTTGTGAAGCAACCGGCAGTCAACATTGTGACTCTATTCTTCCTGCATTTATCTCACCGTAACTTGGCTATGAAACTCCCATAATCTGACAAGTTTACGTAGATCAAGGTGCAATCTGCTGCACAAACGGTAACCGGAATTCACTTACCTGTGTATTTTCCGGGGTAAATACAGGCCAGATTGCGGCGCACGAGCGGCGCGAGGTGTTGCAGCAAATGGGGTATATGGGGGCCATCTGCAGGAATCTTGTCTCGCGGGCAAATGGTGTAATCCAGTGGCCGGCGAACTGGGTTTGGCTGGTGCAGAGCCAATCCTGATCGCGAAGAGGCTTGGCCGTCCGGCAAAGGGCAAAACAGGCGTAAGTCGAATCCTGGCTCCCGCCAAATACCGCTATAACTCCAGAGCCGAAAAGAGGTTACGGCTATCTGGCCGATCAGCGCGGAGTGTGCCAGCACTCCGGTTTGTTGGCAACTGAAGCGATAACGGTCAGCGGCTCATCGCATAGAACAAAGTAACAATGGCCGCTTCGTAGCGGGTGGCCTTCCCTTTTGCAGCAGCTACTTGTGGCGCTTGCGGATGAGAAGGTCTACGGAGAGAACGCCGTTCTGGTCCCGTATACCAACCAGCGAGAGGTCTTTGTCGAGGTTGTATTCGAACTCAATAATCTGCTGCGCCGACTGGCTGAGGTTGGTGATGTAGGTGAGCGTGATCTTGTTGCTGACCTGCTGCTCCACGGTGACGCGCGCCAGTCCGGCGTTGACCGAACTGCCGACGTTGGGATCGATCTTGATGCGGCTGACGCCGAAGAGTTTCTGCACGCGGCTGCTGACCGTGGCGTTGAGTGCCTGTCCAATGAGCGCCGTGCTGGCGCTCTCTGAAACCGTGGGCGAGTACTGCGCGCTGCCCATCATGGCCGGGTTGGCGCTCTCCTCGGCGGTGCGGCCCAGGGCAAGCAGGCTGATGATGTCACTGCTGGAGAGCGGCGGATCGGAGCGGTAGCTGGGCGTCAGGTGGTCGATCGGGCCGTGCAGACCCAGCGTGATGTCGTAGTCGCGCACGCGGGCCGTGAGCTCTACGTCGAGTGTGGGCTCAATGCGCACCGGGTTGGTGAGCGTGACGTCACCACGCTCCAGGCGGTATTTGGTGGCGTTGAAGTATATCTGCCCCTCCAGCAAATTAACGCGCCCCAGCGCCACCGGGCGGGCGGCAGTGCCGCGCAGACGCAAATCCACGTTTCCGCTCAGGCGGGCCAGCGTCGTCTGCACCTGCAACTCGGGAGTAGAGGCTATGCGTACATCGAGGTGCACGGCGTTGAGCGGCGAATCAATCTGCTGCGCGCTGGGAAAGGCCATCGGGCGCATCAGATAACTGGCGAAGTCAAACTGCGGGTTGAGCCCGATGCGCGTGATGGTGACATTGCCGCTGAGCAGCGCGCTGCGCATGTTACCCGTAAGCGTGAGCGTGGCATCCGCCGTGGAACTGAGGCCCTCCGGATAGCGCAGGCGGATATCGTGTCCGCTGGCGGAGAGATTGAGGCCGAGGCCCTGCGCGGTTGAAAACGAGAGGAAGCCGCCGCATTGCAGCAGAGCTCCGCCGGTGCGTGCCGTAAGCTGCTGCACCTGCAAGCGGTCTTCGTTGAAGACGAGCGTGCCGGTGATGTCGCTGAGACCGTTGGGAAAATCAGTGTAGGCAATGGAGCCGTTGTGCACTTCAAGGCGGCCACTCAGCGAAGGGCGCTCCATGGTGCCGCCGATGGCAAGATTGAGATCGGCGACGCCGGAGGATGTCAGGCCGGGATCGGTCGACTCCAGCAGCTTGAGGTTGAGGGTGCCGTTGGCACGTATGTCCATACGGCGGCGGCCGGTGAGTTCGACGCGTCCGCTCACCTGCAGGAATCGCTTGCCCTGCTCGCCGGCGACGCGGAACTGTTCGACGGCTAGGATACCGTTGGCAAGGCGCAGGCGGATGGGGCCATCGTTGGCCAAGCCGATGCCGGCATAGGCCGTGGACCAGCGCTCGGCCGTAACTTCGGCGGTAAGGTCGCGGACGTGGCGCGCTTCACCACTGATCTCGGCGTGGAGTTTCAGTTCGTTGGGCGCACTGTAGCGTGCGGGCAGCAACGCCTCCATCAGCGGGTTTAGGTTGCTGCTGGCAGCATCGGCCGTAAAGTGCATTGGCATCTGGCCGCGCAGGTGGATTTTCCCATCCACGCGGAAGTCCCCGAGGCGCGAATCGGAGCGCGCGGTGACCGCCATCTCCGCACCATGGGTGACGGCCTCCACGTTGAGATCGCCTAGAGGATGCCCATTGAGCGCGAGATTGCGCAGGCGCAGACGTCCGTTGACGACTGGCGCTGAGGGTGTGCCGCTGCCCATGGCATCGAAGTTGGCCAGCCCGGCCAGATGCAGGCGCCCTGCCTGCAAGGCATGCAACTGATCAAGGCGAACCTCCGAGCCGGTGAGGTGGAAGGCGAACTGGCTGGTCTCCACGTTCATGGAAGCCTCGCCACTGAGTTGCATGGCATCACTGCGCACAACGATGTTGTGCAACTGCGCCTGGTCCTCGGAAAAGCGTACGTCGGTTGTGGCGGAGTGGATGGTCTGTCCCCAGGCGGTGCCGTTGCGCACTGCCACGCGGCCGCTGCCGCTGAGGTGCCCCTCGGTTCCGCCCACCTGCACTTCGGCGCTGACCAGGCCTGTGATGGGATAATCCCAGCCGGCGATGGATTCAATCTCCATAGCGTCGGCGTTTTCGGCGCGGATATGCGCGGCAAAGGGATGCATGCCGTCGTAACTGCCCGCCACCAAAGGTACGGTGACATCCAGATTGATGCGCGCGCTGCCGTGGCGAAGCTCGGCGTTGCGCAGCGACTCCAGGGTGGGCGAATACTCTACGTCGCCCGCCAGAAAGTCCCAGTGATTGCGCAGCAGACGCGTGCCATAGATAGGGCCATCGCCACTGGGTGCCGTATCGCGTGCTTTTACCAGGGTGGTGAAGTCGCGCAGCTCTAGGTGGCCTCTGAGCGAGGGTTTGATCAGCAGTCCATGCACCACGCCTTGAAACTGCGCGGGGCCGTGGAACTCGATGGGCATGGCCTGGGCGCGGCTGCCGCGCCAGGCGGCAACCAGCGGCGTAAGCTCGGCAAAGGCATCACTGGTGACATCAATCCTAAGGTCGGAGTTCAGGCTGAGGCGTCCGCTCACGTTGACCTTTGAGGCGGCAGTGGTGGCCTCTGCCTCATGGAACTGCGCCGACTGTCCGAGGAAATCCACGGTGGCGCGCACCGCCGCCGCAACCGGCAGTTCGCCGGGGCGCGCGATGGGACGAACCTTGACGTTGCCATCCATCAGCGCATGCTGAAATCCATCCGCCCAGTGAATCTCCAGGCCGCCGGCAACCGCGCCGCCAAGAGAGAGACGGTTCAGCGGAAGCTCGGGCTCAGAGAAGGCGGCAAGAACATCCATGACTTCCAGGTCGCTGACTTCGAGATTAATTCGGCCATCCTGGTGATGAGCTCCCAGCCCGGAGGCCATCAGTTTGCCATGCACGGAGCCGCCCAGTACTGTGGCAAATAAGGCGGGAATGTTGAAGCGCTCGCGGTCGAGAGAAAAATCCAATCCGCCGCTTACACGCTGCAAATGCATGACTGAGTCGTGCCACTCCATGCCGGTGCCCTGGGCGTGGCCCACGATCGCCCACTCGCCTCCGCCGCGTTTCCGCCACACGCCTTCTCCGTTGGCAGCAACAGTGCCAGCGCGCAGCCCGGGCACGCGCAACAGCCGGCCCAGCTCGCCAAGGTCTGCCGTGGCACGGTAGGCAAACTGCGCCACCGGCGAGTCGAACGTTGAGATGGCGCCGCTGCCCTCCACACTGGAATGGCCCTGACTAATGCGCAGGTGCGGCAAGTCAAGATGATCGCGATATAGATGGAAGCTGGCCTGTGCGCCGAGCGTAAATGGTTCTATGGCCTGCGGCGCAATCCGAATGCTGCCCACCTCGGCTTCGCCGTCGTAGTGACGATCGGCCGAGATGTAGCGCAGAGCCAGGCGCACTCCCTCGGCGCGGCCCTCCAGGCGCAGCGGATGATCGTTCCACACCAGCAGGCCATCCGTGACCGCGGCGCGATCCACCACCAGCCGCATCAGCTCCTCGGGAGTGGGCGTGGATTTATTGCGCGTTGGCACAGGCAGGTTGGTGCTGCCGTCGCGGTTGACAACCACGTAGGCGCGCGGCTCGGAGATCTCCAACTCGCGCAGTCGAAAGCCGCGGCCCAGGAGGAAGTTCCAGCGCAGGCGCAGGCGAAGCTCGCGCACTTGCAGCAGCGGCGGATCGCTGGCGGCCTCGCGACCATGCAGGGTCAAACCATTGAGCTGGTACTCGCCGAGCAGGAGATTCCAGCGGACCGATTGCAGCTCGACGCGCGCTCCGGTGGCACGCTGCATGGCGTTGATCTGCCACTGGCGCACCCGCTCGTGGAAGCCATCGCTCTGGGTATAACGAACGGCGCAAATCACGGTCAGCAGCATCAGGCAGAGCACGAACAGCAACCAGAGCAGGGCTCGTCCACGCCGCGGCCGGGGCGTGGACTGTGCCGCTGGCTTGCCTCCGGATTGCTGTTCTTCGCGCTCTTCGCTCATGCTCTGGTACTCATGTTTTCCTGCTCAACGCTGATTCGTAGCGTCTTCCTGATAACGCCTCGTGCTCACGGCTTGGTGCTTGCCGGTACGTGAGCATCGTCTGGCGCCCGTGTCTCACGAACTGCATCCCAAAGAATCACAACATTAGCCTGCGCGCGCAATTGTTTCAGCCATTTTTCGGTTTCGTCGCTCATCTTCTGTTCGGTCAGCAGTTCGCGAATCTTCGGCGCCAGCTCTTCGTAGGATTCCAGCTTGCCACCCTTGGCGGCCACCTGCGGCGCCAGCGTCAGGTTGTAGTAGTCCTCAACTTCTTTGCGGCTTACGCGCGCCAGGGGACGCATGCGCTCCTCGATGAAGCGCAGTACCTCTATCTGGCTGGCGACCATCTGGCGAACCTCGTCCGCTGTTAGGCCGTAGCGCTCGAGCAACCTGCTCCAGGCGGCATCATCCTGGGCGGCGCTCCAGTTGGAGCGAATTTCGGTCAGCAGCGCGGCGGTCTCACTGGCGGTGGCCGGAGCGACGCTCTGCATCTGCTCGCGCAGGATGCGCTCCTGCAACAGCCGATCAAAGGCGGCGTGGCGGTCGGCCTCGGTGAGTTCGGCAAGTGGGCGGTGATTCTCCATGGCCTCAAAGCGCATCTCGGCATCGAGTTCACTCCACGTGACCAGCTTTTGATTGACCACGGCGATGCTGCGGTCAATCACCTGCGCGCCGGCCGCTGTCACCAGCAGCACGCAAAGGGTCAGCAGCGGTACGAGAGCGCATCGGGTTGTCCTCTTGACGGTTATCATCCGTATGCTCCTCAGAATGTCTGCCCCAGGCTGAAGTAAAAGTTGAAGTGGCGTACCTGCTCCACGTTAGGTACAGCCGTACACGTGCCGGTGACGCCAGAGCAAGGATCTTTCACGGGAAAGACCGGCGGATTCAGGTTGTAGCCGAAGTCCACGCGCACCGGGCCGATGGGCGTGTGGTAGCGCACGCCCAGTCCGACGGCCTGTGACATGTAGCTGAAGTCGCAGGTGGCCGTGGCGCTGAGGTCGCGGCAGCTTGCCTGGTTGCGCTGGCTGAAGCGGTCCAGGTTCTTCCACATCTGGTTGGTTGTACCGAAGGCGTTGCCAATGTCATGGAAGAGCACGAAGCTCAGGTTGTCATGCACCATGGGCATCGGCATCGGTGGCAGGCGCAGTTCAATGTTGTTGACGAACATGGCGTTGCCGCCCAGGGGCGCGCCGGAGTCGACATCGCGCGGGCCAGCCTGGTTGATGGAGAAGCCGCGGTGTGAGTTGGAGCCGCCGACAAAGAAGCGCTCCGGCAGGGGTACGTAACCGCTGGCCCGTACCTCCGTGGGGCAGGCGCCGGTGGTTGTGGAGAGAGTGGAGCAGGCCGTTCCGTAGGGCATCTCCACGCCAATGCGGGTGGAGCGTGCCAGCACCCAGTTGCGGCCCAGTTTGTAGTAACTGGCGTTCTGGGCAAGGATGCGTCCGAAGTTGGCCTCCGAACCGAAATAGCCGCTGGCAGCGCCAAGTTCAATGGTGTTGTAGGTGCCCTTGGTGGATTCCAGCGGGTTGTCGCGCGTGTCACGCACAATGATGAAGCTGGGCATGCCGACGCGCACCGGCTGCGAATAAAACGGGATGAGGTCGGCGCTGAATCCGGCCGGGAAGCTGTTGGGGTCCACCTTGATGCGGCGGTAGGCGAAGCGATAGAGCAGCTGCATGGCCTTGCTGACCTTCTCGGTCAACTGCACCGAACCCTCCAGACGCTCGCTGCTATAGGTGTTCACGTCACGCGTGTTGTCGTAAAGGCCGGTGAGGGCGAAGCGCCAGTTGGGCAGGTCAAACCAGCGCGGCTGTTCAAAGGTCAGAGAGGCGCGCTTTTGCAGCAATCCAAAGTGAGAGCGGAAGATCAGCGACTGGTCGCGTCCCCGGAAGTTGATGCGCGTGACGTCCAGGGTGACGCGCGGGCTGACGCCGGTTGAGCCCTGCGCCGAGCCGCCCTGCGAGAGGTTCAATCCCGTGGCCGCCTCTATGCCGCCGCCGTAGTTCACCGTCCAACGCTTGGCTTCCTTCAGTTCCAGCAGCACGTCCTTGTGCGCCTCGTCGCCCTCGGGGTTCTGGATGGCCGTCTGCACCTCGTTGAAGATGCCCAGGTTATACAGGTTGCGCTGCGTTTGCAGGATGCGTTCCTGGCTGAGCGGCGCGCCGGGACGGATGACGATGGTGCGGTTCACAATGTGCGGCCTGGTGTGCTCTACGCCGTTCACCAGCACGCGGTTGACAAAGCTGGGTAACCCCTCGCTGATCTCAAAGGTGACGTCCATCTGCGTCTTGGCGTCGTCGGCATAATGGGCTGTGGCCTCCAACTGCACACCGGCAAAGCCGCGATTGAAGTAGTCGTTCAGCACCACCTCGCGGTCGTCGGAGATGGTGGCCTCGGCAAAGGGCTGTCCCGGGCTGGTGTTGATGACGCGCCGGATATCCATCTCCCGTGCGGATGCGGCGCCGTGAATCTTGAGCTGACGCACCTTGACCAGCGGGCCCTCCTCGATGTGGAAAGTCACGCGCAGTCCACCCTTTTCGCCAATGTCGTCCTCCACCTTGCTGGTGACCTTGACCTGCGGGTAGCCGTTGGCGAGGTAGAGATTGCGCATGGCCTGCGCGTCGTTGTTGACCGTCGTCTGGCTGTAACGTCCGCGCGGCAGCCTGGGGGAGCCGGCCTGGGTGGCGATGCGCTCACGCAGGATGGGCAAGGCAAAGCGCTTGTTGCCGGTGATGACCACCGAGCGCACGCGATGCTGGCGTCCGGCCTGCACTGCGTAGATGATGTGCTCCTGATCGTGCGCCACGTCCACTTCCTGGCGCACCTGTACGGTGGCATCAAAGTAGCCCTCGGCCTGTAGATGGTCGCGCAGATTGCGCCGGCCTTCGTTCAGCAGGTCCTCGTCCACGGCGTGCTCTTCATAGACCGGCACCAGATGGCGCAGTTTGCGCGGATTGAGGTCGGTGCCCTCGGCGCGAACATCCACCACCGGGCCACGCTCAATCTGGAAGCTGTAATCCACGGCATTCGTATCCGGGTGGAAGACCGGCACGCCGGCCGTAATCTGCGCGCGCAGGCGATGCTGGCGCACGTAACGGCGGCGCAGGCGATTGACCGCCCGGGGCAGCAGGTCGCCCTTCACGCGGCGACCCGGAGCCATGCGGCAGATGGCGGCAGCCTCGTCATCCTTGAGCGCGGGATCGCCACTTACGCTCAGCCGGCCCACGTGCGCCTGATCTCCC
>Ga0371490_1001531_pt1 | contig 11786 bp, 12 predicted proteins | sample MB2SIPfraction_FD_207959 | JGI IMG/M metagenome (GOLD analysis project Ga0371490, IMG submission 207959) | Lab enriched peat soil microbial communities from McLean, Ithaca, NY, United States - MB28FN SIP fraction | ecosystem: Environmental > Terrestrial > Soil > Wetlands > Peat | place: USA...
TCGGCCATGTGTCCCATGGAGAGCGTGTAAAGCTCAGGATGTTGCGAAAGCGCGTCCGCCAGCTCGCCGTGCGCGGGAATGTTTGCCACCAGCATGAGCACCGTGGCCAGAGCAATAAAGGTGGCGGCAAACAGCACCAGCAGAATGCGCGTCCCCGCCACAAAGAATTTTCTTTCCGCCAACGCCGATCCGATAAGGAGAGCGAGTGCCGGGTAGATCGGCATGGAGTAATACTCCTGCGTGGTGGAGAAGGTGAAGAAAAGCATCACCACGGCAATCCAGCACAGCGCCATGCAATGAACCCGCGCGGCGCGAGTGGTGCGGCCATAGTTGAGCTTTACCGCGCCCGCCAGATACGCCGACCACGGGAACAGCCACACCAGGTTCAACAACCAAAACAGGGTTCGGGGAACGGTGTTGTAGTCGCGCGGGTAACGCAGGTTGAGAAATCGCAACAGGTGCTCGTTGAAGAAGTAGAACCAGAAGAAGCCGCGATACTCGCCCGGCCCGCTATGCATCGAGAAGGCAAAGAGCGGCGGATTGCGCACCATGGCGAGCACATGCCAGGGCGCCGCAATGAGCAGCGCCACTGCGGCGATGGTAAGGATCTTCATGCGGCGCCACGCGGCGCGCGCGAAGATTTGCCGTGTGCAGGCCATATAGGCCAGGCCGGTGAGCACAGGGAACACGCCGGCGATCAGGCCCTTCAACAGCAGTCCGCAACCCAGCGACGCGCCCAGGATCACGGCCCAAAGCTGGGGCCTCGGTTCATCCGGCTCAAGCAGTCGCAGCCAGGCCCACACCGCCGTCGTAATCGTGAGCGTGAGCGTGGCATCTGGAATAAGAATGCGCGTGAAGAGGTAGAGCCCGGCGCACGTGGCCAGCGCGAGTCCGGCGAAGAGACCTGCGCGCTCGCCGATGCCCCACTTGCCCAGACGGTAAGTGACCCAGCAAAGCAATACCACGGCAAGCGCAAGAGGCAGCCGGGCCGCCCAATCGCGTACGCCGAAGACGCGGTACGAGCCGGCCATCATCCAATAAATGAGCGGGGACTTCTCAAGATAGGCCACGCCGTCGAGCCGCGCCGTCACCCAATCGCCCGATTCGAGCATGGTGCGGGCGATTTGCGCTTGTACGGCGTCGACGTCGTCCATGAGCCGCGGTGGGCTTACGATATTTGCGAAAAATACGAGGCAGGCTGCCAGAGCAACGGCGGCTCCGCCAAAATTGCCTCGCCCGGCGACGCCAGCACCACTTCGCTCGCCAGTGGCGCTTCCACGTTCCAGCGCTTCATCCAGAGAACGAGCATCAGCAGTCCCCACAGATGGTACCCCCAGTTCGCTCTTCGATTCTGGTGTTCATCCATCAGGCTTTGCACGGCCGGCCAATGGAACAGGCCTGTTTGCCGCACTGAGTTTTCGTTCAGGCTCTCCACCAGTAAAGGCCTCAGGATCCCGCGGAACCACTCATGAATGGGGATGTCGAGGCCGACTTTCGGCTTCTTCAGCAACAGATCGCCAAGGTTTTTCCTCATGAGCGTGCGCAGCACCAGCTTGGTTTGCTTGCCCCGGATCTTGAACTTTTCGGGCAGGCGCGCGGCAAAATCCACGATGCGATCGTCGAGAAATGGGGGACGAACCTCCACCGAGTGAGCCATGCTCATGCGATCGACCTTGTAGAGCAGCGCATCGGGCAACGAGTAGCGCTGATCAAAATCCAGATAGCGCTCTAGGGAGCGCCCAGGCCGCATCCGGCTGAGCAGGGCCGCGAGCGGCGCCCGGTCGGCAAAACGGAAAAAGGCCGACTTCTCGTCCTCGCTGAACGATCCATTCCAAAAGACGTGGGCTGCTTCGGCCGAAAGCAGAGAGCCCTGCAGGAAGCGCTGCAACTTGTAGTCGAAGCCGATCTTCTCGTCGGAGGCGGGCAGGCAGCGCGCGCCAGCCAGGGCCGCTTGCAGCAGAGGCCGCGGCACAATGGCGCTGGCCCTCCGATAGCGATCGGCTTTGTACGTCAGGTAGCCGCCAAACAGCTCATCGGCGCCTTCACCGCTGAGCGCCACCGTCACCTGCTGCCGGGTCATTTTCGCCAGATACCACACCGGCACTGCGCCCGCGTCCGCGCTGGGCTCGTCGGAGTAGTAACCGAGCTCGGCAATCATGTCCGCCAGGTCCGCGCTTTCGTTCAAATCGATCTCGGTGTGGCAGGTGCCGTAGTGGTCGCTTACAGCACGGATATAGCCGCTCTCGTCGAACGATTTGCCGCGGAAGGTAATGGAGAATGTCTTCAGCTTCTCCGGGCTCTCTTGCACCGCATAGTGCGTCAGCGTCGACGAGTCGAGGCCGCCGCTCAGCCAGATGCCCATGGGCACGTCAGAGACCAATTGCTCGGCCACGGCGCGGCGCATTAACTCGTCAAGTTCTTCCGTGGCTTCGTCCATGGTTTGCGGTGTGCGGCGGTCAGCGGGCTCGGGCACGAAGGAGCCGATGGAAACGCGACCTTGCCGCCACTCCAGCACGTGACCGGGCATCAGCTTCACGATGCCGTCAATCAACGTGAACGGGCCAGGAACGTAATTCAAACTGAGAAAGCAATTCAGTCCTGCGAGGTCGATTCTGCGCGGAACGTCGGGATGCGCAAAGATGCACTTCAGCTCCGACCCGAAGAAGATCTCCCCGTTCTGCAGGCAGTAGTAAAGCGGCTTGATGCCGGCGCGGTCGCGCGCCAGAATGAGTCGCTTCTCCGGCTCAGACCACAGCGCCACCGCGAACATGCCGCGCAAGCGGGAAAAGCAGTCGTTTCCCCACTGCAGGTAGGCGTTGAGCACCACCTCGGTGTCGCAGCGCGAACGGAACCGCCGTCCCAGGCCCTCGAGTTCTTTACGGAGGGTGGAATGATTATAGATTTCGCCGTTGAAAACTATGGTGCAGGCGCCGTCCGGGCTGTGCATCGGCTGGTCGCCGTCTGCCAGGTCGATCACCCTTAACCGTGCCGCGCCCAAAGAAACATGCGCCGTGCTGAAGCCTGCTTGCCGGTCCGGACCTCGATGTACCAGGCGCTGCAGACCTGTCTCCAGGACACCGTCTGGAAGCCGGTGGGAGAGATGCGTATAGCCGACGATCCCACACATCTTGCGGATACCGCCTTCGATCTTACTTTTAATCAACGACTTATGCGCATCCTTAATAGATGCACAAATTCCCTATTGGCTTAGTGGAGCCTTTTGGTCCATACCGAGGCAGAGTGGGGAGCCCGCGCCGTTGATTAAGTTACTCTAATCATACAATTTTTTTCTGAATCGTGTAAACCCGATGGGCAATATTTGCATCTAATTAAAATTTCCCGAATATCGCGATTCGTAATGTCTGGCGGAAAAGAGTCTGGCCGTGCGCATCCATCTTCCTACTGGCTTCGCTGTTTTTGGACCGGCGGGCCACAGTGAAACGCCGCAGCCGATGGCGCACGCCACACCAACCCCTATTTGACGCATCTTCGGCGGGACGGGAGGCGTCGCTGCATCTAAAATGGCAGTATGACGTCTCCACTGTCGTCTCGCCGCCGCTCCAAGACGCCGCCGCCGGGTGAAACCGGCCAGGAAGGTCTCTACCTGCGCTCGTTGAGCGATCGCCAGGTGATTGTAACCATCAAATTACGCGACGGCGAGACGGTGCGCGGCTGGATCGAGTACTTTGACGACGCGATGCTGCGCTTGACGCGCGAGAATCAGCCCAACCTCTTCATCTACAAGCACCAGATCCGCAGCATCAGCGAAGTGGGCCGGCGGCGTGTAACACGCTACGAGACCGCTGAGGGGCCGGGCGAGGCGGGCCTGTGAGCGGCACGGCGGAGACGGCAATCCAAACATTTGTTCCCAAGGCGGCGGAGATTGCGCGCGAGGCGGGCGCGCGGCTACGCGAGTACTTCATTGCAGGCGTGGAAACCGAGTACAAGGGCGACGTGGACCTGGTGACGGTGGCGGATCGCGCCGTGGAAAAGCTGATCCGCAGCCGGCTGGGCGATGTCTTTCCGGAGCACGGCATCTATGGCGAAGAAGGCACGCGCGAGCGCATGGACGGCGAGCACCGCTGGTACGTGGACCCGCTGGACGGAACCACCAACTTCGCTCACGGGTTCCCGCAGTTCTGCGTTTCAATGGGGCTGGAGCACCGGCCCAGGGGAACCAAGCCCGACGACGATGGAACGCTGGTCGCCGCGGTGATCTACGATCCTATGCGCGACGAGCTCTTCACGGCCGAGCGCGGACGCGGAACTCAGGTGAACGGCAAACCGGCGCGGGTTTCCCGCGCGGCAGAGTTGGGCGAGGCGCTGCTGGCCACCGGATTTCCCAGCCGCAAGCGCCACGCCAGCCCGAACATCCACTTCTACCAGGAGTTCACGTTGCGCTCGCACGGGGTGCGGCGGGCTGGTTCAGCCGCGCTTGATCTGGCTTACGTGGCCTGCGGCCGCATGGACGGCTTCTGGGAGTTCAACCTGAACCCCTGGGACACGGCGGCGGGAATCCTGCTGGTGGAAGAGGCGGGAGGCCGCGTGACGGACTTTGCCGGCGCGCACTACCGGCTCGCCAGCGACGAGATTCTGGCCTCGAATGGACTGATCCACGCGGAGCTGATCGGGTTTTTCAGCGATATGTTCGCGGGACGGAATCTTTCGCCCATCCCCACCGCGGAGGAGTTCGCGCGGGCGCGGAAGAGCAGGTCGTAGCCAGTAGCCAATAAAGATTAGCCGGAGTCCGGGCGCTCTTTCACCTCTACTTCTTTCACTCCCCTCACTTCTTTCACTCCTTCACTTTTTTCACTAGCCTTCTCGTACCCTTGCTCCCTTGTTCCCTGCCTCTCGGGCCGTATGCTACTATCAGCGTCGAGAAGTTCAGTGCGGCACGCACCAGCGAGGCCGCCGGAGATCCCCGGAGAGAGCAGAAATGGCATACGTCATTGCAGAACCCTGTATCGGCACCAAGGACACCGCCTGCGTGGACGCCTGTCCCGTCGATTGCATCCACCCCAAGAAAGATGAAGACGGTCACGCCGACGCCGATCAGCTCTTCATCGACCCGGTCGAGTGCATCGACTGTGGCGCATGCGTGCCGGTCTGCCCGGTATCGGCCATCTTCGCCCAGGACGACCTGCCGGAAAAGTGGGCCCACTTTACCGAGAAAAACGCCAAGCACTTCGGCCGCTAACAGGCAAGTCCGATCCATTCCACCAGAAGTGTGGCGCAACGCGCGTCCTGCGTTAAGCGGGACGCGCGTTTGTGTCTTGGCAGGAATTGCTTGACGGATTCATGTGGAACCGCGTGCGCAACGAGGGGGCAAGAATCGCTACGCGAGGAGTTCCATTCCAGCATCGCGCGCGGCAATCTTGTCGAACGTTACCGTTTTGCTGCATCCGGCAGCACGGCCCGATGCGGCGATCAGACAATCGGCAAACTCCGCTTTGCCATTGCGATACCATTGCAGCGCTTTATCGACGATGTCCGCTCGCTCAACAACGATGGAATCGAGCATTGTCAATTTACCCATCACGATGGCGATTGTCTTTCGATCCAGCCGTCGAATCGACTTCATGATCCAGGCGAACTCCAGGATGGTGGCCTGACTTACCCACCCAGGGTCGGCGCTTGACAGGGAATTAAATAAGGAATCGGTGAGACGGCTTTGAGCCGGGTCGTCTTCAATAAAATATCGAACAAGCAGGTTCGTATCGATTCCGATCACGCCGCTTCATCCTTCGAATCGCCCACGGAATCGTCTGAAGGCAACTCGCCTACGCTCTTCAAATAGCTTTCAGTGACCGCATCGCCAATCGCCTTATCCATTTCCTCGATGGTCATCGGCGGGACGAGGCCCGCCAGGCAGCCCCGCAGATCCTGAATCGAGCCGACCCGCCGTACGATGAACTCCCCATTCTCGCCGGGGAAGAACTTAACTTTCTCTCCGGGCTTCAGCTTCAGGGCTTCTCTCACCTCTATGGGAATGGTGATCTGTCCCTTCGAAGTCACGGTCGCAGTCGCGGTTGGCATCGGCTCTCCTTACATATTGAATTATACCTTACTTTTTGAGAATACTCCTTACTTATACGAACAATTCCTTACTTTTGTCCATGGCTCCATACACAGATCTAACCCATGCCGTTTCAGTGGGAACGACGAATCAGGCCGGGAGCGGGGATAATAGCCCCATGTCCGTTTTCACCTCAGAAGCGGTAGTTTTGCGCACCTGGCCGGTGCATGAGGCGGACCTGATCGTGAGCTTTTTCACGCGCGACTACGGGCGCTTGCGCGGCGTGGCCAAGGCGGCGCTCAAGAGCCGCAAACGCTTTGGCGGTGCGCTCGAGCCGATGACGCTGGCGCGGGCCTGGTTTGCTGAACGGCCGCGCCAGGAGCTGGTACGGCTCGATCAACTGGAGATTGTGCGCTCGCCGCTTTCGGCTCCGGTGGACCACACGCGCATGGCGGTGCTGAGCTTTTACGCCGAGGTGCTGGACGAAATCCTGCCCGAGCGCGACCCGCAAGACGCTGTCTTCCGGTTGCTGGTCTCGGTGTTGGAGCAGACTTCAGCCGTTGAGTCCGAAACCGTCCAGCCGTGGATGGCGCTCACCTACTTCTCTCTCTGGATGACGCGTCTGACTGGCCTGCTGCCCGACCTCGGCCGCTGCATGGTCTGCGGCGAGCCATTGCATGCAGCGCAGGTCTCGTTCTCGAGCTACACGGACGGACTTTTTTGCGCGCTGCACGCGAACGGTTCGGCGAGCGCGCTTTCGGCCGATAGTTGGCAACTGGCGCAGCGCATGTTACGCGCGCCGGCGTCTGCTTTTGCCGGGGAGCCCTGGCCGCGCAAACGCGGACAGGATCTCCGACGGTTCACTTTGCAGACGCTGGAGCGGCACCTCGAGCGGAAGCTCAAGAGCGCGGAGGCGATTGCGAGGCTGGGTGGGTGATGGGCCTTCAATGGCATCTGATCCGCGCAAAGAACAGCTTAGAATTCGAATATGCCTAACGCGTCGCGAATGACGGCCATCATTGAACGTGAGGACGACGGCTTCGTCTCCTTGTGCCCGGAGCTCGACATCGCCAGCCAAGGCTCGACGATTGAAGAAGCGCGCGCCAATCTCATCGAGGCTCTCACACTTTTCTTCGAGGCTGCATCCCCTTGCCAAATCCTGCGTCGCTCAGGGTATTGAAGGGGAATAGAGCGCAGGCGGCATTTGGGTACGAAAGGCATATGGGGCAACCGCACAAGAATCTGAGGCTTGAGGGCGGCTGCTAAAATCAACCTTGAGTTCCGATGAGAGAGAAAAGCCTGTGCCCGCTGCCCAAGTCCAAGCCGAACCGCGTGTGACGACCACTTCGCTCACCTTTCAGGGTTTGCTGTTCCGCCTGCAGGCGTTTTGGGCGGAGCGCGGATGCGTGATCCAGCAGCCCTACGACGTGGAAGTAGGTGCGGGGACCATGTGTCCGGAGACCTTTTTGCGCGTGCTGGGGCCCAAGCCCTACAGGGTGGGCTACGCGCAGCCCTCGCGGCGGCCGGCCGACGGACGCTACGGCGAGAATCCCAACCGGCTGTTCAAGCACACGCAGTTCCAACTGATCCTGAAGCCGCCTCCGGTGAACGTGCAGGAGCTGTACCTCGAATCGCTCGAGGCCATGGGCATTGACCTGAAACACCACGACCTGAAGTTCGAAGAGGACAACTGGGAGTGGCCGGCGGGCGGCGCGTGGGGCGTGGGCTGGCAGGTGATGCTGGACGGACTGGAAATTACGCAGTTCACCTACTTCCAGCAGTGCGGCGGCCTCGATCTCGATCCCATCTGCGCGGAGCTAACCTACGGCATGGAGCGCATTGCGGCGTTCTTGCAGGATGTCGACTCGATTTACGACATTGTGTGGGCACGCGATCCTGAAACGGGCGCGGCGGTGACCTACGGCGACGTGCGTCTGGTCGAGGAGCTGCAATTTTCCGTTTACAACTTTGAAATGGCCGACGTGCCGCGGCTGTGGGAGCACTTCAACAGCTTCGAGGCCGAGGCGCAGTCGCTGCTCGAAAAGGCGAACACGCTTTTGAGTGACGAAAATGCCAGTCCGGACGCAAAGAAAAGATTTCCGCTGCTGCCAACGTACGAGCTGGCGCTCAAGTGCTCGAACCTGTTCAATTTGCTGGATGCGCGCGGCGCTATCAGCGTGACGGAGCGCGTGGGCGTGATTGGACGGATTCGCAATCTGGCGGTGGGCGTGGCAAAGGCGTGGGCGGTACAGCAGGCGGCGTAGGGGGACGATGCGCGTCACATCGAAACTCGCATGTTTGGCGATCCTTGCATTCGCAACGATGCCAGGGGTTGGTGCCCAAGTCATGAAATTTGGTGGGTGCCAAGTCGATTTCGAACTAATCCAGCTGCCTCCATGCGCTGTCGAGACCGAAAACGGGCAAATGCGCATATTGAAGGAGTTTGCGGAATTCGTTTTAACCCACCGGCAAGTTGGTGTTGCAGCATGTCCGGTGACCGTAAATGGCCATCGCCTTGCTTGGGCGAACTTGCCCGATGGCGGATGGGCATACTTTGACCGAGCCGGGCTTGTGGTTGTCCCGAACGTTGCAATGATGGATAACGGCGCAAGCCCGTTTCATTTTGGCTTAGTTCGCGTCACTACCAAGGGCAAATGGGGGCTCTCAAATTCAGAAGGCAAACTCGTTGTGCCGTTGACGTATGACGGGATCTTAGAATTCGAACCTGGCCACGGTTGGCGTGCATGCGCAGGGTGCGCTATCAAGGCGGATGGAGAATACTCGTTTCTTACGGGCGGACGATGGTTTTGGCTAAACAAGATTGGCCAGGTCTCAGGAGATGCTCCGGATCCCATGCCAGGAAGACCTAATTAGTACGAAACGAGACGACTTTTGATTATGGCAGATTTTCTACTTGAAATCGGTCTCGAAGAAGTTCCGGCGCGGATGATGGCCGGGGCCGAGGCCGAACTGGGCCGCCGCGTGAGCGATCTGCTCAAGCGCGAGCGGCTGCTTGCGCCTGAGGCGAATGCCGAGGTGAATTCCGGGGTGAATCCTGAGGCGAGTATTGGCGTGAAGGTTACGACGTACTCCACGCCGCGCCGGCTGGCCGTGCTGGCCGAGGGCGTACTGGCAAAGCAGCCCGACATCGAGGAGGTGTTGACGGGCCCGTCATGGAAGGTGGCCTTCAAGGACGGCGATCCGACGGCCGCCGCACAGGCTTTTGCGAAAAAGGCCGGCGTGGCTGTGGCCGCGTTCAAAAAAGTGATTTCGCCCAAAGGGGAATACGTAGGCGCGACGGTGAAGCGACTGGGCCGCACCGCGAATGAGATCCTTGCGGCTGAATTGCCGAAGGAAGTGCTGGCGATTTACTGGGCCAAAAACATGTACTGGCGCGCGGGCAAGCCGGAGCGCTTCGTCAGGCCGGTGCGCTGGGTGGTGGCGCTGATCGATGCGGCTGTCGTGCCGCTGGAAATTGCCGGCATCGCCGCAGGCAATGCGAGCCGGGGGCATCGGGTGTTGCATGGGGATGCGCCGGTTGTCATCGACGCGGCCAGCGCATACAAAGAGGCGCTGCGTGCGGCGTACGTCGTTTGCGACGTCGCTGAGCGGCGGCAGATCGTTCGCAAGGCGCTGGACGCGGCCACGCGGACAGTTCCCGATGCGCGTTGGCGCGAGGATGAGGCGCTGGTGGAGACAGTCACGCACCTTACTGAATGGCCCACCGTGATCCTCGGCGACTTTGAAGCCGAATATCTGGAGCTTCCGGAGGAAGTTCTAGTCACGGTGATGCGCGACCACCAGAAGTACTTCGCAGTAGAAGACGCGAACGGAAAACTTGCGCCGCACTTTCTGGCGGTACTCAATACACAAGCCGGCGCGGAGGGCGCGGCGATTATCCGCCATGGCAATGCGCGCGTGCTGCGGGCGCGGTTCAAGGACGCGCGGTTCTTCTGGAACGTGGACCAGAAGACGCCGCTGGCCGAGCGCATGGAAAGCCTGAAAAGCGTGACCTTCCAGAAGGAGCTGGGCAGCTACTACTGGAAAACCGAGCAGAACCTGGCGGTGGCGAATGCGCTGGCGAACCCGTTGAAGAGCGTGGATTTCCCGTTCGATGAAGCAGCATTGTTCAAGGCTGTGGAGCTGGCCAAGACCGACCTGACGACCGAACTGGTGAAAGAGTTTACCGAGCTGCAGGGCGTGATTGGCGGGCTGTATGCGCGGGCGCAGGGGTTGGGCGAGCGGGTTGCACTGGCGATTTATGAGCAGTACACGCCGGCCTCGACGGAAGACGAGATTCCCGTGTCGGTCGAGGGCCAGCTTCTGGGACTTGCCGACCGGATGCAGACCATTGTGGCGATGTTCGGCATCGGCAACGCGCCCACGGGATCGAAGGACCCGTTTGCGTTGCGCCGCGCGGCCAATGGCGTTGTGAAGATTCTGGCCGAAGCGGGATTGCCGCTGACGCTGGGCAATGTGCTCTTTGCATCGGGCGTGGAGGGCGAGAACAAGGCGCAGGTCAAGGAGTTCCTGCGCGAGCGGGTGCAGTTCTATCTCAAGGACGTGCGCGGATTCGCCTACGACGTGGTGAACGCTGTAATGTCCGTGAGCTTCGACGACGTGCGCGACGCCATTGCGCGGGCTGAGGCGCTGACCGCGGCGCGCGGGTCGGAAGATTTTGTTGCGGTTTCCGCGGCGTTCAAGCGCATCAAGAACATCCTGCGCCAGGCGGAGGAGAAGGGCTATCAATCGGCGCAGCCGAAGCTTGGTCAATCGGCGCTTGAGGCGATCGATCTGTGGCAGCAGACGAAGGAGCTGGCGGAGCAAGTTGCGAAGCTCCGCGAGCAGCGGAGGTACGGCGAGGCGCTGGCCGCGATCGCCACCCTGCGGCCCGCGGTGGACAAGTTCTTCAACAAGGTGATGGTGCTCGATCCCGACCCGGCGCTGCGCGGCGCGCACCTGGGCCTGATCGACGAGGTGCTGCGCAGCTTCTCGGGGATTGCGGATTTCAGCGAGATTGTGACGGGATAAAGCCGATCGTCTCTTGGGGGAATCCGGGATATGCACGACGAGCCACGCAGGACGATTGACGATCTGAAGGAGAGACAGCGCAACCTAACTTGGCCGGAGGCGCTGGAGAATAGCCGCGGCGTGGATGAGCTCCTCTGGAAAGGTGACCCCAAGGCTCCGCTGGTGCAGCGAATCGGGATAGGGCTCTTTGGATTCGCGTTTGCGCTCACAGCTGTCTTCGTTTTCTATGCGATTTTCGCTCGCGAATGGGAACCTGCTTCTCTGCTCGCAATCATCGTTGCAAGTGCGTTTCTTTTCGCGGGCCTGAAAATGCTGTGGAATGCGTTCCGTCGAAAAAGAAAGAGCGCTTAAGAGGCTCATTCGGTTCGATCGGGCGCTCAATAGCAGTAATAGGCCTGCTCTTTTGCCAACTCGCTGACTCGCGATTCTCCCGTCTAAACTGGATAGAGATGTCTGACACGCTTTATTTGAGCCTGTGGTACCCGAACCTGCGCCTGGAAGCGCTCCCCGACAAGCTGACGGCGGTGCTGGGAGCTTTTGCCGCGCACGGCGGCGAGGAGAAGGTGTACGCCGCCACGGTGTGGCCGGTGAATTGGAGCGAGGCGCCGGTGTTTCAACGCGTCTACGGGCGCATGGGCGCCGCTCCTGGCTCGATCCCGGGGGTTGAGCCGCGGCTGGCTGTGGCCGAGGCGCTCGAGCTGCTGCACGACGATTATGCGTACGAATTTCAGATGGGGTG
>Ga0371490_1001535_pt1 | contig 11756 bp, 9 predicted proteins | sample MB2SIPfraction_FD_207959 | JGI IMG/M metagenome (GOLD analysis project Ga0371490, IMG submission 207959) | Lab enriched peat soil microbial communities from McLean, Ithaca, NY, United States - MB28FN SIP fraction | ecosystem: Environmental > Terrestrial > Soil > Wetlands > Peat | place: USA...
GGATTTGAACAATTCGCGGGAAGGTACTACGAGGATTGTGGGAATCAATTCAGCAAGTTAGCGTCCGCTTCGCGGAGATGGCAAGTTGGCGAGTTGGCGGCGGCATTGCCCATCAAAGGATTCATCCTCCGTGGGTCGGTAACGGTGGTGGGGAACTAATAAGAAAACTGAATAATTCTCTGGTCGATCTTTTGCCCATGCAACGCCCAACCTGGCTGCCCTCTTATCTGCCGGAACTCGACGGCCTGCGCGGGCTGGCGATTCTGTGGGTGGTGCTTTACCACTGCGATCCGCTCCTCAAAGGCACATGGATGCACCGTGTCGCCGAGTGGGGATGGGCGGGGGTCAACATCTTCTTTGTGCTCTCCGGTTTTCTGATTACCTCGAACCTGCTGGGGACACGGGACAAGCCGCATTACTTCCACAACTTTCATGCGCGCCGGGCGCTGCGCATCTGGCCGGTCTACGCGCTGGTGCTGGCGGTGGTCTACCTGAATGCGCCGTGGTTTATCGGCACCAACGCCAGCGTGATGGGCGCGATCAAGGCCGCGCCCTGGCTGGCCTACATCTTCTTCGTCCAGAATCTCTTTCATCTGGCTCTGCCCCCGGCCATCGGCCCCACCTGGGCGCTGGCTGTCGAAGAGCAGTATTACTTTCTCTGGGCGCCGTTGGTGCGCTTTCTGCGCCGGCCGTGGATGCTGGCGACGGTTCTGACCGCGGCACTGGTCTGCTCGCCGCTGTTGCGCCTCGGAGTTCACCCCTGGCTTACACCCACTCACACGCTGATTCACCTGGACGGCATCGCCCTGGGCAGCTTGCTGGCGCTGGGGATTTATACGCTCAGGCTCAGCCGCCGGGTTTGGTTATGCGCCGGCCTGGGAGCCTTCGTGCTGGGAATTTTTGCCGCGGCTACCTTCGCGGGCGGTACGGCGTTTCTGGATTCCGCACTGACTCTAGGCTTTGCCGGCGGGGTGCTGGCATTGATGGCCACTACTGGCGCGCGCAATCCCCTCAGCGCCCTGCTGCGCCGCGGGCTGCTGGCTTTTTATGGCCGCATCAGCTACGGCCTTTACATGACCCACATCATGGCCTTCATCTTCTTTGGCTGGTTCGACCTGTGGATGGCGCGCTACGGCATGGCCGGAAGCCTGGCGGTGGTGGCCGTTCGCATGACGGTCTCCACCGCGCTGGCCGCCGCCTTGTGGTACGGTTTCGAGTCGCAAATCCTTAAACTGAAACGATACTTTTAGCGATCTCTGCAAAAGAAATGTCTTAGCGCTGTCCCTACGGGACTCCGGAGTGAATCTGTGGAATCCGCTTTCCCCGCGCTGAAGCGCGGGGCTAACAAACACTGCGCCTCCGGCGCGCTTATCTGGACATTCCTTCAGAATTTAACTGGGGGCATTGCAAAGTAATTGGCTTACTTGGCGTGCAGTTCCTGCAGCCAGTCTTCCATGTGGCCGAGGGTGCGCAACAGGCTCAACCGCGCTCTGCTAAGCTCGAATCCCGCGTCCAGCGCGTCCTGAAATTTTTGGCGCTCATCGATGCGGGCAAGTTGTTCGGCCTTGGGGGAGAGCTGCGGCTGCGCGCCGGCGCCGTTGCCCAACTCCAGTTGCGCCAGCACGGCCTGAAGCTGCTCATGGGCGATCTGCTGCTTCAGGCTGGCAATCTCCGCCAGCGTGTCCAGCTCGCGCAGGCTGCCGGACAACTCCGCGATCTGCACTTCATTTTGCCGCTGGGCCTGTTCGGCTTCGACCGTGGCGCGCAGCGCGTCGGCAGCCGATTCTCTGCCCTTGGCGCGGTGGCCCCAGTCGAGCAACGGCACCTGAAGCGAGAATCCGGAACTGAAGTTGTTGATCGGGAGGATGCCGAACCTGTAGTAGGTGGCAACATTGTTGAGTAATCCCGTGCTGCGGAGGTACTCCGCGTTAAAGCTCATCTGGGGGATAAACGTGAACTTCGTGTCTCCCCGTGCCGTCTTTTGTTTTGAGAGCGCGAACATCTGCGCCGCTTCAATGCCTTTCGTGGTCCGTCCCGTTTCATCTGCCCGCACTGCCGGAATCTCCGGAATGCTGGCGTGATCCGGGGTGATGGAGCCAGCCGGCAGGCCGGTGAGTACGGCAAGCTGCTTTGCAAGGGTTACGGCGCGCGTCTCCAGGTGCAGCCGTCTGAGCTTCAACTGCGCCGCTGTCAACTGCGCCTGCAATAAATCGCTCAGCGGATCCACGCCCGCCTCGGCGCGCTGCTGCTCGATGGTCACAAGCCTGTCGGCGAAGGTCTCCTGTTGGCGTGCGGCGTCCAGTTCGTGCTCGACGGTATCCAATTCAATGTAAGCGGTGGATGCGTCCAGCGCCACCTGCTCGCGTGTGTCCTTCAGGCGAAGAGTTGCGGCCTGGGATCCGGCGCGCGCTGCTTTGATGTAGTTGATTTGAGGAAAGCTGAAGACCATCGACTGCACAGTGCCGTTCAAAATCGATGGCACGCCTCCCATAAAGCCGACAGTTGGCACAGCGGGAAGCCCAGAGCCGAGCATCAAACTCGGTATATAAACATCTTTGGTCTGCGACAGTTCCGCCTTGGCTTTGTCCACGTCGGCCTGCGCCAGCCTCACCGCGCTCGAGTTGCGCTGCGCCAGGTCCACCACCGTGGAGAGCGAGAGCTGCGCCGAAAGCAGCGCGGGCGCGTTCGCCATCGCCATGCCGATGAGCATCCATCTCCAGCGCTTCAGCGGATTGTCTCTGTTTCTCACGTGCACTCGCAACCCTTCAAAACTTCAAATCCAGCGCCGGCTTGTACTCATGCGCCAGGGCCAGCGCGGCTGACCGTTCCCGGCTGGCTGCGGCCATGTCGCCCAGCTGCAGTTTCAACCGGGCCAGCCAAGTGTGCGCCACAAATGCCGGTGCTTCCTCGGTCTTTACGCTGACGACAAGATACTCCTCAAGCATTTTGGCGGCCAGCGCCGGATCGCGCTTGGTTTCGATCAGCATGGAAGCCCCGTTGTAAAGCGCCACGCCCGCGTGCTTATCCCGCTGCGATCCATTCTCTCCGCTGCGCACCGCCGACTCCATCTCCGCAAAGCGTTCCCGCCGGCGATAGAAGCTAGCCAGCGTCATCCACTGCAAGGCCGGATGCGCCGACGCCGTGATCGCCTGCTTGTACTCCCGCTCGGCCGTGCCGAAGTCCTTGCGTTGTTCGGCGATTTTGCCCCTGAGTACATGGGCTCGCGCAGGGTCGATTCTCTCCAGTTGCGCGGCCACCGTCTCCGACTTCTTGATGCCGCCGCCCACCACTGCGGGCGCGGAATCGTAATACTCTCCCAGGGAGGCCAGCGCCTCGGCATTGCGTGGATTCAACCGGGCGGCCTCTTCAAACTCCGCCCGCACCCGCTTGGCCAGCGAATACGCACTCAGAAACGACGCACGGCTGGCCTTCTCGCCCAGGGCGCGTCCCAGCCAAAGATGATCGTCCGAATTCTGTCCGTCCAGTTTAACCGCCTCCTCGCAGTCGTTCGCGGCACGATTCCATTGTTCCAGCGTGTATTCCACGCGGCAGCGGAGGTTATAGGTTTCAGCCCCGCCGCCCGGATTGGCCAAGGGATTCAACAAAGCCAGCGCCTTGTCCGCCTCGCCGGCCTGCAAGGCCGTGTTGGCCTGGACAAGCTGCTCCCTCTCTCCCGGCGCAGGCGCCGCAAGCATGGCGGCTGCCGCCAGGACCAACTCCGCGAGGATAAGCCCCGACAACACTCTCACCGCACAACCTTGATGGGAACGCCCTCCTGCAAGGGCTGCCCGTTCTCTGTCCCGGTTGCCACCAGGTCCCGCTCCTCAAGTCCGGAGAGGATGGCCACCTGGGTCAAATTGATGGTACCGGTGGTCACATAGGTTCTCTGCAATGCGCCTTTTACCACCCTGTAGACATAGGTTTTGCCGTTTTCCGAGTGCAACGCCTCGCGCGGGACACTCAATGTGTTTGGCTCGCTGGAGATGGTCGCTGTTACGGTCACGTTGGTGTCCGGCAGCAGTTCGCCGTCCCCATCGTCGATCTTCACCAGCACCTCGCCCACGCTGCGCGTGCCCAGATTGATCACCGTGATCGGCGTGCGCTCGATGTGTCCGTTCCAGATGTGGCCCGGCTTGGCGTCCCACTTGATCTGAATCTTCTGGCCAACCGCCAGTTGCCCGATCTCCGGCTCGTCGAAGTAGGCCCGCACCCGCTCGTGGTGCAGGTCGGCCAACTGAAGCAGCAGCTTGCCCTCCTCGACAAACTCCGTGCGCCCAGCATCGACGCGATAGACCGTTCCCGCCGCGGGAGCACGCACCACGGTATGCGCCACCACCTGCCGCGCCTCCGCCAAGCTGGCCTCCGCGTCGGCCAGCGCGGCCCGCGCCCGCTCCACCTCTGCCGGCGAATAGCGGTTGACCGCGCCCTGATCCAGGGCATGCAGATTGGCCTCCGCCATCTCCAGCCGCTGCCTCGCCGCAGCCACCTCGCTGGGCGACGCCGCCCCGGTCGAATTGAGTTTGGTCAGCGCTTCCATGCTGCGGCGCGCCTCGTCGCGTTCCAGCCGCGCGCGCGTATCATCGGCTGCCGAGATCTGGCGCTCCTGCTGGGTCCCGTTGTGGGTCACAGCCTCCAGCCCTGCCTGCGCCGCCCGCACGCCGCTCTCGGCAGTGGCCAGGTGAGCGCGCGCCTGCAAATCGTCCAGCACCATCAGCAGCTTGCCCGCCGCTACCACGTCGCCCGGCTGCACATACACTTCCTTGACAATGGTCGATATCGGGCTGTGAAGCTCGTAGTTCACCTCCGGCTCAACCCTGCCATTGGTGCTGACGGTGCTCACCAGTTGCATGTGCGCAGCCGCGGCCACGCGCACCTGAAGACGGTCCCTGGTCAGGGCCCGCACCGTGAAAAAAACGATAATCAGGAGGACGGCCGAAATCCTCCAAAACCAAAGCCGGGCCGATTGCTTTCTTTCTTGTGTCATTCAGTCAACCAGAGACAGTATATAAGACTCAGAAACCGCCCCTGGGAGCAAAGGCTTCTAACCGGGAGAGATTTGGCCGCGTATTCCACAGAATCGTACAATTGAGGCATGGCTTCAGAACCTCGCTACACCGACGATCACGCCAAGGCCGGCCTCGATTTCACCTTTCCCGCCATCGAAACCTGGCAAAACCAGTTCCCCGGCTATGAAATCCTGATCGATGACCCCGAACTGACCTCCGTCTGCCCCAAGACCGGACTGCCCGACTTCGGCGCGTTGACCATCCGCTATATGCCCCGCGAGCGCTGCCTGGAGCTGAAATCGCTCAAGGAGTATTTGTTTTCGTACCGCAACCTGGGCATCTTCCAGGAGAATATCGTTAACCAGGTGCTGGAGGACGTGGTCAAGGCCTGCGACCCGGTCTGGGCCGTGGTGCGGGGCGAATTCCGTCCCCGCGGCGGCATCGGCACCACCATTGAGGCGCGCTGGCCCCGGCCGGCGGCCTGATTCCATACCCGCAATGGGCATTCAACAGCTCAATGTGATATTCGTGTTAAATCTCGCCGAAGGAGCGAGGTGGACCTCTCTTGGCCTCTTCCGTCCAGCCCGTTCGCCCTCGCATCAGCCCCGCCGTGGCGACGCTGTCGCTGCTCATCGCTCTCAACTTGCTCAACTTCATCGATCGCTACATCCTGCCCGGCGAACTCTCGCTGATTCAGAACGAGTTTCACTCCACTGACCACCAGATGGGCGCGCTCACCACCGCCCTGTTTATCTTCTACATGGTCGCCGCGCCTCTGTCCGGCTGGCTGGGCGACCGGTTGAACAGGAAGCAACTGTTTGTCTGCGGAGCGGCTCTGTGTGTATTCGCCGCCTTGGCCCTGCACGGTTCCTGGATGCTCTTTTTCCGCCTGGGCGCTTTGGCGGTCGTCCTGTTGATTGTTTATGTGTGGCAGATGCCCGCGGCCGCGCGGATTCCTGAGCGCTCCTCGCGCAAGGCACTCATCATCTTTGGCGCGGTCCTCTGGAGCCTGGCCACCCTGGTCACCGTATGGGTTCACGACTACTGGACCTTCTTCATCCGGCAGGCGCTGGTGGGCATCGGCGAGGCCACATTCGGCATCTTTGCGCCCGCCATCCTGGCCGATTTCTACCCCGAGCGGGAGCGCAATCGCATCCTCTCTATCTTTTACGTGGCGATTCCCATCGGCGCGGCCCTGGGCTACCTGGCAGGCGGGCAGATAGGTCCCATCTGGGGCTGGCGCGCGCCCTTCTTCGTCTGCGCCATTCCCGGTCTGATCATTGCGGTGTTGTATGGCTTCTGGGGCTACGAACCCGAGCGCGGCGCCAGCGACAGCATGGAACAGACGATCAACACCACCACCTTTCGGGGGCTCTTCCACAACCCGGCTTTTCTGACAGCTACCTTTGGCCTGGCCGCCCTCACCTTTGCCATGGGCGGAATCTCCGCCTGGGTGCCCACATTCCTCAGCCGCGCCGCCGGACTTTCGGTCGCCCGCGCCAGCCTGGTGGTGGGCGCTGCCACAGTGATCGACGGCATTCTCGGAACCCTCATCGGCGGGTGGATTGCCCAGCGCTGGCTGCGCACCGACCACCGCGCGCTCTATCTGCTCTCCTTCTGGAGCGTCGCTCTGGCTCTGCCTTGCGGAATACTGCTTTTCTTCGGCCCCCCATCCTGGGCCATCCCGTCCTTGCTGGCCGCCGAGTTCTTCCTCTTCCTCAACACCGGCCCGCTCAACGCCGCCATCGTCAACTCCGTCTCCGCGCCGGTCCGCGCCACGGCCATCGGCGTCAACTTCTTCGTCATCCACTGCTTCGGCGACACCTTCTCCCCGCAGATCATCGGCGCCATCTCCGACCGCTCGAACCTGGGCATCGGCCTGGGTTCGACCCTGATCTTGATGGTCGTCTCCTGCGTGATTCTATGGAAGGGCGCGCGCTATGCCCCGCCGATGGAGGATGTGGAAATCTCTGTGCTGTGAGAATTTACGAAGCGGTTTCTCCTTAGAGCATTTTCACAGTTTCTGTAAGGTTGATTTCGTGGTTTCCCACCCATTTCACACAGAACGTGAAATGGATGGGGCACGGAGTTTCCTTACACTATCGGTGGAAATGCTCTAAACCTTACCTTACTTCGGCGGCATCGATTCTCTGTCCCGCGTATTCATGAAGGCGCGGCGTCCACCCTGCGTGCGCAGGTTGGGGTCGTAGAGCGGCGGCCTGTCCTGCTCGGCGTTGAAGCCGCGCACCAGCTTGGGGTTGGGCTTGAACTTGGGCGGCCCGCCGTAGAACTGCCGCGCATGGCTCAGCACCATCCCCGCACGGCCATGCATGGGCCTGACAATTCCGCGAACCTGCACGTTCATGTCGCGGTACTTGCGCAGCTCGCCCACCTCCTCGCGATCCTCCCACAGGCTCACGATGGTGAAGCGGCACTTCTCGTCCGGCGTGTCGGGCGTGCACACGTCCAGAAACCGCGTTCCGTCCGGCAGCTCCACCACATCGTAGATGTGCGCCGAGACGCACACGTCCTTGTCAACGAGTTTGGTCGCTTCATCGGCGGTCACGCAGGGCTTCTGCTGGCCGGCAAAGGCCAGCGCGGGCGAAAGCGCGGCAAGAAGCACAAACCAACCAACCCAGCGCAAAGCCATGGGAACCTCCAGGGAAACTGCCGCAATCGTAGCGCGAAATCGTAGATCTATGATGATATCGGGTGAGAAAATATGTTGTTATTATCTCGCTCCCGCCAGCTTCCGCACTAAGTTCGCGGCGCGTAGCGTTTCTCCACGTACTGATCGAGGATTTTCGTGAACTCAGACACAATCTTCGAGCCGCGCAGGGTGGTATAGAGCTTGCCGTCCACATAGACCGGGGCTTTGGGCTCCTCAAAGGTGCCCGGCAAACTGATGCCCAGGTTGGCGTGCTTGGATTCTCCAGGGCCGTTGACCACGCAGCCCATGACAGCGAGTTTGAGTTCCTCTACGCCGGGATATTTCTTGCGCCACTCCGGCATCGAAGTGCGCAGATGATCCTGAATCTGCTCGGCCAACTCTTGAAAATAGGTACTCGTGGTGCGCCCGCAGCCTGGGCAACTCGTGACCTGCGGCATGAAGCTGCGAATCGAGAGCGACTGCAAGATTTGTTGCGCCGCCTGCACCTCCTCCGTCCGGTCGCCGCCCGGCTTGGGCGTCAGGCTCACGCGGATGGTGTCGCCGATGCCCGCCAGCAGCAGTGGCGCGAGGGCGGCCGTGGAGGCAATCAGCCCTTTGGCGCCCATGCCCGCCTCGGTCAGCCCCAGGTGCAGCGGATATGCGCAGCGCGCGGCCAGTTTGGTGTACACGTCGATCAGGTCGCGCACCCCGCTCACCTTGGCGGAGAGGATGATCTGGTCCTTGCCAAGCCCGTAGCGCTCGGCGGCGGCGGCGGATTCCAGCGCGCTCACCACCATGGCCTCCAGCATCACCTCGCGCGCCGGCTGCGGCTGTTGCAGTTGGCTGTTCTTGTCCATCATGCGGGTCAGCAGCGCTTGATCCAGCGAGCCCCAGTTCACGCCGATGCGCACCGGCTTCTGGTTTTCGACGGCGCACTCGATCATGACCTGAAAATTGTCGTTGTCCTTCTTGCCAATCGATGCGTTTCCCGGATTGATGCGGTACTTGGCCAACGCCCGCGCAGTATCGGGAAATTTTTTGAGCAGCAGGTGGCCGTTGTAGTGGAAGTCGCCGACGATGGGCACTTTCAGGCCGCGCTTGTCCAGGCCCTCCACAATTTGCGGAACGGCCGCGGCGGCCTCCTCGTTGTTCACCGTGACGCGCACGATCTCCGAGCCCGCCAGCGCCAGGGCTTCCACCTGCGCGATGGTGCCCGCTACGTCCGCCGTGTCGGTGTTGGTCATCGACTGCACGACGACCGGAACCTCCCAGCCCACGCGAACCTGCCCAATCTTGACCGTACCGGTTTTTCTGCGCTTTATCTCCGCCATGCTTTTAGTTTACCTGCTACGCCGGAACTGGAAAAAACCTCAAAAAGCTACGAGCTCCACTCGCCGTTACTCCCCGCTAGCCAGCGAATCCAGAGGCGAGTCCAGGAGCGAATCCTGAATGTGCCCCATCTTTTCCTGCTTGGTGCGCACGTAGCCCGCGAAGCTCTCCTGCGGCTCGACCTCGGCGGAGACGCGCTCGGCTACCATTATGCCGGCGGCCTCCAGGGCCGCGACCTTCTCCGGATTGTTGGTCATCAGGCGGACCGATGTTACGCCCAGCAGCTTGAGCACTTCGGCGGGCAGCTCGTAGGCGCGGCAGTCGGCGGCAAAGCCCAGCTCCTCATTGGCCTCGACCGTATCCATGCCCTGGTCCTGCAACTCGTAGGCCTTGAGTTTGGCCATCAGGCCGATGCCGCGGCCCTCCTGCTCCTCGTAGATCAGAATCCCCGCGCCCTCCTCGGCGATGCGGCGCATGGCCATCTCCAGTTGCAGCCGGCAGTCGCAACGCAGCGAGCCAAAAACATCTCCCGTGAGGCATTGGGAGTGGATGCGGACCACCGGGGGCGCGGAGCGAATGTCGCCCATCACCAGGGCCACCAGGCTCTCGATTTCCCCTTTGCCGACGCCGTCACCCGGGCCCTCCGCGCAGGGGCGGACCGCCGTCAGAACGCCCTCGAAGCCCAGAATCCGGAAGGTTCCCCAGCGAGTGGGAAAATCCGCCTCGGCGATCTTCTTCACGCTTTCAAATCCCATGATTCCATTTTACTTTGCGGGAGAAGGGAACAGATTCGTCCTGGCAATCAAGAACCACAGGCTGGCGCCAGAACCGGATTCCCTCGAGGCGCGGCTCATTCTGCCGCATCAAGGGGCTGAATGGCTTACCATGAACTTGCCGGAGATTTATGCGAGACCATCTGGCTACACTGCTTGACGACTTTCGCCGCTTTGACCGCCAGATCGCGGTGGTTCGCCATCAGGGCAACCGCCGGCGGGCAACCAGCTACGGAGAGATAGCGCGGCTGGCGGGGCGCTTTGCCGCTCTGCTGGCGCAGCGACGCATCGGCCCGGGCGACCGGGTTCTCCTGTGGGGTGAAAACGGCGCGGAGTGGATTGCGGCCTTTTATGGCTGCATGCTGCGTGGAGTGCTGGCGGTGCCGCTGGACGCCTTCGGAAGCGCGGAGTTTGCCGCTCGCGTGGCGGCCGATGTGCAACCCAAACTGGCGGTGGGCGATGCGCTGCTGCTTCATCAATTGCCCGCACAATCACCCAAACTGGGCTTTCGCCGTCTCACATTCGAGGATTGGCTCGGCGCGCTGTCCGCTGAAGAGGCCGGGCCGGTGGAAGGACTCTCGCGCCAGACGCCGCTCGAAATACTGTTTACCTCCGGCACCACCGGCGACCCCAAGGGCGTGGTGCTGACCCATGGCAACGTGCTAGCCAGCGCGGAGCCCATCGAACAGGGAGCGCAGCCCTACATGCGCTGGGAGCGGCTGCTGGCTCATCCGCTGCGCATCTTCGATACGCTGCCCTTGAGCCACGTCTTTGGGCAGACGATGGGGCTGTGGGTTCCGCCCATCTTTGCCGCCCAGGTGCACTTCGAGAACCGGCTGGTGGCCTCGCGGCTGATCGAGACCATCCAGCGCGAGCGTATCTCGGTGCTGGCCGCGGTGCCGCGCGTCATGGCGCTGCTGAAGACGCATTTGGAAACCAGCCATCCCGATCTCGAAGAGCGGGTTGCGGCATCGCAGGGTATTCGCGCGTGGGAACGCTGGTGGCGCTTCCGCGATGTTCACCGCGAATTCGGGCTGAAGTTCTGGGCGCTGATCTCCGGCGGCGGGGCGCTGCCGGGCGAGCTGGAGCAATTCTGGAATGCGTTGGGCTTTGTGCTGGTGCAGGGCTATGGAATGACGGAGACCAGTGCGCTGATCACGCTCAATCACCCTTTCCATGTGGCCCGGGGGACGATCGGCAAGCCGCTGCCGGGGAGGGATGTCAAGCTGGGTCCGGACGGCGAGGTACTGGTGCGGGGCGCGATGATCTCCGGCGGAAGCTGGTCAGGCGGGACCTACGAGCCGCGCCGCGACGAGTGGCTGGCCACAGGCGACCTGGCCGAGACGCAGCCGAGCGGGGAACTGCGCTTTGTGGGGCGCAAGAGCGAGGTGATCGTGACCGCGGCGGGGGTGAATCTGCACCCTGAGGACTTGGAGGCGGCGGTTGAACAGGAGCCGGATGTCGCGGCTTGCGCGGTGGTGGCAATGGAGACGGCATCCGGGCCCGAGCCCTGCGCAGTGCTGGCCATGCGGGGCAGCGGAGACAAAGCGGCGGCGGCCATCGAACGCGCCAACCGGCGGCTGGCGGAGTTTCAGAGGCTCAGGCGCTGGGTGCTGTGGCCGGAGCCGGACCTGCCGCGCAACTCCGCCGGCAAGGTGAGGCGCAAGGTAGTAGCGGCGTGGCTCACTGGAATCCAGGCAGCAGGCTCGACAGCCTTCACCGGCGACACTGCGGCGACCGGCGCGGGCGCATTTGGCGCCTCGTCGGACTGGCTGCTGGCGATGATCGCGCAGATTACCGGCGAGCCTCCGGCCGGAGTTGGAGACGAACTGCGGCTGACGGAGGATCTGCATCTGGACAGCCTGGGCCGGGTGCAACTGGCGGCGGCTCTGGAAGAACGGCTGGGAATCGCGCCTCAGGGCGGGTTGCTGGAAGAGGCGCACACGCTCGGAGAGCTGCGCGGCCTGATCGCTGGCGAGGCCGAGGGCGCGCGGAGTG
>Ga0371490_1001536_pt1 | contig 11740 bp, 9 predicted proteins | sample MB2SIPfraction_FD_207959 | JGI IMG/M metagenome (GOLD analysis project Ga0371490, IMG submission 207959) | Lab enriched peat soil microbial communities from McLean, Ithaca, NY, United States - MB28FN SIP fraction | ecosystem: Environmental > Terrestrial > Soil > Wetlands > Peat | place: USA...
CCCCCCGGCACCAGGATGCCCCCCAGCCCCTTGAGGTGTTTCTCCGCGCCGTCCCGTTCAATGTCCTCCGCATCCACCTTCTGAATCTCCACCCCGCAATCGTTGGCGATGCCGCCGTGGCTGATGGCCTCATAGACGGACTTGTAGGCGTCCTGCAACTCGATGTATTTGCCCACCACACCGATTCGCACCCGGTTCTGCGGAGCGATGAGCTTGCGAATGATTTCCTGCCAGTGCCCCATTTTGGCGGGCGGCAAATCCAGCCGCAGCAGGTTGCAAACCAGGTCATCCACGCGCTCGCGTTGGAGCATCAGCGGCACCTCGTAAATCGTGTGGTCCACGTCCTTCTCCTCCACCACCGCCTCGAACGGCACGTTGCAGAACAGGGAAATCTTCTGCCGCACTTCCTTCTCCAGCGGCTTCTCGCAGCGGCAGACGACGATGTGCGGCGCTATGCCGATCTCGCGCAGCTTGGCCACCGACTGCTGCGTCGGCTTGGTTTTCAGCTCGCCCGCCGCCTTAAGGAAAGGCACGAAGCTGACGTGGACGAAGATGGCGTTGTTGTAGCCGACTTCGAGCGCGAATTCGCGGATGGCTTCCAGGAACGGCAGCCCTTCGATGTCGCCCGTCGTGCCGCCGATCTCGGTGATGATCACATCGGCCCCGCTCTGCTCGGCCAGCACGTGAATCCGCTTCTTGATCTCGTCCGTCACGTGCGGGATCACCTGCACGGTCTTGCCCAGGTATTTGCCCTCGCGCTCGTTATTGAGCACGGTCTGGTACACCTGTCCGCTCGTCAGGTTGTTGAGCCGGGTCAACTGGACGTTCGTGAACCGCTCATAATGGCCCAGGTCGAGGTCCGTCTCCGCGCCGTCGTCCAGCACATAGACCTCCCCGTGCTGATACGGGTTCATCGTGCCCGGATCAACGTTCAGGTACGGGTCGAACTTCTGCAAAGTGACCTTCAGGCCGCGGTTTTCCAACAGCGTGCCCAGCGAGGCCGCCGTCAGGCCCTTGCCCAATGAACTCACCACGCCGCCCGTTACGAATATGTATTTCATGGAGTAGTTGATAGTGGTTTGAGTTGATAGTTGATAGCAGGCGCGACTCGCCCGGGCGCCTTCACTATCAACCATCAACTCATACCTTGCTATCGGCTTCCAGCAAGCAACTGCTCGACACGCTTCACATCCGCCGGCACATCCACCCCTACGCTGTCGTAATCCACTTCGACGACCGCGATCGGGATGCCGTTTTCCAGCGCGCGCAATTGTTCCAGCTTCTCCGCCCGTTCGAGCGGCGACACCGGGAACTTGACCAACTGCAGCAGCGTTTCCCGCCGATACCCGTATATGCCTAGGTGCTTCATAAAAGGAAACGCCGCCAACTGTTCGCTCACCGAACCTCTGGCGGCGTCGCGCAAATAGGGTATCGTGCGCCGGGAAAAATATAACGCTCGGCCCGCCGCGTTGACAACGACTTTTACGACATTCGGGTTGTCATACTCGGCCGGGTCCGTGATCGGTGTCGCCGCGGTGGACATCTCCGTGTGCATTAGCGCGCCCGCGACAGCGTCTATCACGTCGGGGTCCATCAGCGGCTCGTCGCCCTGGATATTCACGATCGCATCGCAAGCGCAGCGCGCCGCCACCTCGGCTATTCGATCTGAGCCGCTGGGATGATTAGACGCGGTCATTTCAGCCCGGCAGAAATCCTGCGCCACCTCCCAAATCCGCGTGTCGTCCGTCGCCACGATCACCTGTGCCAGCGACTTGGCCTGCACGCAGCGCTCGACAACGTGCCCGATGAGCGGCTTCCCGGCGATGAGCGCCAGCGGCTTGCCCGGAAACCGCGTCGAGCCATATCGCGCTGGGATAATCCCGATCACTTTCATCCCACTCCTTTTATCCGCCACCGCCCCGGATTGCACGGACGAAAAAGTGCCCCTCCAGCAAGGTAGCGCAGGCGTCTCGCCTGAGGGTCCAAGCGGCGTCCCGCCGCCGCCGCCCCCACCGTTCTTCGGCCTGTCATCCGCGCAGGTAGCCTCGGGGTAGCCTCGGGGTAGCCTCGGGGTAGCCTCAGGGTAGCCTCAGGGTAGCTTCGGGGTGGCTACCGGTTGGCTACCAGATGGCTTCAAGGTAGCCTCGGGGTGGCTTCGGGTGGCCTTGGGTAACTTGACACGCTTGGCAGGGGATCATCGAAAACGCGGCCATTCCTGGCGAGATTTGTTGTCCGCGCACGAGGATCCCCGCGGAAGCGGGCTTTCCAATGTTAGACCCTCCATCCGCTATTTTGTCTGGCTGCCGTGAAACCCGGCTGTGCCGCTGGCGCCTGCCCAGGGCACGTTTGCAAAGCTGGGCCACCAACCGCCGCGAGCGGCGTGGGTCACTGGCCTGGGCCGATTCCTTTGAGAGCTTCCTGGACCATCTCCGCAGCCTTGTGCTCCATCTGCTCCTGATGGCGGCTGCGCAGCAGGCGATAAACCCAGTTGAACACCATTGGACTGCGCGACCTCGCATCGAAAAGGGCATCCTGCGCCAAAATGCTCCCTTCGAGAAGCTCGTCCTCGGTTACTCTCTTCGCCACAGCCTGATTCCACAGTGACTCCACAAACACGAGGCCTTTCTCGTCAGACTGGATGGCGTCGCGCTGGGCAAAAACCTCCCTTATGATCCAGAGCACGGCCGGGGCAAGCGGCACATAGACCGTGAGAATCATTTGCTCGACCGTGTTGCCTCGCAGCAGTGCGATCAGAAAGATAGCGGCAACCAGAAGACTCAGCAGCAGCGTCAGAGCGCCGCGCACGCGGTCACGTTGCAGGAGGTCCCAGGAGAGGCTCGCCCGCTGGCAAGCCAAGCGGGCAAGGTGCAGGGGGAGAGCCCTAACGGCTGCCGGGTACCAGTCCAGGAGCCTAGAGCGAACTTTCGGCTTCCGAAGTCGTGGTTTGGCCTCAGCGAGAATGTCTTCGGAGTCAACCGGTGGTCCGCAGTGGAACTGCCGCCATGGCAGATCGTTGCTCCGCGCTTTCTTAGCCGCGTTTGCATTCGGCTCAGGAACAGGGCATCGGTCAATGCCACGGTTACGGAGAAAAAGGTCAGCCAGACCTTGGTAGTTGGCTGCACCGCCATTATGACCGAACTGGCGAGCGCAGCGGGAACCGTGAGGACAAACTGGAGCGCCATCAACGACTTTGCCCGACTATAGACACTGCTGGCAGCCGCAAGCAGGTTGATGTTGTAGTCGCTGTTCTGCCGCTCTGGGATGTCGCAGATCTGGGTCACCATGGGAAACTTCCGTTGAAGACGATGTCCCACTGTTTGCGTGCTTCTTGAAGATCGCCTAAACTCTCTGCGACGCGGGCCGAATCGGCATGGTTGCGGGAATTGGTGACGGAGGCGAGGGAGCGCTCGCGTTGGCTGTCTGTCTTGACCGCGGGGATGTTGCCGGCGATGCCATAGGGGTCGCGCATGGCGCGGCACTCGCGGCGGGCGAGGCTGCGTAGAATCTCCAGCATGCACTCTGAGTAGGCTTTGACGCCTTTGCAGACATCCTCGTAAGCAAGGACCATTTCGATGTGGAACGAGGAGAGGGGGATGCGTGGCTCCCGGCACTCGCGCCAGAATTTCATAAGCTGAGCGACGTAAGTCAGTTTGCCGCCGCTTTCCGTATTGGCACCAGCGAGGTATGCGTCGTAAAGGGCGGGACTGGTTGCCATCCAGCCGCCGACGCCATCCGGAATGAGATAGACGGGCCACTTTTCTTTGAACATCGCGTCAAAGACTGCCGGCACCACATCCACGTGCCGGCCATCGGAGAACGAAACGGCGATGGCAATGCCATCCTTGTACACATTGCTGTTCGGGTAACGCTCGGCCAGGGCCACGCGCACCTTTTCGAGGGCGGTGTCCGAGTTGATCAGGTTGTCGCCCCAGGTGAAGACGGTTTTGCGGAAAACGGCCAGGAGGTCTGTGTCGCTGAAGCCGCGGATGGAAGTTCCGCGGGCAGAGCTTCCGATCGGGCGGCAACTGGACACCTCGAACTCGGTTTCCAGGCGGGTTTGGATGGTATCTCGGTGCTGGCGAGCTGCATCGATCTCGCTTTGCAGCGGTTGAATGCGGCCAATGAGTTCGGCGAAGGATTCAGAGATGTTCATGGTTGTCCGGTCCGGTTGCTGGCTGTGCGTTGGATCTTGGGCGGCCCCAAAAACGTTCGCCCGATTTTGGTGCGCTCCCAAGTCTTCCGCGGCAGCCTGTAAACGCGGGCGAAATTCTGGTCCATCATGAAAATCTGCTGCTGCATGAGTTCGGCAGCCCAGTTCCCGACACCCTCGTTGATTATCAAGTTGTTTTCCTTGTCCAGGGCGATAGGCATATGGTCGGTTGGGTACCACAGGGCGCCAATAAGCGCTCGCCTCGACCCCAAATCTCGAATGCCCTTCGCAATCTCACCGAATTCATCGTGCCCCCGCTTGTGGACCACAACATTCCGGCACGTGCAAAGGAGTTCAATCTCAGGGTTTTGCATCACGTCCAGGTCGCGATGGACGGTTTCTCGAATCACTCGGTCGCCCCGATACTTGTCCTTGAGAAACTCGCTGATTACTCCGGCTGCTGCGTCCCGCCGTTTCCTGTCGGCCCTGGCAATGGTCTCTGCGATTCTCCCCTTCCTCCTGCGGACTATGTCGATTACAGGCTTCGGATTAGCAGAAAGCGCCAGCTTGAGAGCCTCGCGACAATACCAGTTGTATATGTCAACCGCGCGACAGAGCTGCAGAACGCCAAGGAAGCGAAATGCAGCGCTGTTGAACGCGACATTGGTTACGGGGGAGATGTCCGGCCACTTCCTGTTTCGTGCTTGCAGCACACTTTCGTCGTACCCAATGTCCCCGGCTATCTGGCGGCAGACGAACGTCAGTTGGAACAACTCGTCCATCGCGAGGTTAGCATATTCCGTCAGTGGAGTTTTCGCGCTCATCTTTGGTCGGTAGCGATCTGTTCTATGTTCATAACCGATGCAGAGTATCCTTGCTTTGGCCCAATCCATCTCGTTCGAAGAATACCGGTTCCATAACTCTATAGTCATGGCTTGGAGATGACCCAACGGCCGACCCACTGCCTCCGGGGTGTTCTTACTCCCCCTCAGGCGTTCCAATGACGAACGCACCAGCCAATCCGTGCAGTTTACATGCTGGCTCGTACTCCAACTGCAACCGCTCAACCTCCCTCGTGCCGATTCGGCTCCAAGTGGTTGGCGGATCACTATCACTGCCGATGTCGAAACCATACGGCAGGCTAATGCTGATAATGTCCGAAACAAGGTACCGGTCGTGCGTATCCTCCCAAATAAAGACATCCGCCTTGATGTCGGCCCGTGCCAGCTTCTCGCTCCAGGAGTTAAAGTCTGCTATCCACCCGGCGAGCGACTGCACCTCCACCTTTCCCCCCACCTTCCGCCAGCTTGCCCGGTGTATCTGTATGATGGGCTTGTGGTCGTTGGTCCCGGCTGCGACAAGAAGCTGCGGGAATTCCTCGTAATTGGGAGCAAGCGGATCAATGTAAGTGTCAATGAACATCAGTAAATTGGCGTGTCGCAGCACCAACGCCAAGGCAGACCTATATTCTCTGGTGCAACGTTTGATCGACCGGGAAGCCGACCGTTCCCCCCACCACGCAGTCTGGTTCAATCTTTCCAGGCCGGTGACGACCGGATCGCTTGCGTAATCTTCAGCCAGTTGGTTTGGGGCGATGATGGCACGGCAGGGGCTCTTTTTGTGGTATGCTTGAGCTTCCCAGAGCCAGGATTCCTCGCCGTCAGGTTCAGCCCCCAGTTGGGAAGGGGCTTGGACGATCCGGTGGCGGTTCCGGGCAAACTTGAGAAATGCCTTCGCCCTTGTGCTCATATTGTCCAGCGCGGCACCCCATGCCCCGGCACGTAGGTCGAGGAACAAACCTTCAGCTCGGCACAAGTCGTTCAAACAGCCGATGCCCAGATCCAGCGCATTCGGGCTGGACGCAAGCGCGGGGTCGAAGGAGCCTGGGATGACAGCGAACTGTGAGAGCATTCTATTCAAAGAGTTCCCGGTAGCTCTCCTCGAAAAAGCCCCCCGGCCAGGCTTTCACAAGCTCGCCACGCTCATTGAGTGGCATCTCCCTCACAATGCTGCGAGGGCCGTCCGGTTGCACGAACAGGATCGAAACGTCCTTCTCGGTCACCCGTGGAAAACCTTGGGGAAGTTTCCCATCACGCGTCTCACGGATGCGCCGCATGATTCGCAATATCAGATGCTCGCTGTGCGTCTCAAGAAGGAACGTATTCTGATTCTCCCCAAGCGCGGATTGGATAAAGACGTCGCCCATCTCCGCCTGCAACTCCGCGTGCAAATGAATCTCCGGCTGCTCAATTGCCACAATCTGCCCCCGGTCCGCATACGCATGAACCAGCACCGGCAACACCTGGCTGATTCCAATGCCCACATCCCGATGTGTTACCGGCGTGTTACAGCGCAAATCCATCAGCACCAGCTCGTCGTATGTCTCCGATACCCTTTCCCGGAGCAATCCCATAACCCGCTCAGCCTCAGCCTGTGGATTCTTGACGCCATAAACCGGCAAGTCGCCGTCGTAGTAAGGGCCGCTCGGCTCGTGTCCCTCTTCAACGACCTCGATTGGCAGCCCTTCTATCGCGTCAGCCAGGGGCGGCTCCATTTCATCCATCGGGCCAAGTGTGCGGATTTGAAGTTGGTAGCGTGTCTTTAGTACGTCCGAGCCTAGCCACCGGTTAACGGCATTCCTCACTCCCTCATCCGTGCGCACCACATCCCATGCATAGCCGCCACCCGCGAGCCAGTTTCTACCACGGTCGTCGCTGAAAGCCAGGTGTCGTGGGGGAAATGACCGGAGTGGTCCCAAGTAACGCACCCGACCTAGCTGCGCGCTCAGCGCAGCGTTGACCCCCAACACCACTTCCGCAATCGCGCGCGGAACAAAAAGCTTTACGGCGCCCACGAGCTGCTCCAACCGCTCCGCTTTCTGAATGGGAACAAGCTGTGGGGCGGCGCCACTCGCGTATTCCTCGCCCAACAACTTGTCCGGCAGCAGCCCGCGAGCGGTAAACCGCAGCGTTGGAATCAGGTCATCCAGTACCTTCCGCATCGTTGCGTCAGTGGCGGTCCACTGTGTCTCTTCCGCCGTAGTGTAACTCTGCAGCACCGCTGCTGCCAGCGGCTCCATATACTCCATGTCCAGCCGGTCCAGGTGCATCGTGCCATCCGGTCGCCTGCTCAGGCGCAGGAACACACGCGACCCAGCCTCGATCTCATAGGACACAACCCACGGTCGGGCGTTCACCAGGGGCCGGCCGCCGCCTGTGCCGGGAGCCGCAGGTTGTTTCCGATCTTCAAGCGGAACACCGAACGTGACGCTGACCCTGGCTGTCTTGTGCTTACCGAGAAGCCGCCGCCCTTGCCCATGCAGTGTCCCCACATCCAGCTCAGCGGACCATTCCACGCGCCGGCTCGCTTCCCGGCGGTGGACATACTGCCGAAAACCACCCAGGTCCACCGAATCCCCGCCAATTTCCGTCCGCGTGACGTCCAGTTCACCCGTGTCAACCGCATGCCGCGCCAACAACAAGCCGTGCAACGCGCTCGACTTTCCGGAACTGTTCGCGCCGAAGACCAGTGTCAATGGACGGATGGGCACATTCTGCGTGTCGGCGAATGCCTTGAAATTGCCTAGCGCCAGGCCCCGAAACCCCCGTCGGAACGTCGCGGCCAACTCATCTTGCAGTTGGCTCTCCAGGTATTCCCCCGTGATCCTGTCGAGGCTGCTCGAGGCCACCCGGGCCGCGGTGATGCCCAGTTCTTTGGCCTTCGCCAGCACCTGCCTGGTCTCAATGCCAAGTTTCTTTGCGATGTCGTAGATGCGGATCGGCATAACTGTGTTTCCTTCCTGTGGCTCGTGGGCCTATCCCTCAAGTGGCGTTTCCAGCGTGCGCGCCTGGTGCTCCATCTCGGCCAGCAGTTCCTTCACGTGCGCTTCGCGCCAGCTCGCCGTTAGCTCACCAGTGAACGCGCGATGGAGCATGGTGACGAAGATGTGATCAATGTTCTCCCGAGAGGACTGCTGTTGCATCCGAAGTTTTCGCATGGACAGAACGAAAAAGGCGAAACGCTCCTGCTCGCTCAGCGAGGGTAGTGGAATCGGCAGACTGCCCAAGCCGTCGGTATTTATGTTGAACTGGCCAGCCGACGTGCGACTTCGCTCCCGCAAGGCAGTTCTTCCACCCGGGGACTGCAGGTATTGCTTGATGAAGTGTGGATTCGCGCGCGTTGGTTTCAGACGAGCCCGAATGAGATAGGATGCGAAGACGAATTCGTCCGCAGAGAAGCCCGACTTTCTCACAGCATAATTTTCAAACACAGCACACCTTCCGACGTAATTGGGATTACCGTTAGTCCGGACGAACAGCATGTCACCCTCGAAAAGTTGGAGTCGTGAGAATTCTTCGTCGGTCACAGGCACGAGTTTGAGGTCGCTCAAGTGAAGGTCCTCTCCTACGACGTTCGGAATACGCAGTGCGGGTTTTCCTTCGCCTTCCGATCGATTCGACGTGCCATAGCGGAATTCACGAACCAATGAGGAGAATGGAACAGGTTTGTAGTGGCGGTTTGGGTCGCCGAACATTTTATGGAAAAGGGCGGGAAGGATGCGGTTGGCCAGTGCGTCCGCCTCCGTGCGCTTCCGCCGCAGCGCATCCGCTTGCTCCAACAACTCCACAATCCGCCGCTGCTCTTTGAGCGGCGGCAGGGGAAAGCGGAGAGATGCGTATTCCGCGCCGTTGATGTTCGCTTGGATCGCAACCCGCTGCTTGGTCGCCACCCACATGCGATAAGCAGGTGATTTCGAGAAGTAGAATAGGAACCTCGGTTCGATCAGTTTTCTATTCAGCCGAAACCGAATCAAATAGCCTGCGAAGATACAATCTCCGTCCGATTGGCGGTAAAGGTATGTCCGTCCAACGCTGCCAGTCCGCGCGAAAAGCAAGTCCCCCTCCGCAAGACGATAAGAGTCGAAGTCCTCCAAGTCGGACTCCATTCTGCAATCCGGCTTGAGAGCCCCATCATTATCAATGTCGGTGATGCGGACGAATCGGGGCCTGCCGCCGAGCGGCGAAACCGCGGCCGAATTCGCGCCATACTGTGGTCCAGTAGCTGAAACTGACCTGAGACTTGCTTCAGGCCACTTCATTCCACCGCCTCCACGTCGTCCAGCAGCTTATCCAAACTGCTGGCGATGTTCCGGTAGCGCTTGCTGGTCTCCCTGATGAGTTCCGCCGGGTCTTCCTCTGGTGCCTTTTCAGCCACCTGCGGCTTGTACCGTCCCGCCGCCAGGTTGAAACCGTTCTCCGCGATGGTGTTGACCTTGGCCCACCAGCACTTCGCTTCTTCCGTCCCCGGCGGCAACAGCGCCCCGGCCTCTGTGCCGGGTGGCTTTTTGAACCCGGAGGCCTTGTAGTCCTTCCACTGGCGCAACATCTCCGGGATGTCGTTCCGCTCCGGCGTCTCCGGGCGTCCGCCTCCCGTGATCTTGTCCGGGTCGTACCCGTCGTTATTGATCTGGTAAAACCACACCCGTCGTTCATCGCCTTTTTCTGCCTTCTGCCTTCTGCCTTCTGCCTTCTGGCTCTCCGCCGGCTTTCGGAAAACCAAGATTCCGGTCTTCACCCCCGCGTAGGGTTTGAAGACGCCCGCCGGAAGCGAAATCACGGCAAGCAATTCGTAATCTTCCACCAACTTCTTCCGTAGCTCGATGTGCCCGCTGGTTGAGCCGAACAACGCTCCCTCCGGCACAATGATGGCGCAGCCGCCGCCCGGCGCGAGCGACTCCATCGCCAGCCCCAGGAAGAGCAGTTCACTCTTCTTGGATTGAGTGGGCAGGTCTTTGCGAATGGATTCCGCCGGCAGCATCCCCGCAAACGGCGGGTTCATCAGGATGCACTTGTAGCGACGCCGCAGGTCCTCGTCGCTCATGCCGCCCAGCTCGGACAAGGAGTTGGCCCGCTTCACATGCGCATTGCGGATGCCGTGCAGCACTAGGTTCATCATGGAAATCCGCATCATCTGCCGCGACACCTCGAAGCCAAAGATGGACCCTTCCAGCAGTTCCCAGTCGGGAATCTTCTCACCGGCCCCCTTTCGGTATGTTTGCAGGTTTGAGATTTCCTTCCAGGCCTGCGCGAGTGTCCAGCCCCGGTCTGCCAGCCATTCCTCCCCGTAGATGGGCACCTCACGTGGCTCGGCGGAATATTTCGCGAGGATGTGCTCAACGCAATCCACCAGGAACCCGGCCGTGCCGCAGGCCAGGTCGCAGATGGTATCGCCCAGGTCCGGTTCCACCATCTCCACCATGGCCATGCGAATCTGCCGGGGTGTGCGGAACTGCCCCATGTCCGACTGCGGCTGGCGGGAGAGGTATTGGAGTAGATACTCGAAGATGTCGCCCTTCACGTCGGGCCCCAGCTTGCCGAATTGGAAGGTGTCCAGGCTGTCAATGACCTCCTTCAGCACGTGTGGGTCCTCGATTTCCAGCTTCGCGTCCTGGAAATAGATGGCCACCTGCGGCTCCTCCTTCAACAGCGACGCCATGTAGGGAAAGACCTCGTCCCTGACGAAGTCGCGCAGTTCCTTTCCGCACTTAAACCGCCAGTTGCTCCACCGATACCGGCTCGCCTGGTCGGGGAAGAGCGGCTTACCATTGCCTTTGCCCTTGAGCAGCCGCGCCTTCACTTCCAGCTCCGCCTCGCGCTCATCCAGCAGCTTCAGATAGATCAGGTAGGAAATCTGCTCCACGAACAGCGTCGGCACCGCCAGGCCACCGCCCCAGAGGATGTTGCAAATGCGGTCCAGTTTGCTGCGGATCTCTTGGTTCATGGAACGAGCATGTTAACCACAGATGGACTGAAATGGACACAGCGTTCCTTGCGCCGCGGCCGCAGGCTATGGAGTGCGGCGGGAAGCGAAGCGCCACGCCGCTTTGGGAAGCTGGGCCAAGCACGGAAAGCGTTGTCGCCGCTGCGCTCTGCCACCGCAGTCCAAATCTCTGCTGTCCGTGCGCGGAGTTGCATGATTGTAGTACGGATGGAAGCAGCTAAAGCCGTTATGGGGACGCCGGGGTCAGCGCACACCCAACTAAAGTTGGGTGTTAATGAGAGTTGGAGAAACGGCATGGTCAGGTTCAGGCGGCGCGTTTAGGAAAGAGGGTCTGGTTCATGTCAGCGATGATGGTCTGAAGGCCCTGCTCGCCGAACAGCTCGATGCCGACATCGGCGGCATTCAGGATCGAGAGGGGTGGCTCGAACAAGTCTTCCAGTTCGACCCTGCCGGTCGCCAGCCCGCGGTTCTTCAGCAGTGCAAGGTATTGCGCCTGCTCGGGTGTGACGTTCTTGGACACGAGCCAGGCATGGAAGTTCTCGGTCACTTCCTCGTCCTTGGTCTTGAGTTTCTCCAACCCCAGCGCGTGCCGGACAAACTCGATAAGGTTGCCGGCGGCCCGGCGATACGCGGCACGGAGGTTCTCTTCGTTGAAGTAGTTCTCCGGGCGGTTCAGCTTTTCGGCCAAGGCGCGCTCTTCCGCCTCCGTCAGCGGCTTCCGGTCCTTCACCTTCTGGATCAGGGGGTCGTCCTTGGCCGCTTGCTTGATGGCGTCTTCCCAGTTCGTGACATACACCTTCTTGTCCACCC
>Ga0371490_1001545_pt1 | contig 11716 bp, 11 predicted proteins | sample MB2SIPfraction_FD_207959 | JGI IMG/M metagenome (GOLD analysis project Ga0371490, IMG submission 207959) | Lab enriched peat soil microbial communities from McLean, Ithaca, NY, United States - MB28FN SIP fraction | ecosystem: Environmental > Terrestrial > Soil > Wetlands > Peat | place: USA...
TCCTGACCGTATTGGAAAGCAATAATGGCAATCAATGTAAGGCCGCGCGCCAGTTACAAATGCACCGCAATACCCTGAGCCGAACCATGGCCGAGCTGAAGATCGATCCTCGCGCGGTGCGTGCCGTGTTGCGCCGCCGTCCGCCGAAGAGTGAGCGGGGACCGTCGCTGGAGAAGAAGATGGCGCGCTAGTACGTTTGCGTGCAGCACACCCGGGCCGCCCTGTGCGGCCCGTTCACATGCCAACAACTTCCCTTCCCTTTGGCCTTTTAATTGCGCCGGGCCAGTGCTGGAACACACTCGAATGTTACCCATGTCCAAAAAGAAGGACGGCCCGAAGGCCGTCCCGGTTGATAGCGTTGAACCCTGCTTACGGCTTGCGCGGCGCAGCGTGACCGGCTGCGGGCTTGCGCGGCGGCTCCGGCAGTCCGCTGAGCACCTCGCCATCGGTGAAGGTCAGCACGAAGTCATCGCCATTGGCGGTGTACTCGCTGGGCGTTCCCTGGATGGTGAGTTGCGTACCCGGCTTGGGCAGGCGGTTGGCTGGAATGGCCGTCTTGAGGGTGATGACGATATCGGCCTTCTTGGCCTCGATATCATCCTGGCTGCCGGCCAGTTTCAGAGTGGTGCGCGCGGCATCCACCTCCACCACGCTGGCAATCAGGCGGGTGGCGCGGCCCTTGATGGCCGTCCAGGTCTTGTCACCGGCATCCTTGTTGCCGCTGGTCAGGATGAACTGCCATTCGGCAAACGAGAGGGTCTCCGGCGGGCCCTTCTTCAGCATGTCGTTCGCCTGGTCGGCGGGCGAGGGAGCAGGCGCCACGGTGAAGCCCGCGGGGATCGTCTCACTGGCCTTGGCAGCAGCCAGCAACTCGTTAAAGCCATCCAGACCGCCGTGGTAGCGCTGGTAGCGGTTCTGCGCATAGCTAAGGAACTTTGCGTCGTTGCCGGCGGCCTTGGCAATCCAGAAGAGACCGTCCACTACGATCGGCTTGGGCGACAGGTAGCTGATGGCCAGCAGGTAAATGCTCTGGTTGTCGGTCGGGTTGCCGGCGACAACTTCCTTCAGCGCGGCCTGCGCCGTGGGGTAATCCTTGCCCTGCAGGGCGGCGTAACCCAGGATGTTGTTGCAGACGGTGCGGAACTGCTTCTTGGTGGCATCCCACTGCGCATCGGGCACGCCTTCGGGCTTCGTGGCCGTTTCCAGGGCCTTGACGCAGCGCGCGCCGTACTGGCCGGCGGTCTGCAGGCTGGCTGCGGCATCCGGACCGTTATCCTGCGCGTTCAGCACCGTCAGCACCACCAGCGAGGTTACGTTGCTGGGGTTCACCTGCAAGCAGGCCATGGCGCTGGACTTGACCTTGGCGACGTTGCCGAGCTGCTGATAGGTCTTGACGAGAAATTCGTAGCCATCTTCCTTGGCAACGCTGTTGGGGTAGGTCTGCAGGAAGGATTCCATATGCTGCGCCTTCTGCGCCGGATCCGGGGCGTTGATGGCCGCCATATAAGCGGCACCCTCGGCCTGGTCCTGGATCACCTTCTTCTGCTGCGCATCCGCGGGCGTTGCCTGCTGCGGCAGGGGGAGGGCCAGCGCCTGCACGCCTGTGACGGCAAAGGCCAGCAACAGCACAATCAGAGACTTCTTCATTCTTCTGCTCCTTGAGAACATAGCGGATTCTGCGACATGCAATTCAACGTGAATTGGTGCTAGCACCTAATGCGGAATCGAGGCACATGGTCCTGCTAACCGACAATCGGCTCATTCGTGGCAAGTGGCGCTTAGATGCAGATTATAGGGAGCGAACCGCATTTAAGGCAAGCTCTCGCGTCCATACAATATCCGCAGCCGGTTGAATCCCAAACGAGGAACATCCTGACACCGCAGGGCAGCTTATTCCGCTCGCGAGCTGAATGCAACAGAAACGCAGAGGACCGCTCCGAAGAGCGGCCCTCATTGTTTCAGGTATTGCCGGAAGCGGCAAACGCTGGCTTAGAAGCGGTAGGAGACGCCCATGCCAAAACGTGAAGTGGCGTCCAGGTTGACTTCCTTCGAGATGCCGCCTGCAATCTTCACCAGAGCCAGATCAACGTTGAAGGGCTTGCCCTTCGGCTGGATGCGAGCGAAGTAGCTGAACGTCGTCGGGATGTTGTTGTAGTCGTCAACGGTTACGTTCAGCAGCTGAATATAGTGCGGCTGCTGCACGGCTTCCATGCCCACCACGAGGAGGGACTTGCCCGGACCCGTGAAGGCTAGACCAACAGCAGTAAACCAGTTGCCCTGGAAACGCTGATCAGAATTGAAAGAGGTACCAGCGGCACCACCCAAGCCCCACAGGGAGGCGTTGGTCACCTTCTCGCCAGCGTTGAGCAGCAAGATGGTCTTCTTGACCTTGACCAGCTTGGTGGCCACGACGTAGAAGTCTCCATTGGTCTTGCTGAAAACCGAGTCGGAGATCGGCGCGACCTCGCCAGCAAACAGGCGATTGTCGCCAAAGCGGCCCACAGCGCCCACAGCAATGGCCGGAACCCACTTGGTCTTGCCAGAGTTCTCCTTCACGACCGTAAACTTGCCGTGAAGAGTTGTGTAGCCGCTCTGGAAGAAGTAAGGGAGCTCACCACCGAGCTGGCTGCTGCCGCCCACGGACTGCAGGGTCGCAGTGAAACCAGCTTCAAAACGCTTGCCGAAACCCTCAGTGGCCGAGAGCTGAACCGTGTTGCCGAGCACATCACCACCGTTCAACCAGTGGATAGCCAACTCGGGCTTGCCGAGCTTATTGTCAGGTGCGCCAACAGTGTAAGCAAAAGGTGTCAGAAGGGCGCCGGTCTGGCCGTCCCAGTTCAGACCCAGTTGCGCAAAGGCCGACTGTGCAAACAGAGCGACCATAACAAAAGTAAAAGCAACGATTAGCTTCTTATTCATCCTGTGTATGTCTCCTCGAGGAAATTCAATTGGGGTTGTAGTCTCTGGCTTATTGCCGATGTATTACGTCTGCCAGAGTAATCGGCACCGGGGTGGGCTTAAGGTCTCTCCCAGCCTCTCAGGCCGACTCATCAGTTCGGGAAACTGACGCTTTTTCATTCTACTAGGCATTACTGCGACATTGTTAAAATTTATTCGTCATACATTAATCATTTGCATACTTTACAGACTGTCGATAAGGATCGACACGAATCCCCTCACGCTCAATCTGCATTGTTAGATCAAGAAATAATTGTCACCGGTACCTGCCGCACTTCCAACACCTGCCCCGCCAAGAAGAGCGGAATTTACTCCGCCCTCCAAGGCGAGAAGCAGGACAGGTACAGGGACGTCACCGAAGTAACGAGTCCTTAGGGTTAATCGCCGTAGCCGCCACCATCTTCCAGCGTCACCTTGCCGCGGAACATGCGGTACAGGAAGACGAAGTATCCAAGGGCGATGACGATGCCGATAATCCACCAGCGCAGGCCAACCTGCAGGGTGTAGCCGCTGGTGATGGAGTTGGCGATGGTCAGGCTGTACTGCGGATCGATGGCCGGCAGAATCACCGGATAGAGCGCGTAGACGGCGCCCACCAGCATCAGCGCCAGGTACAGGCCGCCGCAGACGAAGGCCAGCACCTCCTTGCGCGCCTGCTGGAAGACGAAAATGCCGATCAGGCTGACAAAAACCAGCAGCGGCACAATGTAGCCAATCTTCAGCGTGTTGTAGTTGGCCACGATGCCCGGGTGGATGGCCAGCGTCGCGGCCAGGCTGACCAAGGTCAGCACCAGCAGAACGGGGGTCAGCACCAGGCTGGTGGTGCGGGCGCGCTCATGCAGATCACCATCGGTCTTGCAGACCAGGTAGTTGGCGCCATGCACCAGCAGTGCCACCAGCACGACGACTCCGCTCAGGACGGTGTACCAGTCCAGCACGCCGGGATGTGCACCGACGTTCCAGTTCGTCCACAGCGGCAGGAAGAAGTAGTGATCCGGACCGAGGGGCAGGCCACGCACGATGTTGCCCAGCGCCGCACCGTAGAAGATGGCCAGCAGCAGGCTGCCGACGCTGAAGATGACGTCAAAGAAGGACGCCCAGATGTGGTCGTTGATATGGGTGCGGAACTCCAGGCCGATGGCGCGCAGCATGAGCAGCCACAGAACCATCATCAGGGGCAGGTAAAAGCCGCTGAAGCTGGAGGCGTAGAGCTGCGGGAATACGAAGTAGAGCACGCCGCCGGTGGCCAGCAGCCAGACTTCGTTGCCGTCCCACACGGGGCCAATGGACTTGATGATCTTGCGGCGCTCGGCATCCGTGCGTCCAAGGAAGAGGTGAAGCGCGCCGGCGCCGATGTCAAAGCCATCGAGTACGACGTAGATGGCCAGCATGACCGAGATGATGGAGAACCAGAGGAAGCCAGTGAATACCATGTTACTTCACCTCCGCGGCGTGAGCTGCATCTTCCACCGGGCCTTGCGCAATCTCGCGTTGCAGCACAAAGAGGAAGAGGATGGAAAGCAGGGTGTACATGCCCAGGAAGCCGAGCAGGGTAAACCAGGCGTTGGCGGCCGACACCGACTTGGAGAAGCCGCTGACGGTGCGCATCAACCCATACACCAGGTAGGGCTGTCGGCCGAGTTCGGCGGTCATCCAGCCGGCGGTGTTGGCAATGTATGGCAGCGGAGCGCTCAGCATGATGATCCACAGCAGCCAGCGCGACTCAAACAGCTTGTTGCGCCACAACTGGATGCCGCTGACCAGCGTGATCAGCATGAAGATGGTGCCCAGCCCGACCATGATGTGGTAGGCGTAATACAGCAGGCTGATGTTGGTGGGCCATTCCGTCTCCGGGAAGCTGCTGAGACCGCGCACCTGCGAGTTCCAGTCGCGCGTGGAGAGGAAGCTGAGCGCCTTGGGAATGACCAGCGGGTTGTCAATCGTCTTGTTCTCAGGGTTGGGCTGACCAAGGATGACCAGATCAGCGGTCCTGGTGTCAAAGTGTGCTTCCATGGCGGCCAGCGCAGCCGGCTGATAGGCGACCAGGTTGCGACCCTGTCCGTCGCCAGTGGGTCCGATGACGAGCAAACAGGCAATGATGCCGCCGATGACGGCTACGCGCAGGGCGATGGCACCCTGCTCCTTCTGGCGTCCGCTGAGGATGTAGTAGGCGCCAATGGAGGCCATGACGAAGGAGCCGGTGACGGTGGCGCCGGCCATGTTGTGGGCATACTGCCAGATCGCCCAGGGATTCAGCAGCAGACCCCAGAAGCTGGTCAGGGTGACCGAGCCGTCAGGCAGCACGGAGTAGGCCACAGGATGCTGCATCCAGGCGTCGGTGGCGACGATGAAGTAGCCGCTCAGCCAGCTGCCAAAGAAGACGGCAACGCCGGTTCCCCAGTGCGCCAGCTTGCTGAGGCGCTTCTCTCCATAGAGGAAGAGCCCCAGGAATGCCGACTCCAGGAAGAAGGCGAAGGTTCCTTCCATGGCCAGCGTCTGTCCGATCACGCCACCAGCAAAGCGCGAGAAGTGTGACCAGTTCGTGCCGAACTGGAATTCCATGGGGATGCCGGTGACAACGCCGAAGACGAAGCTGATGCCAAAGATCTTCGCCCAGAAGCGCGCCGCGTTGTTGTAGCGTTCATCGTTCTTCCACAAACCGATGGTCTTCAACGCCACCACCAGCGGGGCCAGGCCCATGGTGAGTTGCGGGAACAGGTAGTGGAAGGTAGCGGTAAATGCGAAATGCAGCCGATGTATCAATACGGCGGAGTCCATATGCCACTCACTCCATGATTTTAAGTTGGTCCTGCGTATTGCCGTTTGCGGCGCCATTGGCGCAGCGCGCGTTGGTTGGTTTGTTGGTTGCGCATCGCGCACGGCCCTGCGATGCAGCCTTCGATGCTGTTGGAGATAAGAAATCCGTATGGTTATCCACGCCGGCGGCCAGCGCTTTGCCATTTGTATTGTTTGCCATATCGGCAATCGTGGCGCGGGTGAGCACTGCCAGCATGGCCTGCTGTGCCTGTGTCCACACCAAGTGGGCCGGGCACTGCGCATGGCGGTTGCAGCCATCGCCATCGCTGAGACAGATATTCAGGGCGATGGGGCCATCAATAATCTCGATGACCTCCAGCAAAGTGGCCGTGGCGCCACGCGACTGGAGACTGAAGCCTCCATCCACGCCGCGGCGAGCCTGGATCATGCCGGCGCGCGCCAATGCCTGCAGGATCTTGGAGAGAAAACTCTCAGGCACATCAATGGCCTTGGCCAGCCTTCCCTTGGAGACAATGCTCCCTTCGGGCAGCGTGGATAAGTGAATCATCACACGGACGGCGTAATCGGCGGCGCGGGTCAGCTGCATGATTGCCCTTGGGATGGGAAGCGAAAGTTAATAGCGACAAACAAGACCTCTTTTGTCCGCAATGACGTTACCGCCATTATTTTTACATTGCGGTGACGGGCATCCTTTCAGTTTGTGACATTCGTCACAATATAAACGGTCTTTTTCATGCCCTTGCCGCAGAGCAGCCACCGTTCCACACCCAGCCGCGAAGCCGCAAGAGCTTTCGGTTTACACTGTTAGCGTGAACGCAGAGATTGTCGCCGTCGGCTCCGAACTGCTGACCCCCTTCCGTCAGGATACGAATTCCCTGTTCCTGACCGCCCGCCTCAACGAGCTTGGGGTGGAAGTCATCTACAAAACGATTGTGGGCGACCGCCCGGACCACCTGTTGGAGGCCTGCCGCCAGGCCTTTACCCGCGCCGAGATCATCATCTTCAGCGGCGGGCTGGGCCCCACCGAGGACGACCTGACCCGCGAGTGCGTGGCCGAGGCTCTGGGCCTTGAGCTGCGCCGCGACCATGAGATGGTGACCGCGCTGTACACGCGCGCAGCCAACATGCGCGTCAAACTGGCGGAAAACAACATCAAGCAGGCGGACTACATCGATGGCGCCGAGGTGCTGAAGAATCCCCGTGGCACCGCTCCCGGCCAGTGGCTGGAGACCGAGTACCAGGGCCAGAAGCGGCTGATTATGCTGCTGCCCGGGCCTCCGCATGAGATGGAAGGCGTCTTCACCGAGCACTGCATTCCCCGTCTGGAGGCCGCGCTGCCCGAGGTTCACCTGGCCACCTGCGAGCTGAAGATCGCCATGGTGGCCGAGTCTGCGGCCGACCTGAGGGCCGCCAAGCATTACAAGAATTTTCCCGGTGTGGAGACGACGATCCTGGCCAAGCCCGGTGAAGTGCAGCTCCACCTGAAGGCCCGTGCCGCCACGCGCGAGGAGGCGGAGACGCGGCTGGATAAGCTGGCGGTGCTGCTGGAAGAAGAGTTCGCCGAGGAGATTTTCTCCAGCGGCGGCGAGAGCATGGAGCAGATTGTCGGCTACTTTTTGCAGATGCGCGGCGCCACCCTGGCCGTGGCAGAAAGCTGCACCGGCGGGTTGCTGGGCGAGCGCATCACCAGCGTCAGCGGCAGCTCGCGATACTTTCTTGGTGGCGCGCTGGTGTACAGCGACCAGCTCAAAATGGATTTTTGCGGCGTGCCTCCACTGCTGCTGAAGAGTGATGGAGCGGTGAGCCGCACGGTTGCCGCGGCCTTGGCCGAAGGCATCCGGCAGCGCTGCAAAAGCTCGCTGGGTATTGGCATTACCGGTGTGGCCGGCCCCGGCGGCGGCACCGAGGAGAAACCTGTTGGCTTGGTCTACATCGCGTTGGCCGACGGCAAGCACACCGAGGTCGTCGAGAGGCGCTTCCCGGGCGACCGCGAGCGCATCCGCTGGTTTGCCAGCCAACTGGCGCTGGAGATGCTGCGCCGCAAGTTGCGTTGAGGCGTGATGCCGCCGTACACGCATTCCGTTTCCACCATTCTGAAGAGGTGATCTGAGCCATGGGAAACTGGTTGAGCTGGGCGTTGCTCTCCGCGTTTTTTGCCGCAACCACGGCCCTGCTGGCCAAGGTCGGCGTCAGCGGAATTCCGTCGAACCTGGCCACGGCGATTCGCACCACGGTGGTCATCGTCTTTGCCTGGCTGATGGTGGCGGTCACCAGGGAGTTCCCTGCTGTGCAGGCCTTGACGCCGCGCAACTGGCTCTTTCTTGTGCTCTCTGGCACGGCGACAGGACTCAGCTGGCTCTGCTACTTTCACGCGCTCAAGCTGGGTGAGGTCAGCAAGGTGGCTCCGATTGACAAGCTGAGCGTGCCGCTGGTGATCATCCTCAGTGCCCTCTTGCTTGGCGAGAGGCTGTCGGCCGGCAAAGCCGTTGGCGGCCTTCTAATCGCCGCCGGCGCCATTGTGGTAGCCCTGGGCTAGACGCCATGCGCCTGTTCGTAGCCATTGACATTGATGAATCCATCCGCCAGCGGTTGGATGATTACTCTCAGCGGATGAAATCTCGCGTGCCGGGTGTGCGCTTTGTGGCCCCGGGAAACTACCACGTCACGCTGAAGTTTCTTGGCGAGGTGGCTGCGGCGCGACTGCCAGAGCTGAAAGCGGCACTGGGAGCAATCCGCTATCCGTCGTTTTCGCTTGACGTGCGCGGCGTGGGATTCTTTCCTAACCATCGCGCACCGCGCGTCTTCTGGGCGGGCATTGGGTACGCAGGTGGCGAGAGCGCGGGGTTGGCAAGCCTTGCGCGGCAGGTTCAGCAGGCTTTAGAACCACTGGGCTTTGCCCCGGAGCAGGAATTTCGTGCACATCTGACGCTGGCGCGCAACGGATCGGGACGGCCGAGGCCAGTCCGCGGCGAACGAGCGCCCGAGGCATTTGCACAGCTTTCACGGCTCGTCACCGCCGAGGCCCCACCTGAGTTCGGTACAATGACGGCGCGCGAGTTCTTCTTATACGAAAGCAGACTGTCTCCGGCGGGCGCTGTATACACCAGGCTTGAAGGATTTGGATTGCGCGATGGCGGAGCAGGAACGGATGCAGGATGAACGCTGACAGTAACTGGCTCCTCTTACTGGGTATCGCCTTGGGCGCTTACCTGCTGGGCTCGATTCCCTTCGGATACATCCTGGTGCGCCTGACGACGGGCGTGGATGTACGCGCCACAGGCAGCGGCAACATTGGCGCTACCAACGTTGCACGCAGCGGCGGCAAGGGCCTCGGCATCCTGACCCTTGTGCTGGACACCTTCAAGGGATGGCTGCCGGTTTGGCTGGTGTTGCACCTGCCCGGAATGCCCGTGGCGAATGACCGCCAACTTCATGTGCTGGCCGCCGCCGTTGCCCTGCTGGCCGTGCTGGGACACATGTTCACCATCTGGCTGCGCTTTAAGGGTGGCAAGGGAGTGGCGACCGGGTTGGGCGTCTTTTTGGCGCTGGCGCCGGTGGCGGTGCTGATCTCGGTGGCGCTGTTTGCGGTCATCTTCGCCCTGACCCGTTACGTCAGCCTGGGCTCGATTGTGGCCTCCGCCTCGTTTCCGGTCATTTTGTGGCTGCGCGAGGGGCAGCGCTTTGGCCCATGGGGCTTGGCACTGGCCACGGTGGTCGCCGTGCTGGTCATCATGCGTCATCATCAGAACATAGGACGCCTTCTCAGCGGCACAGAAAGCCGCTTAGGCGCGAGAAAGGCTTAAGAGAAGTTATGGCAAAGATTGCAGTCATCGGCGCGGGTGCATGGGGTACGGCGCTCTCGATCGCCCTGGGGCGCCAACAGGAACACTCGGTACGCCTGTGGGCCTACGAAAAAGAAGTGGTGGATTCCATCAACACGGCGCACGTCAACGAGCCTTTTCTCAAGGGCTGTCCCATGCCTGCGTGCATTGTGGCTACACGCGATTTGGCCGAGGCCATGGAGGCTGCGGAGATTGTGCTCAGCGTGATGCCTTCGCACCACGCTCGCCGCGTGTGGACGCAGATGAAGCCTCTGCTGAAGCCGGAGACGCTGCTGGTAAGCGCCACCAAGGGCATCGAAAACGAATCCCTACTGCGCATGACCGAGGTCATCACCGAAGTGCTGGGCACGGGCGAGGGCGCGTTTGCGCCGCGGCTGTGCGCACTGAGCGGTCCGAGTTTTGCCCGCGAGGTGGCACAGGGCTTTCCGACGACGATCAGCGTGGCCAGCAAGGATGCAGCGCTGGCGCAGATTGTGCAGGAGGCATTCAGCGACCAGACCTTCCGCGTCTATCGCAACGACGACATCATCGGCCTGGAACTTGGCGGCAGCGTGAAAAACGTCATCGCCATCGCCGCCGGAGTAGTGGAAGGCCTCGGCTTTGGACACAACACAGCAGCCGCGCTTATCACTCGCGGATTGGCCGAGATGACTCGGCTGACCATCGCCTGCGGCGGCAAGCAGGAAACGATGGCTGGACTGGCCGGTCTGGGCGACCTGGTGCTGACCTGCACCGGCGGGTTGAGCCGCAACCGCAGCGTGGGCGTAGAACTTGGCCGCGGACGCAAGCTGGACGAGGTGATTGCCGGCATGCACGGCATGGTGGCAGAAGGCGTAATGACCACGGCGGCAGCTCTGGGCCTGGCCCGCAAGCACCAGGTGGAGATGCCGATTACGGCGCAGATGGACCAGATCCTGCACCACGGGCAAAAGCCGGCTGACGCCATTCGCGACCTGATGAACCGGCCACTGACGCGTGAAGGAGCGCTCGCGAAGGCATAACCATCGAGCGCGCGGGCCTGATCCCGGCTCCCGTTATAATGAAAGTGCGATGATTCTTTCCCTGTTTGGCGGTTCTGGCGAACCCAGCGAGAAAAAGCAGTCCCTGTTTGAGCGCATGAAGCAGGCGGTCACGCGCACGCGTGAGAACCTGAATGAGCGTCTGGAAGAGGCCGTCGGCCTGCGCAAGCAGATTGACCGCACCACGCTGGAAGAACTGGAAGGCACGCTGCTCTCCGCCGACCTTGGCTCGACGACGACAAATGAAGTGCTGGCGGCACTGCGCGAGAAGGTGGACCGCAAGCTGATTGGCGATGGCGCAGAGCTGAAGCGCGTGTTGCAGGAGGAGTTGAAGGCCATCCTGCTGCGCGCCGAAGAAGCCAAGCCAAAGATTGTGGCCGAGGCCCCGGAGGTCATCCTGGTGGTGGGAGTCAACGGCGTGGGCAAAACGACCACCATTGGCAAGCTGGCGCACCTGCTGCGCGCGCAGGGCAAGACGGTTCTGCTGGCTGCGGCCGACACCTTCCGCGCGGCAGCCATCGAGCAGCTTGAGATTTGGGGCGAGCGCACCGGCGTTGAGGTTATCAAGACCAAGCCGGGCGGCGACCCTTCGGCCGTGCTCTTTGACGCCCTACAGGCGGCCAAGGCGCGCGGCATTGATTACGTCATTGTGGACACCGCCGGGCGCCTGCACAACAAGGCTCACCTGATGGCCGAGCTGGAGAAAATGTACCGCACCGCGCAGCGCATTATTCCCGGCGCGCCGCATGAGACACTGCTCATCATGGACGCCACCACCGGGCAGAACGGATTGCAGCAGGCGCGCGTCTTTACCGAGGCTGCCGGCGTCACCGGCATTGTGCTGACCAAGCTGGATGGCACGGCCAAGGGCGGCGTGGTCGTCGCCATCTCGCGCGAACTCAACCTCCCCGTGCGTTACGTAGGCGTGGGAGAAAAACAGACTGACCTGATTCCCTTCCACGCGGACGACTTTGTCGCCTCGCTGTTTGCATAAGACCATGGCTATCTCTGCCGACGAGCTTTTCCTCAAACAGGCGCTGGAGTTGGCTGCACGGGGCCGGGGACTGGCCTCGCCCAACCCACTGGTCGGCGCGCTGATTGTGGACGAACGCGGGCGCA
>Ga0371490_1001547_pt1 | contig 11707 bp, 7 predicted proteins | sample MB2SIPfraction_FD_207959 | JGI IMG/M metagenome (GOLD analysis project Ga0371490, IMG submission 207959) | Lab enriched peat soil microbial communities from McLean, Ithaca, NY, United States - MB28FN SIP fraction | ecosystem: Environmental > Terrestrial > Soil > Wetlands > Peat | place: USA...
AGGCCAGCCGTCCCGAGCGCACATTGCGGACGATGATCTCCTCCAGGTTCTTTTCGTAGAAAGGAATCTGTCCCTGGGCGAGCGCGCGGACCTTGTCGTGCTCTGCGTCGCAGCAAACCACAGGCGTTCCAAAGTCGGCAAGGCAGGCGGAGAGGACGGTACCAAGGTATCCTGCGCCATAGACCGTGATCTGCATAAGCACCTCGTCGCTTCGCATCCCCGGGGACGTGGCATCGTCCGCTTCGGGAAGTTTGGTGCACTATTCATCCTTGGATGGCAGTGCGCCTCATCCCATTAAGCTTGGAATATGGACGAATGGCAACGTAACCTTGGCCCATGGCCCTCGGTATAGGGCCATGTACGGTTGGATTGAGATGGTCCGAGCGAAGGGGGAAAACCGAAAGAAACGCGCTTAGCGCGGCGTTGCAGAGAGGGGAATCTCCGCGAGGTCGATCCACTGATGGCCGCAGCCGCGCACAAAGGTCAGGCGTTCAATACATACGCGATGTGGTCCCGGGAAGTGCTCCCAGAGCTGCTTGCTGCTGGACAGCACTTCGGCGGCCCGTTCCGCGGTGTCCAGCTTGGCCACGGTGACGTGCGGCATGTAGGGCAGCGGCTCGTTATAACAGAGCGGCCCCTGGTTCAAAAGGTCATGCAACTCGCGCATGCGGTAACCGGAGTGCGCAACACGGATAAAAACCGTCGGCGTAACCGGAAGAAAACTCTCCACGTCGCCAAGTTCAACCTGGAAGGGAGCGACGGGTGAGCTGACCTGGCGCAGCATGGCCACCGCCTCCTCTTCGCTGCCATGCAGCGGGCGCGGAGGCAGAATCGTGACATGGGTGGGTAGGTGCGCGTGCTCGGGATGCAGCTCTCGCCGGAGCCCATCGACGAACTCTCCCACATCGCTCCTGATATAAGCGACCAGTGCGTATTGAACAGAACTCGTATCAAACGGCATACAAACTCAATCATTATATGCGTTGCTGCAATCGCTGCAAGACGATTACACGGGAGCGAACAAGATGTCGCATCCGCCGAAGCAGCAAGACGAATGAGGGCTGGCATGGAGATATACCGTTATGCCGCGCGCGCGGCGGCCTATATCCGTTAGCGTCAGGCGTGGCGGATCATCTCTGGCGAAGAAGTACTCATGCTGCGTGAACAACTTTTCCTCGTGAGTGGTGATGACGGCACAAAGAGCTCGGCCTTGCTGAGGTAAAGCGCGTAAAGCGTCTGCTTACTGGCCCTGTCCGGCGGTAGATCTCCGCGGCGGTTAGCCGTGGTTGGCCCCTTCCTGCATTAGAGAGCACGGCTCGTGTCTTGACGTCTCCGGCCATCAATATGTACCGCCGGGTACAGGTACTCAAAGAAAATTGAAAGTTAGTTAGACGGTAATGCCGAGGTGCTGGCGCAGTCGCTCCAGGGCCGCCGGAGCCGTCAGTCCATACTTGCGGCGCAGTTCGTCGGGTTTGCCGTGCTCAATAAAATGATCTGGCCAGCCGACGCGCACCACTGGTTTAGACACCCCGGCGCGATTCAGTTCCTCCAGCAGGGCGCTGCCAAAGCCGCCGGCCAGCGCATGGTCCTCCATCGTCACCAGTACATCGGATGAGGCGGCGTGGCGAAGGATCAACTCCGCATCGATAGGCTTGGCAAAGCGGGCGTTGATGACCGAAGTGGCAACGCCATCCCGGGCGAGCAACTGACGCAGCTCCAGCGCCACAGGCAGCATGTTGCCCAGCGAGAAAATAGCCACGCGCGCTCCCTCTGGTTGAGCGATGACCTCGGCCTTGCCGATCTCCAGGGCTACGGGCTGCTCCTTGACCACCGTGCCGGGGCCGATGCCGCGCGGATAGCGAATAGCCACCGGTCCGGGGTGAAGCATGGCGGTGTAAAGCATGTCCGCCAGTTCGTCCTCATCCTTCGGGCTCATGTGGACGATGTTGGGAATGCCGCGCAGGAAGCTGATGTCGAACAGGCCGTGATGTGTGGGACCGTCATCGCCGCTCAGCCCGCCACGGTCCATGCAGAAGACCACCGGCAGGTTCTGCAAACAGACGTCGTGCACAATCTGGTCAAAGCCGCGCTGTAAAAATGTGCTGTAGATGGCGACAAAAGGCTTCATGCCGCGGGCTGCCATTCCGGCGGCAAAGATCACGGCATGTTCCTCGGCTATGCCCACATCAAAATATTTTCCGGGATGGATGGCGCGAAAGCGATCCAGTGCTGTGCCGTTGGGCATGGCGGCCGTGATGGCGACAATCCGGTCGTTCTGGGTGGCTAGCTTGGCCGTGGTGTCGGCAAATACCTCTGAATAGGTGCGCTGGCCGAGTGGTTTGGTCTCACCGGTTTCGGGGTCATAGGGACCAAGGCCGTGGAACTTCTTCTGCTTCTCCTCTGCGGGTTCAAAGCCACGGCCTTTTTGTGTCAGCACGTGCAGCAATACAGGGCGGTCCAGCGTCTTGAGGAACTGGAAGATGCGGATCAGTTCGCCGATGTCATGTCCGTCCACCGGGCCGTAGTAGCGCAGGCCGAATTCCTCAAAGAGGACCGAGGGCCACAACATACCCTTGGCGGCCTCTTCGGCTTTGCGTGCCATGGTCGCCGCGCGGTTGCCGCCAACCTTCTCCACCAGGCGTGCCGCGCGCTGGTGCAGGTGGTGATACTGCGGACTGGTGACGATCTTGTTGAAGTAGGTGGCGATTGCTCCGACGTTCTTGTCAATCGACCACTTGTTATCGTTGAGGATGATGATCATCCGCTTGGTCTGCGAGGCGATGTTGTTCAGCGCCTCATGCGTGATGCCGCAGGTGAAGGCGGCATCGCCGGCCAGGGCGACGACGTGCTCTGTGCCGCCCATCTTGTCTCGGGCCACGGCCATGCCCAGGGCGGCGGAGAGTGCCGTGCCGGCGTGTCCAGCGCCAAAGGCGTCGTGCTCGCTTTCGGTGCGCAGCATGAAGCCGTTGAGTCCGCCGGGCGTGCGGATGGTGGCGAAGCGGTCTCGACGGCCGGTAAGCAGCTTGTGCACATAGGCCTGGTGGCTGACGTCGAAGAGGAAGTGATCCGTCGGCGTCTCAAAGACGTAGTGCATGGCAATAGTCAGCTCGACCACGCCGAGGTTCGGGCCGAGGTGTCCGCCGGTGCGCGCCAGCGAGTTAATCAGCTCGCTGCGAATCTCTGCTGCAAGCTGGGTCAGCTCGGCCAGCGACAAACGCTTGACGTCTGCCGGCGAATGAATCGAATCCAAAATCATTGTCATGCTGAATGCCTATGTTACTGCCAGAGACGGATTGCTGCCCTGCTTTTCCCCAGCCGCCGTACAAAAGATAGGCCGCCGTGCGCAAAGCCGCACCGTGAATATGCCACTAACTCCGCTACCTGCCTTTAGATGCACGGCTACGGACGGGTGAAGTTTTGGGTTTCCCAAAAACGCGCGCAAAGATCTTATCCACGTTGCGCAACTGGCGTTTCAGGTCAAAAGCGCGCAGCAGCGTGCGCCGCGGAACGCGCCCGGTAATCTCAGGATCGGCCAGCACCAACTCGTGAAAATTCTTTTCCTCGCGCCAGGCCTGCATGGCGTTGCGCTGCACGATTCGGTAGGCCTGCTCGCGCAGCACGCCGGCCTCCACCAGGTCCAGCAGCAACTGGCCGCTGAAGACCAGTCCGCCGGTGGAGTTGAGGTTGCGCAGCATGCGCTCGGGATAGACCAGCAGCGTATCAATCAGGTTCGTTGTTTTGGCCAGCAGGTAGTCCAGCAGGATGGTCGAATCCGGCAGAATGACCCGCTCAACCGAACTGTGCGAGATGTCGCGCTCATGCCACAGCGCTACGTCCTCAAAGGCCGGCCCCACATTGCCGCGAATCACGCGCGCCAGCCCGGAGATCTGCTCGCATGTGATGGGGTTACGCTTGTGAGGCATGGCCGAGGAGCCTTTCTGCTTTTCGCTGAAGAACTCCTCCGCCTCGCGCACCTCGGTCTTCTGCAGATGGCGCACCTCGGTGGCGATCTTATCCAGCGTGCAGGCAATGGTGGCCAGCGTGGCCACGTAGTAGGCATGACGGTCGCGCTGGATGACCTGTGAGCTGACAGCCGCGGCCTCGAGCCCGAGGCGCTTGCAGATGGCCTCTTCGTACTTGGGGTCAAGATGCGCGCCGTTACCCACGGCGCCGCTCAGCTTGCCCACCCTCATCTGCTCCACGGCAAAATCAAAGCGCGCCAGGTTACGCTGCATCTCGCTGTACCAGTTGGCAATCTTCAGGCCAAAGGTGATGGGCTCGGCATGCACGCCATGGGTGCGTCCAATCTGCGGCGTGTGTTGGAACTCCAGGGCGCGGCGCTTGAGCACAACAATGAACTTTTCAATATCGGCACGCAGAATGCGCGATGCCTGCTGCACCAGCAGGGCCTGCGCGGTGTCCACAACGTCGTTGCTGGTCAGCCCGTAATGCAGCCAGCGCGATTGCGGCCCGACCTTCTCCGCCACGGCCTGAGTAAAGGCGATGACATCGTGCTTCACCTCGGCCTCAATCTGATTGATGCGTGCGAGTTCGAAGTGAGCACCCTTGCTGCGGATGGCGAGCGCGGCGCTCTTGGGTACAATGCCTGCCTCGGCCAGGGTCAAACTGGCAGCCACTTCCACTTGCAGCCAGGTCTGGAACTTGTTCTCGTCGCTCCAGATGTGGCCCATTTCAGGACGGGTATAACGAGGTATCACAGCGCTCTCCAATCGGCGGAATCGGGCACATTTGCCGGATAGACCATTGTAACAATCAGGCGCTGTGGCTGGAGCAGACTTTGCAGGGTATCAGTGGGCAAAAAAATAGGCTGGGATTTCCCCAGCCTGAACAGGAGGTCCTTTTCTCTGAAGTAAATGCCCGGCGGAAAAGGTAAACCGGTACATGAGCTTTATCGGATTACTGCGGTTCATTCTTTAGCGCGGAGATAAAAAACCTCAGCAACGGTTAAGAGTCTTTGGACACACCCAGCAGGGCGCTCATCTCCTCGTACAGGAATCCCTGGCCGGGTCGGTAGGGTTGCACCCACTTGCCGTCCACCACAAACTGCGGGATGGCGCGCTTGCCGGTGTTGCGTACGACTTCATCGGCGGCGCCGGGCGTGGTCTCAATGTTGATTTCGGTGTAGGCAATCTTGTGCTTGTCCAGGAAGCGTTTGGCTTCGCGGCAGTCACCACACCAGGGAGCGGAATATACGAGAAGTTCCATAAAAATATAGATGAGCCATGAGCGGATTGGATTCAAGAGCGTGGTAGGTGGCGGTACAATACCCGGCAAATCCGAGTGGAGGAAATGACCTTGCGCTGGAAATTCGGATTCATCACCTTTCTATTGCTGCTGGCTGTAACGCAACCATTGGCAGCGCGCCAGCAGAGCGTGGAGCAGGAAATAACGGGCATCCTGCAGCGGAGAAGCCTGCAGCTCAATAAATAAGGGCGGCCCGTGGGCCGCCCTTCAGCTTGCATATGCCGCGGAGCTAATCGTTCAGCAGCAGCGCGCCGTCTGTCTTTTCCTCTCCCACCTCGCGGTAGAAGAGCTGGTTGTTTTCTAGATAGACCTCGACGAAGGCCGGGCGTGTTTTGATGCTGCCCTGGATCAACGCCTCGCTGAGCGGGTCCTCGACGTATTTTTGCAGCGCGCGGCGCAACGGACGCGCGCCGTAGCTGCGGTCGGTGATCGTCTTTTCGAGAATCCACTTGCGGGCGTCCTCGGTGACCGTGATGGTGATGGCCCGCTGCGCCAGGTTGTGGTTCAGCTGCATCACCATCAGCTCCACGATCTGGATCAGGTCGTTTTCGCTGAGGGCGCTGAAGATGACGACCTCGTCCAGGCGGTTGAGGAACTCGGGGTTGAAGGTCTTTTTGACCTCGCCGCGCACCATCTCCTCCACCTTGTCGCTGATGGCCTCCTCCTTGTTGGAGGCAAAGCCCAGCCCTTCGCGCTTCACCATGTGGCGGGCGCCAATGTTGCTGGTCATGATGAGGATGGTGTTCTTGAAGTCCACCGTGTTGCCCAGCCCGTCGGTGAGCTGGCCATCCTCAAAGACCTGCAGCAGGATGTTGAAGACATCCGGGTGCGCTTTCTCAATTTCGTCCAGCAGCACCACCGAATACGGTGCGCGCTTGACGCGCTCGGTGAGCTGGCCGCCCTCCTCGTAGCCCACGTAGCCCGGAGGCGAACCGATCAGCTTGCTGACTGAATGCTTCTCCATGTACTCCGACATGTCAAAGCGGATCAGGCTCTTCTCGCTGCCGAACATGAACTGCGCCAGGGTGCGTGCGACCTCGGTTTTACCCACGCCCGTGGGGCCCAGGAAGAGGAAGCTGCCAATGGGCCGCGCCGGATTCTTCAGGCCGGCACGCGAGCGCCGGATGGCACGGGCCAAGGCGCTGATGGCCTTTTCCTGGCTAATAACGCGCTTGTGCAGCTCTTCTTCAATGCGAAGAAGCTTCTGCGACTCTTCTTCCTTGATGGCCGACACCGGCACGCCGGTCCAGCGGGAGACGACTTCTTCAATGTCCTCGCGCTGCACCACGCCCGTGGTGGTTTCGTCCACGTGAAACTTTTCGCGCAGCAGGCGAAGGTTCTCGCGCTCCTTACGCTCCTCGTCGCTGTAGAAGCGCGCCTTCTCGAACTCGTGATTCGCAATGGCGTTTTCCATGCGATGCACGATGAACTTGATGCGCTTCTGCACCTCGGTAATCTCTTCCGGCATGGCCGACTGGCGCAGCTTTACGCGCGCACCGGCCTCGTCGATCAGGTCGATGGCCTTATCGGGCAGGAAGCGGTCCGGAATGTAGCGGTTGGAGTGCGAGACCGCGTACTCGATCGACTCGTCGGTGTAGCTGACGGCGTGGAACTTCTCGTAGCGCTCCTTGATCCCCATCAGGATCTTGATGGAGTCAGCCTCATTCGGCGGCGGCACCTTGACGGACTGGAAGCGGCGCTCCAGCGAGCGGTCCTTCTCAATCGACTTGCGGTACTCACCCGGCGTGGTGGCGCCAATGCATTGAATCTCGCCGCGCGAGAGCGCCGGCTTCAGAATGTTGGCCGCGTCCAGCGAGCCTTCGGCCGATCCGGCACCGACCAGGGTGTGCAGCTCGTCGATAAAGATGATCGAGTTCTGGCTCTCGATCAGCTCCTTCATGATGGTCTTCAGGCGCTCTTCGAACTGGCCGCGGTACTTGGTGCCGGCCACGATCAGCGAGAGGTCGAGGGCGAGCACGCGTTTTTCCGCCAGGAAGCTGGGCACCTCGCCATCGGCAATGCGCTGCGCCAGGCCTTCGACGATGGCCGTCTTGCCGACGCCGGGCTCGCCGATGAGCACCGGATTATTCTTGGTGCGGCGGCAGAGGATCTGAATCGTGCGGTCCACCTCGCCGTCGCGGCCCACCAGCGGGTCGAGCTGGTTTTCCAAGGCGGCCTGTGTCAGATCGCGGCTGAATTCGGCCAGCAGGGAGCTTTCGCGGTTGGCGGCCGCACGCTGCGGAGGCTGCGCCGCCTTCTCCTGCGTGGTGCGCTGCAATTCCTCGCGAATGGCGGCCAGCTTGAGGCCGCGCTCGGCAAGAATCTCCGAGGCAAAGCACTTCTCCTCGCGGAGAAGGCCCAGCAGCAGGTGCTCGGTGCCAATGTGCTTGTGGCCCAGGCGTTCGGCCTCCTCGCTGGCATAGGCAAGCACGCGCTTGCACTCGTTGCTCAGGGGCAGGTCCACGCTGGTGCTGACCTTTTCACGGATGGTGGTATGCGCCTCAATCTGTTTGCGGATCGAGTCCACCGAAGAATGCTGGCGCAGAAAACGGTTGGTCAGCGCCTTGTCTTCGCGGAGCAGACCCAGCAACAGGTGCTCCGTCTCGATGTAGGGCGAACCGAACTGGCTGGCCTCATACCGGGCGAAGAAGATGACGCGCCGAGCTTTCTCCGTGTAGCGTTCAAACATTCTGATTCCTCCAGCCCCTCCCTGGCGATCGCAGACCGCTTCGGGGGAGCCTTCTTGCTGCCCCAAAATCGCCGCCTTCCACGCTTGCACAACTGGAAGACGAACCAACCACCAGACAACCTTTTCGCCAAATCAAACCATTCGGCGGAAAAATGCTGTAACCCGTCTCGTGCAACCTGTCTGGCCTTAAGCCCACTATGCCACTAAATACCCGGCGAAGCTAAGGAAATCAACCCCGCCCGGCACCGTTCGTCACGCCCGAAGGTGGTGGATTTCCATCACTTTGCAACCCTCCGGCGCGCAACTCCAGGATGCGATCGCAGCGCCGCGCAAAATCAAGATTGTGCGTCACCACAATGGAGGTCAGCCGGTGGCTGGCGTGCAGTCGAGCGATCAACTCAAAAACCGCATCGGCCGTACGCGTATCCAGGTCGCCCGTAGGTTCATCGGCCAGCAGCATCCGCGGACCGGTCACCAGAGCCCGCGCCAGGCTGACGCGTTGCTGTTCGCCGCCGCTCAACTCGCCGGAACGATGATGGCCGCGATCAGCCAGGCCAACTTCGGCCAGCCATTTGGCGGCTTCCTGCTCCGCTTGACGACGGTTTACGCCCCTTAGATACAAAGGCATAGCCACGTTCTCCAGCGCCGTGAACTCCGGCAGCAAGTAGTGGAATTGCCACACATAGCCGATCTGGCGGTTACGGAACTCGGCAGCCGATTCTTCATCGAGGCCGCTAAGCCGCGTGCCCTCGAAGATCACCTCGCCCGCAGTCGGCGTGTCCAGTGCGCCAAGCATATGCAGCAGCGTGCTTTTGCCCGCGCCGCTCTGCCCCACAATGGCCAGCAGTTCGCCTTCCGGAACCTGGAAAGACAGGTTGTCAAAGAGCACAAGATCAGCGCTGCCAGAGCGATAGACCTTGCGGAGACCTTCCACACGGAGAATCTCGGTTTGTTTCGTTGGATGCAATCCGCGCCCTTCCTGGTGCAAATTTACGGATACCGCTACGAAAAAAAGTCTCTGCAGCCCGCCTGCCCTGATCGATTATTTATTAGACCACGCAGCGCAAGGGGTGGCTGTGATCTGCACAAAGGTTGATGCACTCAGCGCAAAACCTGGCTTACCAGTGATACATGGCCTGAAATAGCTAAATACTAATGGACCAGCGCCGGGGCAAAGACCTCAGGACGGCCATCGTTGGGTGCAGGCTTCAGCCCAAGCAGCTCGGCCAGCAGGGAGTAGATGTTGATGTTCTCAAAGGCTGGCAGGTGCGTACCGGCATGGAAGCCGGGGCCCGTGGCGATAAAGATCGCGCGCATGGACTCCAGATCGTTGTCGAAGCCATGATTGCCCAGGTCGAGCGTCTTACGCTTGGAGAGGAACTCACGTGTGTCAAAACTCCAACCCTCGTCGGCCAGGGCCAGCACCGGTGCGATGCGCGGATTGCCCGCGTAATGCCAGCGCGCTGGCAGGTTCTCCCGCAGCCATGCGTGCAGGTGCGGAATGCGGTTGAGCCGTTCGACGAGGGCGGCCTGGTTGCCATCCCTGGCGCTGAGCGCGAAGAGCGGTGAACCGTCAACGAACTCGACGGTAGCGGGATCGAGGTAGTCGTCAAAAACAAGGCGCTGTGAATTGGGCGTCGAGGCCATGCCGTGGTCGCTGACGATGATGAGGTTGACCTTGCCCCACAGTCCGCGCTGCTTGAGGCCGTTAACGAGTTCGCCGATGGTGGCATCCACCGAATGCACGGCATCGCGCGTTTCACGCCCCTCGGGGCCGAAGTGGTGTCCGGCCGTGTCCACTTCGCTGAAGTAGAGTGAGACATAGCAGGGCTGCGGCGCCTCAGAAAGGTAATCGAGCGCTATCTGCGCGCGGCGCGCGTTGGGCAGTTTTTCGTCATAGGCGAGCCAGTGCGTGGGACGAACGCCTTCAATCGCCGCCTCCGAGCCGGGCCAGAAGATGGGCGCGGCGTGGCAGCCCTGCTTTTCGGCGGTGACCCAGATGGGTTCGCCACCCCACCATATGGCGTCGCTCACGGCCTTTCGGTCGCCCATGCTGAAGCGCTCGTTGGTAACGGGGTCCAGCATCCTGTTGCCGACAATGCCATTGTGCGCCGGGTAGAGGCCGGTGACGATGGCGTAATGGTTCGGAAAGGTCTTACTGGGGAAGACCGGGATGAGCGCCTCGGCGCGGACTCCGGCGGCGGCCAGGGCGCGCAGGTTTGGAGCGTCGTAGAGATCGGCGCGGTCGAGATAGTCGTTGCGGAAGCCGTCGATGGAGACCAGCAGTACCGGGGTGCGCTGTGCCAGTGCCAGCCCTGCCAACAGAACAAGAACGAGGATGGTGGTTCCGGCGCGGCGCAGTGCGGAATGATGTTGCATGACCTACGACCCCAATCTTTGGTGATGTGTACGGCGGCTACTCGTAGCGCAGTGCCTCGGCGGGCAGCACTCGCGCCGCCGACTGCGACGGATACAGCGTGGCCACAAAGCTGATGCCCAGTGAGACCACGGCAACCAGCAGTCCATCCAGCGCTCGCGGCACAAAGGGCACATAATCCATGGTGTAGACCTCGGCCGAGAGCGCAATCCAGTGATACCTGCCGGCAAGGATGGCCACCGTGTAACCCACGATGAGTCCGAGCGCGGTGCCGAGTATGCCTATCAGCAATCCCTGCCAGACGAAGATGCGGCGCACCTGTTTGCGGCGCGCTCCCATGCTGACCAACACGGCGATGTCGCGCGTCTTCTCCATGACCATCATGATGAGCGAGATGAGGATGTTGAGTGCGGCGACAAAGACGATGAGGCCGATGGTGATGAATGTGACCACGCGCTCCAGGCGCAGGGCGCGGAACATGGCGCGGTTCTGCTCCATCCAGTTGGTGGTCTGGTAGCCGGAACCTGCGGCCTGCTCCACCTGACGGCCGATGTCGGCGGCGTGGTAGATGTCGTCCACCTTGAACTCGATGACGCTGGCGACATCGCCCAGGCTAAAGAGGCGCTGCGCGTCGTTGAGCGAGCAGAGCGCCCAGGTCGAGTCGTAATCGTAAAATCCGGATTGCATGAGGCCGGTGACCTTAAAGCGCTGATAACGCGGCGCCATGCCGAAGGGCGTCAGCTCGCCCTGCGGACTGGTGACCAGTACAACCGAGCCGACGCTGGCTCCTAGTGTCTGCGCCAGATCCTTGCCCAGCACAATGGGCGGCAGAGCCCCGAGGCGCGCAGCAGCATCGGCGGTGCTGCTGCGTTCGGAAGCCCCGGCGGTGGCGGAGTGCGGCGTGGATGAGTTGGCGGCGGACGCCTCTGCGTTAGCATCGGCATCTACCAAAGGATGCTCCTGCGCGATCTCCAAAGGATGTGCGCTGCCCTCGTGGACGCCCTCGAGCAGGCTGGTGACGCGGCGCTCGTCTCGCGGCAGAATGCCCTTGAGCACCGCTCCGCCGGCACGCGCGCCGCGGCTGATGAGCACTTGCTCGTAGATGGCTGGTGCGGTGGCCACGACGTGAGGCTGTTTTTCCATCTTGCGTTGCACCGCTGCCCAGTTCTGGATGCCATCGTTTTCCACCCTCATCAGGTTGACGTGCGAGGTCGAACCCAGCAGGCGCTCCTGCAACTCCTGGCGGAAGCCATTGTTGATGGCGAGGGCGATGATGAGTGAGGCCACGCCGGCGGCGACGCCCAGCACGCTGATGCCGGTGATGACTCCGATCACCGCCTGGCGGCGTTTGGCGCGCAGGTAGCGGGCGGCGATGA
>Ga0371490_1001549_pt1 | contig 11698 bp, 10 predicted proteins | sample MB2SIPfraction_FD_207959 | JGI IMG/M metagenome (GOLD analysis project Ga0371490, IMG submission 207959) | Lab enriched peat soil microbial communities from McLean, Ithaca, NY, United States - MB28FN SIP fraction | ecosystem: Environmental > Terrestrial > Soil > Wetlands > Peat | place: USA...
CTCACCCCAGGTGTGGAGATAAGTGACGAGCTCGAACTCTTGGCCGCACCACGGGTGAAATGGGTGAGTGATTCGGAAACGTCGACTCAGACTGTCTGCATAACGTGTAGTTGATGACTCAAGCCAAGAACTAGGCCGAAGACTTTCGGTCGATCTCGGAAGAGCCATCGTTGGACGGGTTAACCAGGCTTCAGAACCGCGTCCTCGGATCGAACGGCTCTGCGGAAGCGAAGTCTCCGGCCATGGCACGCTCGTGCAATTCCCAAGGCGATGTGCCGGTCTGGCGCCCTGCAACCAGCTTGTCCAGGTCGATTTGAGCGGGTACCCCCGCATGTCCCGATCGAAGGTATTCCGTAGCCGTCCAGGGGCTACCAAAGTTGCTGACATAGATTTCGACCACGTTCCGGTCAGGGTCTTCGTAATAGATCGAAGTTCCCACGCCATGGTCGGCGGCCCACAGGGGCTGAATGCCCAGATTCTTCAGCCGGACATAAGTCCCCAACAAATCATCGAGGGTGGCGCATTCAAAAGCGACGTGCTGCAGCCCCGTGTGGCGAGGCTTATCTGGATCGATCTCGGCCTTAGGTATTTCGAAGAACACGATTCGATGATCCATCGCGTCGTTGCTCACGAACGCAAAGGCGGAAAACGGCGGCCCTTGATGTGTGAGCCGCGCTATCGCTGGGATCTTTGAACGATGATTGACCGTCATGCCCAGCACCTTCCCATACCACTCAGTCATTGCGTCCAGGTTGGCGGTGACAAGTCCATAATGCTGCAGCTTCGGATGGACCGTTGTTTCAGTATTCATTGAGTTCCCCCTTGATCTCGTGACTTGACTCCTGCGATCAGTTAGCGATATGCTTTACTTTTACAGCCTCTTAATTACGCACCTATATTAGCTTAATATTGCAGCTATCCTATGTCAAGAGGAAATTCCAGACAGACCATGAAACGAGCTGAACGGCTGCGACAGCTATCAAGCCTCGCAAGGAGGTTCAGCATGCAGACGGTCTTCCTGCACCAGGCCATCGCCCAGACGTTCGGATTGAACGCAACCGATACAAGGTGTCTGGATCTGATTAATTCGCATTCGGAAGGGATGGTGACGGCTGGACGGCTTTCGGACCTCACTGGCCTGACGACGGGAGCCATCACGCACATCCTGGACCGTCTCGAAAAGCGGGGCATTATCGAGCGCGTGCGCGACAGTCAGGACCGGCGGAGAGTCTTTATTCGTGTGCGCGGCGAAAGCGTCAAGCCTTTGCAGCCGAAATACGAAGCACTTGGGAAGGCATACATGGCCTTGATCGAGCACTACAGCGATACCGAACTGATGGTCATCGCTGGCTATATGGAGAAGATGTCCGAAATGACGGAACGCCTGATGACGGAGGTCGTCGCTACCCGATCCGATGGATGAACATCGCGGGCGGAATCGCATGCCACATTAAGATGTGCGCAGCTGGGCCGTAACAGCGCAAATGGGGAATTAGTGGCGAATCGTTGGCTACACGGAAGTTGCCCAGAAACGTCGTCGGGGAGATATGTGGGTCGGCTCAATGAAGTCAGATTCGACCGCGCCGTCTTTGAGGCTTGTGTGGGCTCCGGAATTCCGCTCCGAGAATGAAGCAGGACGCGGACAAAAAGTCGTCACCAATTCATCACCAAAACTAGGGCGTTTCGGGGCCCTTTTTGAGGGGGTAAGAACCGGAAAAGCAAGGCAGGCAAAGGGATTTAGCGACGTGACCTCATTATTGACACGGTAGAGGCCTGGGGTTCGAGTCCCCACGGGCCTAGCATATCTTTCAATGGGTTAGCCTGCACAATCTCAGCCCAAAAGGCTCCATTAAGGACGGGGTATGCGGATGTTAGATGCCCCCAGATTTCCCACAACGGGACAGCGAGGAGAATCTGAATACACCGAACCGAACCCAGCATCCTGGATAGCTCTACACTAGCCGACGCAATATAAAAGGGCGCCCCTTTTATATTGCGTCGCGTTGCCGGAAAAGTGGCTCATAGTACCTAGGCTTCCGATTTATCCCCTTGGAAGAACCAATGGACGCCATATTTATCTGCAAGGTGTCCGTAGCTCCCAAACGGCATATCCCGCATATCATCGAGGAGCTCTTTGCTTGCTCCTACGGCGAGCTTGTCGAAAACTGTCCTCAGCTCGTTATACTTCCCGCCGCAAATATACAGGGCGACAGTATTGCCCTGCCTCGGGGTTCGCGTGGCGTGGAGCCAGTCTGTAGCAGAAAACTCCATGACGCCGCTTTTCAGGTTGGCGAAAGCCACTTTGTGATGCTGCTCGGGTGGCATTTGGCCCTTCATGGGCGTGTCGCTGACCTTAGTGATGGTCAGCTCTCCACCCAGGCAACCTTGGTAAAAGGCCATAGCTTCGGCGCAGTTGCCATCAAAAAGTAGGAAGGGCATGAGATTCATCAGGGTCGCTCCTCTCTATCATTTTTCCGCTTTGTTCGGTTTGAACTATAGTCCGTTGATTGATGCATTCTCCGCCTCTCAAAAGAAATGGTGGCCGTCGATGCGTAGCTTGGTATGCCAATTTTGTCGATGTCGATTGTACGCTAAGCCTGAATATCCAGAATTTCCGGTCAAGTCCCGATAAGTCGTTAATCGTCCGAGTAAATGCTTGATCATGGATTCGCTGGTGTTTTTGTGGCCTTTGCGTTCTTTCCTCGGCATTGGTGACCACCAGCACTGGTGCTCCGCATTCTGACACCTATTCCCGCTTGAATGGCGTCAGGAGGCGCTCCTGGACCCAGTTTTGGTCAATCTGCAATCCATATTGATCGTGCCGGAAGACTTCGTGGGAGCCCGTGGCTTGCGCAGCCTTATACGCTTCGACTGCGGCTTCGCGTCGCCCCATCAGGTCGAGCAATTGGCCCTGCCAGACTAGGGCGAAGAACCGGTAATTCTTGTCCACTGTCGTTTCGACCGCTTTCTGGAAACATTCGAGCGATTCCGCATAATGCCTCGCGTCATAAAGCATCAGCCCCAGGCGACCCCATGGATGAGCTGAAGTGAGTTGAAGCTGCAGCGCGCGTGGCATTAGCTTGAGCGCGTCTTCTCCCGAATCAGTGAGCTTCATCCGATTGATCTTGCGCTCCACATCGGCGGCGGAGAGTTGGGGTTCGGAGTCAAGCATCCAGAGGGTGTTTCCCGGATCGAGTTTCACCTCTTTGAGCGGTGATTGGCTCTCGAAACCAAGTAGGTTCACACCAGCGAGCCGATCCGTGCGTTGAGTCTGTTGAGAGCCGTCCGAGAAAGTCGCAACAACGGGCACGCGGTCGTGCCGCGTACCCTCTGAGACGACTTCCACTTCCGAGTGCCATCCGCTCTCAGTCTGCGTCGATTCGTGCCTAGTGATACGATAAGAGGCGTACTCGTTGGTTCGTACCCAACTCTCGAAAAACCAGCCGAGGTCCTCGCCGCTTTCCTCTTCGCAGACCCTCTCGAAATCATGCCAACCCATCCGGCGGCCATGAAACTCGCACAGACAGCGGCGATAGACACGGTCAAAAGCCGAGATTCCGATGGTCGATTCCAGCGCATCCATCATGGCGCTGCTCTTGCCGTGCTGCACGACGTTGTTGAAGTCCCAGTCGATAAGTTCCTCCTGGTCGGAGGTTAGATCCATCGTGGTATCCAGGCCGTTTTTCATGCCGTTGACGTATCCTGCCGGGAGATTGCCGATTGGCGCCATGATGCCCCGCGCACGCCGGTACTCTCGATCCGCAAAGATGCCCAAGCCGATCATCAACCAATCGAGGTCGTCTTCTCCTTGGGCGAGCACGTATTGCGACCAATACATGTGGCCGATCTCGTGGGCCGTGATCCAGCGGAAGTGGTCTTCGGGTTTTTTCTCCATCTGCTCTTGGCCATGAATCGCGACCATTGCAGTACCGACCGGATACCCGCCGGCTGGATAATCCATGCCGGGAATGATGGTGAATGAGCGCTCCGGGTAGAACCCGAATCGTTCGCGATAAAAGCCAATCACATCGACCGCGGTCTGAAGCACTAATTGGGCACACTTCGCGCCTGCCGCAGTGTGGACGGCCGTAACCTGCACATCGCCTGCATGTGCTTGTTCGACGATATATTGCTTCTCATTGAAGATCCAGGCAGCGAAGTCCCGTATGTCTTTCCCGTTCCAAACGCCCGATGCACTATCCAAGACGCCGCTTGTCACGACGCCCCAACCTTGAGGAACTGTTATCCGCACGGCATAGTCATCGTGCGTTCCGAAGCCCCACCACAGTCTGGGATACCAGCCCTGCCACAGGAGGCCGCGTTCCTTGTTGAACTCGGTTTCGTAAGAATTGCGGAACTCCAACTTCAATTCGAGGTCCGCCCCCGGCCTCAATGGCTCCGGCAATTGCAACAACAGCGGGGCGTTCGCATCATTCTGACCGGGAGAAAGCAACAGTATCGCGGGCTTCCCATTCGCGACCGCGCTTAAGGTTTTTTTTGGACCTACGCTCCATTTAAGAGCTAACCGTTCCACGGGGCGCGGCGTGGTGTTCCGGAAAGTAATGGTTTCGCTGCCCCTCAGGAGTGCGGTGGTTGGGTCGAACGCGCACTCAATCCGGTATTGGGCGCGCGGCGGCAGAACGGGGGACCAGAAGCCGCTCTGTGCCCCAAACGCGCTAAGCGAGCTGCAAAGAAAGAGAAATAGTACGAGAAATGAGTTTCGCATTGGCCTATCCCAACGAGAATTAAAGTATTTGCCACCAGACCAAGTCCCAGCGAGATCAGTGGGGTTCCGATGCCACTGTCAAGTGGGCGTCTAGTCGCATAAACGGAGACAGACCCAGAACATGTTATGACGGTCGGATTGCGAAAACGTAAGCGGGGCGCAGACCAAGCGCGTAGCCGGGTCGCATGGTCAAAAATCTCAAACGCATTGAAAAGGCTTGGTTTTCGGTCTCATAATCTCCTCGCACAGCTCCTCTCTGAAAACCTCAAGAGCAAGTACAATCCGGGTTCGACGATCAAGTTTAGGGAGGCTCTGGAATGATTTGGGCTCGCATGCTTGCTTACATCACCGGAACCGTAGACCAGGAACTTCTACTGTGGAACGAATATCTGGGCGCAGAGAATCGCATCCTGAGAGCCCAAATCAAAGGCAGGTTGTTGTTATCCGATACCGAAAAAGCTACGCTGGCTGCGATCGCCCAGCGGCTCGGACGGAAAGCCTTGGAAGAATTGGCGGTTATCGCAAAGCCGGATACGCTGCTGGCCTGGTACCGAAAGCTCATCGCCAGCAAGTGCGAGGGATCGAGATTTCGCCGACGAGTCGGTCGACCGCGAATTGATAAGGAAACAGAACGTTTGGTCTTGCAGATGGCGAAAGAAAATCCCAGCTGGGGCTACGATCGCATCGTGGGTGCCTTGGCAAATCTAGGTTTCCTGCTGTCCGATCAGACGGTGGGCAACGTTCTCCGTCGGCATGGCCTCTCTCCTGCTCCTAAGAGAAAACCAGCCATCTCCTGGAAAGAGTTTATCCGTTCACACATGGAAGTTCTGGTCGGGACGGATTTCTTCACAGTGGAAGTCCTTACCCTGAAAGGGTTGGTTACTTACTATGTCCTGTTTTTCATTCACCGGGAGAGTCGGCGGGTGAGCTTGGCAGGAATGATGCCCTACCCGGGCCAGGAGTGGATGGAGCAGCAAGCACGAAATGCAACCATGGAGGAGTGGGGATTTCTGAGAGGCTGCCGATACCTGTTGCATGACCGCGATACGAAGTTCTGTGCCTCATTTCGTGAACGGATCGAATCGGGAAGTGTCAAAACGATTCGCTTGCCCGCCAGGAGCCCGAATTTGAACTCGTTTGCGGAGCGTTGGGTGAGATCGGTGAAAGAGGAATGCCTGTCGAGGCTGATTCTGTTTGGGGAGCGTTCGCTGCGGCGAGCGTTGCAGCAATATGTGGTGCATTACCACGAGGAGCGCAACCACCAGGGTAAAAAGAATCTGATCTTGTTTCCCATACAAACGGAGGTGAGAAGGAAGAGAAAGGGAGTAGTGCGATGTCGGGAGCGGCTGGGCGGCCTGCTGAAGTACTACGAGAGAAAGGCAGCGTAGGCGTAGAGGTAGGGACAGCGGGTCATGTGTGGCAATCTCGCTTATATAGAAGGATGCGTGCAGTCTGGCCCAAGCAAAGGATCTGCCGAGCCTGATTTATCATGAACCAGCGCTTGAAGTGAGGTTCGTGCGTAGGGCAGTGGGCACGACGACTTATTTGACCATACGAGATACCAGCAGCCAAATCCGGGCTAAGCAGTCCCGTGTCCGCTACCTCATAGGCGAGTCGTCGGACTGCGGCAAGCCTCACGTTGATGGTGCCAGGTGCAAGCGCCTTATCTTCGAGATGAATCCTGTATCGGGTCACCACCGTTTTGTTGAAGGACAGCCGTGGCTCCGAGCAATACCAGCAAACGAAGTCATCGAGGGAACGTCGGTAGCTGCGCTGCGATTCCGGTGACTGGAAACTCACAAGCACTGCCGATTTGACATGCTCCAAATCAGGGAGTCCCAACTTGGACTTCTGTCGATTTTGTCTTCTCGCTTTTCTTCTTCTTCCCATGGACGCCACCTCCTGACGTTGGGATTTGGGAATGGCATGATTTGTCGTGACGCGCAATCCCTGGACACGATCGCGGCATGGGAGTATGAACGGAGAGTGCCATGACGAGAATGCATTGTGCCTGCCAGCCTTGAGGTGCCACATGGACATGAATGCAGAAAAGCTGGAACAAACGGTCCTCGCGCTTGTCTACCTAAACTCGTTTGACGACAAGTCTGGGGGAAGACGGGCCTGGAAAGCATTTCCGTGGAGTGTGATGGATCAGCTATACGTGAAGGGTTACATCTCCGATCCAGCGACGAAAAACAAGTCCGTGCGGCTATCGGAGGAAGGAGCCAGGTTGTCGGAAGAATTGTGCGAGAAGTTGTTTGCCGTGAAATAGAGAGCCTGGGAGATTTCCGGCCGCTCGCATGTACCAACTTTACCGGTAACATAACCGGCCAATCTCTGCCCATCTGCGCACGCCTATCGAAGGTTGACGTCTTGTGGGATGACCTGCACATAGCGCGCCAGGGCAGGTCTTCCATGAGCTACGATTCTTTTTAACGCACTTTCCGCCCCGCTTGACCTTTCAAGATCTTAGCCGGAAGCGGAGCTCCTTCCTCCTGAAACAAAAATCCAACTGGAAAAGAATACCTCTTTTCGCCTACAGCGCCTTTAGAAATGTGAATGAGAAGATTGGCCGGTAATAATCGACCATCCGGGAATTATCGCGTGAGGGTTCGGGTCGAAAGGCCGAGCAGGGAGAATTCTAAGTAGTAACGATGGCGCTCGCGAGGAGGTGTCGCACGGGCAAGTGCAAAATCAGGTTTACTTCCTGCCGAGGAAACGGATGCGGCCCGTGAAGCTGCGATGCTGAAAATTGCCGACCGCGCCGAAGGCGGGAGAATCGATATTGTTGTTCACAGTGAGAGGGTCTTGGCGATTGGTGATGTTGTTGAAACCGCCGCGCAGCGCCCATTCGAGCCCGAAAAGATGAAACCGCTTTTCCACGTGGAGATTCAGAGAGGCAAAATCGGGGAAGCGGACCTGGCCGGGGAGCCCAACCAACTGCTGCTCGACGTTGATGAAGTTGTAGGGATATCCCGTGCGCCAGTCGAAGGAGTACTCCAATTCGAGCGCGTGGATCCATGGCAAGCGGAACGGCGCGGCGCCCCAGAACTGAACACGGTTCGAGGAATCCCACGGAAGCGGTCCAGGGAGCTGCGGACTGTATAACGGCATGTCCAGGGTGGAATCCAGGACCGCATTTGAACGGGCCCTCGAGCGCGTGTAAGAAAAAAACAGAGGGTAGTGCTCCTGGAAAGTGTGGCGAAAAGAAAGTGTGAACCCATCATATTTGTCCCGGCGGTCATTTTGTAGGGTGAACAACCCGCTGCTCGGAAGGCCGCTGGGGCTGATCACGAGCCCATCGTCCACGTAGTCAAGACCATCGTAGCCGCGTTTTTCGAGAAACTCGGCCTTCAAATAGATTGCGGCGGGAAGTTTGCGCTCCAAGGCGACGCTCCAGTTCAAAAAGTGAGGGACGTGGAGCGCGCTCCGATCAGCTTGGAATGTCGTCGTGACAGCGGGGCCGAGCGGAGTGACGCCATCGGGCGCATAGAAGACGTCCTGGCGGCTGCCGGCCAGCGGGCGCGTGAGCTTGTCGAGATCGGTGCGGTCGTAATAGAGGCCCACGCCGGCCGAGAGTTTGGTCTGGTTGTCGCGGGTGAGCATCCAAGTGGCAGCGATGCGCGGGGAGACGAGCGCGCGGGGAATCACGTCATCCTCATCAAACCGGACACCGGGTTCCAGCAGTAGGGATGAGACAGGCGACCAGCGATCCTGCAAAAATCCGCTGCCGACAAGCAGATCTTGGTCGAAGGAGGGGCTACCGGTGAAGCTGACGGAGCGCACAAGGACGTCAGTCGCGGTTTGGATGGTGAAGGGCTGGCGCACGGCGAATTGCTGGTCGCTGGTGCGCTCGAAGGCAGCACCGAGTAGGAATTCATGGCGGCCGTGCCACTCGACAGCCGGAAGGTACAGGTTCGCGAGGCCTTCGTAACGGCGGACGGTGCTCGAAGAGGTGAGATAGTAATTGCCTGAGGCGCTTCCGGGAAACTGGACGTAAGGAAGAGTTCCGAGCGGCAGCGCATCGGAGTTGAACTGGAGGAAAGCGAAACCCGCTTCGAACACCATGCCGTTGGACCACGTGTTTTGGTCTTTCACGTCGAAAAGGTTGGCGGATTTGATCTGGCTGGTAGTCGTGGAGAACGGCTGGATGATCGAAAGGCCGGCATGGTCCTCGTTCGAATGATTGTAAAGGTAGCTGGCGGTGAGGCGATTGTCCTGGGTGAGGTTGATCTGCGCGCGGGTCAAATTGCTGTAGCGCCAGTAATGGTCGGCATCCTGGCCGGGCGGAAGTTCCGTGAAAAGATTGTAGTCGTACTCCCCCTCGATGGCTTCGTAAAACCAGGCCTTGCCCTTCCGAATCGGGCCGGAGAAGGTGAAACGCGGAGTGGTGTTATCGATGTGCAATCCGCGCCGATTTTGAAAACTGGGAACGAAATCGGTGGCGAAGAAGCGGAAGTGGTCGTCACCCATTCTTGTCTCGAGGTTTAACACGCCGCCGGAACCCCAACTGGAGGAGGCGGAATACCGGCTAGTGAGAACTTCGATGGAGCGTATGGCGTCGGTGCTTGCGCGAAGATCTAGAAGCCCGCTGACCGGCTGGCCGATGTCGAAACCGTCGAGGATGTAGAGAGTTTGATTGCTGGCCGCTCCGGCGACGTGGACCTGGCCGGGGGCGGAGTTGTCCGGCAAAACAGCGGGCAAGAGCGGCAAGGCGTTGCGAATATCACGGGTACTGGGATAGGGCAGATCGATAATCTCCTGCGCAGTCAATCGCCGGGAGGCGGAGGTCTGCGCCGGGTCAATTGCCGGGGGGGAATAGTTCACCTGCACGCTCTCCTTGTATTCCTGCTGATGAGGAAGCGTGACATCGACGGATTCCGTTTCCCCCACCTGCACGGGGGTATTCAACTGGGCGTAGAAGCCTTCCTTTTCGGCCGAGAGCAAATATGCGCCAGGGGCGAGGCCGGTGAATTCAGCGCGACCTGCGAAATCAGTCGAAGCCTGGAGCGGAGTTTGCGAACCCGGAGGAGTCAGTGTCAGGCGGGCGGAAGGGATCGCCACGCCGGTCTCTTCCGTGACCGTGACCGCCAAATGGTAACTGGCTTCGGGAGCCTGGCTCGGAGATTGGAAGCCTGCGGGCAATTCCGCGGCGCGCGCCCACGGCATCGAAGCCGCAACGAGACTTAACGCCAACGCAGCCGCGCGGCGCCTCGCTGCACATATCGCAGAGCAAGCCATTTGGCTGCATTCTACAACCGGTGCGGCACTGGCCCTGACGCGTTTGTTCACGGCGAATTGTTTGGCGTGAGGGTGACCGACCCTGCCACTTTCATTGGTATCCCAGTTGTGCTCACCACGGCCGCGCTCGGACAGTGCTATATCCCGGCGCGCCCTGCGCTGCGGGTGGTTCCGATGCTTGCGCTGAGATACGAGTGGTCCTTTCCGGAAGTGACCGGCAACTCTTCCTTACAACAATCTCATATGAACCTGTGAGCGCGAGCGAAGGCGCACGCACGTGGACGAGAGATCATTTAATCTGATTGATCGACTTTTCTGGCGATTGCGCCCGAGTGAAGCCGGAAGTTACGGTTCGTCAGTCGGATTGGTACCGACAAACGCTAATGTTGACCGAACCGATCAACTCCCGGATGGTCAACTCGGAAGCTCCCCAGAAACGCAAGTACTATCGGACGCGCGTTTTGAGGAAGGTGCGATGTTGGCGAGCGGTCGAAGGGTGACTTGCCACTGGGATTGCTTGAGCGAGGCCTCGCGGTTATCTATGAACGTCCCGTCCTCATGAGCTCAGAACCGGAATCGGCACGGCGCAAATGATTCCGTAGCCGTGGGTTCGCAGGTGACCGCCATAAGGATAGCACCCGGTAACTAGCAAGTCTGCCTTCGTCTGCCGCGCAGCTTGGCTCAGTACCTTCGCCACGTCACCACTGCCGATGAATACGTCTGCCTTGATGCCCATGTCTTCTTGGAGTTTTGCGATACTCTGAGAAGCGTCGTCGACGAGCGCCTTTTTCCACTCTTGATTGACGTAGTTGCCACCGGGCCCCCAAAACTCCACGCTGGCAGTGACGTGGGCGAGCGTGAGACGGGCGCCAAATTCGGCGGCCATTGGGGCGGCCCACGACACAGCCTCCTCACTCCGTGGGCCCAAATCCACGGCGCACAGGACGTTGCGGATCGCAAACTTCTGCACTGACGATTGTTCCGCGTGTGCACCGGTCCAAACAGGGCGCTCTGTCCTGTGCAGTACTTTTGCGGTCACCGAGCCCAGAAGAAACTGCTCGAACGTGGAGCCATGCGACGGCATCATAATCAGGTCGGCACTTTCCTCCTCAGCTATTCGCACAATTGCCCAAGCCGGGTCGCCTTTGCCGACCATGCGCCGAATGGCAAGGCCGTCAAGCTCGGGCCCGAGAGACTGGTCTTTCTGTTTCTGAGACTCTCTGATGACTTCCGCGAGCAAGTCCCAGCCAGCTCGCCGCTGTCCTTCGGCACCCCGGCGGCATGGCTCACCTCTGTCACGACGTGTAGCATCGCGATCTCAGAATTGAAATGGCGCGCCAATGTCGCAGCTTGATGAATCACACCCAGTGAAGCAATCGGGATGTCAACCGGCAAAAGAATCTTCTTAATGTTGAGCATTGCACAAAAGCCCTTGAGTCAAAATGTCCGTCATCATCTTCCTTTGCGGGAGCTTCCGATTTGAATTTCTGACTCGCGCATATCGTATGTTTCTCCTGCCCTGGACACAACTAATCTACTATTAGAGCATGCAACTACCGAGAACAGCAGGGTTCCCACGGCTCGTTTTTACCTGTCCGACGAGCCGGGTGGTCTCAATGGGTCGCCGCAACACTTTCTTGAAGTCTACACGCAGGAGTCTGAAAACCTAAAGTCTTTCGTGGGCGTTGGTTTAAGCGCCGCGCTACTTTGTCCAGATCCGACTGGGTATAG
>Ga0371490_1001550_pt1 | contig 11692 bp, 10 predicted proteins | sample MB2SIPfraction_FD_207959 | JGI IMG/M metagenome (GOLD analysis project Ga0371490, IMG submission 207959) | Lab enriched peat soil microbial communities from McLean, Ithaca, NY, United States - MB28FN SIP fraction | ecosystem: Environmental > Terrestrial > Soil > Wetlands > Peat | place: USA...
GAGGTATCCCGAGGGTAACAAAGCTGCGACTGCGCAGCTCAAGAAGGGGTTTGCACTGCTGGAGCTCGGCGAGAAGACCGCTGGGGCCCGGGAATTGCGCTCCTTGCTCGACCAGTATCCTAACACCCACGAGGCCGATTTGGCGCGCCAAAGACTCAGGAAGCTGGGCTATACTGTGACGGGAACGCGCCGTTAACGGCGGCGCGCTGCCGCTGGGATCCGCAGGGACCCAAGGTTGTTAGCCGTAGGTGAAGCTTACGGTAACCAGCGACCCCCGCAATTCATCAACCCCGCAGGGGTTGAATCAATGTCGGGTGCATTGGCGGAGAGAGAATTCGCTCCCCCGGGTCGGCGTAGGTCATTTGCGTACTGCCAGTCCGTAGGCTTCACGTACGGCTAAGGATGTTGTTCCCCTTCGGGGAAACGCAAGTCCGCGAGAGGGAGGTTCTTATGGCTTCTGGCTCTGTTAATAAAGTGATTCTGATTGGCCGCCTCGGGAAGGATCCGGAAGTGAAATACACACCCAGCGGCGCGCCCGTAGCCAAATTCAGTCTGGCCACGGATGAAGTCTTCAAGGATCGTAGCGGCGAGCAGCAGAAGCGCACCGAATGGCATAACATCGTCGCTTGGAACAAGCTGGCTGAGATCTGCGGGGAGTACCTTACTAAGGGCAAGCAGGTGTACATCGAGGGAAGCATCCGCAGCCGGCAATGGGAAGACCAGGCGGGAAACAAGCGCACGGCCTATGAGATCATTGCGAGTCGGATGCAGATGTTGGGCTCGAAGGCAGATAACGAGCGCGCCGCCGCTGCATCCTCCGCAGCCGCTCCAACTCCTACTCCGCCCGCTGAGCACGGCAGCGTGGAGAGGTCACTAGCCGCAGAGCCACCTGCCGAACCCGAAATTACGGACGAAGATGTCCCCTTTTGACCTCCGGAAGTAGAGCCCTCTACCCCTTGGGAGTCTGTCTGCAAACCCCAGTTTGCGCGTCATTCCGAGGAGTCCCGATCTGATCGGGACGACGAGGAATCTCGCAGTGCTCTGAAAATGACTCTCCTCCTCAGTGGGGGGAAGGGGGGCAGGGGGTGTGGCGGGTACCAGAATCCTGCGTCGTCCAACCCCCGCCAACCCCTCCTTATCCAAGGAGGGGAGTCGCGAACCCATTTTCATGGTCTTTGGGTGCCCGTCAGCAGACGGGCACGAGCAATTGCCCTGAAAACAGTCAGAGCGAGAGGGTGGCCTGCAGGCGGGTGAGGGGGTCCCTGGCTGAATGGGGTTAAATCGCATTCATGGTGTGCTGATGCTCAGCGCGAAGAGCGTCGCCGCCGCTCATCCCAGCGGCGAACCAGCTCATTGAATTTTTGCGTTTGCTGCGGCGACAGGATTTGTCGAATGGCGTTACGCGTCTCCTCGCGGATGGCATTGAGTTGGGCATCTGACTGTTGCTGGGTGCTTGTAAATTTGCTGATCGAGCTGTCTAAAATCTGCTCCAACTGAGGGACTTGAGTTTCGGAAAGGTTGAGGTCCGCCTTGAGGTGGCGGACGAAGTTTTGTCGATTGAAGGGACGATGCCAGTGCCCGGCGTTCCAGGCGTAGTAATAGAGGCAGGTTCCTCCCACGATCACACCCAACAGAAACGTCAAGGCAAAGTAGATGTAGGCTCTTCCGCTCATGGCTCTGTTTGACCGGCTTTTCCTAGTCGGTCGGCCCTCCCGGATTCAATTCGTGTGGATCGCCGAAATCGCCCCCGATGACATCGGGCTGTGACGATTGACTGTGGCTTTGCAAAGCGAGAAAATCAGCCCCCGCCACCCCCCGCACGGGCCCCGAGGTCGGCAGCGCCATACTGAGAAGCAGCGCCAGCGTCAAGGCAAGCGTGGCATAAACGAACCGCCGGCCTACGGTCTCGAAGAATTCGCTGCGCGCCCCTTTCTGCTCCCATTCTTGCAGCCGCCGAACCAGCCGGGAGGCGAACCCGAGCGAGGGTTCCGGTGCTGCCACCTCCGCCAAGGCGCGCAAGCCGGCCTGCACCAGGCGCGCATCGCGCCAAATCGCCTCGCAACCCGCGCACTTGCTCAGGTGCTCTCGCGCCTCCGCAGGCAACTCGCCACCCCACAACTCACTCACCAAATCCCGAATCTCTTTGCAATCCATGGCCTATTTTCCCTCTTGCCGCCAACGCTCCAGGTCCACAAGCATTCTCTTCCTGGCACGATGTAGACGAACCTTGACGGTGCTTGGTTTCAATCTCAGCAAATCGGCAATTTCCTCCACGGAATAGTCCTCCAGCTCCTTGAGGGTTAGTATAACTCGGTCATCCTCCGGAGCTCGCGCCAGCAATCGGCCCACGAAGTCCTTCAAGGCTAACTTCTCTGCGTGGTCCAAGCCTTGTGGCGGAGGGCTTTCCGCCTTGCGCTCGATTTCGTGCGCGCTCTCTTCCGTCATCTCCGAATAGTAGCTGAGGCGCGAGGCGCGAACTTTGCGCAGATAGTCGTAGCAATGGTTCACCGCAATTCGGGACAACCACGTGGCAAAGGAAGACTGGAAGTTGTAGCTTCGAATAGCCCGATAAGCCTTGAGAAATATCTCTTGGGCGAGGTCCTCGACTTCGTCACGGCGGCGGACAAGGTGAAACACGATGGAAAAGATACGCTGCTGGTGCCTTTCCACCAGCTGGCCAAAGGCTGCGCCTTCCCCTTTTTGAACACGTCGAATGCACTCGACTTCGCGGGTGACCTCAGACTCCGAGTGTGCCATTCGGGTTCCATCTCTGGGCCTCCCTCAGTAGCAGAGACGAGGGAGGTTGCAAGTTGGTTACAGAAAGCGGCCCTGGGCTATCTGCACTATTCCAATATTTGTAGTTGACGGATTTAATACTTTGTGCAAGAATGTGCCCATGGTTATCGGAACACGTCTTAAAAAGTTAAGAGAAGATAAGTCACTATCCCAGGGCGACATTGAAAAGCGCACCGGACTCTTGCGCTGTTACATCTCCCGGGTGGAGAACGGCCACACCGTGCCGTCTCTCGAAACCCTGGAGCGGCTCGCGGCGGCTTTGGAAATCCCCCTCCACCAACTCTTTTTCGAAGGGGACGGGGAACCTGTCCTGCCCAACCTGAGCAAACTTCAAAGCACGGAAGAGCTGGTTCTCGATGCCGAGCAGGAAAAGGAACAGCGTTTCTTCGAGAAAGTAAAACGACTTCTCACAAAGATCGACGAGAAGGACCGGCAACTCCTGCTCTATATGGCTCAGAAACTGGCAAGCCGATAGCCCTGCAAAAGTGAAATGTTTTGAACCGCCCTCCTGGCGGCGGGGGTGTCTTATTCCCATTCGATGGTCCCCGGCGGCTTTGAGGTGATGTCGAAGACTACTCGGTTAACCCCCTTTACTTCATTGACAACCCGGGTGGCCATCCTCTGCAAGAGCGCCGGGGGAAGCTGCGCCCAGTCGGCCGTCATCCCGTCTTCGGATTCCACAGCTCGAATAGCGATGGTGGAGGCATAAGTCCGCGCATCACCCATAACGCCGACGCTCGAGACCGGCAGTAGAACCGCAAACGCCTGCCACAAACGCGTGGTAAGCCCCGCGGCTTCCACCTCTTCCCTTACAATCGCGTCGGCATTCCGGACCATTTCGAGTCGCTCTTCCGTAACCCCGCCCACAATCCGCACGGCCAACCCCGGGCCGGGGAACGGTTGCCTATTCACTAGCCGTTCGTCCAACCCCAATTCTCTGCCGACCCTGCGGACCTCATCTTTGAAGAGCTCTCGCAGCGGTTCGATGAGCCGGAATTTCAGATCTGGCGGTAATCCCCCCACATTGTGATGGCTCTTGATGGTGGCGGCTGGACCCTTGACGGATACCGATTCGATCACGTCCGGGTAGAGCGTCCCCTGCACAAGGAAAGGTATATCCCCAAGCTGACGCGCTTCGGCTTCAAATACGCGGATGAATTCCTCCCCGATGATCTTGCGCTTCTGCTCCGGGTCGGTGACTCCTCCCAGGCGGGTCAGGAAGCGGGATGAGGCATCCACCGTGCGGACGTTCAAGTGGGCTTGCTCCCGAAGCATTGCTGCCACCTGCGCGAACTCGTTTTTGCGGAGCAGACCATTATCGACGAATAAACAGGTGAGCCGGTCGCCGATGGCCCGCCCCACCAGCGTGGCGGCGACGGCGGAATCAACCCCCCCCGAAAGCGCGCACAATGCGCTTTCCCCCTTCACTTCCCGCCGGATACGCTCCACCGTCTCCTCGATGAAAGACCGCGGAAACCAGTTCGGCTGAATCCCGGCTACATCCTGCACAAAGCGTCTCAGGATTTCCGTGCCGTGCGCGGTGTGGCGAACCTCCGGATGAAATTCCAGGGCGTAGATGCGCGCCGTCGGGTTCTCAATCACTGAAATGGCATTCTCTGTCCGTCCCGTAATGTCGAAGCCCGGCGGGATTTCCGCCACATGGTCGCCGTGGCTGTTCCAAACACGCAGCGGCGACTCGAGGCCTTTCAAGAGTTTCGTGGAGGGGTAAATCTCGAGTTGGGCGAACCCATACTCCCGGCGGCGAGCGGGCTCAACCCGCCCCCCGAGCGTCCTCGAGATCCACTGCAACCCATAGCAAACACCGAGCACCGGGATGTTCAATTTCAGGACCCGCTCGTCACACACCGGTGCGGCAGGGTCGTAAACAGACGAGGGGCCGCCGGAAAGCACCAGGGCCTGCGGGTTCATCCGCACCAGCTCCTCGAAAGGGATATGGCAGGGGACAATGACCGCATAGACCTGCATCTCGCGGATGCGGCGCGCGATCAGTTGCGTGTACTGAGAGCCGAAATCGAGGACAAGTACCGGACGAACATGCTCCATATGATAAGACCGAAAAACAAGTTAAAAGGCAAATCTCGTTGATTGAATAGCCCTCTCCCTTGGGGAGAGGGGGTCCGGCGACGGCGCTTCCTCCAACCGTCGCGGGACGGGTGAGGGGGTCTCATCCCCGCGCCGAGTGCCAAGGAACGAATTACAAGTCAAATGGCAAAACTGAAGTCTGAAATTTCAAATCTGAAATCTCAAATCTCAAATTACAAATCACAAATGCCAAACTATCTCGCCACAATATTAATTAGCTTTTGCGGCACGATCACGACTTTGACAATCTCCTTGCCGGCAAGGTGCTGAACAACCTTTTCTTCCGCCTGCGCGCGAGCCAGAATCTCTTCCTCGCCCGCGCTGACCGCAACTCGAATGCGTGCCCGCAGTTTGCCATTCACCTGGACAGGCAGCTCCAGTTCATCTTCGGCTGCGAGCTCGCGGTCAAAAGTAGGCCAGGGAACTCGAAGCAGAGGTCCGGCGTGGCCAAGAGCTTCCCAGAGCTCGTCGGCAATATGCGGCGCAAAAAGGGAAATCATCGTCACCAGAAGTTCCAACGCCGCCTTGAACGCTTCCGGGCGGACCTTACCGGCCTCCAACGCGCCTTGCCGATCCGTCAGCTCGTTGACCAACTCCATGCACAAGGCCACGTCCGTGTTGAAATGCCAGCGGCCTTCCATGTCTTCCGTGACGTGCCGGAGTGTCTGGTGGGCTTTGCGGAGCAGACTCCGCTCCTCCTCTGAAATTTGAAATCGCGGAGCTGAAATGCCGCTCTGCGGCCCTGCGCTTGAGGGCTGGTTCTCTGAAATTTGAAATCTCGAATCTGAAATACCGTTCTTTGGCCCTGTCCCTCCCGGGCTGGCCAGCCCCTGCATGCTCCGAAGGTTGTCCGCATATTTAGAAACCAGCCGGTAGACCTTGGCCAAGAAGCGCGAGGCCCCTTCGATATCCCTGTCGCTCCAGTCAAAGTCCTTTTCCGGGGGCGCGGCAAACATCATATAGGTCCGCACCGTATCGGCGCCGTACTTCGCGCACATTTCGGTGGGATCCACGACGTTGCCCTTGGATTTCGACATCGCCGTGCCATCCTTGAGCACCATGCCTTGCGTGAAAAGGCGCGCCACCGGCTCCGAAAACTCCACCAAGCCGATGTCCCGCATTACCTTGGTGAAAAAGCGCATGTAAATCAAGTGCAGGATGGCATGCTCGATGCCGCCAATGTACTGGTCTACCGGAAACCAGTACTTGACGACCTCTTTGTCCACCGCTGCCGTATCCAGCCGGGGCGCGGTGTATCGATAAAAGTACCAAGACGAATCCACGAACGTGTCCATGGTATCCGTCTCGCGCCGCGCCGCCCCCGCGCACTTTGGGCAGGTCGTGTTGACGAACTCGGGGACGTCGGCCAACGGCGAGTGTCCCCGGCCGGTTAGTTTGATGTCCGCCGGCAGCAGCACGGGCAAGTCTTCTTCCGGAACTGGGACAATCCCGCACTGGTCACAATAGATAATGGGAATGGGCGTGCCCCAATAGCGCTGGCGCGAGATCCCCCAGTCTTTCAGGCGATACTGGACGGTGAGTCTTCCAAAGCCTTTCTCCTCCGCGTCCCGAGTCATCCGCAGGATGGCCTGAGTCGAGGAGAAGTGGCTGTAGTCGCCCGAATTCACTAGCTTGCCGTATTCAGTGAAGGCCGCTTTGGGCGGGTCCGAGGGCGCGTGCCCGCTCCCTTCTTCGGGGACGATAACCGTGCGGATCGGAAGCCCGTATTCCGAGCAAAACTCGAAGTCGCGCTGATCGTGGGCCGGCACTGCCATGACTGCTCCCGTCCCATATTCCATCAAGACGAAATTGGCAATCCAGATGGGAACCGTCTCGCCATTATAGGGGTTCCGCGCTCTGAACCCAGTATCGACTCCGACTTTTTCCAGATTCACTTCCGCGCGCGCCTGCGCGGCGGAAGCTTTGATCCGCTCCACCTCCTGCCGCAACTTCTCCGGAGTGTTCGAGCGGGCGATGAGCTTCTCCACCAGAGGATGCTCAGCGGCCAGGAAGACCGCCGTGCAGCCGAAAATCGTGTCCACGCGCGTCGTAAACACGGGCAGCGGCTCTCCCAGTTCGACAACTCCAAAGTCCACCTCTGTCCCCATTGACTTGCCAATCCAGTTCTGCTGCATGGCCAGCACCCGCTCCGGCCAGCGCACCAACTCCTTCATGTCCTCGAGGAGTTGCTCGGCGTACGCGGTTGTTTTCCAGAACCACTGCTCGAGCTCGCGCTGCAACACGAGTGTGTCCTCATGCCGCCAGCAGCAGCCGTTCACCACTTGTTCGTTGGCCAGCACCGTTTCGCACTTCGGGCACCAGTTCACTCGGCTCTTCTTCCGGTAGGCCAAGCCCCGCTCGAGCATCTTGAGGAAGAACCATTGATTCCAGCGGTAATATTCCGGGACGCAGGTGGCAATTTCGCGCCACCAGTCGTAGCTGAACCCCAGACGCTTCAATTGCTCACGCATGTTGCCGATGTGACTGAAGGTGAATTCCGAGGGGTGACGTTGGCGCTGGATGGCGGCGTTCTCCGCCGGCAGGCCAAACGCGTCCCAGCCGATCGGATGAAGCACATTGTAGCCCTGCATCCACATATAACGGGCCAGCGCGTCGCCTATCGAGTAATTGCGTACGTGCCCCATGTGGATGTCTCCGGAAGGGTAGGGCAGCATCTCGAGCACATAATACTTCTTTCGCGCCGCATCCGCCTCGACTTCAAAGACCTTTGCGTCAGCCCAGCGCTTTTGCCATTTCGCTTCGATTTGTTGAGGGTCGTAATTGGAATCCATAAGGGTAGTCGAGAGTCTAGAGTCTACAGTCTACTGTGCACAGTCTACGGTCCGAACTAACAGCCCTTGGGGAGAGGGTGTCCGGCGCCGGCGCTTCCTCCAGCCGTCGCGGGCCGGGTGAGGGGGTCTCGGGCCACTGACATCTCTCATTCATGTACTACCATCCCCCCCTTGGGGGAGAGGGTGGGCCGCAGCCGGCGTATTCATCAGCCGGGGGGGCCGGGCCTTTGCCCGCCGAGGGGCCATGGGCGCTCAGGGCGTGCAACCGGCTACAGCCCGCAGGCGGGTGAGGGGGGTTTTCGGGCCTGACAGCTACCCTTGCCCGCGGGCGGCCACAACGGCCGCCCCTACCACGCGATCAGCGCTTGCTGAGAGCTGACAGCCATTATCCCCGCCAACTTCCTCATCATACGCACATTCCGCCTGTCATCTCCAGGCTTGTCGAAGGGCGTCTCGCAAATAAAGGGAATGGCCCTGAGCTTGGGATGACAAACAATGCGGCGAAATCCCTCTTTGCCGATCTGGCCTTTCCCGATGTGCTCGTGCCGGTCGGCATGGGAGCCAAAAGGCGTCTTCGAGTCATTGGCATGAATCACGCGCACGTTCTTGAGCCCGAGCGTGGAGTCAAGGCTCTTTACCACTTCGGCCAGTCCGGCCTGTGTGTGAACGGCGTAACCGGCTTCGAAACAATGAGCCGTATCGATGCAGGCCCCCATCGGCAAGTCCTTCGCGGTCCCGGCTACGATTTCGGCTACCTCATCAAACGTGCGTCCAATGGCCGAGCCTTGCCCGGCAGTGTTCTCAATCAGAATCCGCAGTCCGTTGAGCATCACGCCGAGGGCTACCGCCCGCTCGAGCTCTCTGCGAAACGCCGCAATCGACTTTTCCCGGAGGAAGGTGTCCGCCGACGCCAGGTTGATCAAGTAGTTGTCATGAATCACCAGTGGCCACAGTCCGTAAGCGGCGCGCGTTTCGCGGAATCGCTCGCACTCCTCCGGCGTAGGCTCCTGCCCCCTCCATCCGCGCGGGTTGGCGGAAAACATCTGAAAGGTGTTGCAGCCGATTTTCTTGGCGCGATGCGGCGCATTCTCCAGTCCCCCCGCAATCGAAGTGTGAACACCCACTCTCACGCGATTATGTCCAAAGGTCTAGCTCTTCATGTTAACAGAGCCGTTCGAGAAGGGTCAAATTAGGCGGCGGCACAATGTCATCCCCAGATCTATCCAGTCGCGTTCAGGTTCACATCCGGCGCGGGAAGGGCCACAATACGAAACCGCAGGCGCTACCCGCTACTGGCTCCTGTTGGCGGAGAGCCATCTCACGCGACGGTTGTTTGTGGGCAGGATCGCAGCGCTTCCCTCGCCAGCGGGTTAGGCGAGCCGCCGCCCAGGCCGGATTTCAAGCAACGAGCAGGCCGGAGGAGAGGAAGGGTGTCGGAGGAATCCGGCCAGAGAGGGGCAGATTCGTGCCCCGCCATTCCTAGAAGTGGTAAGACTGGGCCCTTTCGTTCACGCTGGAAGCTGCCAACGCTGAAACCCGGCTGTGCGATTGCATGCAGTCGTAATCAGGCGTATGATTTGAGCGGGGACGGAGTCCATAATGGAAATTCCGGTTTATTGCAAGACTTTGCTGGAGGGAACATTATGTCAAATTATTTTAGTGAACTTAAGGAAGGTGAAGTCATCTGGGAAAGACGCGTGTACCATTCGGCTATTCAAGGCGCAAAGGGTGACTGGAGGAGATTCGAAGGCGAGAAGTGGGACCACAAGGCTGGCGATGTCGTCGATCGCGTACGCGATGCCGGAGTAGTTGTAAGCGGAACTGTCGTGCTAGCCGCCGACGCCCTTCAGGTGGCTAAAGCGGCAGTCGCCACAGTGGGATTCGTGGCTGCGATGGCCGGGCCTCAGGCTGGCATAACACTTGGTGCCCTGGGACTCGTCTGTCTGGTCAAAGGGACATACTCGAATCGCGAGGCGGCTCATAAGGAACTGGCAAAATATGTATGGACGATGGTCGATACGGAACCGCCGCAGCAAAATATCTCTGATGGGGCGGAGAACCTGGAGAAGGCGGCTGACGCCGCGTCGACTTTGCTGGATGACGGCAAAAATCAGATCACATTATTGCACGACAAGTTAACGAAGGCGGAGACCGGCTTTAAGACATTCGTGAAGAATTTCAGTGGATTGATGACGAGCTTCAATCAAGCGATGGACGCTCTCCTTCGCAATAAGACACAGGAGGGGTTTAATAAGATTTTTGCTCTTCGGAACTCCATCGTCGAGATGTTCGACGGAAGCGCCAAACCAGGTGGGGCGGCTTTCGAATATGTCCGGCGCCTGTGCCATACGGGAAACTACCTGCAAGCCCCCTATATCCTGGCCCTGGCGATGAAAGAGAAGTTTCAACCAGGTACCGTCAAAGATCAAAAATTTCAATCTACCGATTATTTTGGCGGCAATCAGCACGTCGCTGGTATAAGACAGCAGCTTCACAACATAGGCGAAACGTACGAGATCATACGCGGATTGCACCTTGCTGAAGTTCCTGGTGTCGCTCGACCTGTTGTTGCCGCTCGACCTGTTGTTGCCGCTCCACCTGTTGGAGCCGCTCGACCATCCTTTCGGCCCCTGCAGGGTTCTAACCCTTTTAGCAATATCCCGCAATCTCGCAAGCGTTGAAAGAAGGCCGCGATGGCGGGTTTGGGTGCGTTTGGAAGCTGATCGTGGCGTGGCGCGTTACTGCGGCCCGTTTTTCAGGGGGTGTTTTCCGGCTTAACCGAAACCAGGAGAATGACGACTAAGAATACTAACAGAAGAACGATACTCGTTAAGGCCTTGGCGATCATTTTCAGTTCGGCCATAACGCCCTCGCGTTGCGCTGGCTCTGTGTCCGCAATGAGCGCGGCCAGTTCCGTACCTCGCACCCTGCGGTCGATCTCTTCATCGTGCGACATCCACTCCGCTGACTGATGGGGAGTCGGCTTGAAGGTGAGCATGTGGGCGAAGATTTCCCTGGGGCCGTGCGTAAAGAAGCGCTGCTCGTTGGGCCGGTCGGGGAAGAGGGACGCGGCAAGAGTGAGCGCTTCCGGCTCGTTGCGGGCCCCGTCGCCCGGAGTCCAGTAAGGGGCACGGGCGTCCAGCGGATTCAGGATGACATCGCCACGGGAGGGGGCAAAGAACTGCGCGGTGTATTCCCGTTCGGGATCGTAAACAATGGCGGTTTCTCCTCGGTCTTGGATTTGGAGGAGCATTTCCCGAATCAAGGCGCTCTTGCCTGCTCCCGTGTCACCCATAATCAGGAAGTGGCTCGACTCGCGGACCTGGGGTACTCTCACCCGGCGATTCCATCCAAAGATTTTCTCTGTGGGGGTCCGCTCATAATTTGAAAACCCAATCCCGCTTCAGGGTGTGTGCGGTCGGAGCGAGTCCGAACCGCTTCTGCGCCTTCGCTGCTACGCACCCATGGCGGGCTCGATGCCGGGCCTGCCAATCCGCCGAGAGCCAAGCTTTTTCCGGCCAGCCGCGCTGTGGATAGAGAGGAGAAGACCCCAATGGCATCTACATGGTTCAATCTGATGATTGAAAATCCCACGAAGAACGCTGCAGTTATGTCGAGTGAAGCTGGGGGGCTCCTGCTCCCCAGGAGGGATTTGGTTAACCTCAGCATTCGTCTGCATGAGCAGCAGTTCCAACTGGACGCTGCTATGTGGTACGGCGCCATAACGACGGGCCCCTATTCCGACGTCCTTCTCAAACTATTCAGCATTTTCTACTATGCCGGCATCATCTATCGGGCGGGAGATTCGTGGCAGGATTGGTCCAAAAACCCTGGTACTAACGTCGCCTCGCTTTTGTCGCACGGGCAGCGGGTATTGGTACAGATTCCAACCAGCCAGAAAGGGGGCGACGAGCTGTGGGCCTGGCTCACCAGGACGGAAGACATTCCTAGGCGCCGGGGGGCGACGCACGGCCAGAGTCGCGAGTCCCCACCTTTCAAGC
>Ga0371490_1001551_pt1 | contig 11691 bp, 13 predicted proteins | sample MB2SIPfraction_FD_207959 | JGI IMG/M metagenome (GOLD analysis project Ga0371490, IMG submission 207959) | Lab enriched peat soil microbial communities from McLean, Ithaca, NY, United States - MB28FN SIP fraction | ecosystem: Environmental > Terrestrial > Soil > Wetlands > Peat | place: USA...
ACTGAACCTGGGCCACAGGTGATAGGGCATCTGCGCCGCGCCAATGCACAGGATGCCGAACAGCAGCACTCCGCGCCGTATCCAAGTCTGCCGGATGCGGTATATCTGCATCATCAGCGGAGCCAGAATATAGAACTGAATCTCGATCTCCAGGCTCCACGCCACCGCATTCACAGAGCCGGTTTGACCGTAGATGAGATTGTGCAGGTAAAAAAGATTGGCCAGCGCATGCTGCACCAGTTCCACATGAACTCCATGCTGGTACACCGCGAATAGCAGCATGGCCACCAGTATGGAGACCACATAAGGCGGCTCCAGCCGGGTCACACGGCGCATGTAGTACTTGGTCAAAGAGACGGGTTTGCCGGATGCAAGATACTGCCGGGCAAATGGCATGCCCAGGATCATTCCACTGATGACGAAGAAGAACTCGACGCCGCGATTCCCGTGGTGCAGCATGGCTTCCAGCCACTGCCACCCCGCTTCCACGGGAATGATGCGTCCGGAGCGGGTGGCCAGCTCGGCCAGCATGTGGAAGAGCAGCACGGAGCTGATGGCCACAAAGCGCATCCCATCCACCTCCGGAATCCACTGCCCGCCACTGGTTACGCGGCGGAGCCGGTTCAGCAACATGCTCTCTCCATGTGTGGGTCTATAGCTTTTAAGCGGTTATCTCAGGCCTGGGAAAGCCCAACCAATTCGCAACCAGCGCGTGCTTCCTCGTGGCAGCCTTACTTCCGCTTGGGCGCGTAGTAGCCCTTGCGCGCGCGCAGCTTCACGCCCGGACGTCCCGGAGCATCCAGCGTCACCGGGCGGTAGCGGCCATCTTCTATAAAATTTTGCGGCTTATAGGCCAGCACGTACTGGCTGCGCAACTCATCCTGAATTTCGGCAAAGGAGTTGGAGACTTCCTCGATCCGCAGCGGGAAGAAAACTCTTCCGCCGGTCTGCTCGGCGAATTGCTGCAGCACCTTGTCGCCCTTGCGGTCGTTGCCGCTCACGTTGGTGCTGATGACGAAGATGATGAGGTCGGCGCGCAGGGCGGCTTCAATGGCTTCAGCCCGGGTGTGGCGGCTCTGGTTGTCGTCGCCGTCGCTCAGCAGAATGATGGCCTTGCGTGCCGGTCCCTTGACCTGCGTGTTCGCCAGCTTGTCGCTGGCCTGGATGATGGCATCAAACAGCGCGGTGCCGCCGCCCGGGCGCAGAACCCTGACGCCCCGCGCCAGCATGTTCGTGTCGTCGGTAAAGTCCTGCGTCAGGTCGCTCAGCGAGTCAAAGCCCACTACAAATGCCTGATCGTTGCCACGGCGCAGCGTCTGGTTCAGAAATTCCACCGCCGCATCCTGCTCAAAGCGAAAGCGGTCGCGAATTGAGTTGCTCGCGTCGATCAGCAGGCCCACGCGCAAGGGTAGTCCGGTCTCACTCTCAAAGGCCTCAATGCGTTGCGGAGGCTTGCCCTCGTCCAGCAGGCGCACTTCCTCGCGCTTCAGGTCTTTGATGTAGTGGCCCTTTTTGTCCACGGCGGTAAAGATCATCGCCACCAGGTCCACGTCCACACCAATGCGGTATTCGGCGTCGCCCTGCTCCTGCTCCACCTCCGTCTTCGGCTGCTGGGGTGGAGGTGCGGCCGTCACCGGCGCAAAGGCCGAGGCCGGATCCAGCGGCTTCGCTTCGGTCTTTGGTTTTGCGGGCGCCTGTGTGGCAGGCGTTGTCTGCGGCGCAGATGCAGTCTGCTCTGCGTTGGCGGGCATGGCCGTCAAATCCTGTACTGGAGCGGCCTGCGGCTGGGCGGTCTGCGCTTCGGGTGTCTGCGCCGTAGCGCCCGGGAAGCGCGGCTGCACCACCGTGGGTGACGTGGGCAGGTCTTGCGTACTCTGAGCGGCCGCCGTGACCACCAGCATCGGGATAGCCAGAATCAAAGCGGCAAGCAGGGTATAGGCCAGCTTTTTCATGCCAACAGTGTATAACGGGCCGTTGGGAGGGTGTATGAATCCAAAGTAACTGAGCATTGCCCGGCCGGGTGGGCGGTGTGAAAAATTGGAAACTAGCCTACGCTCTCCGCCGATTTACGCAGCCGCTCCAGGAACTCCTGTAACTCCTTCGGCAGCGGAGCCTCAAACTCCAGTGCTTTCCCGCTGACGGGATGCACAAAGCGCAGTCGCGCGGCATGCAGAAAGTTGCGATCCAGGCTCAGTGCGGCCGCTCCGGCGCCATGGCTCTTGGTGCGGCGAACCTGGGTGCGCACGCTGATGGCGTTGCCCTGCTGCTCGCGTGACAGTGTCCTGGGCAGCAGATACTCCGGCGCTCCATACAAGGTGTCTCCCACCACGGGATGCCCGATGCTGGCCATGTGCACGCGAATCTGGTGCGTCCGCCCGGTATCAATCTTTACCTCTACCAGCGCAAAGCGCCCATACGGAGTCAGCAGCCGCTCCAGCACCGTGTAGTGTGAAAGCGCCGTACGCGGATCGATGCCGGTCACGCTCATGCGGGTGCGGTTCTTCGGGTCGCGCCCAATGGGATCGTCAATGCTGCCCGTGTCGCTCTTCGGCCAGTTGTGCACCAGTGCCAGGTAGGTCTTGCTCACCTGCCGTGTGCTGAACTGCTCGGCCAGCTTCTGATGGGCGCGGTCGCTCTTGGCCACCACCAGCAGTCCGCTCGTGTCCTTGTCCAGGCGATGCACAATGCCGGGGCGCAGCTCGCCGCCCACGCCGCTCAGCTTGTTAAATCGGAACATCAACGCGTTGACCAGGGTGCCGCGGTTGCGCTCATCCTCGGGACTGCCTGCACCGGCGTGCACCACCATGCCGGCCGGCTTGTTCACCACGGCCAGATTGCGGTCCTCAAACACCACATCCAGCGGAATATCTTCCGGGATGGCCTTCAGCGCGGGGGCTTCGACCTTGCCCGTGACTTCGATGACCTCGCTGCCCTTCAGCTTCAGTGACGCTTTGGCCGGACGCTCGTTCACCAGCACCTTGCCCTGCTCAATCAACTGCTGCACGCGTACGCGGCTTATCTCCGGCAGGCGCGCCACCAGAAAGTGATCCAGCCGCAGCCCGGCGTCTTCTTCGACGGCATCAAAGCTCTGCAACTCCTCGACAACAGCGGGGATCGGCTCAGCGATTAATATGTCGGCTGGCTTCGCCTTGGCTTCTGGCTTAGCTTTGGACTTAGATTTGGACTTCGTCCCCGGCTTGGCCTTGGACACGGCGCTTCGGGTCTTTGAGCGGGATGTGGCTTTATGCGGCATTCTCAACAGAATAGCAGTTGCCGGGGCGAAAAGCTGTGAGCCCGGCTTCCATACGATTCAAGCTCCGGCCCGCCATTGCCGATAGGGCAGCGTGGTGCACCCCGTGATGAACGCCATTAGAATCAGCGCCGCGCAACAACTGGCCGCCGTCAATCCGGCCTCGGAGCGCTCTACGGCGCTCACCTTGGTGCGCCGCAGCCTGCCTGCATCGCAGGCCCTCGCCACCCGGGACAACTCCAATACCTACCTCAGCCGCCCTGTGGATAGCTACACCTGGAGCGTCGCCGTTGCCACCTACTGTAGTGGACTGGCAACCTACGCGGCGCCCACCATGGCCAGCACCCGGCAGGCCACGGCAGATGATGGCGAAAGCTACGATGCGCTCATTTCCTATCTCTTCGGTGCGAGCGAGGTGTCGGGTGCGGCCTCGCAGTACGACTTCTATGCCAGCCTCTCAGCCAGCGCCACGGCACACGCGGTAGACCTGTACGCCTGAGATTAAATAAAGCCGCTACTTCTCCGCGCCCATTGGAGCCGCGCGCAGCGGCACCCTCCGTAGGCAGATGATGAAGCCGGTGACGACCAGCCCCACGGCAATCAGCTGCGTGCCGGTGATCAGCCCACCCATCACCTCGCCGCGCCCGGGATCGCCACGGAAGAACTCGAAGATGAAGCGCTCGCAGCCGTAGACGATCATGAACAGGGCCATCACCTGTCCTTCAAAGCGTTTGCGCTTGCACAGCCAGAAGAGCCACACAAAGTTGATCAGCTCGGCAAAAAATTCGTAAAGCTGCGTCGGGTGCAGGGGGATGTTCAGCGGTGTTCCCTGGTAGAGGCCCGCCCAGGCATTGTGGAAGGTGATGGCCCAGGGCAGGTTCGTGGGGCGTCCGTAGCAGCAGCCGGCGGCGAGGCAGCCGAGGCGGCCGAAGGCGTGCCCGAGGGCCACCCCTGGGGCGAAAACGTCAGCGGCGGTGAGGAAGGGAATTTTCTCCTTGCGCAGGTACCACCAGCCGGCGACGAGGGCTGCCACCAGTCCGCCGGAGAAGACTCCGCCGGATTGCAGTGTGGCCACGCTGAAGATGCGTCCCGGGTCGGCTGCGTACTCGCGCCAGTCCACCAGCAGCATGAGCACCTTGGCACCCAGAATGCCGCTGAAGCCCACCAGTCCGCCGAGGCTCCACATCTGGTCAGGGTCCAACCCGCGGAAGCGTGCCAGATGGAAGATGACGGCCAGGCCGACGATCATGCCCAGGGCGGCCATCAGGCCGTAGGTGGGCAGGGAAAAGGAGCCGAAGTGGAAGAAGTGTGGGTACACGCTTCCATTTTAGATGCAGAGGGGCGGAAAACGATGAGCGCGGGAGCCGAGAATGGTGAATCCGAAGTGAAATTTCCCGGCAATTCGCAGACTGGGAGAAGTGACGAGAAGGGCCGGCCCGCTTGGCCGTGTGAGGCGGAGGTTCTGTGAACCCGAATCACCAAGGTGGGAGCCCGCCGAGGTCCTTTAGGCCGATCCGACTGGGGATCAGCACACCAGACCGTTATGTCGAGTCGAGCCCCCGATAGTTAATTATCGGTCCGCAGTGGTGTTCCGCCTCAGCACCAACGTTGCAGGTCGGCGCCTTCAGGTGAGGTAGATGCTACGGGAGAAGGCAAAGTCGCGCAAGCCCCCCAATTGTGAATTTATTCTGGAAGTAATATGGCATCCCTTCTCCCTATATATCCCGATAAAAAATAGAAAAGAAAGAAGTTGCGGGTGGCGGACAGGAAGGGTCTCCCATGTTTCAAAGGTTCAGATGTTTCTGATGTGAAAGAACAAAACCCGTATTGCTGGGGCGGCGCATGCCCTGAGGCTTGCCCCTACTTCAAGAGTAGCAATTTGTGGGGGCCATCCCCTCAGCGGAAAGCAAAATGTATTTCGAATGGAATCAGTGGGTTGGAAAGTTTCTTCGAAAAAGTGGGGTTGACACGGTTCCGAGTCGGCAGGCGCCCGTTCCCGCATCAGGCCGAAAATCTCAGTGTGAAGATGGATTTCCGATGCTAGCAACTGGCACCCGGTAGACGGGAAGTTAGAATGTTCGAGCGCTTTAGATGCAAGGCCGGAGGGATTCCAGCAATGACCACAACTCCTGACTCGACGATGACCAGCCAGTTTCTTGCGTACTCACACAGCAAGTTGATTGCCCAGAGTTGGCCGCGGCTGCGAGAGTGTGTTCAATCGCTCACCGATGAGCAGTTGTGGTGGCGTCCGAACGATGCCAGCAACAGCATTGGGAATTTGCTCTTGCACCTGAACGGAAACGTGCGGCAATGGCTGGTGGTCTCGTTCAATGCACTGGAAGACACTCGGAATAGACCCGCCGAATTCAGCGCACAGGAGGGAGCGACGGCCGCTGTGCTGCTGACTGAGTTGGGCCGGACGCTGGATGAAGCCTCGATAGTTCTCAGGCGGCTGACGGAAGCCGATCTGCTGCGGCGCTACAAGATTCAGGAATACGACGTAAGCGGATTAGAGGCGGTGTACAAAGTTGTGGAGCACTTTGGGATGCACTATGGCCAGATTCTGTATGTAACCAAGATGTTTCGCAACGAGGACCTGGGGTACTTCTCCGAATTGAAGAAGAGCGGCAAAGCCCCGCATGGCTCCTCGAACTCCTAACTTGTTATTTGGGGGTAACTAACTCCCCTGCATAACGAACTGTCGGTTATATGTGGCAGCCGGCCTGACTGCCATGAAATACCGTGTCTATTCTGTCAGAGCTTTGCGCTCTGCAATCCAGCTTTGGATGCGGAGTGCTATCTCGTTGCGAACCTTGCGGAAGATGGCGATTTTATCCTCGGGCGTGCCTGTGGCCAACGCTGGATCTTCGAAAGGCCAATGCAGGCGCACGGCCGGCCCCGGGAAGATGGGGCAGTTCTTTGCCGCGTTATCGCAGACGGTGATGATCACCGGAAAGTGCTGTCCGAGGTATTCCGTCACATTTTTAGAGCGCTGCTGGGAGATGTCCACTCCGGCCTCGCGCATCACCTCCACTGCCAAGGGGTTGACGGTGGATGGCGCAGTGCCGGCGCTGTGTGCCTCGTAGGCGTCTCCACCGTAGGCCCGCAGAAAGCCCTCAGCCATCTGGCTGCGGCAGGAATTTCCGGTACAGAGAATCAGAACTTTGGTTTTCATCGTTCACCTCCGACGGGGGATGGGCAGCAGGGCTGTACCTGGAATGGCGGAGCCAGCGGAAAGTATTTGCGCTGGAAGTAGAAGGCCACGTTCACCAGGGCAATCATCACGGGGACTTCCACAAGGGGGCCGATGACAGCGGCAAAGGCCGCGCCGGAGTTGATTCCGAAGACGGCGACGGCGACGGCAATGGCGAGCTCAAAGTTGTTGGAAGCCGCGGTGAAGGAGAGAGTGACGGTTTTGGCGTAGCTGGCTCCCAGCCGCTTGCCCATGTAAAACGAGATGACAAACATGACGACAAAGTAGATGAAGAGCGGAATGGCGATGCGCAACGCGTCCAGGGGAAGGCGCACGATGTAGGCGCCCTTGAGCGAGAACATGACGACGATGGTGAAGAGCAAGGCAATCAACGTCAGCGGGCTGATGCGCGGCAGAAAGCTGTGCTCGTACCATGCGCTGCCTTTGCTGCGCAGCAGGACCACACGGGTGAGGAAGCCGGCAAGGCAGGGGATGCCCAGGTAGATGAAGACGCTGCGGGCGATCTCCGCGATGGAGACATGCACGGTCATTCCGCGCAGGCCAATCAGCGGCGGCAGCACGGTGATGAACACCCATGCGTAGATCGAGTAGAAGAGCACCTGGAAGAGCGAGTTGAACGCGACCAGTCCTGCGGCATATTGCGTGTCGCCCTTGGCCAGCTCATTCCACACAATCACCATGGCAATGCAGCGGGCAAGGCCGATCATGATGAGCCCGGCCATGTATTCCGGGTAGCCATGCAGAAAGACGACGGCCAGCACGAACATGAGGATGGGGCCGATGACCCAGTTCTGCACCAGTGACAGGGCCAGCACGCGCTTATCGCGGAAGACTTCGTGCAGTTCCTCATAGCGTACCCGGGTGAACGGCGGATACATCATGAGGATGAGTCCGGCGGCGAGCGGAACCGAGGTAGTGCCGACGCTGAAGCGGTCAAGCAAGGGCACGATGCCGGGAAAGGCCCATCCAGCGCCAACGCCCAGCAGCATGGCGGCAAAGATCCATCCCGTCAGGTAGCGGTCGAGAAAGCCGAGGCGGCTGGTGCTCATGGGCGGTTCACTTTCTATTTCGACGCGGTGCGTTTGGCAGGCGCTGGGCCGCAGATGGCAGTGGGCCGGGGAGCACCCTGCAGATTGATGAACGCCTTAGGCGAGCAGCAGGCGCGGGTCAGTTGGGCGCGCTCGCGGCGCATTGCCGCGTCAGAGGCCAGCCAGTTGAGCACGACCGAAAGCAACTGAGCGGCAAAGGGTGATGCCAGAGAAGCGATGCGATAGTGCATCCACTTGCCCTCGCGGCGGGAAGTGACCAGGCCGCGGCGGCGCAGATAGGCGAGATGGCGGGAGATGACCGGCTGCGAGAGGCCGAGGATCTCCACGAAGTAACAGACGCAGACCTCCTGATCGGCCATCAGGTTCAACAGACGCAGGCGGGTGCGATCCGAGAGTCCTTGGCATAGTTGTTCGATGGGAAGTGCTGTTTTTGCAGCCATGGGAGAAGACTAACACATATGTGTATGCATATGTATTATGACAAAATAAAAATTGCGGCATGAAGAAAAATATCCGTTCGCCGTCAGGTGGTCATGTTGAGCGGGACTTTGAAGATTCTGGCGGCGTTCTCGAAGAGGTAGGCCTTGCGCGCGGCGGGGCTGAGCGGCACCTGCTGCGCGGCAGGCACGGACACGGCCCACTCCTGGGGATGCGCGCGGAAGGCCGTGCGTTCGCGCCCGGCAAGTTCGACGAACTCGCAGAGTGCCAGATCGGCCAGATCGCGTGGACTCAACAACAACATCAGATGGGGAAAGCGCTCCATCATGCGCAGGATGCTGATAGCCTCGGTGCCGGGCGGCGGGGCAAGGACGAGTTGCAGGGCGGGAAAGTCGGCGGCAACCACCTCCACCTGGGGACGGTGACGCAGCCAGCGCTCGCGGCTGCTGAAGTCGACGACCAGCGGCACGCGAAACTTGTCGCAGGCTCCGTAGAGGGGGTACATGCGGGGCGCCTGCAATCCGCTGACGCAGCACTCGGCCTGGGCATAGGCGCCACAGATGCTGCCGTCGGCGATGGCATCGTCGATCCAGCGCAGGCTTTCGCCAATGCGCAGGGGATCGTAGCTGGCGAGTCCGCGCAAATGCCCGGGGTTGCGGCGGACGATCTGACGCACCTCCTCGGTACGCTGGTCGGCGCAGCTCCACTGGTGGGGGCACAGATGGCAAAGGCAGGGCGCGACGACGGCGGCGGAGACGCCATGGGTGCTCATGGCCGGGGCGAGATCCTGCGTGTAGGGCACGCAGTTGCCAGGCTGGGCAACGGTCACGTTCTTAGGAATGCAGTACAGCGCGTCAATGACATCTAGCACGGCCATGACACACCTCGCAAAACGCTTCAGCGTAGCCCCGGTTTGCGTGCTTTTCTGTGACCGCGGTCACCATGTGGCTTGCGCTGGCTACGTTTCAGGTGTGCCAAAAGTAAAAGGCCCATTACCGGAAAGGCAATGGGCCGGGCGGAGAGGTGCTGCAATGGTTACTTGTCGTAGTGCAGAAGGGAGAAGACGTCGTAGGGATTGAGGCGCTTGCGGCCATTGAGGAAGTCGAGTTCGACGACAAAGCTCATGCCGCAGATGTTGGCGCCGAGCTTGTTGGCCAGCTTGGCGGCGGCTTCGGCGGTGCCGCCGGTGGCAAGCAGGTCGTCCACGATGAGCACGCGCTGGCCGGGCTGGATGGCATCCTTATGAATCTCCAGGGTGTCGGTGCCGTACTCGAGCTCGTAGGTGTAGCTGACGGTCTCTCCGGGCAGCTTTTTGGGCTTGCGAACGGGGATGAAGCCGGCGTTCAGGCGATAGGCCATGGCGGGTCCGAAGATGAAGCCGCGCGCCTCCATGCCGAGGACGAGATCGACGTTCATGCCAAGGTAGGGCGAGGTCATGAAGTCCACCACGCGGGCAAAGCCCACGCGGTCTTTGATGAGGGTGGTGATGTCATAGAAGAGAATGCCCGGCTTGGGATAGTCGGGAATCTCGCGAATCAGCTGCTTCAGGTCTTCGGCAACGACGATCTTGGCAGTGTCGGGTTTCACAATCTCAGGCTTCTTTGTATCAGGCAAGGCAATCACCGTGTTTCTTCAATTTGGAAAATCTTGTAGCCGGTAAAGGGAGCGGCCTCCTCCACCTCGACGACGTCCACGCGGGCGGCGCGGGGGCCGAGCTGCAGACGCTCGTAGAGGGCGCTGTGCTGCTGGTGAGTGCCCATGACAAGCACCTCGACCGAGCCGTCATCGCTGTTGCGCACCCAGCCGCCAACGCCGATCAGCTGTGCTTCGCGCTCCACAAACCAGCGGAAGCCGACGCCCTGCACGCGGCCTTTGACGACGTAACGGCGATAAGCGGTCAACTGCGTCATGCGGAAAGCTCCGAATGGGGCGCGGGCGGAACGATGTACGAGCGCCCGCGCCGGAAAAACTATGCGCGCGAGAGGTAAACGCCCTCGGCGGTATCCACCTTGATCTTTTCGCCCTCGTTGACGAAGGGCGGCACCTGCACGACCAATCCGGTCTCGGTCTTGGCCGGCTTGGTGACCGAGCTGGCAGTGGCCGACTTGAGGCCGGGCTCGACTTCCACGACGGTGAGCTCGACGGTCTGCGGCAGGTCAATGCCGACAGCCTTGCCGTCATAGAACTCGACTGTAATCTGCAGGTTGGGCGTGAGGTAGTCAACGCTGTCGCCCAGGGTGTCGCGGTTCAGGGCGGTCTGCTCGTAGTTGTTGATGTCCATGAAGTAGTAGGTGTCGCCGTCGTTGTAGAGATATTCCATCTTGATTTCGTCGACGGTGATCTTCTCAATGGCATCGCCGGAGCGGAAGCGGTGCTCGAACATGGCTCCGGTGCGGAGGTTGCGCAGCTTGGCCTGGATGAAGGCGCGCAGGTTGCCCGGGGTGCGATGCTCCACGGTAAACACCGAGTGCAGCTCGTTGTTGTGCTTGATGATCATGCCCGGACGCATTTGGGTGGCATTGATTGCCATGACGGATGTTGCTCCAATCTTGATTCTTATTGAAAATTTCGCGGCCGCGGGCGGTGAAATCTGCCCGGCAGGCGGGTACGTGCCCCCGGCGGGAGAAGCCCACAGGGGCGAACCCTTTTATTTTACCTTGGGGCGGCGGGGGATGGGAACCCGGGAGGAGTGTACGAAAATCCGCTCAGCCTGAGCGCAGGCAGGAGCCCGCGCAGTAAAAGCCTTGAATGCAGCGTGGACGGCCCGCGGGCGGCGTGCTAGCATTTCGCCCCGCGGAGGGAACATCATGCGAAAAGCACTCCTACTTGCAGTGATTTGTGCATTGTTTGCGCTGCCGTTTTCATCCCTGGCCGGCGAGCGCTTTGACGGCAAATGGCTGACCAAAATGACCTGCCCGCCCAAGGGCAATACCGAGGGCTATACCTGGACTTTTGTCAGCACCATTCAGGGTGGCACCCTGCACGGCGAGCGCGGTACGGCCGGCGAAGGCGGCTACTTTACTCTGGACGGAAAGATCAAGGACGACGGCACCGCCAAGCTGGATGCCAATGGAATTGTAGCCAGCCGCCAGTACGCCCGCGGAGTATTTGTGGGCAAGGGCACGGATTACGGCTACAAGGTGAAGGCCACGTTCACGGAGACCACGGGCACGGGTGTGCGCGATGTGGGTATGGGCATTGTGGGCCGCCCCTGTACGTTTGAGTTCACCAAGCAGTAGCTGTCGCAGTTTCCGCATTCAGCGCCCGAATTAGGCCTGCCTTGCGCAGGCAGGAGCGGTCTGTGCCCTGAATTCGAGTAGTGATTTCAGATTCGTTCCTTCAACGTTACTCATTTATCAGGGAGTGTCGGTCCTCAAACCAATGCGGGCGGCGCCGAACAGTACGACGACAGACAGAATCGTAAGCAGCAGAAGTGAAATCAACATGAGTATAGACAACCAGTCGAAATTGAAAAAATGTTGTGGAGCTATGGAATAGTTGCCAGGGTAAATTCTCTGAAAAAGTCTGGGTATTGTTTGAAATGCCAACAATGGCGTGGCCAGAAGCACCCCACAAATACAGACCAGCGCGCCAATCCACGGCCTTACGAATGTGAGACCGAAGGCCACTAACAGCGCGCTTTCTCCCAATTCCGCTCGTCTCGAAATGAATTCGATAATCGGGCCGGTCTCGCCGCCTTCGGGAATGTTCAGAAAGATCATTAAAAGGGCAGCGAGAAT
>Ga0371490_1001554_pt1 | contig 11681 bp, 10 predicted proteins | sample MB2SIPfraction_FD_207959 | JGI IMG/M metagenome (GOLD analysis project Ga0371490, IMG submission 207959) | Lab enriched peat soil microbial communities from McLean, Ithaca, NY, United States - MB28FN SIP fraction | ecosystem: Environmental > Terrestrial > Soil > Wetlands > Peat | place: USA...
GGTGCGGTAGGCATCCGAAGTTTCCTTGGATCCGCCGGCCGCCAGCGCGTCCAGCGTGTTGTTGTTCCACTGGTCGTGGTAGCTATCGAATTGAAACTTCAGGTCCACGCGGTCGCTGCCGACGTGCCTGTTCTCGTAACCCGCCGAGATGCCCGCGTAGCGCTCAGCCAGTAAGTCGCCGTCGCTCACCAAGCCAAATCGGAAGGAGTTCTGTTGCACGCTGACGTCCACTTCTCCGGCTCCGCTCCACCCCTGTTGCGAGCTGTAGAAGAACTTCGTGACATTGGCATCCACGTCGCCTCGATACGGTTTGACGTCGAACTCCACGCGCACGTGCTCGGGGCTGTCGCCGCGCAGCACGTGGTGGCTCACTTCGCGCGCAGCCAGCTCCTTCTTCAGCCGCTCGGCCAGGCCGTCCAGCGCTGAGGGATTCAACTTCTGCCCGATCAGCGCGAGCAAGTCCTTGCGCAGGCCGGAGCTCATCTTCTGGTTCTGATCCGACATCAGGTCGGTCTTCCAGCCCTTGCCGGCGACGGTGACCGTATCCACCGTGTAGCGCGTGTTGACGTTGATGTCGGAGTCCTGCGTTCCGGCGAAAAGCAGGCGGCCAAAAAGCAGACAGCCGAGCCAGGCGTGTTTCATGCGGGCCATGGATGCACGCCTCGTACCGTTTCTAACATATTGAAGGGAAGGGAGATACTGTGTAGACCGTGTGACTTCGGTTCACAGGTGTGGAATGGAACAGAAGCTCTTTCCGCGATGCCAAAGAGGCCGCGGCGTAGCTTACAGGGCCTTCGCCAGTTCGTTCGCAAAGGCGCTGCGGGGCGATTGCTCTCTTTGCCGGCCGCCGCGCTTCCTGCGTTCGGGAGGACGCTGCTGCGGGGTGCGAACCGCATTCGGCGGCACGGCTAGCTGCGGCCCTCGTGTGTCCTTCCCTTTCGGGGGTTGTGCCGCGTTGGCCCGCAACAGCCGGTCTTCCAAAGGCGCGCGATCGAAGCGGCGAATGATGGCTTGCATCTCGTCGGCGGTCGGCGCTTCGACAAATGCGAAGCCCTTGGATTCCTGGGTTTCGTGGTTGCGGATCACCTTGACTGCATCGGCCACGAGATCTTCGGCGGCCAGCCATTGCCTGATGTCATCGGCGGTGACCCATGTGGGAAGATTGCCAAGAAATACTGTAAAGCTCATTCAGTTGATTATTTTTCTCCGTTGGTTGGATTGGCAGTACTTCAAGGGGAGGGTTCCGATCTGCCAACTAGATAGTATCAGGTGCCACACTGGATTGCAAACGGCTGGCGCCGCTCACACTCAAGACCGAATTCCGAGCGTCCAACCGGGCTACTTAGGTGCATTCTCGTGGGGATGCGTCCAATTGTAAAGAGCCCAAAAAATCCCAGCCAAGAAGCCCAACCCAATGAGTACTTCCGGAACATCCGGAGTCCGCATAGGTACTCTCCCAATTCGGATTATAGGCCCCTTTATCCGAAAATGGAATCCCTCCACCCTAGCACCATTTCGGCCATTGACAGCCCTGCCCCCATTCTGTAAAAATATAGTTTAGGCGAATAAAAAGCGAATACAGATGCGTGCGGCGGTCCTCAAAAAACAGTTCGAATCCGTGCTTGGCGGTCATCTGGACTGGCAGTCCAGGCCGATGCCCGAGCTGGTTCCTAGCGGCCTTTCCGGAATCGGGCTGCCGCGCGGTTGCCTGACTGAAATTATCGGGCCGGCTTCTTCCGGCCGGACCAGCCTGCTGGTTTCCATCCTGGCCGCGGCCACCGGGCGCGAGGAGGTGTGCGCCCTGGTGGATGCGGAAGATGCTTTCGACCCCGTCTCCGCCGCCGCGGCCGGGGTGCGTTTACCACGCTTGCTCTGGGTGCGTTGCAGCCACAACGCCGAGCACGCGCTCAAGGCGGCCGATCTGTTGATTCAGGGCGGCGGCTTTGGACTGGTGGCGATGGATCTGGGAGATACGCCGTCCAAAACCGCGCGCCGCATCTCGCTCACTTCGTGGTTCCGGCTGCGCCGCGGGGTCGAGCATACTCCCACCGTGCTGGTGACGGTGGCGCGGCAATCGAACGCCAGAACCTGCGCATCGCTGGTGCTCGAATGCGCGCGGGAGCGGGTGACGTGGTCGGGGACGCGCGGAACCTCGCAGTTGCTGCGCGGCATGAGGGTGCGCACGGGGCGCCCTTTGGGCCCCACCGAGCGGAGCAAGACATGTTCGCCTGTCTTCACGGCAACGGCAATCTGACGGCGCTGGCGTTCGAATTCTCGCCGGTGGTGGAGCAGACTGCGCCCGATACCGTGACGCTGGATGTTTCCGGTCTCGAGCGCCTCTTCGGGTTTCCGCAGGACGTGGCCGCGGCTATAGCGCGCCGGGCCGCGGAAATTCGAGTGAAAGTCCATATCGCGCTGGCGGCCAATCCCGATGCGGCCATCTGCGCAGCGCGCGGATTTGCGGGGGTCAGCATCGTCCCACAAGGCGATGAGGCCAAATTCCTCGGCCCGCTGCCGCTCACATTGCTGGCCCCGTCGCCGGAATTGCTGGAAACTCTGGAGCGTTGGGGCATCCGCCGGTTTCGCGACCTGGCCGCTCTTCCCCCGCTGGGCATCGCCGAGCGCCTCGGCCCCGAAGGATTACGGCTGCGTGAACTGGCGCGCGGCGAGGCGGAGCGGAAACTTGTGCCGCTGGACCCGCCGCTCGAGTTCGAAGACCAGATCGAGCTGGAATACCCGGTGGAGCTGCTGGAGCCGCTGGCGTTTCTGCTGGCGCGGCTGCTGAACGGACTGGCGGCGCGCTTGGCCACGCGCGCGCTGGCCACCGACGAGCTGCGGTTGCGGCTGAAGCTCGAAAACCGCTTGACCCACGAGCGCACCCTGCGGCTGCCCGTGCCGTCGCTCGACACCAAAGCGCTTTTGAAGCTGTTGCAGCTCGACCTGGCCGCGCATCCGCCCGAGGCGCCCATTGTGCGCGTATGGATGGGGATGAACCCGGTGAAACCGCGCGCCGCGCAGGGCGGTCTGTTCGTGCCGCTTGCGCCCGAGCCGGTGAAACTGGAACTGACCCTGGCGCGCATCCAGGCGATCGTCGGGGAAGGCCGTGTAGGGTCGGTGGAACTGGTGAATACGCATAGACCGGGGGAGTTCCGTATGGGCAAATTGACAGACGACAAAAGGCGATCGTCTGTCCCACCTGGGCTGGCCCTGCGCGTCTTTCGTCCGCCGCGCGTGGCGAGCGTGGCTCTGACTTCCGGGCAGCCGGGTTTCATCGCCGCCGATGGCGTTCGCGGCAAGGTTCTGGAACTGGCCGGACCGTGGCGCACTTCGGGCGATTGGTGGACTTCCAACCCCTGGGCGCGCGACGAATGGGACATTGCACTCAGCGATGGCGCGCTCTACCGCATCTACCGCGAGCCGCGCGGCTGGTTCGTCGAGGGCAGCTATGACTGAGAGCTACGTCGAGCTGCACGCGCGTTCCGGTTTCAGCTTCCTCGAAGGCGCGTCCGTGCCGGAGGAGCTGGCCGGCGCCTGCGCGGAATTCGGCATGCCCGCCATGGCGCTGGTGGACCGCAACGGCGTCTACGGCGCGCCGCGCTTCCACATGGCCGCCAGGAAGGCCGGCATTCGCGCGCACATCGGTTCGGAAATCACTTGCACCAACGGTCTCACTTATCCCCTGCTGGCGGAAACGCGCGAAGGTTATCAAAACCTGTGCCGCCTGGTCACCCGCATGAAGCTGCGCGCCAAGAAAGGCGAAGGCGCGGCCACGCTGGAGGAGCTGGCGGAATTCGCTCGAGGTCTGATCTGTCTCACGCGCCACCCCGATGCGCGCCTGCTGGAGATTTTCGGCAAACACAACGTCTACGCCGAGCTACAACGCCACCGTCATCGCGAAGAGGAGGCGCGCAACCAGGCCATTGTGGAATGCGCCCGCAGCCTCGGCATGCCGCTGGTGGCCACCAACGGCGTGGCTTACGCCACGCCCGCCGAGCGCGAGCTGCTCGACGTCCTCACCTGCGTGCGCCAAAAAGTGACGCTCTCGACTGCCGGCCGGCTTCTGGAGCGCAACTCCGAGCGCTACCTCAAGACGCCCGCCCGGATGGCGCGCCTCTTCGCCGACCTGCCCGAGGCCATCGCCCACACGCTCGAAATTTCTTCGCGCCTCCAGTTCACCCTGGCCGATCTCGGCTATCAATTCCCGCGCTACCCGGTGCCGGAGAACGAAACGCAGATGTCTTTCCTGCGGAAACGCGTGGATGAAGGCGCGCGCCGCCGCTATCAGCCGTATCACGAGCGTGCCCGCCGCCAGATCGAGCGCGAGCTGGCGCTCATCGAAAAGCTCAAGCTGCCCGGCTATTTCCTGATCGTCTGGGACATTGTGCGCTTCTGCAAAGAGAACGCCATCCTGGCGCAGGGACGCGGCTCGGCCGCCAACAGCGCGGTGTGCTACGCGCTCGAAATCACGGCCGTCGATCCCGTAGGCATGGACCTGCTGTTCGAGCGCTTCCTTTCCGAAGAGCGCGGCGAGTGGCCCGACATTGATCTCGACCTCCCCAGCGGCGAAAAGCGCGAGCGCGTCATCCAGTATGTCTATCAACGCTTCGGAAAGCTCGGCGCCGCCATGACCGCCAACGTCATCACCTATCGCGGCCGCTCCGCCGCGCGCGAAGTGGGCAAGGCGCTGGGCTTCGAGATCACCACGCTCGAACGGCTCTCCGGCCTGGTGCGCACGTGGGAATGGAAAGACCCCAAGGACTCGACCGAAGCCCAGTTCCGCGACGCCGGCCTGGACCTGAACCATCCGCGTGTGCGCAAGTTTTTCGAGCTGTACCGCATGGCGCAGGACCTGCCGCGCCACCTGGGCCAGCATTCCGGCGGCATGGTGGTGTGCCAGGGGCAGCTCGATTCCGTCGTCCCGCTCGAGCCCGCCGCCATGCCCGGCCGCGTGGTGGTGCAGTGGGACAAGGAAGACTGCGCCGATATGGGGATCATCAAGGTGGACCTGCTCGGCCTGGGCATGATGGCGGTGATCGAAGACTGCCTCAAATTGGTTCCCGAAGTGGATCTGGCGCGCCTGCCCGCGGACGATCCGGCGGTTTTCAAAGCCCTGCAAAAGGCCGATACCATCGGCATGTTCCAGGTGGAGAGCCGCGCGCAGATGTCGGCGCTGCCGCGCATGAAGCCGCGCCGCTTTTACGACATTGTGGTGCAGGTGGCCATCATCCGGCCCGGCCCCATCGTCGGCAAAATGGTGCACCCGTACCTGAACCGGCGGCAGGGCCGGGAAGCGCCGGACTGTTTGCACCCGTCGCTCGAGCCGGTGCTCAAACGCACGCTGGGAGTGCCGCTGTTCCAGGAGCAGTTGCTGCGGATGGCCATGATCGCGGCCGGATTCACGGGCGGCGAAGCCGAGGAGTTGCGGCGCGCCATGGGCTTCAAGCGCTCGGAAAAGCGCATGGCTGAGATCGAAGTGAAGCTGCGCGCGGGCATGGAGCGCAACGGCATTCGCGGCCAGGTGCAGGACGATATCGTCCGCTCCATCACCTCATTCGCGCTCTACGGCTTTCCCGAATCGCACGCCGCCAGCTTCGCGCTACTGGCTTACGCCAGCGCGTATCTGAAGTGCCATTACCTGGCGGCATTCACCTGCGCCATGCTCAACAACCAGCCCATGGGTTTTTATTCGCCGGCAATCCTAATCAAAGACGCGCAGCGCCACGGCCTGCGGGTGTTGCCGGTGGACGTGACGATATCGGAGTGGGATTGCGCGCTTGAAAATGGCTGCCTGCGCCTGGGATTGCGCTACGCCCGCGGTCTACGCGAGGAAGCCGCCCGCGCCATCCTGCGGGCGCGCCCGTTCAGCAGCATCGACGACCTGGCGTTGCGCGTCCGCGAACTGCGCAAAGACGAACTCAACCGCCTGGCTGAAATCGGCGCGTTGAATTCTCTCCACCAGGCCCATCGCCGCGATGCCCTCTGGCAGGCGCAGCGCGCCATCCTGCCGGTGGGCCCGCTGCTGGCGCAGTTGGAAGAAAACGCCAACGGCGAGCCTTCCCCGCTGGCCCCCATGAACACGGAAGAGCGCCTCTATGCCGATTACCACGGCACCGGCGTGACCATCGGCAAGCATCCCATGGCCTGGCGCCGCGCCGAAATGAGCGCACTCGGCGTGACGCGCGCCATCGACCTGGCGAAGGTACCGGACGGCCGCCTGGTGCGCATCGCCGGAGCGGTCGTCGTGCGCCAGCGCCCCGGCACGGCCCACGGTTTCGTCTTTATGAGCATGGAAGACGAAACCGGCATCATGAACGCCATCGTCGCGCCCGCCACCTTCGACCGCTACAAGTTCGTGGTGCTGGGCGAACGGTACCTGATTATCGACGGCGTGCTGCAAAACCTGGACGGGGTGATTTCGGTGAAAGCCGGCCGCATCGAACCGCTACGCGCGGGCGCGGCGCCGTCGTCGCACAACTTTCATTGAGGGCTTCGGCAACTCGTCTCCGGGCACCGGCGGATTCCCAGCGCCGGCGCGAGATAGAATCTTCAGCGCCCTCTTCACGTCGCCATGAGAAGCCATCTGCCGAAAGTAATCGTCGGTGCGCAACGCCGACAGTTTTTCCGCCACGGCGACATTGATCAACTGGTTAACCGCGACTCCCTCGCTTTGAGCAACCTTGCGGGCCTCCTCCAAGAGAGACGGTTGAAGCCGCAAAGCAACATTACTTCTTCTCATAAAACTCCTCCACGCGCCACCAGGCTTCGCCCGGATTCAACACAGGCATACCGAACCGCTTCGCCGGCCCGAAATCGCGGATGTTCAGCGTGCACAATAGATCCGCTCCGCCGTTAACGGCCGTCTCCAAGACCATCTCATCGGCCGGGTCCTTCAAGAGCGGGCGCCACAAGTAAGCCAGCCGGACCGGCTCGAGTACGGCGGCCAAAGCGGACAGGATTCCATCCACGTCACCCGCCGACACCCGCGAGGCTTCAAGGTGCTCCGGGCGCGCCAGCACGGATTGATACTCAACCATCAATGGCACGGAAACCAGCAGAGTGAATCGTCCGCTCAAGGCCCCAACCAAAAGCCGGCGGGATGCGCCGCAGTCACTCCGCAGGGCAGCTACCATAACGCTCGTGTCGAGCACCAATCGTATGCCCACTCGAAATCAGTATATCATGGGCGATATCACAGCCTTGCCAGGAATGCGAGCTTCAAAACGCCAGCGCCTCGATGAGCTTGTTCAGCTCTGTTTCCAGCGCCGATTTCTTCTTCTGCAATTCCGCCTGGCGGTCGCGCAGAGCGGCGAGCTGCTGCTCGTGCGCGTCGAGCTGCCGTGCGTAGTTCTGCACCTGCTGCTGCTGGCCGCTCACGTTGTTGAGGCTGCCGATGTTCTTCCGAATGCGCTCTTCATCGGCGGTCAGGTCGCGCATCTGCCCCTCGGCTTCCTGCAGCGCCCGGTCGTTCCCGGCAAGCTGCCGCTTCTGATCCGCGATGGCCTGCAACTGCCTGCGGCCCGCGTCGCTGAGGGTTCGGTTGCTGACGTAACTCAGGATTACGTCCGGCGTCAGGCTGGTCACCTGGTAGGTCTGGTCGTACACGCGCTCTTCGGAAACCGGAAATTCCTGAGTGGTGTCCGGCGCAAGCTGAATCTCGAAGCGGTAGGCGCTGGCCGTCTTCTCCGCCGGCTTCTGATTCAGCAAGGTGTAGGCCGGCCGCAGCGGGTGCTCGATAATCAAGGTCTTGGCCTTCTTGTCCACGTTGCGGACGGTATAGGTTCGGGTCTCTTCCGCAGCCAGTTTGGTGGTGAGGACGCCGCGCGCGGCGTGAATCTCGCGAACCACCGCCTGCTTGCTGCCGAAGGCTTCGGTGATGCGGGTGCCGAGGTCGACGGCGTAGCTGATCAGCCGTTTGTCGGCGGCTTTGAGCGTCTCCATCAGAGCTTCGCCGCCATACGCGCCGCCATCGTAGACCGTGATGGGGCCGCCATCCAGCGTCTTGCCGCTGGAGTTGGTCAGCTCGGCGGCGTTGGTGGGATGCTGCGAGTTGTGGTCGGAATAGATCAGCAGCTTGCGGGCTTCGATGGGCTGCTGCAAGAACGGCAGCATGGCGGATTCATCCTTGCGGATGGTCACCGGCTGGGCAATGCGGTATTCGAACAGCTCGCCTAGTTCGCCGGCGGTTGCGCTGGCCACAATGGAACTCGGCGCAACTTGCATGGTCTCGGCCATTGCTCTGCCAGCCATGTCCGCCATAACCGGCGGCGGCGCCGGCATCGTCAGCGTCGGGGGCACCGCCCGCAGTTGCGCCCGCGCCACCCCCCCGCCCATGCCACCACCAAGGCCGGCGTTGGCCCCATAGTCGCCCTCATGCACCACCGGCCTCGCCGCGCGGTCGTCCGCCAGCTCGGCCGTGGGCCGGTCCACATACTTGGGCGCATAGAGTTGGCTCACGAAGGAAATCGGCCGGCCCGAGACGAGGGAAAGCTGCACCTTGGTCCAATCCTCGCCGGTGGTGTTGTCCACAATAGCCCAGCCCTCCAGCACGGGCTGGCCGCTGGCGCCGAAAATCAGGCGATAGCTCGATTTCCATACCGGCGCCGGAATCATATAGCTGGCCACCACCTCGCGCTCCCTGGCGTCCGTGGAATCGATGTACACGCTGCGTTTTTCCTTGGAGCGCGCCGCGGCCAGCGCCGCCAGGTAATCGTGGAACTGCTGCTGCAACTGGGGGTCGGTGAAGTGAATGCCGGTGGCCGCGCTCAGGTCCAGGGTCCGTAGCTCGCCGCCATCCAGCATCAGGGTGAGCTGCTCGCGCTCCGGCTGCTTCTCGCTCGAGGCCACCAGGCGGCCGTTGACGATGGCGCCGGCCACCGTCTCGTTCCCGAACTTCAATTCCAGGCGCGCGCCCTTGAGCTGGTCCAGCATGACGCTGAGCGGCTGCGCGGCGCCGATCTGGAACGGAAACTCGGCCAGCTTGTGGCCTAGCGGGTCCATGGAGTCGTAGCGCAGGCCCGAGATCTTCCCGCCGCCGCGTTCTTCAATAGTCAGCGATTTCAGAACGTCGTTCATCTCCGATGCGTTGAAATCGAGGCGCGCCGATTCGCCCGGCCCAAGCCTTCCCGAGCGCTCGAAGAACCCCACGCCGTGCTTGTACAGCACCACCTGTTTGACCGGAAGTTCCGCGGGCGCGGCCAGGGCCGCGATCGGAAGCAGGAAAACGAATACGCGTTTCATGCGATTGCCTTTCACACGATAGTCACTCGCCCATCACTTTAATGATGACGCGTTTGGAGCGCCGTCCGTCGAATTCGGCGTAATAAATCTGCTGCCACGGGCCGAAATCGAGCCTGCCTTTGGTCACCGGGACGACCACCTCGTGGTGCACCAGCAGGCTCTTCAGGTGAGAATCGCCGTTGGTTTCGCCGGTGCGGTGATGGCGGTAATCCTGGCGGAAGGGCGCCAGGTTTTCGAGCCATTCGTCGATATCGGCGAGCAGCCCGTCTTCCGCGTCGTTGATCCATACGCCGGCTGTGATATGCATGGCGGATACCAGAATCATGCCCTCCTGGATGCCGCTCTTGCGCAAGGCGCTTTCCACCTGCGAGGTCATATTGATATACTCTCGGTGTTTCGCCGTTTTGAAGGTGAGATACTCCGTATAGAACCTCATAGGGCGATCATACAACTGCTGGGTTATGAATCAGGGCGCCGCACGAATCCTGCTGGTTGACGATGAACCTTCCTTGTTGAGGATGATGGGCGCCTACCTGGGCCGCCTGGGATACTCCGTGACGTTAGCGAACAGCACGGAGGAGGCGTGGGCGGAGGTGGAGGCAGCGCCTTCCGGTTACGCCATCGCGGTACTGGACGGAAGCATGCCGGGGCTGAGCATGGAAGAGCTGGCGCTGAAAATGCTGCGCGCCAACCCGTCGATGTGCGTGGTGGCCGCCAGCGGGTATTCCATGGACACGACCGCGATCGAAGCCGCGGCTCCGGGACGGGTGGTGGTTCTGCAAAAGCCGTTCGCTCCGGAGATGCTGGCGGCGGCGGTGCGGAGGATGCTTGCCGCGCAAGAAAAAAAGCTTTGATCTGGCCAAGGAAGTGAAAGCCATGGCGAGGGAGCGGGTGGGCCGGGTGCCGGCGGCGAAAGCCATCGAGCCCAAATCTTCCCGCAAGAAGCCGAAACACAAGACACGTTTCGAGGAAGAGGGCTAGGCCACCCCCCGCCGCATGTTTCTCTTCGACTTTTTCCGCTCTTTTCTGCCGCTTCACAATCCTATCGGCTTCGGCGCGGGGGACTTCATCGAGCTGGCGCTGACGACGCTGCTGGTCTCACTGGTGCTGCTGCGCGCCGGGATTGAGCCTGCCTTTCAAAGGCTGGCGGCAAGAACCGGCTGGTCGATGCTGCTGCTGGCGGCCCTGCCGGTGGCGCTGCGGCTGTTGCTGCTGCCGCGACACCCGATTCCCGCGCCGGCCGGCTCCGACAATTTCAGCTACATCCTGCTCGCCGACACCTTGCGGCACTTCCGCCTGGCCAATCCGCCGCATGCGCTACACCAGTTTTTCGAGACGGTATTTGTCATCCAGGATCCCAGTTACAGTTCCATCTATCCGCTGGGCCAGGGGCTGGCGCTGGCGCTGGGGTGGGCGATCTTCGGCCATCCCTGGGCGGGGGTGGTTCTTTCCGCGGCGGCCCTGTGCTCGCTGTGCTACTGGATGCTGCGAGGCTGGACCACGCCGGGATGGGCGCTGGTGGGAGGGCTGCTGGCGGTAATGGAATTCGGCCCTCTCAACGAGTGGATGAACATCTACTGGGGCGGTGCAGTGGCCGCCACGGCCGGTTGCCTGGTGTTTGGAGCGCTACCGAGGTTGCGCAACCAGCCCCGCCCGCGCGACGCGGTCTGGCTGGGCCTGGGCCTGGCGATCCATTTGCTGACTCGGCCGTATGAATCCATTTTTTTGCTCTTGAGCGCGATACTCTTCTTTCTGCCGGCGCTGGGCCAACCCAACCAGCGGAGCAGACTGGTGAAAACGCCGGCGGTGGCGGCGCTGGTGGTGCTGCCGGCCATCGCCCTGACGCTGCTCCAGAACCGCGCGGCCACCGGCAGTTGGACCACCATCCCCTATGCCCTCAGCCGCTATCAATACGGCGTGCCCACCACCTTCACCTTCCAGGCCAATCCAATTCCTCACCGGGAGCTGACGACGCAACAACGGCTCACCTACGAAGGGCAGGCTGAAGTGCATGGGGAAGAGGCCGACACCGTGGCCAGGTATTTCGAGCGCTTGGGGAGCCGCACGCGCTTCTTACGCTTCTTCATTCCGGCTCCGCTTTACCTGGCTCTGCCGGCCTTTCTTGTGTCCCTCGGGGAATTCCGATTCGGCTGGGTTGCGGTTACGCTGCTGATTTTCGGGCTGGGCACGAATTTCTATCCATACTTCTTCCCCCAGTACATCGCCGGCGCCACGTGCCTACTGGTGCTCATCGGCGTGACGGGCCTGGAGCGGCTGAGCCGGTTGAAGCTCCGCGGATTCGCGGTGGGCCAGGCGGCGGCCAGGCTGCTGGTTTTCCTGTGCGCGGCACACTTCCTCTTCTGGTATGGCATCCACCTGTTTGGCAGCGACAACGTTTTGCTGGCAATGGGGCGCAACGAGACCTGGGACTTCATCAACTACGG
>Ga0371490_1001556_pt1 | contig 11672 bp, 7 predicted proteins | sample MB2SIPfraction_FD_207959 | JGI IMG/M metagenome (GOLD analysis project Ga0371490, IMG submission 207959) | Lab enriched peat soil microbial communities from McLean, Ithaca, NY, United States - MB28FN SIP fraction | ecosystem: Environmental > Terrestrial > Soil > Wetlands > Peat | place: USA...
ATGGGCCTCAGCTCGCTGGCCACCGTCCACAAGCATATAAACAACCTGGAAGCAAAAAAGTTGCTGCGCCGCGACTACAACCGCAGCCGCTCGATTGACATCCTACCGCTTCCGGATGGAATTCCCGAGCGCGCCCGGCCTGTGGAGGTCAGCTCCTATGAGTTGCCCCTGGTGGGCCGCATCGCCGCCGGCCGCCCCATTGAGCATGTGGAGACGCCGGAGACCATCTCGCTGACCGACTTCACCCGCGCGCGCGACGTCTTCGTCCTCCAGGTGACCGGCGAAAGCATGCAGGACGAACACATCATGGACGGCGACTACGTGCTGGTGGAAAAAACCGAGAGCGCCCGCGAAGGCGAGATCGTCGTCGCACTCGTCCGCGAATCCGAGACCACGCTGAAACGCATCTACCACGAGGGCAGCCAGGTGCGCCTGCAACCCTCCAACGCCGCCATGGAGCCCATCATGGTTCCAGCCGACTCCGTGCGGGTGCAGGGGCGCGTGGTGGCCGTCCTGCGGAAATACTAGGACAGCGGCAGCGCAGGAATTGATTCAGCCGCTAAAATCTGCCGCACCCGGCGACGCAATACGGCCGGGGTAAAGGGCTTCTGTAAAAACTCCATCCGCCCCTCGACTTCGCCGCCTTCGAGCACGCGCTCGCCGCTGTGGCCGCTGATGAACAACACCTTCAGCCCGGGACGCAGCATCAACAGGCGCTCGGCCAGCTCGCGTCCGTTCATGCCGGGCATCACCACATCCGTCACCAGCAGGTCGAGCTCGCCCAAGTGTGCTGCATTGATCTGCAAAGCCTCGGCGGGGCTGCCCGCCTCCAACAGCTTATGCCCTTCACGCTCCAGGCCATGCCGCAGAAGGCTGCGCAGGTCACGCTCGTCCTCCACCAACAGGATAGTGGCCCGCGCCGATGGGCTGAGCCTTTCCTGACCGGACTGCGTGTGCGTGGCTGGGCCGGGATTCAAGGGGAAATAAACCTCAAAGGTTGAGCCTATCCCGGGCTCGCTCGTCACCTTCACAAAGCCGCCGCACTGCTTTACCACGCCATACACTGTTGCCAAACCGAGACCGGTTCCCTGACCCGGCTGCTTGGTGGTGAAGAAAGGCTCGAAGATATGCTGCTGCGTCTCCGGGCTCATGCCCACGCCAGTGTCACTGACGCTGAGCATGACGTACGGCCCAGCGGCTGCGCCCGCCACCAGGGGTTTTTCCAGGGTGACGGCGCGGGTGTAAATGCGCAGATGACCGCCGCGCGGCATGGCATCGCGCGCGTTCACCGCCAGGTTCAGCACTACCTGCTCCAGCTGGCTGGCATCGGCCATCACCGCTCCCAGACTGGATTCCATCTCGAGCTGGAGGATGATGTCATCGCCCAGCGAGCGCCGCAGAATGACCTCCATGCCACCCAGCACCACGTTCAGATCAATGCGCCTGGGAGCGACGGCGTTGTGGCGGCTGAAGCTGAGCAACTGGCGGGTGAGTGCGGCCGCGCGGTCGCTGGTCTGGGCAATCTCATCGGCGGCGCGACGCACCTCCGCATCTGCCCCGGGATGCATCTGGATGGTTTCGGCGCAGCAGCTGACCACGGTGAGCATGTTGTTGAAGTCGTGAGCGATGCCGCCGGCCAGCCGTCCGATGGCTTCCATCTTCTGCGTCTGCCGCAGCTGCAACTCCATGGCGCGCTGCTCGGTCACATCCACGCCGGCGCAGAGCACCGCGGGCTGGCGATTGAACAGGATGTGCGAGGCGGCGTAATCCACCCAGCGCACCTCGTCACCTTTGCGCATGATGCGGGCTTCGTGGCGATGTTCAAAGTCATGGCCGGCCTGCCGCAAAACGGCCCGTTCCTGCAGTTTCGCCATCTCCTCCGGATGAAAGAACTGACTGAGCGGCATGCGGAGAATCTCCTCGCGAGTGTAACCGGAGATTCCCTCGCAGGCGGAGTTGGCAAAGACGATGTGCCCGTTGGCGTGGATGAAAATGGCCATGGGCACGGTTTCCACCAGGGTCAGAAAACGCGCCTCATTTTCCGCAAGCGCCTTCTCGGCCCGCGCCCGCGTAATAAACTGGCCGAGTTGCGCGCAGATGTTCTCCAGCAATTCCTGGTGCACGTGTTCGTCAATGGTGCCCGGGGAGGAGAAAAACTCCAGCGCTCCCAGGCTCTGCTGCCTGGCGTCAAGGATGGGCATGATGCGCTGCACGCTGTCGCGCATGGGACACTGCAACTGCTCGGCGCAGGCGGCAGGTGGCTGGAAATCGGACCAATCACGCAACATCTTATCTGCGGAATCTGAATGCAACAGGCACTGCGCGTTCGCAGCGTTACGGCTGCAACAGCTGCAGCCCGTGCCGTGATGACAGTAAAAACAATCCATGCGGCCGGGCTCTTCCTGCAGCCAGAGGCGGGCCACGTCCAGACCCAGTGCATCGGCCATTGCGGGCATCATGCGGCGGGCCACCTCCTCCAGCGAGCCGGCGCTGGAGAGGATGCGAGAGACTTCGCTGCGCATGGCGCGCAACCGCGTATTGCGGTTGCTCTCGCTGATATCGCGATACACGACCATCACGCCGCCGCGATACCTTCCGCTGACGATGTGCCGGCCATAGATTTGCACCTCGATCAGCGTCCCATCGCGCCGCCGCCGCTTGCTCTCCAGGCTGTGCACCCCGCCGTTATCCAGACGGCCTCTGGCTTCCGTGACCTCCCGCTCGAGGTGGTTTGGCGCGAGCACATGGGGGGATTTACCGCGCAACTCCTCCAGGGTGTAGCCGAACATCTCCTGGAAGCGTCGGCTGATCTGCACGAACTTGTGATCGGAGTTGAGCACGGCCAGGCCGTCGAATGCCGAGTCCAGCAAATCGTCGAAGACAAGTTCGCCTGGTACATCGAAGCGCGCTATGGGCTGTGCCAGCACCAGGCGGCGTCCGCCGGAGCGCACCTGGCTGGCGCCCAGCAGGTTGGCCGAGATGGCCCACATGCCGGAGTGATCCTTGAGCGCAGCCTGAAACTGCACCTCGGCTTCGGCCGAGCGCAGACGCTGCAACACACCATCATCCAATGGCTTATCAAACAGGAGGGAAAATTCGCCGGTATCCGAGATGGCCTCGGCCAGGCGGTTACGCAACTCCACCTGGAGCAGCAGACTGTTCACGACCCAGGCAGGACCAGGCAACGACTCCAGCACTTCGCGATAGTCCATCACAGCCACGTCGATCCTTCCAGGAGGGCGCTCACTTCACCGAAAACGCCCGCAAAGCGAACGACGGTAATCCACGCTGGGCTACTCCTTTCAGCCTAACGTCAAAACTTTACGGATGACAAGGTCTCTCGTCACGGTAGAAAAGCCAAAGTGCATGGCCCCCTTCCCCAAAAAAGAAACGCCCGGCAGCAGCCAGGCGTTTTGCACAGGCCGCGGAACGGCCCGAATACCGGTTTACGCAAGCTTGTCCAGCGCCTTCTCGATCGTCTCCTTGGGAACGTAGCCGACAATCTGCTCCTGCACCTGTCCGCCCTTGAAGACCAGAAGGGTGGGAATGCCGCGCACGTTGTAGCGCTGCGGAGTGGCCGGGTTGCGATCCACGTCCATCTTCACGACCTTGACCTTGCTCTGGTAGGTCTTGGCGACCTCGTCCACCACAGGCGCCAGGGCTCGGCAGGGACCGCACCAGGTGGCCCAAAAATCAATCAGCACGGGCTGCGTGCACTGCAGCACCTCCTGATCAAAGTTCGCATCGGTTACTTCCAGAATTGCATTGCTCGACATTCGTCCTCCCATTTCAGGTACCAAGCGGCTGTGGGATTTGAAATCCACCGCCAGCCAGTGCTAAAAACTCATCCTACACTGTCTTCGATGCGCCTCGCCATGCTTTCGACGCAGGCGAGCGCAAAACTCCTCCGCTGCACGGGCACCAGCCTCGCCTCACAATATGGTAGAAGTTACAATGTTCGCGGAGGCTTCATGCGCTATCTTATTGTCGTTCTTGCCCTGGCGGGAGTTGTGATCAGCGGCTTTGCGCTCCGCGAACACTACCGCGTCGGCACCGCGCCATGTGACATCAATGCCCGCTGGGATTGCGGCGTGGTCAACCACAGCCCCTTCGCGGAATTTCCTCCGCCGCCGCTGCGCCAGCCGGAGAGCCGCGGCCTGCCCATCGCCGCACTCGGCATCCTGGGCTATGCGGCCATCGCGTTGGCGGCCTATCAACGCCGCTGGTGGCTCACGCTGGTGCTGGTGACCGGCGCAGTCGGCTTCTCCGCGTACCTGACCTATGTTGAAGCCTACATCCTGGAGACCTACTGCATCTGGTGCGTGACCTCAGCCTCTCTTGTCGTCCTAACCGAGGTAGCCACCATCGTGGCCGTGGCGCGGCGCAAGAAAATTTAACCGGATATTCGTAACGTGAAAAGCCCACGGTGCTTGCCACGGGCTTTTCATTTGTGTGATTCCCTGTTCTCAATCGCTTGACTGGCTTACACCTGCGCGGTGCAGTTGGGGCAGCGCTTGGCGGCCAAAGGAATCTCGAGGGTGCACTCCGGGCAGGGCTTGGTAGTGGGCTCGGCTGCGGGCTCCGGCTTTTTCAAGCGGCTGGAAACCACGTTCATGGGTAGCACCACGGCAAAGTACACGGCACCGGCAATCAGCAGAAAGCTGATAAGCGCGGTGAGAAACTTGCCGACAAACAGCGGCGTGTGGTTCGCCGAGAGCACGATGTCATCAAAGTTCGGCTTGCCCACAATGGCGCTGATGGCCTGCATCAGCACGTCCTTGGTAAACGATGTGACCACGGTGCCGAAGGCGGCGCCAATCACCACGCCAACCGCCAGGTCCACTACGTTGCCGCGCAGAATGAAATCGCGAAATCCCTTGAGCATCGTTCGTCTTTCTCCTCACAGGTGATCGCCCGAGCGGCTGGCCGCCGTAGCGTTTGGAAGTTGGGCCAAAGCGTACACGGCACAGACGGGCATTGGCAACGCGAAAACCTCGCGCTCATAACCGCGTCGAATCCTGCGCAGATTGACTGATGCTAAACGGCTTGTCCGGCGCTGACGCCACTGGCCCACGCCCACTGGAAGTTGTATCCGCCGAGCTGGCCGGTGACGTCCACAACCTCGCCGATGAAGTAGAGCCCCGGCACCTTGACGGCTTCCATGGTCTTTGCCGATAGCTCGCGAGTGTCCACGCCACCGGCGGTGACCTCGGCCTTGGCAAAGCCTTCGGTGCCGGCAGGTGTGAACTCCCACTGATGCAGCTTGCGCTCGGCCTCTTCTATGGCGGCGTTGGTCCAGCGCTTAGGTGCGTGCAGTTCCATCCAGCGATCTGCCAGGCGCGAAGGCAACACCTGGCGCAGACGCTGCAAGGCCGTGGCTGCGTCGCGTCCGGCCGGGGAGGCCAGCATGGGCAGCAAGACCTCCGCGCCGGGAGCCCAGTCCACGCGAAGTTTCTCGCCCACCTGCCAGTAGGAGGAAATCTGTAACATCGCTGGGCCGCTGAAGCCCTGGTGGGTGATGAGCAGCTTGTCCTGAAAGCTCTGGCGGCCGATGGAGACGACAACATCTGTGGAGACACCTGCCAGGTCGCAGAAGGCCTTGGCATCCTGCGGGCTGAGAGTGAAAGGCACCAGGGCGGGACGGGGCTCGATGACGTTGAGGCCGAACTGCCGCGCCAGCTCGTAGCCAAAGCTGGTGGCGCCCATCTTGGGGATGGAAAGCCCTCCGGTGGCGACCACCAGGGAGCGGGCGCGATATTCATCCTCGCCACATACGGCCACAAAATGCTCGCCGCTCTGCCGCACCGCGCTCACGCTGGCGCTCATGTTCACGCGCACATCGGCCCGCAGGCACTCCTCTTCCAGCATGGAGAGAATGTCCTGGGCACTGCGGTCGCAAAAGAGCTGTCCGGGAGCTTTCTCATGCCAGGCGATGCGGTGGCGCTCCACCAGGCGGAGAAAATCCGCAGGCGTGTAGCGCGCCAGGGCCGACTTTGCAAAGTGCGGATTCGACGAGAGAAAGTTAGCGGCCGTGGCGTCCAGATTGGTGAAGTTGCAACGCCCGCCGCCGGAGATGAGAATCTTGCATCCAGCGCGGTTGTTGCGCTCCAGCACGGTAACCGAGCGGCCTCGGCGTCCGGCCCCGATGGCACACATCAGTCCGGCGGCCCCGGCCCCCAGGATGAGCACATCCGAGCGGCGGATCACCCGGCACGCTCCCGCCAGATTTCGGCTAAGTGATTCATCCTGAACACCTCTGCGCCGCACTCACGGGGCGCTTCCGCTACTCATCAACGGCCTTAACAACAGACTTGTACCCTTCCACTGTACCTTATTGCGCGCTTTAGAGCTGGGCGCGAGCTGGATCGCACTATTCTTAGAATTCACAACAGTATAAGTATTACGAATGACTCTGACATTTACTATTAATCAATCGCGCAATTAGAGTGATGGCGCGAGAGATCCAGGAGCGTCCTTATTTCATGAGTGAAGCCTTCGTTGATCCCACGCTGAGTTACTCGCGCGGTGCGGACAATCCCCCCCTGCAAGACCTTTGCATCGGCCAGGTGCTGGACAAGATGGCCGAGCGCTATCCGGATTCGCCGGCGCTGATTCTGCGCCAGGAGAGTTTGCACTATACATGGCGCGAACTGAAGGACGAGGTGGAGCGCACGGCGCGCGGGCTGATGGCCCTGGGCTTTGCCAAAGGCGAACGCGTTGGCATTTGGGCGACCAACATCTCGCAGTGGGCGCTGATGCAGTTTGCCACGGCCAAGGCCGGCGTAATCATGGTGAACGTGAACCTGCGCTTCCGCAGTCACGAGCTGGAGTACGCGCTGAAGCAGAGCGGCTGCGTGGGCCTGGTGATGGAGCACGAGTTCCGCGACTGCAATTACGTGGAGACCATCCAGCATCTGTGTCCCGAGCTGCAATTTTGCGAGCCGGGCGATTTGCACTCGGTGCGGCTGCCGGGACTTCGCAAGGTGGTGTATATCGGGCAGACGGCTCCCAGCGGCATGATGAGCTGGAACGAGATGCTGGAAAAAGGCGACCAGCTGCCCATCAGTGAACTGCGCGCGCGCGAAGCCACACTTACGCCGCATGACACGATCAACATTCAATACACCAGCGGCACCACGGGAGCACCGAAGGGCGCCGAGCTGAGCCACTACAACGTGGTCAACAACGGGCAGTTCATCGGCGATTCGATGAAGCTGACGGAGAAGGACAAGGTCTGCATTCCAGTGCCCTTCTACCACTGCTTTGGCATGGTGCTGGGCAACATGGCCTGCCTGACGCACGGCTCGACCATGGTGATTCCCGCCGATTACTTTGACCCGCTGGCGACCATGCAGGCGGTGCACGAGGAGCGCTGCACGGCCGTCTACGGCGTGCCAACGATGTTCATCGCCGAGTTCAGCCACCCGCGCTTCAAGGAATTCGATTACAGCAGCCTGCGCACCGGCATCATGGCCGGCTCGCTGTGCCCGGTGGAGCTGATGCGGCGGGCCATCCGCGAGATGAACTGCACGGAGATGACCATCTGCTACGGTCTGACCGAGGCCTCGCCGGTAATCACGCAATCCACCACCGACGACACCTTTGAGCACAAGACGCAGACGGTGGGACGGGCGCTTCCGCACACGGAAGTGAAGATCGTGGACGCCAAGACCGGCGAGGTTGTTCCGCACGGGCAGAACGGCGAGCTGATGACGCGCGGATACCACGTAATGAACGGCTACCACAACGATCCCGAGAACACGGTGAAGACGATTGAGCCCGACGGCTGGCTGCACACCGGCGACATTGCCGCCATGGACGCCGAAGGCTATGTGGTCATCACCGGAAGGCTGAAAGAGATGATCATCCGCGGCGGCGAGAACATCTACCCGCGCGAGATCGAAGAGTTCCTCTACAGCTATCCCGGTATCAAGGACGTGCAGGTGGTGGGCGTTCCCAGCGAGAAGTACGGCGAAGAGGTGATGGCCTGGATCATTCCGCATGAGGGCAAGCAGCTCGACGGCGAGGCCATCCAGCGCTACTGCCGAGAGAACATCGCCGGCTTCAAGGTTCCCAAGTACGTGAAGTTCGTGGACTCCTTCCCGACGACCGTGACAGGCAAGGTGCAGAAGTTTGTGATGCGGCAGATGGCGACCGAGGAACTGAAGCTCGTCCATTAGATTTCGCCCTAGACATATTCCATTCAGCGGGACGCTTCGGCGTCCCGTTTTTTACGCGTGGGGCAAAGTAACGCACTGCGGCGGGTACAATCCTCTGCATGGTGTTTTGCATGATGGGGTGCGAATCAAGGTGACGAGCGAGCCGCAGCTATTTCGTCGCATGCCGCTGGCCGGCATGGTGCTGAGCGAGACGGCCATCACCATCAGTGTGGAGCTGCTGGCGCGCCGGGCACATCTCTCGCTGGCGACGATCCTGGTGGAGCGCTCGCTGCTGGCGCTGTTGCTGCTCGGGCTTGTCTTACGTCCGCCGCGCGTGGATTGGAGACCGCGGGCTCCGCGCCTGGCGTTGTTGAGAATCGTAACCGGCGGGCTGACCTTTGTAGGCTGGTTCGGCGCCATAGCGCAGCTAAGCGGACGGGTGACGCAACCGGTGCTGCTGCTGGATGCACTGCTGCTGGCCTACGTGCGCGGCGAGCGGCGACCCTATGAACGGCGCACGCTGGCTCTGCTGGCCGGGGCGCTATTGCTGTTTGCCGCCGCGGCCGTGCGCGAGCCGGGCACGGTGCTGAGCGCGCCACGCGGAATCTTCTTCCTACTGCTGGCGTTGGGTTCACGTGCGGCCACCTACAAGGTGTGGGAGCGCGCGCAGGGCGAGGCCGAGCACCTGGTGTGGCTGATTGCTCCGGCGCTGGTGGGTGCGGTGTTGGCTGGTACGGGCATGGCCGTGGTTACACGCACGCCGATTGCGTGGCTGAGCGGAGCGCTGTGGGCGGCAATGCTGGCGGCAGCAGCCGTGGGGCTGGCCGGATACTTCTACATGAACCACGTGATGAAAGGGCTGGGCGCGTTCTATACGCGCGTTGTGGAGCTGTGGCAGGTTCCGCTGCTGTGGCTGGCACACCTGTTGACCTCGCGGGCAACCGTGGATGCCACCGAGGGCGTGCTGGGAGCGCTGGTGGCCGTGGCCTCGGCGTGGGCTTATGTCCGTCACCGGCGCGGAGTGCGGCCTGCGGTGTAGCTCGTTGGCACTGTGCCGAGAATGCATCTGTGATCAAAAGAAAGCCGCAGGAGGCTAACTCCTGCGGCCGTTTGCTGCCTGCTGCATCAGTTGGCCAGGTACTGCTCAAAGTGCCAGAGGATGCGGTTGAACAGGTGCGTGCGCGCCTGCGGTCCGGCGATGCCATGTGTCTTGCCGGGGTAGAGCTGCAGGTCGAAGGGGCGCCCGGCGTTGACCATGGCGTTGATGAACTGGATGGAGTTCTGCAAGTGCACGTTGTCGTCACTGGTGCCGTGCACCAGCAGAAGGCGTCCGCTGAGGCGGGGCGCAGCGTTGACGATGCTGGTGGCCTGGTACTCGCCCTCGTTCTCCTTGGGCAGGCCCATATAGCGCTCGGTGTAGGTGGAGTCGTAGAGGTGCCAGTCGGTGACCGGAGCAACGCTGACGCCGGCCTTGAAGCGTACGCTGTGGGTCATGGTATAGCCGGTCATGAAGCCGCCGTAGCTCCATCCCCAGAAACCGACGCGCGTGGCATCGAGCTGCGGAAAGCGCGCAAGAGCCTGATCGAGGGCTGCGAGTTGATCGGTCAGTTCGACCTCGCCGAGATGGCGATTCGCGGCCAGGGCGAAGGCCCTCCCTCGATTGCCCATGCCGCGGTTATCCACCTTGAGCACGGCAAAGCCGCGATGAGCAAGCACCTGGTCGAAGCCGTCCATGACGCGGGCGCTGTCGCGCACCACCTGCGCTTGTGGGCCGCCATAGGGGTTGAGGATGAGGGGCACGCGGCCGTTCTTCTCCGTGGCGGCGCCCGCTGATGGCAGCAGCAGCACGCCATGCAGAACGGTGCCGTCAACGGCCTTGAAGTCCACAAACTGCGGCGTCAGTGTGTCGTAGTCGTCCCAGGCGTGAGAGGCCCAGAGCTCGTGGCACTCGCCGGCGGTAGCGCAGAGGTTCATGCGAGGCGGCGCGGTGAGTGTGCTGAAGGTGTCCACATAGTGGCGGGCATCCTCGCTCATCACGGCCGAGTGCGTGCCAGGCTGGCAAGTAACCTGCTCAACCGCTCCACCATTCAGCGAGACGCGGAAGAGCTGCTCACTGCGGTCGTCGTTCTTGTTGGCCGTGAAGTAAACGGTGCGGCCGGGCTCGTCGAGCGCAGTGAGGTTGCCCACCTGGTAAGGGCCGGCATCAAGCTGCCGCTCGAGCAGGGCGTCTTCGTCGAGTGCACGATCGGCATGGAAGCCGTAAAGATAGATATGTGTAAATCCGTCGCGCCAGCTCAGCCAGAGGAATTCGTCGCTGTGATCAAGAAAGCGGATGCCCTGGTGCGCGTTGCGGCCCATGGGATCGTGCAGCTCGATGTAGGCGGCTTCGGATTCGCGCAGGACGCGGCGGCTGTGTCCGCTGTGCGCGTCAATGAAGTAGAGGTCCTGCTGGTTCTGCGCGCGGTTGAGTACCATGGCCCAGGCGAGTCCGGGACGCACCCAGCCGAAGCGCGGAATGTAGTCGCCCTCGCCGAGCGGCAGAGCAATCTCATGGGTGCGGCCCTTGAGCGCGGTCAAAAACAGGCGCACCCGCGGGTTGGGATCTCCGGCCTTGGGATAACGCTCCTGATCGGTCTCCGGGTGGGTGGCCATCCAGTTGACGATGGGGTACTGCGGCACTGGCGATTCGTCGGTTTGGAGGTAGAGCAGGTCGCGGCTATCGGGAGACCAGAAGTAATTGGAGCGCACGTCGAGCTCTTCGCTGTAGAGCCAATCCACCTCACCGTTGAGCAGCGAGGCATTACCGCCATGCGTGAGGCGCAACTCGTTGGCATCGGCGGCCACGGGGCGCACGTATAGATCGTGCGCGCGCAGGTAGCTGACGTAACGGCCATCGGGAGAGAACTTGGGATCGCTCGATGGCTCGTCGGATCGGGTGAGCTGGCGGCCCTTGCCGCCGGCAAGATCGTACAACCAGAGCTGGCCGAGAGCATCAAAGAGTAGTTCCTTCGAATCCGGCGCCCATTGATAATCGGACACCCCGAAGCGGGCGCGGCTCTCGCGCTGGCGGTCATCCTTGAGCTTGCTGGTGGAAGGCACAAGCGCTGCGAGCTTTTCGGCTGGAATCAGTGTTGAGCTCTTTCCCGTGGCGGCGTCAAAGCTGGCGAGCGACTCCTGCCCACCCTTTTCGCCGGGCTGGATGTAGCTGAGGCGCGTGCCGTCTGGGCTCCACTGAAGTCCTGATGGCGGGCGCGAGCCGGGCGCGGGCGGGGCGTAGATGGCCTCAATGGTGAATGGCTTTTTCGCCGTTGCGGGCGCAGGCGTGATCTGGGCGCCGGTGGTGCCGGATGTGAGCATCAGGGCGCTCAACAGGGCCAGAGAAACAGTCAACGGGCGACCAGCAAACAGGCAATCAAAATTCAACAATGCATCCTCCACCGGGTGGGAGCGTTTTGAGCAAGTTACATGGCGCGGCGCGCGCTTGGCAAGGCACACGATTCCCCCCAGACGGCG
>Ga0371490_1001565_pt1 | contig 11628 bp, 10 predicted proteins | sample MB2SIPfraction_FD_207959 | JGI IMG/M metagenome (GOLD analysis project Ga0371490, IMG submission 207959) | Lab enriched peat soil microbial communities from McLean, Ithaca, NY, United States - MB28FN SIP fraction | ecosystem: Environmental > Terrestrial > Soil > Wetlands > Peat | place: USA...
TGGGCTAAAAGCGTGTTGCCGTCCGGAACGGCCAGCTTGGGGAATTCTTGGGTAGTTAAGGCCCCGACCCACACCGTGCGAGGGATCATCAACTCGCATCCTTCGGACACTGGTCGGTTTTTTCGGGACTCCACAACACGATGTGGTGTTGTTTGAAGAATTCTCTCAGCTGGGTACTTGCGCTATCGCAGACAAGAACCTTCGTTACTTTGACCTTGCGCTGTTTGAGGAGCCAGCCCCCCACGATTACCTGGCCCACTGTGCCACGGTCCATCTCCCCGGTTGTGACTTCAATGATCTCGACGGGGAGTCGGCCGCGTTGCGCATGGGACAATAGCTCCTCAAACTGCCTACGATGCTCACGATGCCGAGACCAGCTTATCAGCCTGCGGGGGTGCGACGGGAAACGTATGCCATCAATCTCCCTTGGATTAGGGTAAGGGTCGTCAGGCAGCTTGACGTTCGTGAACGTCGTCCCACCGTGCTTTTGACAATATTTGCACAGGAGGAGGTCATGCTCCTTTATGTTTCTGCGGGGTTCCCAGTCCCTGGTATCAAGCTTCCGCATTCGATTCCTCCAACGACCCTCTAGCAGTATGACAGGTCCAAGGTGCTCTTCTTCGGCGCGGGCTTCTTCACCGCGGGCTCCTGCTGCACGCCCAACTTGATGGGCAGCTTCGTTCTTGCTGAGGGCTTCAGCTTGCCCCACAGCACGTCCACCGCCGCCCGGATCGAGTCGGGCGTGCCGCTGAAGTTGCAGACCACGGCGTCCGCCTCGTTTGTGGTGCCCTCGACGTACGGGTAGTTCGTCACCACGACGATCTTCTTGCCCGCCTCCTTGAGGGTCTTGACCAGCAGGTGGTTATTCCCGCTCTTGACGATGCGGGCGTAGTAGTTCGTCATCACCACCGTGTCCACCAGCTTGGCAAGCTCCATGCACTCCGCCATCTCCTCTTCGGTGGCCGCGAAGTCCGTGTCCACCAGGATCAGGTTCGTCGAGTAGTTGACCATCGCCTCGGCGAACATGTGCTGGTGCATGTACGGATCCTTGCCACAGAACTCGTACGGGATTCGCTGCTCGATTACCAGCATCGTCTTGTGGGCCTTGAGCGGCAGCATATTGTTGTCGCGCAGGGTGATCAAAGCCTTTTTGGCCACGTCCCAGGAGAAGTCGACGACCGGCTTGCTCAGCGCGTAGGCCTGGGCCTTCTTGGGGTCCTTCTTGCCGGCAGTTTGGAACAGGCCCTGGTCGTACTTCATGCGCAAGAGACGCGTTACGGCTTCGTCGATGCGCTTCTCGGAGAGCTCGCCGCACTCGACGGCCATCTTGATGCCGAAGCAGCACTGCGTGCGCGACTCGTCATCGGCCTTGAGGAGGATCGTGTCACAGCCCGCCTTGATCGCCAGCGCGCAAGCACGCGGCAGCGGCCACTGCTTGAGGATGGCGGCCATGCCGATGGCGTCCGAGACGATGACGCCGTCGAAGCCGAGCTCCTCTCTGAGAAGCCCCGTCAGGATTTTCTCTGAGAGGGTGGTGGGAAACTTGTCGTCGAACGCCGGGTAGACCGAGTGCCCCGTCATGATAGCCTTTACGCCCGCGGCGATAGCGGCTTTGAAGGGCACCAGCTCAACCTCGTGCATCCTCTTCTTGTCGGCCCAGATGACGTCCAGCACGTCGTGGGCGTCCGTGGCGGAGTCGCCGCGTCCGGGGAAGTGCTTCGCGGTGGCCGCCAGCCCACCATCCTGAAAGCCCTTGAGCAGCGCTACGGCATGCCTAGCGCAAGTCTCAGGATCGTCGCTGAAGGACCGGACTCCGATCTCCGGGTTCTTCGGATTGATGTTGACGTCACAGACCGGCGAGTAAATCTGTGTGACGCCGATATTGGCAAGCTGCTTGGCGATCGTGAGACCGATCTTGTACGTGAGCTTCACGTCGCCGATGGCCGCCATGCCCATCGGAGACGGGAACTGGCGGATGCCGCCGGCCATGTAGTCGTTCTTGAAATCGCCTTCGAAATCGATGGTCATGTGCAGAGGAATGCCCGAGGGCCGGGAAAGGGCGATCTTCTGTAGCCGGTTCAGGTCCTTGGTGTAGTCCTCCGGACTGATGCTGATGCCGAAGGACTTGCCGGCAAAGTAGGTCTTCGCAATCGTGAAGTAGTCTGCGGGCTCCTTGAAGTTCTGGTCGATCTGCGAGTTGCCCCAGTAAAGGTTCTTGCAGGTCTCGACCGCGTAGGGCTCGAGACAGAGGCCGCCGCAGTACAGCTTCGTGATCTGTTCGATCCCGCTCGGGGTGAGCATTGCGCCGCGCCGGGTGAACGTCAGGAGCTGGCCGATCTTCTCCGCCAGGCTCATCTTCGCCAGTTTCTTGGCGATGAAAGCGTCTCGCTTCGGAGTGCCCTTCTTGCCCATTTTCAGTCTCCCGTTCCTTGTCTCGCCTATGATTCCCACTTGCCGCGGTTCTCTGGTCCCACCCAGAACTCGCCTTCCTTCTTCCATCCGGGCTCGTCAATTCGGAGGTCTTTCGTCTTCCACCCTGCCTTGATGCGTCTGGTCAGGTCGTAAAATCCCTTGTTCCAGGTAAGGCCATCCGGAACAGTGACGTTCATGCTGCCGGCCGCGTTGGCGTACCTCAAACAGGATTCGATACTGTGGTTCCAAACGAACGCCGCGAGGAATCCAGCGATCGCCGAATCGCCGGAACCGAGCGCGCCCACGAAGCGCTCCTCCTGGTAGACCGGGAACCAGAGCTCGCGCTCGGCCCAGTTGTCGAGGTCGGAACAGCCGGCCGCGCCCATCTTCAGCAGGCGTGCCTTGTCGGCGGTGCGCACGTAAAGACCCCGGTGGCCGCACTTGATCATGGCGATCGCCGCCCCCATTCTCAACAGGTCATCTCCCAGGGTAGCGATCTCCTTCACGGTCATGTGATCCAACACGCCCTCCTTGGGGCGGAGCTTGGCTTTCTTCTTGAGGAACTCTTCCTTGTAGAGGAAGTAGAAGATCTCCTCCGCGCTGGGCGCCATGATGTCCGACAGCGGCACCCAGTCCTTGAGGGTCGCGCACCAGTCGACCTGGCCGGCGCGGCTGTTCACGTCCGGCAACGAGAGGTCCAGGGCCGTCGTGGTGCCGAGCTCCTTCGTCTTCTTGAGGATTTTCGTCAGTTCGCGCCCGGTGTTCTCGTAAAGCTTGGCCATCCAGGGTGGGTAACCGAAGAGCATCAGCTTGGCGCGGCCAACGACCTCGAAGTCCATGTCGGCGTAGCCGAAGGTGTCGTTCGCGCCGCAATGGTGGAGATAGAAGCGATCGATCCCAGGGATGCAGATGGCGATGGTGTACGAGGTAGACTCCCCCTTGACCGTCTTGATCCCCTGAAAATGACCTTCGTGCTCCTCGTACCAGCGCAGTATCAGCCTGCCGAAGTCGTCGTCGCCGATCTTGCCGATGAGCTCGGTCTTGACGCCGAGTCGCCTTATGGACACCCCCGCGTTGGTGACTGGCCCGCCACCCACGACGACGCACTTGCCCATGTTGATCATCTTCCCGGGCACGAGCACGTCGGTCATCTTGTCGACCTTGCCCTTGATCGTGAAGGCGGGAATGAGGTCCAGGCAGGTGTGTCCTGCGGCAACGATTTCAAGATCCCGTGTGGCGGCCACTCCAAGTTCCTTATCAACCCAGCGCGAGACAAGTCCGCGCACTGCAACAGGACGCCTTCGCTGGGTCGAGGGAGCGTCTTTCGTTCAAGAGCGCAGCCAGACTAAACCATGACGCGAGTAGCTGTCAACAGCCCTCCCACCGCTCGGGGCGTCGGGGCGCTGGCCGGTTGACAGCGTGCGACGTAACAAGGTAGCCTTTCCGCCGCAGGAGGTCCCGACCATGAAACAGCCATTTCCTCCCCTCTCGTCACCGTTCGTGCCCAATCGCGGCGGTGACTGGCGCAGCGAGGCTGACAGCCGGATCGAGCGTCTGCGCAAAGGCGACTTGGTGGTCGAAGTCCGCGGCCACGACGGGGTGCCATTGAAGGATGCCCGCGTCGAGTACCGGCTCAAGCGCCACAGTTTTCTGTTCGGCACGGCCATCGCGTACGCTCCCTTTGCCGACACGGGCGACGACGGCCGGCACTACCGGCAGTTCATCCTCGACCATTTCAGCGCCTTGGTCTGCGAGAACGAGATGAAGTGGTACGCCACCGAGGTCGATCGCGGCCGCGAGGACTACGCGCCCGCCGACGCGTTGCTCGCCTTTGCCGACCAGAACGGCCTGGCGATGCGCGGCCACTGCCTGTTCTGGGAGCAGGAGAAGCATGTCCAGCCCTGGCTCCAGGCACTCGACCAGAGCGAGCTGCGGGCCGCCATGGAGCGCCGCCTCACGGCCATGGTGAGCCGCTATGCCGGCCGGCTGGTGGCCTGGGACGTCAACAACGAGGTGCTCGACGGAACGTTCTATCGCCAGCGCGTAGGGCCGGACGCCACCGCGTGGATGTTCAGAGAGGCGGCGCGGCTCGATCCCAAGACGCCGCTCTTCGTGAACGAGTTCGGGATCCTCGGCGAGCGGGAAAAGACCGAACGGTACTTGGAGTTGATTCGCGATCTGCGCGCGCGTGGCGCCCAAGTTGGCGGAATCGGTATCCAGTCGCATGACTGCGATCGCCTTGCTGTCGACGGTCGTACGGTGCTCGCGCCTGGGGAACGGCCTTACTGGCTGCTCCGCACTCCGCTCACGCCGGAGGCGTTTTTCGCGACGCTCGACCGGCTCCACGCTGAGACCGGCCTGCCGATCCATCTCACGGAAGTCAGCGCGAAGTTCCCGGACGCCACCCGGCGCGCGGACCTCCTCGAGATGCTCTTCCGGCTGGGCTTCAGCCACGAGGCGGTTCAGGCGATCCTGCTGTGGGGCTTTGGCGCAAAGACGCACTGGATGGGGCCCGATGCGGCGCTCATGAACGCGGATGGAACGCTGAATCCTGCGGGCAGCCGGATCAGCCGTCTTTTGCGCGAGGAATGGTCGACGCGGGGAAACGGCGTGACGGGCGCTGACGGCTGCCTCGCCTTTCGCGGCTTCTACGGCAGCTACGCGCTGGGCGTCCGCGCGCCGGGCCGCCGCGAGATCACGCAGGAAGTCCGCCTCACCAAATTCACGCCCACCGCCGCCATGCAACTCACTGAGTAGTTGGCTGACCAAGGCGGCCCTCACCGGGTTAAGGTAAATGTACTCGACCTTGAATAAAGCAGGGGGTCTTGGCGCGCACTGCATTCGGTGAACGGGTGCGGTTTTCGGGATAGGTGGTTTCATCGGAAGCGGGGCAAACTGTAGAAGGTGGGGGGGGGCGATATTTCGGTCAAAATGTCGCGGGTGGCGCCGACATCGACTTTTATGTCGGCGACCGTTAGGATGCTAGGATAGGCCACGGATAGGACGCGCCGACAGCGGTGTTGCGCGTGCTCGTGGGGCGCACACACGAAAGACAATGTATGCGCACCCGCGATTTGCTCTAGTCGCACCAGCGGCCGTGAGTCACAGCTTACCGTCCTTAATCTCCGGCTCGACCCGGCCCAGCGCCTCGTCGGTTGCGAGTTCAGCAGTTTCTTCGTCTGTCAAATCCCGGATTTTCGCTTGCAGGGCTGACTTGGGAATGGCGCGTAGCTGAAATGCGAGTGCAATCGAGTTGTCCGCCAGGCCCCCCTCCGATGCGGCAATCAGAGCAGTTCCCGCGAGATTTGCCCGCGCCATGTTAGTCGTAACAGGTACCACCAGGATCGACTGGAGCGTGTGGATTCGAGCGTCGCTCTGCCAGATAATGATCGGGCGGCGCCCGGTTTGTTCGCGCAGACGGTGGGGCCCCAGGTCAGCCCACCAGATTTCGCCCCGCTTCACCGGCCATCCTCTCGCTCGAGACTGGCCGCCCAGTCCTCAAGACCCTGCTCAGTGAGAACTGCCTCGTCCGCCGAAGGGCTCTTCGCAAGACGAGCCATGTCCCAGCGCTGCGGATCCGGTTGGCGCACCACATTCAGATGGACGCGCTCTCCGGTCTTTTTGGCCCCGTGGTGGAGCGATCAAATTCGGGCGCGCGGATGGGAGGGCATTCGCACGCGGTCGACGATCAGACCGCAGCGGTTCTTTTGTTGGTCGGCGCTGACGCCAGAAGGACGGCAGAAAAGGGATATTCGACCCCGCAGGGGTCGAACGATTACGGGCCTATCCGTACTTTTGGCCTTCTTGGAAACAACATCGGTGTTCTGGATTTGTATTCCAGATATGATGCCCCAAAGCGAATCTCCAATTCCCGTTCTTCGTACACTTTCACGAAGACAAGCAATGCCGGCGCAAACAGGATGAGTACCCAGAGCACAAACAGCACTGACTGAAACCAGATTCCCAATGATACGAGGAAGGCCAGAGCTGCAAGCACCATAGGATTACGCGTCCAGGCATACAGCCAATCTGCCGCCAATTTCCGACTGAGCGCGATGAAAAAGGGCGCACCGAATCCTTTCAAGGCAAGGTTTACCACTGTCAGCGAAAAAGCTGTCCCAGTAATAATGACCAGCGCCAAGCCGACTTCAGATGGTACTGGGAGTGCCCAGCCGGACCAATCTTGATGAGTGGCTACTGCTCGAATGATAGGAACGCCAAAGACAAACCCCAAAGCAAAATGCACAAACGTAGTTACCCAAACGGCACGGGTCATAGTTGGCTGTTTGTCGAGTATCTTCCTCCCGACCCAAACAACTGGAAAGGCCAATAACACTCCTCCGACAATGATGGACAGATTTTGGATTTTTGGAAGTCGTTGATTGAGCATCCATATCAAGAGAAACCAGATTAGAACAAGAAGTGCAATCCTGATAAGTAATTCACGAGCATGCTTCATTGCAAACTCCTAGTCTGGAATTTGCTTTTTGAGCTCGAAAACGGCACTATTGTACGCCTTTCTCGGCTGTTCGCGACATCGCCAGACCCTTTTTTCATGGGAGCGTCCCGGGGGCTGGCGCAGACTCCGTAGTTTGGAGTCTGCGATTTCCCGAAGGGACCAGGGAGGTGGCCGGGGCATCTCCTCGCAACCCTCGGCGAAACGTGCCTTCGGCAGATCGCAGACGTTAAAAAACAACGTCTGCGCCAGCCCGCTGGCTTTCCTAAACACGGGGCGTGAGTAGTTGCAATGCGACGGAGTGGGTCGCAGATATGAAAGGCAATGTCTGCGCCACCCGCGGCTAATAATATTCAGCCCCTTCGGGGCCAAGACACGTTGTTTTCACATAGGCTGTAAAGCCCCGCCCTTGGGGCCGTGGTGAGAAACCGCGCCTAGGATCCGGCTGTTGGCGCGCGCCGGAGAGCTTCGACCACCGCGTCGAAGGCAGGCTTGGGTCGTCCTTGCCGATCCCACAGCAGGGGGTGATTGGTGCGCCCTTGGACGGGCCAGTTGTTGAGCCAAGAGTCGGCGTCGGTGACGCCCCAGAAGGTGACACGGCTGACAGCGCGGTGCTTCACGAATACGCCGAAGATGTCTCGGTAGCGTTGCGCTAAGCGCTGCTGCAAGCCTTCGGGCAGACCGTCCGCGTACGGGTCGAGCTCCGGTGAGAGCTCAACTCGCTTCGACACGTCCGCTCCGATCAACTCCTCGGGTCGAGGCAGTGGATCGACGTCCAGTTCCGTAATGCTGATCTGCCTGCCGGCCCTGGCGAGGTCGACGATCGCGGCTTCGATGTCTTCGAGCGCGGGATCATCCAGCAGCCAGTGGCCCTGCTCGCCGATGCCGTCGATACGGATGCCGCGCTCGCGGAGCGACGTCACAAGCCGAACTGCCGCTTGGCGTTTGGCCGTCTTCCAGAGGCTGTAGTCGTTGTAGTAGAGCTGCGCATCAGGGTCGGCCTCGTGGGCGAACTCGAATGCCCTCGACACGTACTCCTCGCCTAGCGTCGCGTACCAGGGCGTTTTCCGCCAACTCCCGTCGTCTTCGAAGGCCTCGTTGACCACGTCCCAAGCCTGCACGCGTCCGCGGTAGCGGCCGACGACGGTGCGGATGTGCGCCCGCAGTCGCGCAAGAAGCAGCTTAGGGTCGAGGGTCGCGCCAGGCGCGCCTTCGAAGACCCAACGAGGTGTCTGATGATGCCAGACCAGCACGTGGCCGACGACGAACAGACCGTGCTTCGCTCCGAGAGTGACGTATTGGTCCGCAGCCGCAAACTCGAAGCGATCAGGCTCCGGATGGACAACGTCCCACTTCAGGACGTTCTCCGGACTGATCGTGCTGAAGTGGCGCCTGACGATTTCGAGCGCCAACGGGTCTTGGCCCGCAATCTGGGCGTCGTTGAGCGCGGCGCCGAGGAGAAAACGCCCTTTCAAGATCTCCCGGAGGGAAGTCTGTGGGTCCGTACGGCCCCCTTTCGTGGGAACGCTTCTGGGCACCCCCTCACCCGACCCGCGCTGGCTGATGAAAACGCCGGCGCGGGCCACCCTCTCCCCCAAGGGGGCGAGGGCTGGGTTCCAAGCGCGCTATTTTCATGCGTGGTGGCGAGCCGAAGGATCATGGAATCTTCGCTCAGAATGACAAGCGAGGGGCTCAGTATGACAGGTTTCAAATTCTTTCACACCTTCTCAGGCGCGCTTGCGGCGCTCCGCCAGCTCGTCCTGGATCTGCAGGTTCAGCTTCTTCCCGACCGGGTAGAAGCATAGGGCCACGACGATGACGCAGTACAGGATGGCTGGATAGATGCTAATGGTCAAGCGGATACCCAGCAAAGCATGCTCCGTCTGGGCCACGTGGGGCTGATAGCCATACCCCGAAAGCAGCCAGCCCGCCAGGAAGCCGCCCAGGCTCAAGCCGACCTTGAGAGCGAACAGGACGGTGGCGTAGATCACGCCCGTCGTGCGGCGGCCGGTCTTCCATTCCGCGTAGTCCACCACATCGGCAAACATGGCCCACAGCAGCGGGATCGTCGGCGCATAGACCAGGGAGCGCAGCCAGAGCATCACGAAGGTCGCCCAGATGTTGTCAGGCGGTAGAAAAATGAAGCCGGCCATGAGGACCGTGGTCAGCGCGAAGCCGGTGAGCGCGACGGCCTTCTTGCCGAACTTGATGGACAGGTAGGTGGAGAAGAGCACGCCGATCACGAGCACGAACAGGCCCGACATGTTCCACAGGCTGAATCCCACCGACGAGACATTCGACTTGGTTGCGTTGATGACCAGACCGAAGGCGTTCAGCAGCGAGAACCACCAGCCGGTGCTGGCGCCACCTGCGGCGTAGGGCAGGCCCGCACCCCGCAGGAACTCGAACAGGCGGTCCTTGTTCACGTAGTACTGGAAGAAGTAGATGACCGTGCCGTCGCGCATGGAGTTCGCCGTGAAGTGGGCCAGGGTGACGATGAACATGGTGACCCAGGGCCTGATCTTGCCCAGAGCGCCGAAGGATTGTTTGATGGAGACCTTCTCCTGCGCCACAGGCTGGATGCGCTCGCGAGTGGACAAGAACGTGATCACGAAGCAGGCGACGCAGATCAACGCCCACAAGCTGATGGTCATCTGCCAACCCTTGGCGTTGTTGCCCTGTCCGAACTTGGCCACCAGCGGCAGCGTGAAGCCGCCTACGATCAACTGCGCGATCAGCGCTGCCACGAAGCGGTACGACGACAAGCTCGTGCGCTCATTGACGTCGCCGGTCATGACTGCGGTCATGGCTGAGTAGGGTGTGTTGTTGGCCGAGTAGAGCGTCATCAGTAGGATGTTGGTCAGAGCGGCGTAGACCAGCCTGCGTCCGCCGCTGAAGGACGGCACGGTATACGCCAGAACCATGGCGATGGCCCAGGGCAGCGCCGTCCACAGCACCCAGGGGCGAAACTTGCCCCATCGTGTGTTGGTGCGGTCAGCCAAGACGCCCATCATGGGATCGAAGAAGGCGTCCCAGAACCGACCCACCAGGAGCAGCGTGCCTGCGACGCCGGCCGCAATGCCCATGGTGTCAGTGTAGAAGTTCAACTGGAAGAGGATCATCGTCATGAAGACGAAGTTCGCGGCGCCGTCTCCCAGGCTGTAGCCAACCTTCTCCGCCACTGAAAGCTTCTGCGTCCCGTTCGTCATTTCTGGCTCCTTTGATCTGAAGCAGTGGTCGCCGCTGGGATTGACGCAATTGGCCCGCGAACGACAACGAAGGGTAAATCAAGGTTGCGACGGTGAAGTATCCTGCCTCACTTCGCGGACAACCGCAATATAATTCAGCGCCGCTACAGTGCGCCCGCCGAGATTTGGATGAATGATAGTCCGGGCGGCAATCACTGGCTGGAGTTCAAGCTCGAAGGCACGAAGAGTAATCGCGATGGCATCGGAGCCAGAATTAAGGTGGTGGCCGGAGGGAGCACTCAGTACAATCACGTGTCTTTCGCGGCGGGATTTGAATCTCGCCCTATGCCCTGAAATTGACTCCCCTCTTCACTGAGGAGGGGAAGGGGGTGGTGGGTAGCGGACTTACGGCCAACCCCCCCTGCCCCCTTCTTAACTAAGGAGGGGAGTTAATTTTCATGCTTTCCGGGTGCCTGTCAGCCGACGGGCATGAGCGACTGCCCTCTCCAGCCGGAGATGCTGGCCTTCTCCTGGGCAATCTGCTTGGCACGTTATGTATAAACCCCATCCGTCTGCGCCGTCTCGATTAGCGCGCGGATATTCTCGGGAGGAGTTGTAGGCGGAATTGCGCACCCGGCGTTCAGGATGAAGTGGCCGCCTGGTTTCCAAGCTGAAATCAGTTGCCGGGTTGCCTCTCGAACCCTTTGCGGGCTGCCGCGCGCGATTACTCCGCTGGGATCTATGTTTCCAAATAGGACGTGGCGGGCTCCAACAGTGCTTTTGGCCATTATGGCGTCAGTTTTGTAGTCCAGTTCGATGCCGCAGAAATCATATTGCGCCAGGAAGGGCAGAATCTTCGTGGTGTCGCCGCAGATGTGGACAACAGTGAAGGTCCCTTCCGCAACCAGTTCCTTTATGATTCGCTGCTCATACGGCCGGGCGAACTGATTGAACATCTTGGGCGAAACCACGTCGGGTCCGGCCAGGCTGTCTCCAAATGAGGTCAGATGAGCGCCAGCCTGCATGAGGGCGCGATGGACAGCCAGGTGGCCCTGGTAACACACCTCCAGCAACTGGTGGATCGCTGGGTTCTCCGGCTGCGAGGCCAAGTCCATCAAGAACTCCTCGGTGCCGCGGACCATGCAGGCCAAGTCGAAAGCCATCTGGTCCGCATTGCCGCGGATAGCGACCTCGTTGCCCACTTGCTTGGCCAGCAAGCGGACACCTTCAAGGATGGCGGGGATCCGCCCGTCGGTCTCAGGGTTGATGACCTTTAGCCGGTCCACTTCCGCCAGGCTGCGAATGGCTGGCCGCACGATCCGGCCCGGCTCGTCCGGGGCGCATTCCGACTCGGCTCCCATGGCCTCTGCCAGCATCGTGGTATCGGTATCAATGACGAGGCAATCGTGGCCGTATTTCTCCCACGCTTGCAAGTGTGCTTGGGCGATGGCTTTGGGGTCTGCGCGATACTTTTCCATTGGGATCCCCGCCTCTCGGGCAGCCATCATGAAGTTGTGAAGGCACACAGGAATCCGGTCCGGAATCCGGCCGAATATCACAGCTCGCACTCGC
>Ga0371490_1001566_pt1 | contig 11620 bp, 8 predicted proteins | sample MB2SIPfraction_FD_207959 | JGI IMG/M metagenome (GOLD analysis project Ga0371490, IMG submission 207959) | Lab enriched peat soil microbial communities from McLean, Ithaca, NY, United States - MB28FN SIP fraction | ecosystem: Environmental > Terrestrial > Soil > Wetlands > Peat | place: USA...
TGAAAGCTCGGGTGGTAATCCACGCCTATAATCATCATGTCCGACTCCTTTCTCCCGAGCCCATGGTCATCAAGCAACCACAGTCTACTCGGGTCTAGGGAGTCGGCATTCTTATGCAATCACCAGATGCGGAACTTGTGTGATTTGACCGGCTTGCTTGCAAAGCAGGTGCTCTCCCAGCTGAGCTACACGCCCCCCGCAACTGTATGATTCTAATAATAATTGTAATCGAATCTCGTGAGAATGACCACCTGCTCTGTTTGCAGGTGCTCTCGCAAACTGTTCTGCCCATCCATCACGTGCAACCTTCACCGCTTAAGATACTTACAACGATTTCCTGAACAGCTTTGGCTTTGATTCTCGGTCCATTCGGTCCAATAAAGCACTCTTGCAAAGCATAATAGATGGAGTCTTCGGCAAGCCTTCATGGTGATGTTTCGAAATTCGTTCTTCCTGGGAGTCATCACATTAATGTCCGCCGGCCCAATGGCTCGTCCCGCGCTTCGGTTTAAGTGTTGAACGACTATTACCCGCCGTGGACGCATTCAGCTACAGAGACCGATCTTCAATGCGAAGCCGATGGGTCCGACGCACTTCGACTCATGGTTCACTACGACAAACAATCCGCGAACGTGGGCGACACCGTGGAGTGCAGCGTGGATGCAGAGAGGGGCGACTTCCGCGGCTACGGAATGTTGCTTGCCGAAATTGGTTTGCCTCCGGGCGCGGAAGTCTATCGAAGTTCGCTCGAGAGAGTGGTTGTGACGGCCGGATGGAATGTCAACTAGTACGACGCGCTACCTGACAGGGTCGTCGTGTATCTCTTGCCTCACGCCGGCGGTACCCAGTTCTCCTTCAGCTTAAAGCCCCCGTTCGCGCTGAAGGCGCTCACGACATCTTCAAATTTCTAAGATTATTACAATCCAGAAGCACGAGCCGTTATGGCGCCGACACCATTCGTCGTGAACTAAAAGATGCTGCGGTCACCTGAGAATCACGACTTCACGATTTGACTCCATTCAATTCCGAAGCGACCTAGGTATTTACGCAGTCGATCCGAGTCGTTGCTGCTTGTCTTACGCGTGCGCGATGCACCGAATAGCTGCCGGCCGGCCTCCGACATGGAACGCGAGTTACCGCAAACCTGAACCACGTGAGCTAGTTGCAGGCGATCGAATAGATCCATCTGATCGAGCGTCTTCGCGCTCAGAATCTCGGAAAGGATTCCGTCTGATTCTTGCGCCTCAAGTGACGACCACGCCGCTGTGAGTCGTTCGATTTCCTCCTGGACGATCTCAACGGAGATTCGTCCGCCTTGTGCCAAGGTCGCCATCCGCACTACAGCGGCGTTCAGATCGCGAAAATTACTAGCCCATCTCGCCGTGGGCCCGAGCGCGAAATCGAGGAATCGTTCGCGAGCTTCTTTGTTGAAGCTCACATGGTCGCTCGTGCGCTGAGCAAATTGATCCAGTTCAAATCGGAGGTTCGGTTCAATGTCTTCGGGACGCGACCTTAAGCCGGGCAAGGTGAAGGTCCACAAGTTGATTCGAGCCAGCAGATCCTTGCGAAAACGGCCCTCGCGCACCGCCGCGAGCAAATCGCTATTGGTTCCCGCAATCAGTTGAAAGTCACTGTGAGCCTCGCGGTCTGACCCAAGCGGCAGGAAAGTCTTTTCTTCAAGCGCACGCAGCAGCATTGCCTGTTCATCCGTTGCAAGCTCGCCGATTTCATCGAGAAACAAGATGCCTTTGTCCGCAGCGCGTAGGACGCCGGGGCGATCCCGAAGGGCTCCGGTGAACGCGCCCTTCACGTGTCCGAAGAGGGTGGACATCGCAGCATCGCCTCGCAATGTAGCGCAATTCACGTCCATGAATTCTCCGGTGATCGTGTGCCGCATCTTTTTCAGCTCGAAAATCCGTCGCGCCAGCTTCGATTTGCCGGCTCCTGTTGGCCCCATCAAGAGCAAGGGGTCGCGGGTAGCGATGGCGACTTGTTCGATGCGGTCAATCAATCGATTGAAAGCGCTGTTTCGCGTCTCAATTCCTCCTTTTAGGTAAGATACGGCGTCGTGAGTTTCTTGACGAAAGCGCGAAGCGATTCGATCGTATTGAGAGAGGTCGAGGTCAATGATCTTCACGCTACCCGGTCCGCTTCGGTCGCGCTCCGGAGAGGCTTGAAGGAGTCTTCCCGGCAAGTATCTGGATTCCGTTAGCAAGAATAGGCAGATCTGCGCAACGTGTGTGCCCGTGGTGATGTGAACCAGATATTCCTCGGCGTCCGTGTCAAACGTGTAGCCGCGTGCGAATGTGAAAAGCGTCTCGTAGACACGCTCGAAGTCCCATGGGTCGCCAAATTCGATCTCGTGCAGCGTTACAGTTGTTTCAGGTGAGACCGCTGAGATGTCGGCCGCCACACGCACAGCAAGGGCCTTGTCGCGGAGACCATGCAGGAGTTCCAGGCGCTTGACCACGAAGTCCGGTTGCCGGCAAATCGACACGGTTGGCCGCCAGCTTTGCCAGCGATCATGTGAGCGGCCTGCATCAAGCGTCGTTCCGAGCAATCCGATGACGACGTTGGGTTTCTCTGGCATATCCACAAGTATAGAATACTATCCTATGAGATTAGAAGTTGGAATATTTACGAAATAGCAGTCGGGCATCTCTTGTGCGCTGAGTAGTTTACGAATTGGCCGGATTGGCGCTAGGCGTGCCTTCACATACGGCGTACACAATGAACAAGGCGAACGGGTAGTTCGCGAGCGAAGTGGGAGTCGCGGACGCGGGAGGCGCGGGATGAAAAGTGTCCCGCGCCTCGAAGAATCAGAAGCATTAAAGCGACGGAGGACGACATGTCGGAACTAGCCTACAACGTGATTGTTCCTGAAAAGGGCGTGCCCATCAAAGCCTGGACCAAGGGCGTAGCCCTCGAAGACCAGGCGCGCAAACAGCTCTTGAACGTCGCACAGTTGCCTTTCATTTTTAAATGGGTGGCGGCCATGCCGGACGTGCATTGGGGCATCGGCGCCACCGTCGGCAGCGTGATTCCGACCAAGGGTGCGATCATTCCGGCTGCCGTGGGCGTCGATATCGGTTGCGGCATGATGGCTGTACAGACGGACCTCAACGCGCGCGATCTGCCCGAAAATTTGCACGCCATTCGTGATGCGATCGAGAAGGCAGTACCTCACGGCCGCACACATCACGGTGGTCGCGGCGATCGCGGCGCATGGAATGACATTCCCGTGCGCAACCTGGAAATTTGGCAGACACTGAAGCCGCGGTACGACGCGATTCTTGAGAAACATCCCAAGCTCGATCGTGGGAACCACTCGAACCACTTGGGCACACTCGGCACGGGCAATCACTTTATCGAGGTGTGCCTCGATGAGGCGGACACAGTCTGGCTCATGCTTCACAGTGGCTCGCGCGGAGTAGGCAATCGCATGGGTACCTACTTCATTGATCTCGCGCGAAAGGATATGCAGCGGCTTTTCATCACTCTGCCCGATCGCGATCTAGCGTACTTCCCGGACCACTCGCAGCATTTTGATGACTATGTGGAAGCAGTCGAATGGTCCCAGGACTACGCTCGTTGGAACCGCCATCTGATGATGGAGCAGATCGTGGCTGCCATCCGCGATTCCGGAGAAGTTCCGCCCTTCGTGGCTGAGCTGAAGGCGATCAACTGTCATCACAACTACGTCGCGCGGGAGTCTCACTACGGCGAAAACGTCCTCGTCACTCGAAAGGGAGCAGTTCGTGCCCGTGAAAGCGATATGGGAATCATCCCCGGCAGCATGGGTGCTCATTCTTTCATCGTGCGCGGCAAAGGCAATGCGGAGAGCTTTCAGAGCTGCAGTCACGGCGCGGGTCGTGCGATGTCGCGCACGGAAGCAAAGCGGCGATTCTCTCTGGCGGATCATGCGCGCATGACTGCGGGCGTCGAATGCCGTAAGGATGCGGACGTGATCGATGAAACTCCGGCAGCATATAAATCTATCGAGGCTGTAATGGCGGCCCAGGCTGATTTGGTGGAAATCGTCCACACGCTGCATCAGGTTGTTTGCGTCAAGGGATGATCGGGATAAAACGGAGGGGATGCATGATTCGGATTGACGGATCTTCGGGAGAGGGCGGCGGCCAAATGTTGCGGTCGTCGCTCAGTCTTTCGCTGGCAACCGGAAAGGCATTCCGCATCGACAACATTCGGGCGAAGCGAGAACGGCCTGGTTTGCTCCGGCAGCATCTCACTGCCGTTCTCGCTGCGACTGAAATCGGAAGCGCGGAAGTCGAGGGTGCGAGTTTGGGGTCTCGAGCGCTCACCTTCGTGCCTGGCGTCGTGCGGCCGGGAGACCATCGCTTCGTAATCGGAACGGCCGGCAGCGCCACGCTCGTGCTTCAGACGATCTTGCCTGTCCTGATGACAGCGACAGCGCCGAGTCGCATAACAATTGAAGGGGGCACTCACAATCTGAAAGCCCCGCCTTTCGACTTTCTCGCGCGATGCTTTCTGCCCATCGTCAATAGGCTCGGTCCAAAGGTCAGCCTGAGCCTGGAGCGGTACGGATTCTATCCCGCGGGCGGTGGTTGCATCACTGCGATCATCGAACCTTGCGAACGCTTGTCGCCAATCGATCTCACGGAGCGCGGCGAAATCACGCGGCGACACGCTCTGGCCATCGTTGCCAATCTGCCGGGCGCGATCGGCTACCGCGAGATCAAGACTCTCGCTAAGTTGCTGAATTGGGAGACGGCGTGCATGGAAGTTGTCGAGACGAAGAACTCGGTCGGACCCGGAAATATCGTGTTGATTGAGCTGGAAACCTCCGCCGCGATGACGCAGCTTTTCTGCGGCTTTGGCCGAATCGGCGCGAGCGCCGAGGGTGTCGCAACAGAAGCCGTCAGGGAGGCGCGAACGTACATCGCCTCCGAAGCCGCAGCGGGAGAACATTTGGCGGACCAACTCCTATTGCCGTTCGCGCTGGCGGGCGGTGGAGTCTTTACGGTGGCGAAGCTGAACATGCACGCACGGACAAATATGGACGTCATATCCAGCTTTCTGCCGGTCAATTTTGTCATTGGCCAGGAAGGCGGGCGTATTCGAGTCGAAGTAAATTCGAGCGCTTGATTCGCGTCGTTGGAGCGCATGGCATCGCATTTTTGCTGTTGCGTTAGGTACGTATTTTGCTGTACGCTTCGGGAGCTGGAGAACGTTCGGAATGCGCAACGTCAAACACAATTCGATACAGGGACAAGCGGCATTCGCGCTGAGCCTGGGTTGTGACCGAACGTGGTCCGGTCCACGCGGTAGTTAACTTCCACCAAATCAGCGCTTTGCCGACGATAATCTCCTGAACCTGGGTGGCGTAGTCTACGGTTTCATCGATCTGTCCATCGTGAACCAGACCGTAGGCGCTCAATCCCCCGGGTCTATCACGGCCAGTGGTGCAGGGCTCGGTTACTTCTCTGGCGAAACTTTCGTTCGCGCAAGCGAACGGAAGTGGGGTTCGACTCCCCGAATACACCGTGTCCGGTTTTCCCTGGCCAAAAATTTGAGTTCGTGGCCCGGCCAATATTGCCGGTGCCGTACCACGGGGCGAGGATCCTTAGATCGGAGTCCAGCAATGCAGGTTCTTGAACGCGCCTTCACGAAGATGGGGGCGCGAGTTAAATTCGCTGACGTCGCGCCGGGTGACTGGCGGAGGCGACGGCAATTGATGGAAGACTTTTCGCTGGACGTCCGGAGCGATGGGCGGGGTGAGTATTTTCTTGTCTCACGTGTTTCGGAGTCGAAAACTGAGTTCGTGGTCTTGGACGTTCAGCCACGGGTTCGCCATCTTCTGTTGCTGAGCCGTAAGGGCAGCGAGAAACACCGCTTTCTGCTCGGGCATGACGAGCGCCACTGGTTTGTAGCAGGTATTCCGGAAGCGGCAGCTGTCAGTCGAGTCCAGGAAGCAATCCATGCCTTGAAGCCCGAAGGGGTCTTGGCAAGAGAAAGGAGTATCCGCTCAAAGGATCGGCATCGGCGAATCAATCGGGCTCGGATTCGGCAGGGCGAGTGGTTTTTCGTGCCCGCACCAGATCTAATTGTTCCCGCACTGTTGATCTTGCGCCACGAGCCCCTCGTTCGGAGTCGTGGCGGGAAGGCTCACATGTGCGAGCACCTCTTTCGATTTGGCGGGGAGACCGTGTATGTCAGCCGGGCAGCACCAAACGGGCTGACGGAGACGGAGTACCGGAATCTCTCCGACGGCGAGAGAAAACGATGGAACTGGAGCGTGATGCGGCGTAACCCGAAGGTTTACGCGCGGGGCCGAGTTCGGCACTCCGATCATCGAACTGTGACACTGGACGGATGGCATCAGGTTCTCAGCAACACCGAGGATCAATCCTATGCGATGAGAAACATCGTGTTTCTGGATTAGCCCCGAGCATTTCGAAGTTTTCGCCGGTGGCGTAGTCAAGGGTTACTTCCACCTCTTAACGTCAAGCGGGATCGGAAATCCTGCCAAGGTAAGCAGCAGTGGGGACGGGGGCGTAGTCCCGAAGCAAAAGGTACCCACTGGAGAGCACCTTGAGACGGACCCTGGACGCTTGTACCCCGGCGAAATACTCTCTGGCACGCAGTCGCTCAAGCGGCGGCGCAACCCGAGGCGTGAACGAGGGCGCTTCTTGGAATAGGACGAAGCTGGTGAGCGTTTACATCAAAGACGGAAGCCCGCTCGATGGGCCATACTTGTGCGAGTCCTGCACTCACGGTTTCGTGACTCGGGGGTATCGCGAGTGCGAAGCAACCGTGGTGTGCCAAGCGAGCTATCCGGACCGCCGCGTGGCATTCCGTGTGCGCGAATGCTCTCACTATGTGAACAGGATCAGCAAGACCCTAAAGGAAATGGAAGAGATCGCTTGGGTCTTGCCTCAAAAAGGAAGCAAGCGTAACGCAGGCTTCCTGGGTCCAAACGAGGACCCCCAGGACAAAGACAAACTCGAACTAATTTGGAACAGACAAGAATAACGACAGTTCGCCGGTGGCGCAGGACACGGATACATCGGTAGAGCGTCCACTGCACAAACAGTGGAAGGTCGCAGGTTCGATTCCTGCTCCCGAGATCTGGGATAGCTCAGCAAAACACCGTGCCGATTTTCCCCGGTGAATATCTTGAGCAGCTGATAGAAACGAGCTTCGCCGGTGGCGAAGGCAACGGTTACTTCGTAATCGGGTGGTCGCAGGTTCGACTCCTGCCTTGGAACTGCCGAAAAGTGATTCCTTGTAGCTCAGCGGTAGAGCACCCGACAGCGCAAGCTGGTTCCGTCGCCAACCATTCCCCGGCGAAACTTATTGGGCAAAGGACACAAACAAACTTCGCCGGTGGCGAAGGGGACGGTTACTTCGGATCGGTCGCAGGTGCGAATCCTGCCAAGGCACCACCGCACGGTGGTTTCTTGTAGCCGAAAGGCAAAGCAACCGACAGCGCAAGCTGGGTTCGTCGCCAATCATTCCCCGGCGAAAGTGTTTCACGAAGGAAGGAGGGCACAATGGCACGACTCAACATGTTAAAAATTCCCTGGGGTGCACGCACGCACGAAGGCGCGCCTGCGCGAAATATCTCTACCGAGCTGCAGTTGCGGCGTTCGGTGCTCGCGTGCCTGCTTTGGGAGGACCAGTTCTACGAGGACGGAGTGGAAATCGCTGGCCGAATCCAGTCGCTGGTGCCGAAGGTGAAGGCCGCTGCGGTCGCGGCCCTCGCAATCGAGGCGCGAAGCAAGATGAAGCTGCGGCATGTTCCGCTGCTTCTGGTTCGCGAAATGGCGCGGCTGAAGACGCACCGCGAATTCGTCTCGCAAACGCTCGCCGAAGTAATCCAGCGTGCGGACGAACTCGCCGAATTCATCGCGATTTACTGGAAAGACGGCAAGGTTCCCTTGTCTGCGCAGTCGAAGAAGGGACTGGCAAAGGCTTTCCGGAAGTTCGACGAATATCAACTCGCGAAGTACGACCGCGACCAGCCGGTCCGCCTGCGCGACGTTCTGTTCCTCTGCCACGCGAAGCCGCGTGACGCCGAGCAGGCCGCGCTTTGGAAGCGGCTGATCGAAGGAGAACTCCAAACTCCCGACACTTGGGAAGTGGCTCTTTCTTCCGGCGCGGATAAGCGGGAGGCTTGGGAGCGATTGCTCCGTGAACGAAAGCTCGGAGCGCTTGCATTGCTTCGTAACTTGCGGAATATGAAGCAGGCCGGCGTGGACGAGTCGCTCGTTCTCGATGCGATCGGCGCCATGAAAACCGGGCGTGTCTTGCCGTTTCGTTTTCTCGCGGCGGCTCGCTATGCGCCCCAGTTGGAGGAATCGCTCGAACGGGCGATGCTCTCTTCGCTCGCGGAACAGGAAAAGTTGCCGGGACGCACAGTGCTTCTCGTAGACGTTTCGGGCAGCATGACGGCTGCATTGTCTCGCCGGTCGGAGATGCTCCGAACGGATGCGGCATACGGCCTCGCCATTCTGCTTCGGGAAATCTGTGAGAAGGCCATCGTCTTCACGTTCTCGAACGATCTGGTTGAGGTCCCTGCACGGCGAGGCTTTGCGTTGCGCGATGCACTCGACGCCAGCCAGCAGCACAGTGCAACCTATCTCGGCCGAGCACTCGAAAAGATCCGCAAGCCTTACGACCGGATCATCGTGGTCACCGACGAGCAGGCTCACGATCGTGTGCCTGGCCCGCGGGGCCGCGGCTACGTGATCAACGTTGCTAGCAACAAGAACGGTGTCGGCTACGGCGCGTGGACGCACATCGATGGTTGGAGTGAAGCCGTCGTCGAGTACATCCGCTCGCTTGAGCAGATGCCACAAACCTAAATAACACGAAGGGGACGCCGTGCGAGTTAACGGCGTCCCTGTTTGGACCCACGGGGAGTCCGTGAGCGGTTGAAACCAGCGGTCTTGAAAGATTAAATCGCCGCTTTGCTATCTGGGAGAAAATGAAACTAAATCCTTTTGCCAGCTATCGGATAGCGCCTTTTTAGCATTCTTGGAGTTCGCCCTGGTTTGCTCGCTTTGCGCCAGCTTTAGTGACAATTTGGTGACATCTGGCCCTTTTCAAGCACCCGCGCACGTGAGCGTCACAAGCTCAACATTGCGCCTGCCGACTTCTTCTCAGTACAAACGGATCTAAGGACGACCTCAAGCCACGTCTGTGTCTTCAGGTGAATGGGGCTAGTAGGAAAATCCAGGATAGATGAATGCGCCCCGGATCGTTTCTGCGTCCTTCTCTGAGACCCCGCAGGCGCGAACCGTGTCGTACCAATGGCCAACTCCTGCCCGCGTGTCTGCAATGATTTTCTCCGCCTCTTCCTTGTGCAAGAGAAAGCGGGCATGTTGGGAAAGAATATTCTTCGCGTTTGCGAACCGGCCCTGGTCTCCGCATACCAATGCCAGATCCCGGCGGTCTAGGCTTACGACAGTGGAGGGGGTGAGGTCGTAAGCGGGCGACAGTGCCCAGTCAATGTTTCTGGCAAGAAGCGCATGGTTGCGCGGATGGTCGTCGAGGTTGGAAATAAGGGCGTTGAAGCAAATGCGGCGGAAGAGTTCGCGGGCGTCTTTCTCCGGCTCCGCGACGGTGCGGCGCAGTTCCTCGACAAGGATCACATAGGACCATCGCTCTCGTGCGTCATTGGTTTCGTCAGAGCGCAGCGCGGTGAGCCCGCTTATCATGCGCGCCCGCGTGTAGCCCTCCGCTGTCTTCTCCCGGTCAAAACGCTTGACGAGCAGGACATCTTTGCCGCCGACAGTCTCGATTCGGCTTTCGGATACATTGATCCCGCATTGCCGGGCAAGGCGGAGCATTGCGTATTCAACACGCGCATAGTTCCAGCGGTCATCCGGTCGGTTGAATTTCGCCATCCAAAGCCCTTCATCATCCTGCACGACAGCTTTTGGACGAGCACCGCCCATCGACGTGCCGAGCAGCAGCAATTCTTGAACCTGGGGAGCCGCCGGGTCTGAGGGAATTTCGTCCTTTATCAAGGCGTCAGCGAGCCCCTGAAGTTTGGCGAGATCGAGCGTCTGGTTGAACTTTCTCAGAGGGGCGGGCGGCAGGTTGTTAAGCCCAAAACCGAGCGCGCCCGCGCGGTCGTCAGGCGATTCAAGGAGGTAGTCCATTTCTCCCAAGGCCGATTTGGCAGCGTGCTTTTCGATGACGAGGCGTCCCCAGTAGTCAGGGCCGGCATCGCGCAGGGCGCCGAAAACGCCTTTCAAATGCACGGTGCTGTAGGTGGTGTTGGACAGTTTCAATTCAATCGGATCGATGGCCACTGCATCGGGATTCTTGAGATAACTTTGGCCGTAGACAAAGCGGCCGAGGGGACCGCCCGATCCTGTCTGGTCCAGCACAAACTTTCCGGCCGTGACCGCCGAAACTTTGCCCGGCAGGGTGATGTAGACGAAACACTGCTTGGGAGAATTAGAACTCATTGTCGATATCTCCGCTCTTGCGGGCACGCTTGCCTTCTTTGGCAGCCGCCAGTGCAAGGCCTTCCTTGTCCGTTAGGGGATCGGCCAGCTTTTCGAGCGGGTCGAGCAAGTCATACGCCCAGAGCAGGGCAGCATAGACGGCAACGCCTGTTGATGCTTTGCCGCTCTCGGCATCTCGGATGGCGCGCGGTCCAGTCCCAATTCTCCTGGCAACTTCTTGGATGGTTTGCTTGCGCCGCAGCCTCGCCAAGCGAAGATTGCGGCCGACTTTCTTTAGGGCCTGTTCGACGGCATAAGGCGGTGCTTCTAGCAGATTGTTACGTGCAACCATGTTCCCTCAAGAGCACGTTAAGTCTTATAATGTGCTCTTAAGAGCATGTCATGCGGGAAATAGAATTGCAAGAGTAAACGCTCTAGAAGGCACATTAAACCAGATAATATGCTCTTAAGAACACCTCTGAGGGCGGGGGGCTCGACCGTGTCCATGAGCAAGAACAAACTCCATATCCAACGCCGCCTAGGTATATATACCTAGGCGGCATCGAACAGAGGCCCTTTTCTTCCATGCCAAAATCCCAAATCAATACGGATCTGGCAAGCCAATATTTTGCCACGCATTCAGATCACGTCAATGCAGCGTCGGACTTGGACCATATGTTCATCGAAAAACACCGCGAATGGAATCTGCCGCCCAGCATGACGTCCTATACCTTCCTTCAGATGCTGCTCACACGCACCCACCTTGCCCAGCTGCGCCTCCGATCCCGTCACTACTCTTCCCTCATCCTGTACAGCTGGGAGGGCAAAGCGTCTCCCATGTCTGTGGCCCCCAGAATAAAAAAGCACAGCGCCTTCTTCTCGCACGGATCGGTCATGTGGATTCACGGGCTCACCGAAAATCACAAGAATATCTTCCTGAACAACGAACAATCCCCAAAATCGAAATCGTCGTCTCACCTCTCGCAAGAAAGCATTGACCATGCCTTTCGGTCCAACGTCAGTCCAATTCAAGAGGTTGGTTGCACCGCGCGTTTCCGCGTAAGCGACATCTCTAAGAATGCCGACGCTGTCAAGTCCTTGTTTAGAGTTCCTTTGAACTTTTCTTTCCACCTTTTTTCGTTTTTTTGGCACACCGCTCCCCGTACTCCGAAGAGTGA
>Ga0371490_1001571_pt1 | contig 11589 bp, 8 predicted proteins | sample MB2SIPfraction_FD_207959 | JGI IMG/M metagenome (GOLD analysis project Ga0371490, IMG submission 207959) | Lab enriched peat soil microbial communities from McLean, Ithaca, NY, United States - MB28FN SIP fraction | ecosystem: Environmental > Terrestrial > Soil > Wetlands > Peat | place: USA...
CCGAACCGCATAAGCCGGCAACATGCCGGCGCTCCAGCCTGTCCGCGATTCGTGGCGAAATATCCAGGCTAGACTTCAGACCTTGGCCTTTGGACTAGAGGACGGGTGCGCGCTCAACTGGCGGCTGCCGTCCCAAACATAAAGCAGGCCCGAGATGCCCGTGCAGATGGCCGTCGCGAGGGTCAGAGCGCGCAGCCAGTTGTCCCGCCACTTCAATATAATCCAGAGCACGACCGCCATCTGCAAGACGGTCGCGACTTTGCCCACGACCCGAGGCCGGACTTTGACTTTACCCACCATCAACTGGATCACCAACATGCCGATGAGAATCAAAATGTCCCGCCCAATAATCGTGCCCGTGAGCCAAAGCGGGACGCTGCCCAGATAGGGCGCATGATCAAAGCTCAGCACTACGATGCCGGAGACCAGCAGCAGCTTGTCCGCCAGCGGGTCCAGGATGGCCCCAAGCTCGCTGCGCTGGTTATAGCGCCGGGCGACGTAGCCGTCCACGCCGTCGCAGATGGCCGCCACGGCAAAGCAAACAACGGCCAGGATGCGATGCAGTTCATGGCCGTTCTGGGCGTAGTAGAGGACCTCCACCACGAAGAACGGGATCAGCAGGATGCGCAGGATAGTGATCTTGTTGGCTGTTGTCATGGCCGAATCCGCACTGATTTTGCGTTCTCCGGGCCGCTCGTCAATCCCGGAGGCGATCCATTTCATAGTTGAAATCCGGGCTACGCCAGAACATGATGCGCGCCATGAGGCCATCGCATGTTATGTCGAAGCTGTCAATCATCTTGGAGGACAGCTCCTTCAAGGACGCCGGCAACGTGGGCGTCTGGACCAAGTCGGATAGTGTGACGCTCTTCGATGACTTTAGTTATGGCAGCGGAAAATAGGACGATTGTGAAAGCGACGCGGGCAAGGAAGCCGGTAGTCGGCATCATCATGGGCAGTGATTCCGACTGGCCGACGATGAAGGCCGCGGCGGATGCCTGCGGGGAATTTGGCATCGCGCACGAGGTGCGGGTCATTTCGGCGCATCGCACGCCGAGGGATTTGGAGCGCTACGCGAGCACGGCGCATGGTCGCGGCTTGCGGGTCATCATTGCCGGGGCGGGCGGGGCGGCGCACCTGCCGGGCGTGACCGCGGCCTTCACGCCCCTGCCTGTCGTCGGCGTGCCCATTGAAAGCAAGTCGTTGAAGGGACTCGACTCGCTCCTGTCCATCGTCCAGATGCCGAGCGGCATACCCGTGGCGACGGTTGCGATTGGCGGCGCCCGGAACGCGGGCTTGCTTGCGGTGCAAATCCTGGCCGTCGGCGATGCCGCCTTGCAGAAGAAGTTCCTCGCGTTCAAGGAGCGGCTGGCTGAGGAATCGCGGGCCAAGAACCGGAGTTTGCGGGAGTCCTGAGCTTTTGGGCGGACACCGGCATCGCGAGGGGAACTCGAAACCCGAAAGCCGAAGGCCGAAATCCGAAGGGGCGCCTCGTCCTGCTTGTGAAGGGTTCGACGCCCGACCTACGCCATCCTCGCCAGGGCGCGGTCAATCCGCTGGAGGGTGCGCTCTTTGCCGAGAATGGCCAGGAGATGGTAGAGACTCGGGCCGGCGGTGTTGCCACAGCAAGCCAGGCGCATTGGATGGACTAATACGCCCGCCTTGACGCCAAGCTCCTGCGCCACCGCCTTGAGCGCAATGCCAATCGGGTCCGCCTCGAACGGCTCCAGTTTGGCCAGGGCGTCGCGGAGCCTGGCCAGGCGCGGCTTGTTCTCGGGCGTGAAATCCTTCTGCGCCGCCGCCGGGTCGTATTCGATTTCCTCTTTGAAATAGAAGCCGGCGTAGGCGGGCAGTTCGCCGAACAGTTTGATCTTCCCCTTGCACGTCTCCAGCGCGGACTTCACGTACGCGGCGGGGTATTGCTTAAGGTCCAGCCCGGCACGGGTCAGGGCGTTCATGCAGAGGTCGTAAAAGCGGTCGTCGCCCAACTCGCGCACGTATTCCCCGTTCAGCCAAATGAGCTTGGTCAGATCGAACCGGGCATTATGCCGGAGGATCTGAGGCAGGTCGAACGCCTCCACTACCTCCGCCAGGGTCATCTTCTCGCGGTTGTTCTTGGGCGACCAGCCGAGCAGGCAGAGGTAATTCACGACTGCGGCCGGGAGGTAGCCCTCCTCAGTGTAAGTCGTGAGTGAGGCCCCCTTGTCCCGTTTGCTCATCTTGGAGCCGTCAATATTCAGAATGAGCGGGATGTGGGCATACTTAGGGGGCGGGGCGCCAAAGGCGCGGAACAGCGCGATATGCTTGGCCGTATTGCTCAAGTGGTCCTCCCCGCGGATGACGTGCGTGACGTTCATCTCCAGGTCATCCACCACGTTGACCAGGTGAAACACCGGCTGGCCGTCCGAGCGCACGATGACAAAGTCTGGCTCCGCTTGCTCGCGGTCCGTCAGTTCACGCCGCACCTCCCCGACGACCAGGTCCCGGATGACGATCGGGGCGCGGTCCATCTTGAATTTGACGGCACCCTCCTCTTCATAGGCCAAGCCCTTCGAGAGCAAGGTCTCAACCCGCCGCCGGTAATTCTCCTTGCGCTGGCTCTGGAAGTACGGGCCGTAGTCGCCCTTGCCCGGACCGGCCGGATCGCCGCTCAGGGGGCCTTCGTCCCAATCCAGCCCGAGCCAGCGCAGCCCGTCGAGGATGACGTTGACCGCCTCCTGCGTATTGCGCGCGGCGTCGGTATCCTCGATGCGCAGGATGAAGGTGCCGCCGGTGTGGCGGGCATAAAGCCAGTTAAACAGCGCGGTCCGGGCCCCGCCGATGTGCAGGAATCCCGTCGGACTTGGCGCAAAGCGAACGCGTGGATTCACCCGCGGAGTCTGATCCAAAATCCGCTCGCAGGCAACCCCTCGCCGTAATGGGCGGCGGGCGCAAGGACGGTGGGTGATGGGGGCCGGATAGGGGGACAGACAACCCGCTTGGAAGGCCTGTTCAACGCCAGATGGAAGCCAACTCGCAGCCAATCGCAAGCCACTCACAAGCCAGGTGGTAGCCATGTAGTCCGTTAGATATCCGTAGGATATCCGTAGGAGTTCCGTAGGAACCGCCTCCACCTCCGGGCACTTCCCTGGCAGCCGAGCGGCTGCCAGACGGCGTTGCTGCCGTGGCTCCGCCTTCCTTCGACAGGGCGGCGGCGAAAACGTTCTGTCTGGATTAGACGCTTATGGCACCGCGCGGGTTACGCGGCTGGCCGGGGTATTTCATACTCCGATCGAAACGCCAACAATGCGCCGCGTGAGGGCACGCGGCCTACAAGCGCGCTGCCCTGCTGTAGGCTGCGTGCCCACGCGGCGTTGAAGGGCGTGGAATATCCCGGCCAATGCCGGGCGCGGGGGGTCACGGCTCGCGCGTTGCCCGTCGCAATCTTAGGCGGTGGCCGGGGAGGGACACCTGGCGGCGGGAAAATCCTTCTTGCAACCGAGTCTCAACTGCCATAATCTTGCCGCAGTGAAACAGAAACCGCCGCCCGGAATCGAGGTGCTTGAGGGCCGCTGTGCCGGGCCCGAGGTTTGCCCACTGAGCCGGGTCAAGGCCGGGGCGGTCGTGTGCATTAGACAACTTACCACCGCGCCGGAAGTCACCGACCGGCTGCGGGAACTCGGCTTCTGCGAGGAGCAGCGGATCAAGCTGCTCACCCGGCGATCCAATTTCATTTGCCAGGTTTGCAACGCGCGCCTGGCCATTTCCGAGAGGCTGGCCGATTCGATCATGGTGGAGCCGGTCGCTGCCTCGCTCCCCGGGGCATGACGCGCCCTGATTCGCAAACCCAGCGAGCTATGCCGCCTGCCCTGCAACCGCTGACCTCAGTCGCCTTAGGGGCGACGGCCACGGTCGCCGAGATCAAACTTCCGCCGGAAAGCCGTCCGCGGCTGATGGAAATGGGACTACTGGTCGGCACGCCGGTTGAACTGGTGCGCTTCGCTCCGCTGGGCGACCCGGTGGAGATCAAGGTGCGGGGCTATCACTTGACTTTGCGCAGGCACGAAGCGGAGCAGATTCTGGTGCAACCGAATGCGTAGGGATGCGCGATCAGACGTAAACACTTTCAGGCGGGAGCGGCTTTTCCTGTTAGCCGGAGCTTGTTCATGGACCGAAAGAAAGCATCCAACATCCAATGGACTCAGGCGGGGGGGTCTTTGGGGGGCGGGCGTTTGATGTTGGTTGCTGGAGGCGCGCCGGACTGGTGGGAAGACAGCGCCCTTGCCCGGGGTTTGCCACGCTGGAAATGAATCAGGGTTTGCCCAGTACTGAGGCCCAGCCGAGCTTACGTGCGGAGCCCGCCCCAGCTAAGTCCGCCGCCCATGCGGCCGGGCCGGCCCCCAAGGCGCGTTCGCCGTCGCCGCCGTACATCGTTCTGACCGGCAACCCGAACTCGGGCAAGACAACGTTGTTCAACGCGCTGACGGGTTTGCGCGCCAAAGTCGGGAATTACGCCGGTGTGACGGTGGAGCGAAAGGAAGGCCGGCTGCTCAATGCGCCTGCGGGGCTCAACGCGCGCGTCCTGGATTTGCCCGGGACCTACAGCCTGAGTCCGCAATCGCTCGACGAACAGATCTCGCGCGATGTGCTGCTCAACCGGCTGCCCGAGCTGCCCGCGCCGGCGGTGATCGTGGTGGTAGTGGACGCGTCCAACTTGCAGCGCAACCTATACTATGCCAGCCAGGTGATCGAACTGGGGCATCCCACGCTGATTGCGCTGAACATGATTGATGTGGCGGAGGAGAATGGGCACCACATTGATGCCGTAAAGCTGGCCGAAGAGCTTGGCGTGCCTGTGCTGCCGCTGGTCGCCAGCACGGGCCAGGGGCTCCCGGAACTGCGGCAGGCGATCCATGCGTGTCTGCTAACCCCGCCCCGGGTCAAACCGCGCCAGTTCTCCCAACTACCGGCGTCGCTCAAAGCTGAGGCAGGCGCCATTGCCGCGTTGCTGGCCGGGACTTTTCGGGAGCGGCGAGCGCAGGCGGCGGCGGAAGCGCTCCTCATTCTCAGCAACGAGAAGGCGCTCGCCTCCAGCCTGCAACATTACCCCGCCCCGATCCAGGAAGCTGTCGCCGCCGCCCGCGCCCGGCTCGACGCCGCGGGCGTTGACTGGCGCGGCGGCACCATCGAAGGCCGCTACCTGGGCGTTGCGGCCATCCAGCGGGCCGTCACGACCGAGTCGGCGTCGCTGGGTGAGAACTTCAGCGACAAGCTCGACCGCACACTCACGCATAAGGTTTGGGGCACACTGATCTTCCTGGCCATCATGGCGCTGATGTTCCAGAGCATCTTCACCTTTGCGCGCATCCCGATGGACGCTTTGCAAAACGGGGTGGACTGGTTGGGGGGCGTCGTTGGCCGCTTCATTCCGCCCGGCGATTTCAACAGCTTGCTGGTGGACGGCGTGATTGCCGGCGTTGGCGCGGTCATTGTGTTTCTGCCGCAGATTCTGCTGCTCTTTCTGTTCATCGGCTTCCTGGAGGACACCGGTTACATGGCGCGCGCCGCCTTTCTGATGGACCGCCTGATGAGCAAGGTGGGGCTGCACGGCAAGAGCTTCATCCCGATGCTTAGCTCGTTCGCCTGCGCGATTCCCGGTATCATGGCCACGCGGACCATCGAAAGCCCCAAGGACCGCCTCGTCACCATCCTCGTGGCTCCACTGATGAGCTGCTCGGCGCGCCTACCGGTCTATACGCTGCTCATCGCCGCGTGCATCCCGAACATCGCGGTTCTAGGCTTCCTGAAGCTCCCCGGGCTGACGATGCTGTCAATGTATCTGCTGGGCATCGTCGTTGCACTGCTCATGGCCTGGCTGTTCAAGAAGACCCTGCTCAAAGGCGAAACGCCGATGCTGATCATGGAGCTGCCCCCCTACAAACGGCCCCTGGTGCGCGTTGTCGTCCGGCACATGTGGGACCGGTCGAAGCTCTTCCTGCGGCGCGCGGGCACGGTCATTCTCGGCATCAACATCCTACTGTGGTTCCTGGCCACTTATCCTCATAGCGCGGCGATCCAGAATGTCGCCGGCGGCGAGCGCGCCCACTTAAAAAGCCAAGTGCCGTCGACCGCTTCTCCTGAGCAGTCCCGTGCCCTGGCCTTAGGGGCGGCTGCGCTCGACAACGGGGCCGCTGGCGCCAGACTCCGCCAGAGCTTCGCCGGGCACCTCGGTCGGCTCATCGAGCCGGCCATTGCCCCACTCGGGTTTGATTGGAAGATCGGCATTGGCATCATCACGTCCTTTGCGGCGCGTGAAGTCTTCGTAAGCACCATGTCCACCGTCTATAACGTCGGCAAGGCCGATGCCACCCCCTCGGGCATGACCAGTCTGGCCCAGACCCTCCAGGCGCAAAGAAGGCCCGACGGTACCCCCGTTTATACCCCTCTGACGGCGGTCACGCTGATGGTGTTTTACGTCTTCGCACTGCAATGTGTCAGCACGGTTGCCATCGTCCGGCGCGAGACCAACTCCTGGAAGTGGCCGGTTTTCCAGTGGTTGTACATGGGCGCGCTGGCCTGGGCATTGGCCTTCGTCACCCATTTGGGAGGCGGGTTGCTCGGTTTGCACTGAATCGGGCAGCCAAGACCCGGTGCCGGAACAGATTCGAGGCTGCGGATTAGCGTAAAATATCCAAAGAAAGCGCTTGCAAGGGGTAGTCCGCAGGGGGTATATTGAAACGCAGAAAACGGCAATGACCGTGTCACTAGCGAACATGAATTCGCGACAGACATGCGGGTATCGAGGGTTCACGCTCATCGAGCTCCTAACTGTTATCGCGACCATCGCAATCTTGGCCGCCCTGCTCCTGCCTATTCTGGGTCGAGCCAAGATCAAGGCGCAGCGCACCAGTTGTCTTTCCAACCTCCGGCAGCTCAGCGTGGCGTGGGTGATGTACGCGGACGACAATCACGGCTCCCTGGTGGAATCCTACCCGGTCAACAATCCCGAGGTTTGGGTCCAAGGGGACATGACCAAGCTCAACGAAGCGACCAATGCGGATTTGATCCGCGCCGGCAAGCTCTTTCCGTATAACCCTAGCGTCCCGCTCTACCATTGCCCGGCCGACGCAGGGGCGACGATTGACGGGCAGGTGGTTCGAACACTGCGCAGTTATTCCATGAACTGCTTCATGGGCGCGCGCGATCCGAGCCTTGGGTCAATTCCACCCACGGCGGACGGCTTTGTCCCGTTCTACACGAAGGAATCCGACATCCCTCAGCCAGACCAATTGTGGGTGCTTCTCGAGGAAGACGAACGCAGCATTAACGACGGTTTCTTCATCACTGACCCGACTGGCCAGATTTGGATGGATTTCCCGGCCATGTCCATGCACCGTCACAATTTCAGCTACGTCCTTGATTTTGCCGACGGGCATTCCTCCATCTGGCGGTATAGCGACCCGCGCAGCTTCCAGCCGATTGTGAACATGACCGAGCAACCTGGCAACACGGACCTGGCCCGTTTGGCGAGCGCGACCGCAACCCCGAAATGATGCCTCGCGCACGGTGCGCGGGTTGGTCATTTTCTGGCCTCGACTACTGAATCTGGGGGAACAGAACCACGCGATAGAAACGTTGCGCGTTGGTGCATAGGTCGTCCGACGCGGTCACGACGGCGCCGGTTGCGGAGATGAAGCCACCCAGATAGTTCCAGTTGTTGGCGGCCAAGTATGGCTTGTACTGGAGCCGGTAGCTTTGCCCTGCCGCCGAACTCCACTTCATTGTGAGTGTGCAGTTTGACCCCACTGCCGAAAGGAACACCGGCGGAAACACCACCGTCAGATGAGCCCCGGCGCTGCTCACTGAACCGAGGGTGTTGGTGACTTCCAGCGAATAGGTCCCGGCATCGGCCAACGAAACGTTGGCCAGGGTGAGGGTGCGATTCGTGGAGCCAGCGAGGTTGGCGTCCTGGGCCACGTTGGTGCCATTCTTCTGCCACTGGTAGGCGAAGGGCCGGGCGCCGGTGACCCCCACGTCCAGCACCACATTGGCTCTGCTGACAACCGCCTGGCTGGCGGGCTGGGCGGTGATCTGGGGCGAGCAACCGGACTTAAGCCGAAAGAGGGTGCCCTCGCCGGCTTGGCAGGGGCCGCCGGCAGCAGTTGTGCCGTACAGGTCGCCAACAGCGTCCTCGGTCAACGCGGCCTGGGGCTGGGCGCCGTCATTGCACCCGTCGAAATAGACGAGCGTGGCGAACGAGCTGCCGTCGGAAGATACTCTGAACAACGTACCATAACCACCAACGGGGTCCGTGTAGGTGGTACCGTAGAGGTTCCCGTCAACGCTCTGCACCACACCGGCGTAGGGATAAAAGCCGTCCTCTAGAGCCAGATCACCGAAGGTGTGCAAAGTGGTTAACACGCCATTGGGCGTTATAGTGAACACCGTGCCAAACAGTTCGACGCCTCTCAGTGTGCTGTGTTTGGTCGCGCCGTAGAAGTTGCCGTCAGAGCCTCGCACCAGCGCACCGACGGGGGTATAGCCATCGGTGCCGCCGGCAAAGGAGTAAAGCGTGGTAAACGCACCCGTGGGGGTGATCCTGAAGACAGTGCCTTTGTCACTAGCGCCGCCCTCGGTCGTCAGGCCATAGACGCTACCGTCGCAACCCTGCGCCAAGCCACCGGAGGGAAACATGCCGTCCGCGCCGCTGAAGGAGTGGAGGTTGGTGAACGTCCCATCGGGCGTAATCCGGAACACAGTGCCGTAATCTGACATGCCGCCGGCCCTGGTGGCGCCGTAAAAGCTCCCATCGGCGGCCTGCACTAACTGACCGGAGGGATTGGCGCCATCGCCATCGCCGGTGAACGAGTACAACGTGCTGAGCAGGGCGTCGGCAGTCATGGCAAACACCGTTCCGGCTCCGAAGGCGCCCCCGTAAGACGTGGTGCCATAGAACTTGCCATCCATGCCTTGCACGGGCGCGGCGGTCGGATTGGCCCCGTTGGTCTCCATAAACGAGACGAGGGTGGCGAAGGCGCCGTTGGTGGTCAGGCTGAACACCGTGCCCCAAGGGTAAGCGCCGCCAGAATAGGTTGTGCCGTATAGAATTCCATTGGTGCCCTGTGCCAGCCCGTTTGCCGTCCGGCCATCATCGCCGCCGGTGAACCAATGCAGTGTGCTCAGGCTCGTGCAAGGGGCACTCTGGGGCACAACGGTCAGCACGGCGGCTGCGGTGGCGGAGCCGATGGCGTTACTGACAATGACCGCATAGGTCCCATTATCAGCCTCGGTAACGGTGCTGACAACGAGCGTGGCGGTCGCGGAGCCGGAGATGTTGCACGAGTCGCTGAGGCTGACCCCGTTCTTCAGCCACTGGTAGGACAACGGCTGGTTGCCAACCACAGCGACGTTGAAAGAGACCGTACTGCAATGGTCCGGGGTCTGGTTGGCAGGCGCCGAGACGATGACGGGCGAGGAGGACACCACCTGGAGCACCGCGCCGGCGCTGTTTGTGGAGCCGGCGGCGTTGCTGACGAGCAGGGAGTAGGTCCCGGCATTATTGGTGGTCAGGTTGGTGAGTTTCAGGACGCGATTGGTCGAGCCGGAGATGTTGCCCGCATCAACCAAGTTGGTTCCGTTCTGGCACCATTGGTAGGAAAACGGGCTGGCACCAGAGACGGCCACGCTCAGAACGACGCTATCCCCCACGTAAGCCGACTGGCTGGCAGGCTGGCCGGTGATTTGGGGCGGGCCGCCGAAGCTGAGCCGAAAGATGACACCTGCGTCGCTCGCGCCGCCGTTCTGAGTCGTGCCCAGCAGGCTGGCATCCGCATCCTCGATGAGCGCGGCCTGGGGATTAGCGCCTGCAAAGCCGTCGAACGCGACGAGCGTTGTCACCGTGCCATCGGGAGCCATCCTGAACACAGTGCCGTCGCCGTACGCACTACCGTAGGCGGTTGTGCCATAGAAGTTGCCGTCGCCAGCCTGAAGCAGGGTGGCGGCGGGGTAACTCCCGTCGCTGCCACCGGTAAACGAATAGAGGTTGGTGATCCCGTCCCCCGGGGTTAACGCGAATACTGTGCCGCCATTATAGGCACCTCCGCTGCTAGTCGCACCGTAGAGGGTGCCACCTGGGTCCTGCACCAAGCCGGCCAGTGGAAAGGCGCCGTTGGTCTGGTTGAATGACGCGAGGCTGGTCAGTGAACCATTCGTGGCGATTCTGAAGACGGTGCCAAAGCCGAAGGCGCCACCTTTGTATGTCGTACCGTAATAACTGCCGTCCCGTCCCTGCGCCAGGCCCGCGGCCACGTGGCCGCCGTCGAGGCCGTTGGTGAACGAGTACAAGGTGATGAGAACGCCGCTGTTGGACATCCGGAAGGCAGTGCCGCGACCTCCTGCTCCGCCCTGGTAGGTTGTGCCATAGAAATTGGCATCGGCGCCGAGCGTGAGCGCGGCATAGGGCAAGTCGCCATTCGTAATGCTGAACGGAACCAAATTGGTTAAGACGCCGATTGCGCTTATCCTGAAGACGGTCCCATTATCGTACGCGCCTCCATGGAATGTGGTTCCGTAGAGATTGGCGTCCGGTCCCTGCGTGAGGGCGGCAAAGGGAGTCGCTCCATCGTCACCGCCGGTGAAGGAGTAAAGGCCCATGACCGTGCCGCCCGAGGTCAATTCAAACACGCCACCGGCAAAGTTCGTCCCGCCGTTTTGAGTAGCGCCGTACAAAGTGCCGTCGGCGACCCGTAGCAGCCCGTTGGGGTTGCCCCCATCGCTGCCGCCCGTGAATGAATGCACGGTGGTCAAGGCAGCGTCTGGCGCGACCACTGGCGGCGCGACGATGTCGAGGCTGACCTGGCGACTCTGGCCCAACCGGTCGTTCAGGTTGGTAGAGTTCACGTTGGTAAACCACAGCGTAGCGAAATAGCTTCCAACCGGCAGACTGCTGGCCACCGGGCTCGGTGTCACGGCGACTTGGCCGGGCAGTCCGCCGTTCGTCAGCGTACCCTCGGTGGGTGAGACGTTGAGCCACGGGGCGGAGTTGGCCACTGTCCAGGTCAGGGGAGCATTGCTGTCATTAGTCAACACAAAGCCCTGTCCCGCCGGTTGGAACGGCCCTCCGAACGGACCCGTGAAGGCAAGCGGCGTTGCCGGCGTGATGCGCAAGGAAGCGGGCGGGGCCAGCAGCGCCGAAACGAGGTTGTTCCCATTGGGGGTGCCCCACCCAGTGGCCAGGTCGTATCCCGGGCAAGCCAGGAACTTGTTAGTGCCGCAGCAGGTGTCGGTGTTATTGCCGGTCGTGATGTCGTGGAAAGCAGAGGCAGAGCCCGACGAGTTGCCGATCGCATAGATGGCCGGGTTGATGAACCCGATACTGGGTTTGCCGTCGGCAACGGCCTGCTGATTGACCAGCGCAGCAAACCCCGCCCATAACGGCGCGGCGGCGCTGGTGCCGCCCGTCACGCCTTGCTCGCCATTGTTCACAATCACCCAAATCGCCTGATCGGCGAGGCAGGCGACATCCGGGGAGTTGCGCATGGCCGTAGATCCCCCGTTGCTGCTCATGTCAACGCCTTGTTGCCAGGTCGGAATCGGATAGGTGGCGCTGAT
>Ga0371490_1001572_pt1 | contig 11588 bp, 9 predicted proteins | sample MB2SIPfraction_FD_207959 | JGI IMG/M metagenome (GOLD analysis project Ga0371490, IMG submission 207959) | Lab enriched peat soil microbial communities from McLean, Ithaca, NY, United States - MB28FN SIP fraction | ecosystem: Environmental > Terrestrial > Soil > Wetlands > Peat | place: USA...
CCGGACAACTACCTGCATGAAGCCGCGCAGGCCGCCAGGCCCCCGTCCGGGACGGTGTACAATCCCGACAAGAGCGGCGTGCTGGCCAGCCTCGGCGTGCACGAGCACTGGAACAACGCGACCGACAAGAAGTACTCGCGCAACCTGGGCCGTAAGCAAGGTATCGAGCTGATCTACGCGGGCTAGGCGGTTCCGGCTAGGCGGTGAGCCTGACACCGGAGTCCAGGGCCTGGCGTACCTTTTGTGTGAGTTCGGCGGGCGAGAAGGGCTTTCTGAGGAAGGCGGTTCCGTTTTTGACGCCCTCCTTCAGCACGACATCCTGGGTGTGGCCGGAGAGGAACAGGATTTTGATGTCGGGCCGCAACTGAAGGGCGCCTTGGGCGAGTTCGCGGCCGCCCAGTTCGGGCATCAGCACATCGGTGACCAGCAGATGGATGGATCCCTGGTGGGCCTGGCACAACGCCAGGCCTTCGCGTCCGTTGCGGGCCTCGAGGACCAGGTAGCCGCTGGTCTCGAGAATCATTCGGGCAAGCTTGCGGACGGCGTCTTCATCCTCGACCACGAGAATGACTTCGGAGCCTTTGGGCGCTTTAACGAGGCCTCCGGCCGTCCCCCCGCCGTTGTCCAGGGCTTCGACCGCGGGCAGGAAGATTTTGAAAGTGGTTCCCCGACCGAGTTCGGACTGGCAACGAATAACGCCGCCGCTTTGCTCGACGATTCCCAGAACGGTGGCCAGGCCCAGGCCGGTTCCTTTGCCGGTTTCTTTGGTGGTAAAGAAGGGCTCGAAGAGGTGGGCCTGCATTTCCGCGTCCATGCCGACCCCGGTGTCGCGCACGGCCAAGACGGCGTAGCGGCCGGGAGCAAGGTCCAGGCTGGAGGCATCGGCCTCGGAGAGGGTCGCATTGGCGGTTTCAATGGCCAGGGTGCCGCCATCCGGCATGGCATCCCTGGCATTTAAAGAAAGGTTCATGATGGCGCGGCCGATTTCGCCGGGATCGGCCCGCACCTGCCAGAGGCCGTGAGCGCAAGCCACGGCGACCTTGATGCGCTCGCCGACCAGACGGCGCAGCATTCTCTCGAAGTCGCCGACAATGCCATTCAGGTCCAGCACCTTGGGTTGCAGCACCTGGCGCCGGCTGAAGGACAGCAACTGTTGGGTGAGTGCAGCCGCCCTCTCGCCGGCAGACTTGATTTCAAGCACCTGCTGGACGGCGGGCTGGTTGCCGGCCAGCGTATCCTGAAGCAGGTCGCTGTAGCCGATGATGGCGGTGAGCAGGTTATTGAAATCGTGAGCGATGCCGCCGGCGAGCCTGCCGACGGCCTCCATTTTCTGGGACTGGCGAAGATGCTCCTCGCTTTTGCGGAGGGCCTCCTGGGCCAGCCGGCGCTCGGAAATGTCGTCCACCGCCAGGAGGATCATGCTGAGGTGATGGATGCGGCAGCCCGCCAACACCAGGGTCCGGTGCCCGACGGTTGGAAAATCCCGCTCGGCTTCGAAGCCCGGGAAGGAGATGCCGCCCTGCAGAAGACCATGAAGGGAATCGCGCAGGCCGGGAAGGTCCCAACTGCCGCGTGAAAGCGAATAGACCAGCTCGCCCTCGGCTTCCCGCGGAGACACTTGAAACGTGCGGCAGAAGGCCTGGTTGGCCATCCTGATCCGCAACTGGGTATCCAGCACCAGCAAGGGCTGGCGAACGGTTTCGACGATGGACATGGCGAAGTCGCGCGCCTGCGTGAGGGCGGCGTTCTTGGCCTCCAGCTCGTCGTTGACCGTGATGAGCTCTTCGTTGGTGGATTCGAGCTCTTCCTTGGCGGCCTCCAATTCCTGGTTCAGGGTTTGCAGTTCCTCGTTGGCGGAAAGCGCCTCCTCGGTGACGTACTGACTTTCTTCCCCGGATGTCTGCTGCTCTTCGATGCCCGAGAGCGACTGCTGCCGGGCGGTGGAAAGCCGGCGTTTCAGCCTGGAGATCCGGCGGTCCCGGAGATCGCCTCTGGGCGGCGCATCCGGCGGTTCGGCCGGAGGTCCGGCGGCGCCCGCGTGACGCCGGTGCGGCTGCCTGGCCGTTTCCCCCCTGGCATAGATCCGGTGCTCGCGGTCCACCGCCGAAAACAGGTCGCCGGCGCCCACCGCCTCGGATGCGCCCAACATGAGAAACCCGGTTGGCTTGAGGGCGTGATGGAACAGCGGGATGATGTCCTTCTGCACGCTTCCCAGGTAGATGAGCACGTTGCGGCAACTGATCAAATCCAGCTTGGAAAACTGCGGATCGCCGATCAGATTATGCCTGCTGAAGACGCACATCTCGGCCAGCTTCTTGCTGACCTGGTAGCCGCCTTCGATCCGGGTGAAATAGCGGTTCAGGCGTTCATGGGTCAGGTCCACGGCAATATTCTCGGGGTACCTGCCGCTGCGGGCCCTTTCGATTGCCGGCCCGTTGATATCGGTGGCGAAGATCCGCACGGGAAAGGCGGCGCCGGTTTCATCCAGGAATTCCTGTAAGGATATGGCAATCGAGAAAGCCTCTTCTCCGGTGGCGCAACCCACCACCCAGACGCGGATCGGCGCATTCGGGGGCCGGCCCTGGAGGATGCGCGGAAAGACAGTTTTCTTCAAGCTCTCGAACGATTCCGGACCGCGGAAGAAGCTGGTCACGGTAATGAGCAAATCCCGCTCGAGAGCCGCCAACTCACAGGAATCGTTCTCCAGCCGCCGGCTGTACTCCGCCAGGCCGTCGATATTGCACAGGGCGAGGCGCCGGAGGATGCGGCGCCTGACCATGGACTCCCGGTAAAGCGAAAAGTCGATGCCGGTGGCCCCGCGCAGAAGGGCCAGGATGGCGCCGAACCGCTCTTCGTCGGCGGCCGGCGCCGACTCGGGTTCGGTGGAAGCGGCATCCGCGATATAAGGATGGCGGCCAATTCTCACCAGCTCCGCGGCAATGCATTTGGGCGGCAGCACGAAATCCACGCAGCCGGTGGCCACGGCGGCCTGCGGCATGGCGGCGAACCTGGCAGAGGCGAGATCCTGCGCAAAGGTCACGCCCCCCGCGGCTTTGACGGCTTCGATTCCCGCCGAGCCGTCCGAACCCGTGCCGGAGAGGATCACGCCGATGGCCGCGCTTCCGCACTCGTCGGCGAGCGATCGCAGGAACCGGTCGATGGGCATGTGGAATCCCGGCGTTGGGGTGCGGGGAGCCAGCCGCAGCGCGCCGTGTGCGATGGAAACATCGGCGTTGGCGGGTATGACGTATACATGGTTGGCCTCCACCGGCATTCCGTCGGCCGCCTCACTGACCGGCATAGCGGTAGCCTGGGCCAGGATCCCGGCCAGCATGCTGTGGTGCTTGGGATCGAGATGCGAAACGAAGACGATGGCCAAGCCGGCGTTGGCGGGCAAATTGGCGAGCAGAAGCTGGAAAACTTCCAAACCGCCTGCGGAGGCCCCAATGCCGGCCACCGGAATCACCGCCCGGCGTTGCACGCCCGGATCGAGTGGTTCATCGAAGGGGCGCCGGCCCTGGTCCATAACGCCCTCCTTTCAGACCGTTGCTCAATTACAAATGCTATTATACTATTTCAATGTAAGAATTCATACTTTAAATTTGAATTAAATTTGAATTCCGGTGAAAAAAAAGGGGGGGCGGCAGTTGCGACTGTCGCCCCCCATTCCGAACCGATCTGGTCCGCTTACCAGCTTCGGTTCCGGCGCTGGCCGCCGTCGTTGCCGCGGTATCCACCGCCGCCACGCTCCACTTTGGGCCGGGCTTCGTTGATATTCAGGGCCCGGCCGTCGAGCTCCCTGCCATTCAGAGCGGCGATAGCGCGCTCCGCTTCGTCATTCATACTCATTTCCACGAACCCAAAGCCTCTGGCCCGTCCGGTTTCCCGGTCTGTCACGACGCTCACACGGTCCACCGTGCCGTACGCCTCAAACATGGATCGAACCGCATCTTCGGTAGCCCCGAAGCTGAGATTTCCTACAAAAATATTCTTCACTTAATTCTTCTTCTTTCTGAAATTTGCAGAGCAGCGAATCGTGGGCAGGATAGGACGGTTGTGCCGGGCTAAGAAATGCCTCAATTAGCGGGACTGTCAAACTACACTCATACGATAGCACAAGCGGAGCTGACGATTCAACGATTACCGAGGTTCACTTGCCGCTAATGTCGTAACACCAGAGCGAGTCGAGTTCGCGGATGTAGAGCCGCCCGTTGGCGACCACCGGGTAGGCCCAGGCTTTCTCCATGGCGGCCCTGGTCCGTGGCGGCCGGTCGGGCGGCATGAAGCGTCCTTTCTGGCGATAGGCTTGGGGCGTGGCCTCCGCCAGGATGACCTCGCCGTTCTCGGCGTGGATATAAAGCCGGTTCTCGGCGTAGAGAATGGCGCCGCCGCCGGAGCCGGCATCCTGCCACAGGATCTTGCCGGTGGCCCAATCGGCAGCCATCAGCCCTTCGGCGGTAGTGCCATAGTGGATGGCGCCGACTACCACCGAGCCGCCGACGCTATTGGGCAGGTCCCGCAGAAGGTAGACCTCCTTGGCGGCGACACCCTGACCGGCGGCTACCAGGCGGATCAAGCCGCCCGGGCCGCGGCTCTGCGAAGTGTAGATGAATCCGTTGCTGGCCAGGGGTGAAGGTATGTTGGTGTTGCCTTTACCGGTGGCGTCGTAGCGCCATAAGAACTGGCCGGTGCGCGCGTCCACTCCCACCACGCCCCTGGCCAGGAACTGCACGTACTGCTTGCGGCCGCCGGCCTCCACGATGATGACCGATGCATAGGCCGCGTCATCGCCGCCCGGCACAGGCGATTTCCAGATGGTCTGGCCGGTCTCCTTATTGAGCGCCACGATGGTAGCTTGAGCTCCGCCCGGCGTCACCACCAGCGCGTCGCCATCGACCAGCGGCGATTCGGAATAAGCCCACTGCCCGGGATGGCCGCCGAAATCGGCGCGGAGGCTCTTGCGCCATCGAATTTTGCCGCCGGCGGTTTCCAGGCACGCCAGATCGCCATCGGAGCCCAGGGCATAGAGCAGGGCGCCGTCCACGGTGGGGGTAGAACGGGCGGTGGGGAAATTGGGCATCTGCTCCGGGTTTCCGACTTTGCCGAGCCTGGTGGCCCACACCTGCTTGCCATCCTGGGTGGAGAGCGCCTGCACGAATTCGTTGTCGAGGCCCCGGTTGCTCAGAATATAAATACGATTCCCCACCACGGAGGGCGCGGCATAGCCATCGCCAATATCCTTGGCCTGCCAGACTAGGCGCGGGCCTTGCTTGGGCCATTCTTTAAGCAGGCCGGTTTCGGCGGAAACGCCATTCCGCTGCGGTCCGAGCCACTGCGGCCAGTCGGCCGGATAAGCAGTAAGGGAAAGCAGGATGACGCCGCACGCACAGCCTAGAAGCCTTTGCGTTCTCATGAATCACTCCCTGGGTTGATTGTCGCCTTAAAGGCTCTGTCGTCGCAACGATTTCAGAGCCAACCAGTGAGGCTTGTTATACTGGCATTTCCATGCTCCGAGTTCGTTTTGCGCCTTCTCCCACGGGCTTTCTGCACATTGGGAGCGCGCGAACCTTCATCTTCAACTGGCTCTTTGCCCGCCACCACGGAGGCGTCATGATCCTGCGCATCGACGACACCGACGTAGAGCGCAACACCGAGGCCTCGCTCAACTCCATCTTCGACGGCCTGCGATGGCTGGACCTGGGCTGGGATGAGGAATACAAGCAATCCGAGCGGCTGGCGGGGCACCGGGAGATGGCCGAAGCCATTTTTCAGAAGGGCCTGGCTTACCGCGATTTCACGCCCGAGGTGGGGCAGACCATCGGTTTTCGTGGTCTGCCAACTCTCTTCAACTCCGATATGCGCCATCTCCCGGCCGGGGAGAGCGACCGCCGGGCCGCCGCCGGAGAGCCTTTCGCGCTGCGCTTCCGCGTTCCGCGCCATGCCGAGCACCAGGTTCGTTTCGCCGACGCCGTCTACGGCCCGCAATCCAAATCCACGGCCGATATCGAAGACTTTGCGCTGCTGCGCAGCGACGGTATGCCCACGTATCACCTGGCCTCCTGCGCGGACGACGCCGGCCTGCGCATCAGCCACGTCATCCGTGGGCAGGACCATCTGACCAACACCTTCAAGCACGTGCTGATCTTCGAGGCGGCCGGCGTTCCGGCGCCCGAGTTCGCGCACCTCCCCTTGCTGGTGGCGCCGGATGGCACCAAGCTCTCCAAGCGCCGCCATGGACCGGTGGTGAGCGTCACCACCTATCGCGACGCCGGGTTCCTGCCGCACGCTTTCGTGAACTTTCTCTGCCTGCTAGGCTGGTCGCCCAAAGACGACCGCCAGCAAATGACCCGCCAGGAAATCGTCGAAGCATTTTCGCTGGAAGGCATCAATCGCGCCAACACCGAGGTCAACTTCAAAGAGGACGACCCTTTCGATCCCAAGGCGGTGTGGCTGAACGCCGAGCACATCCGCGCGCTGCCGGTGGAGGACTTGGCGGAGCGGCTGTTGCCCATCGTGCGCGCGGCCGGTTTCCCGGTGGACCGCGCGAAGATGCTCGCCATCACCCCCCTGGTCCGCGAGCGCATGAAGCTGCTGCGCGATGTCCTCACCGTGGCCGATTTCTTCTTCGAAGAAGATCTGCCGCCGTATGAAACTTCCGAGCTGATCCCCAAGAAAGGAGATGCGGCCCTGGCGCTGACCGTCTTAGAGCAGGCCGCCCGGACGCTGGCGGCGACCGACTTCTCACATGACGGCCTGGAGGCGGCGCTGCGTTCTGCGGCGCAGAGCATGGGGATCAAGGCCGGCCAATTGTTCGAGCCTGTCCGCGTAGCGGTGTGCGGCCGCAAGACCGCGCCGCCGCTGTTTGGAACGCTGGAGGTTCTGGGCCGCGATACCTGCCTGCGGCGGATCGACCAGGCCATTGGGAAATTGAGAGTGTTATGAATCCGACAACCGGTCCTACTAATTTCGTGCGCGACATCATCATCGAAGACTTGAAGACCAACAAGTACGGCGGGCGGGTGCACACGCGCTTTCCGCCCGAGCCCAACGGCTACCTGCACATCGGCCACGCCAAATCCATCTGCCTCAACTTTGGACTGGCGGCCGAGTTCGGCGGTAAGACCAACTTGCGGTTCGACGACACCAATCCGTCGAAGGAGGAGACCGAGTACGTCGATTCCATCATCGACAACGTCCACTGGCTGGGCTTCGATTGGGAGGACCGGATCTTTTACGCCTCCGACTATTTCGACCAGTTGTACGAGTGGGCCGTCCAGCTTATCAAAGCGGGCAAGGCTTACGTGTGCGATCTGACCGCGGATGAAGTCCGCCGGCATCGCGGCTCCCTCACCGAGCCCGGCACCGAAAGCCCTTATCGCAACCGCTCGGTGGAAGAGAACCTGGATCTGTTCGAACGCATGCGCGCCGGCGAGTTTGAGGACGGCGCCCGAACTCTGCGCGCCAAAATCGACATGGCGTCGGCGAATTTGAACATGCGCGACCCGGTGATGTACCGCATTCTGCATGAGAAGCACCACCGGACCGGCGACAAGTGGTGCATCTACCCCATGTACGATTTCGCTCACGGGCAGTCGGATTCCATCGAGCGAATCACGCATTCCATCTGCACGCTGGAATTCGAGGACCACCGGCCGCTGTACGATTGGTATGTCCAGCAGTTGGGCATCTACGCGCCGCAGCAGATCGAGTTCGACCGTCTCAACCTTACTTACACGCTGCTGAGCAAACGGAAGCTGCTCATGCTGGTTCAGAACGGACACGTGAGCGGTTGGGACGATCCGCGCATGCCGACGCTTTCCGGTATACGGCGGCGCGGCTACACGCCCGAGGCCATCCGCAATTTCTGCGGAGCGGTGGGGGTGTCGAAGACCAACGGCTCGACCGAGCTGGCGCTGTTGGAGCACTACGTTCGGGAAGATTTGAATAAGCGGGCGCCGCGGGTGATGGCGGTTCTGCGGCCGCTGCGCGTGGTGATCGACAATTACCCGGAAGACCTGGTGGAAGAGATGCAGGCCATCAACAACCCCGAAGACGCCGCCATGGGCACCCGCAAAGTGCCGTTTTCGCGCGTGCTCTACATCGAGCAGGACGATTTTCGGGAAGATCCGCCCAAACAGTATTTCCGGCTGTCTCCGGGCCGCGAAGTGCGCCTGCGCTACGGCTACTTCATCACCTGCACCGGCGTGGTGAAGGATGAAAAGACGGGCGAAGTTGTGGAGGTGCATTGCACCTACGATCCCGCCACGCGCGGAGGCGATTCGCCTGACGGCCGCCGTGTGAAATCCACCATCCACTGGGTCTCGGCCGCGCATGCCGTGGACGCCGAGGCGCGCCTCTACGAGAACCTGTTCACGCGCGAGAACCCCGACGAAGCGCCCGAGGGCCAGGACTTCACCGCCAATCTCAACCCGAATTCTTTGGAGGTTGTGCGCGGCTGCAAACTCGAACCAAGCCTGCGTGCCGCCGCGCCCGGCGCCCGTTACCAGTTCGAGCGCCTGGGCTATTTTTGTGTCGATCTGGATTCGAAGCCCGAAAAGCTGGTGTTTAACCGCACCGCCGCCTTACGCGACACCTGGGCCAGAATCGAAAAACGCGAAAAAGGGGGACGCTGAGACGCAACCGCAAGAAAAGCCAATTTAGCCGCCGATGAACACAGATGAACACGGATAAATAAAAACAAGAAATCTTATCTGTGTTTATCGGTGTTCATCGGCGGCCATAATTCTTTGGCCTCAGCCACAAACTTAAGATGATCATTCTCGGCATCGGCGGAATTCTGGGCGACGCCGCCAGCGCCATCTTGAAAGATGGGGCGCTGGTGGCCGCCATCGAAGAATCCAAGCTGGTGCGCCGTCGTACGCACTGGGGCGGGCATGGCGAGCTGCCCGAGCATTCCATCGCCAAGTGTCTGGAATTGGCGGGCGCAACGCCGGAACAGGTGGATGCGGTGGCCATCGTGCGCCCCATTCCCGAATCCGATTTTCACCTCAAGCTGCGCGCGCGGTTCCCGGAGAGCCGCATCGTGGTGCTGGAGCACCACTTGGCGCATGCCGCCTCGGCCTACTACCCATCGCCATTCGAAGAGGCCACGGTGCTGACGCTCGACCGCGGCAGCGACCTGCGCTGCGGCTCGCGCTGGCAGGCGCGCGGCGCGCGGATGACGCTCGAACACGAACAGTATTCCCCCGATTCCCTGGGCGATCTCTACGGCCGCGTCACCGAACTGCTGGGCTTTGGCGCGGACGTGGAGGAGCACAAAGTGCAATGGCTCTCGGTGGGCGGCGACGGCCGTTATCGCGATCTGTTCCTGGAGATCCTGTGCCTATCGGACGCGGGACCACGCCTGGACCGCTCCTTCTTCAGCACCGAGCGGCTGAACCGGGGCGGTTTCAGTGCGCGATTCTACGAGCGGCTGGGATTGAAGGACGGCGCGCCGGTTTCCGAAGAATTGCGCCCCCACGTCGCTGCCGGCATCCAGAAAGCGGTGGAAGCGGCCGTGATTCGCATGGCCGGCAAAGGCCGCAACCTATGCCTGGCGGGCGGCCTGGGGCTGAATGCGCTGCTGGTTTCGGCGCTCGAAAACCGCTCCGGGTACCAGAACGTGTTTGTGCAGCCCGCTTCGGGCAATGCCGGGACGGCCATCGGCGCGGTGCTTGAAACCTGGCACGGCGCTTGCCGGCAGGAGCAGCGCGTGGCGCTGGAGACGCTGTGCCTGGGCCCCGCCTACACCGCTCCGGAAATCAAGCAGGTGCTCGAAAACTGCAAGCTGCGCTTCCGCTACATGCTGACCGTGGACGAATTGATCGGAACCGCGGTGGCGCAGTTGAACGACAACAAGATCGTAGCCTGGATGCACGGCCGCATGGAGTTCGGCGCGCGCGCGCTGGGCAACCGCAGCATCCTGGCTTCACCGCTCGACCCGTATTCCACCGAGAACCTCAACATCTTCATCAAGCACCGCGAGCCGTTCCGCAAATTCGCCGCGTCGGTTCCAGCCGAGCTATGCGACCGGTATTTCGATGTAGGGACCAACGCGCGTTTTCTCTCCACCATCGGTCGCGTCAAACCGGAGCACCGCGACAAACTCGCGGCGGCGATTCTGGCGGACGACCTGGTGCGCGTCCACACCGTGGATCGCGACGAGAACCCGCTCTACTGGAAGCTGCTGCACGCCGCCGGCAAAGCCACAGGGCTTCCGGTGCTCTACAACACCTCGTTCAATCTCTTCGGCGAGCCGCTGGTGTGCACCCCGCGCGACGCCGTGCGGAGCTTCTACTCCTCCGGCATCGACGCCATGTTCGTGGGGAACTTTTTCTTGCAGAAGTAGGCCAAAAGTGGGACAGACGATCGGTTTGTGTCGTCTGTCAACCGGCTCCACCAGCGCTGCGGCTACCGCGGCTGCGTTCCTTTGACACCTATACGGGAATCCCGTACGCTTGAATTGTGACAATGACTGCTGCCGATCGGAAGGTAGGAAAAAGTTCGTGGAGGGTTTGAAAGATGCCAAGAAGCAAGCGGGTAAACAGGCGCGTGCCTGAGAAGCTCAGCCGCGTAGGGAAGGACGTTGTTCATGGGTTGAAGGAAGCGGCGGCGCATGTTCGAGGTGAGGTCTCTCTGCGGGCATACGAGTACGATGTCCCAGTCCCGGTGGACGTGAAGGCGATTCGCGCGAAATCGGGACTCTCACAGTCTCAATTTGCCCGCCGATTCGGATTCAGTAGCCGCACACTCCAGGACTGGGAGCTGGGCCGATCGCAACCGCCAAGCGCTGTTCGCGCCTATCTCACTGTCATCGACCGTTTTCCGGAGACGGTCGAGAGGGCTCTCCTGGGCGTCGCATGAAATTGCAGCGGCCGGATGTGGCGATCCGCAACGGACGGGTCGACGCGCTGTTGCCGGGGACGCCCGCAACACCCGGCTATCGCAAATAGAAGGCGCACAGCGATCTCGTGTGGGCCAGGGTGAACCTTCTGGTGTCCCGGCGAGGGCGGCGGCTCGTAGCGCCTTCTCCCGGCGTCGTCGGCTGGTAAAATCAGCTTTCCAGGAGACATTTTGCCGAACCGCCGTCGAGCGCTGCTGTCAGCCCTGTTTTTCTGCTGCACCTTTGCCCGGGCGCAGACCATCGCCTTCGAGCTTCAAACCCACCTGGGCAGCCCGATTGCACTTGTCAACTTCACTCCGAGCACATTTCGCACCGAATCCGACCGAAGACAGTTCTTTACGGTGAAAAATGAATCTGATAAGGTCACGGCTGCGGTGGTTTTTCAACAGGCAATTTCAAGCGGGTCGAGAATTGAAATACTTACGCTTGAGCGGGTCTCGATCATTATCATGCCCCGTGAGAAGAAGCGGCTCTCCGTCAGCGTGGGGGATGCGTGGAAGCGCATTCAGACCGCTGTCAAAGCTGGCGAAACGATTGGCAAGCCGGAACTCAGCGTAGTGGTCGTTGAGTTCATCGACGGTTCAGTATGGAGTGCTCCTCTGGATCGAGCGCAGAAGTAGACCGGCGATCGGATCGGCACAGCTTGATCGGCACTTCACCAGCGGGGCCCTCCCATCCGCGCGAT